>Ga0335072_10001919_pt1 | contig 32993 bp, 26 predicted proteins | sample Lox_Sample_21_FD_206725 | JGI IMG/M metagenome (GOLD analysis project Ga0335072, IMG submission 206725) | Soil microbial communities from Loxahatchee National Wildlife Refuge, Florida, United States - Lox_Sample_2.1 | ecosystem: Environmental > Terrestrial > Soil > Wetlands | place: USA... | reverse complement strand
GCGCTCCCCGCCTGCGACACCGGGTCCGGGCAATGCTGGACCCGGTGACACCGGGTCGGTAACGTTGACACCGACTCTGACTAGATAACTGAATACGAGCGACAAGACACATCCCGTAGCCCCCGGCCCAAGCGCCGGGCCGGTCCTCGGTAGTGGTCCCCGGGCCCCGCTGCTGCGGCGAGCAACGCTGCAGGCAGCACGACAGCCCCGAGGGCTTCGATCGAAGACCGGCCGACGCCCCGCTGGAACATAGTCCACGAGCTCAGCATGATCGAACGTGCGGCGCCGCCAAGCGGCGCTGGCGAGCAGGAGGATCCGGCGGGCGCGCCAGAGCCAAACCACGGTACGGCGGCGGGTGGGTGCGGGATCTACCGCAAGGAGGTCTCACCCGTGAAGGGTGTGAAAAGCGCCGAAGCCGTTATAGATAACGGCGAGTTTGGCGTCCGCAAGATTAGGTTTGAGACAGGACGCCTCGCGCGCCAGGCCTCAGGCTCCGCGCTCGCCGTCCTCGATGACGAGACCGTCGTCCTGTCGGCCACGGTCGCGGGCAAGCAGCCCAAGGAAGGGCTGGACTTCTTCCCGCTCACGGTGGACGTCGAGGAGCGCATGTACGCCGCGGGACGCATCCCCGGCTCGTTCTTCCGCCGGGAGGGCCGCCCGTCCGAGGACGCGATCCTCACCTGCCGCCTGATCGACCGTCCGCTGCGCCCCAGCTTCGTCAAGGGGCTGCGCAACGAGATCCAGGTCGTCTGCACGGTCCTCGCGCTGCATCCTGACCACCTGTATGACGTGGTCGCGATCAACGCCGCGTCGATGTCCACGCAGCTGGCCGGCCTGCCGTTCTCCGGCCCGATCGGCGGCGTGCGCGTCGCCTTGATCAAGGACCAGTGGGTGGCGTTCCCGACCCACGAGCAGCTGCAGGGGGCCACGTTCGACATGGTCGTCGCGGGCCGCCTCCTTGAGGACGGCGACGTCGCGATCATGATGGTCGAGGCGGAGTCCACGCCGGAGACGCTCAAGCTGCTTGCCGACGCGAGCAGCGGGGCGATCGCCCCGGACGAGGAGACGGTCGCCGAGGGCCTTGAAGCGGCCAAGGAGTTCATCGCCGCGCTCTGCGAGGCCCAGAAGGTCCTCGCCGCCGAGGCGGCCGAGGCCGGGATCAGCCCGGCGAGCACCGCCGACTTCCCGATCTTCATCGACTACCAGGACGACGTGTACGAGGCGGTCAAGCACGCGGTTTCCGACGAGCTGGCCAAGGCGCTGACGATCGCGGGCAAGCACGACCGCGAGGCCGAGCAGGACCGGGTGAAGGGCGTTGCCCTGGAGCGGCTGCTGGCGGAGGGGTTCGAGGGCCGCGAGAAGGAGATCAGCGCCGCGATCCGCAGCCTGACCAAGAAGCTGGTCCGCGAGCGGGTCATCCGCGACAGCCTGCGCATTGACGGCCGCGGCCTCACCGACATCCGGCCGCTGACGGCCGAGGTCGGCGTGCTGCCCCGGGTACACGGCAGCGCCCTGTTCGAGCGAGGCGAGACTCAGATCCTCGGCGTCACGACGCTCAACATGCTGCGCATGGAGCAGGCGATCGACACGCTCAACCCTGAGCGGACCAAGCGCTACATGCACAACTACAACTTCCCGCCGTACTCCACCGGCGAGACCGGTCGCGTCGGCTCGCCCAAGCGGCGCGAGATCGGCCACGGCGCGCTCGCCGAGCGTGCCCTGATCCCGGTGCTGCCGAGCCGCGAGGAGTTCCCCTACGCGATACGGCAGGTCTCCGAGGCGATCGGCTCCAACGGATCCACCTCGATGGGCTCGGTCTGCGCCTCCACGATGGGGCTGCTCAGCGCGGGCGTCCCGCTCAAGGCCATGGTCTCAGGGATCGCGATGGGCCTCATCCACGAGGGCGGCCAGTACGTCACGCTGACCGACATCCTGGGCGCCGAGGACGCGTTCGGCGACATGGACTTCAAGGTCGCGGGCACGGAGCAGGTCATCACCGCCCTGCAGCTCGACACCAAGCTCGACGGCATCCCGGCCTCGGTCCTGGCCGCCGCGCTTAAGCAGGCCCACGGTGCCCGGATGACGATCCTCGGCGTCATGCGCGACGCGATCGCCGCGCCGGCCGAGATGTCGCCGTTCGCGCCGCGGATCATCACGCTCAAGGTTCCGGTCGACAAGATCGGCGAGGTCATTGGCCCGAAGGGCAAGATGATCAACTCGATCCAGGACGACACCGGCGCCGAGATCACCATCGAGGACGACGGCACGATCTACGTCGGCGCGACCGACGGCCCGTCGGCCGAGGCGGCCAGGTCGGCGATCAACGCGATCGCCAACCCGCACATCCCCGAGATCGGCGAGCGCTTCCTTGGCACGGTGGTCAAGACGACCACGTTCGGCGCGTTCCTCTCGCTGCTGCCGGGCAAGGACGGCCTGCTGCACGTGACCCAGATCCGCAAGCTGCATGGCGGCAGGCGGATCGAGAACGTCGAGGACGTCATCCACGTCGGCGACAAGATCCAGGTCGAGATCCGCGAGATCGACGACCGCGGCAAGCTGTCGCTGGTCCCGGTCGAGGTTCTCGAGCGTGAGGCCGCGGGCGAGGACCTGTCCGGCGGCGAAGGCGGCGGCGACCGGCCCGAGCGTTCCGACCGGGGCGACCGGGGCGACCGGCCGCATCGCGACGGCGACGGCGCTGGCCGCAGCCGTACCCGACACCGTTCGCGGGAGCGCAACAGCTAAATGAGCACAACCCCCGACTCGACCATCCGCAAGTCCGTCCTGCCGGGCGGGCTTCGGGTGGTCACCGAGTACCTGCCCTCCGTCCGTTCGGTTGCCCTGGGCATCTGGGTCGGCGTCGGCTCGCGCGATGAGGACCTCGTCCACGCGGGCGCGACCCACTACCTGGAGCACCTGCTCTTCAAGGGCACAAGCAAGCGCACCGCGCTGGAGATCTCCGCGTCGATGGACGCCGTCGGTGGCGAGATGAACGCGTTCACCGCCAAGGAGTACACCTGCTACTACGCGCGCGTGCTCGACGCGGACCTGCCGCTGGCGATCGACGTGCTGTCGGACATGGTCACCAGCTCACTGATCGCCCCGCGGGAGGTGGACGCCGAGCGCAACGTGGTCCTCGAAGAGATCGCGATGAACGAGGATGACCCCACCGATACCGTGCACGAGGCGTTCACCGCCAAGCTCTACGGTGACACGCCCCTGGGCCGGCCGATCCTCGGCACCGTCGACTCGATCAACGCGATCACCCGTGAGCAGATCAACGAGCACTATGCCACCCGGTACACCCCGCCGCACCTGGTCGTCTCGGCCGCGGGCAACCTCGATCACGACACGATCGTGGCCCTAGTGCGGGCGGCGTTCGGCCCGGTGCTCGACCGGTTTGACGGTGCGGTCCCCGCGGCCCCGAGGCTGCGGGATTCCGCCGACCTCACCGACGGGTACGGCACGTCGGCTGGGGCCGGAGCCACGCTGGTCACCCGCGACATCGAGCAGGCCAACCTCGTTCTTGGCTGCGAGGGGCTTGCCCGCACGGACGACCGGCGCTTCGCCCTCGGCGTGCTCAACGCCGCCCTCGGCGGTGGCATGTCGTCCCGGCTCTTCCAGGAAGTCAGGGAGAAGCGCGGCCTGGCTTACTCGGTGTACAGCTTCGCTTCGCAGCACGCTGACACCGGCATGTGGGGCATCTACGTGGGCTGCCTGCCGTCCAAGGCCGACGAGGTGCTGTCGATCTGCACCGCCGAGGTCGCCAAGGTGGTCGCGGACGGCCTCACCGACGAGGAGCTCGAGCGCGGCAAGGGCCAGGTCCGGGGCGGCATCGTGCTCGGCCTCGAGGACCCGTCCTCCCGGATGACCCGCATCGGCAAAGCCGAGCTCGTCTACCCGAACCTGGAGCCCGTGGACGACATCATCGCCGCCATCAACGCCGTCACCAACGATGACGTCAAAGCGGTGGCACAGGCCGTCCTGACCCGCCCCAAGGCCCTAGCCGTCGTCGGCCCCTTCGACGACGTCTCACAGCTCGCCAGGGCGATCGCCTAGGCACGTTGCCGCGGGGCAAGCCCCGGTAGACTCTGCGCCAGTTCGGGCAGGCTCTACCGGGGCTCTTCACGTTCAGGAGGCGGAATGATCAAGGTTGGGGTGCTGGGGGCCAAGGGGCGGATGGGGCAGCAGGCCTGTGCCGCCGTCACTGGCGCCCCGGACATGGAGCTGGTCGCCCAGGTGGACGCAGGTGACTCGCTCAGCGAGCTCCTGGCGGCCGACGTCGTTGTCGACTTCACGCACGTCGGGGTGGTCATGGACAACCTGCGCTGGTGCGTCGAGCACGGCCGCAGCGTGATCGTCGGAACCTCCGGGTTCTCCGACGACCGCCTCGCCGAGGTCAGGGGCTGGCTCGGCCAGGCACAGTCAGGCGCCCGGGTGCTCATCGCCCCGAACTTCTCCGTTGGCGCGGTCCTCATGATGCGGTTCGCCACCCAGGCCGTCAGGTTCTTCGAGTCCGCGGAAGTCATTGAGCTGCACCACGCCAACAAGCTCGATGCCCCGTCAGGAACGGCGCTGCGCACTGCGGCGATGATGGCCGAGGCCCGCGCGGCGGCCGGCCTCGGGCCATCGCCGGATGCCACCACCCAGGAAGTGCCCGGTGCCCGCGGTGCCAGCGTGGACCAGGTGCGCGTCCACTCGGTTCGGGTCGCGGGCCTGGTAGCGCACCAGGAAGTGCTCTTGGGCGGCAACGGCGAGACGCTGACCATCAGGCACGACTCACTCGACCGGGCCTCCTTCATGCCCGGGGTCCTGCTCGCGCTGCGTGGCCTGGCCACACTCCCCGAAGGCCTAACCGTCGGCATCGACCCACTCCTCGGCCTGGACAAGTAAGTGCCGGCGTCAAGCTACCCCTGACCGGGAAAGTCTTCTGTCAAAATGCGGAGCGGAAAAGCTGACGCGACGTTGGGTGCGGAGTTGCGCGATGTTGATGCGGGCGCCTAGCCGTGACTACGAATTGCGGCAACTATTCGAAACAGCCTGCCAGGGATTTGACCGGGGCGGCACGGCGGGTAATGTGGGCTTAACCGGATCGTCCTGAGGTGGGTCGGGGCGGCCATTTCCATGGGGTGGGGAGGGGACCATGAGGACTCGGCGCGGCCGCACTCGGCGTTAGTAAGGTTATTCTGCGCAGAGGCTGAGCAGCGGATTCTGCGGGGGGCAGGCGAGCCGGCACTGGTTTGCGCAGAAAGTTGTGTGGATTAGGGCGGGGTCCGGGGGCGGACGACGCCCTGGTCATGGGGCGGGGTTTACATAATGACTTCATATAGTCGGCTGCTGAGCATTGACGGTGCGCTGGCGCTGTGGACGACAGGGTTTATCGCGCGACTGCCGATGGCGATGTACTCGCTCGGCACGATTCTTATGATTACGGCGCTGCATGGCGATTACGCGCTCGCTGGTGGCCTGTCGGCGGCCGGACTCGCAGGTGGAGCGGTGCTCCTCACCCGGGTGGCCTCGTGGGTGGACAGGTATGGCCCGCGGCGAGTGCTGATCCCGCAGTCGCTGATCTTCGCTGTCGCCACCGCGGCCTTCATCATTGCGGCCGAGACCAGGATGCCGTCCTGGCTGCTGTTCATCACCGGGACGATCGCCGCGTCCGCGTTGCCTGCCCTAGGCGCGATCGTCCGGTCAGCGTGGTCGGCCCTCTGCCACACGGCGACCGCGGGCCGTGTTGAGGGTGAGGAACTGGCGGGGCGCGCGTTCGCACTCGAATCATCGACCGACGACGTCATCTTCATGATTGGTCCGGCGCTTACCGTCTTCCTCGCGGTGCGCCTGCACCCGGCGGCGGGCCTGGCCGCCGCCGCTGGCTTCGCGGTCCTTGGCATCGCGGGCCTCGTCAGGCAGCCGAGCGTCGGAGTCCGTCAGGCTAGGACCCCGGCCGCGGGCCAGGACGGGACCACGGCGACGGACCGGGGCGAAGGCGAGGGGCGGCATCACGCGGTCCGCCCGGCGCGCGTCCGGTGGACGCTGCCGGCCCGCGGGCTGGCAGCGCTGGGGCCGGTCTTGATGCTGTCCGCCGCCGCGACGTCCTCGATCGAGCTGGCGACCGTCGCGTACGCGGCAGCGCACGGCGGGCGATCCCTCGCGGGACTTATCCTGGCCGGATCGGCCGTCGGGAGCTGCGCAGGCGGGCTGTGGTACGGCGCCAGGAAATGGCGGGCACCCGAGCATCACCGGCTGGCCGCGGCACTCGTCCTTTCCGCACTGGCGACAGGCCTGCTGGTATTCGCCCCTGACCTGCCCGTACTCGCGCTGATCGTGGCGGGAGTTGGCGTGTTCATCGCGCCCACCCTGATCAGTGGCTACAGCATCCTGGAGACGGAGGCCCGGCCCGGACGCGAGACCGAGGCCCTGTCCTGGGTCGGATTCTCGAACTGCCTGGGCGCGGGGATAGGGTCGGCGATTACCGGGCTGGTGGTTGACGCCTGGGGCGCCAGGGGCGGCTACCTGGCCGCCACCTGGTGTGCCGCCCTCGCGGCCGTCGTCTGCCTGGCCACGCTCCGCTCACTCGGCCCGCCCCGCCCGCCCCGCCCGCCAGCCCGATCCGGCGAGCGCCTCGGGCAGCTAGCACCAGGCCAGCCGGCGTAGGCTCGCAGGCATGTGCAGGAGCATCAAGACACTGCGGCCGCCGTACGCCGAGCAGGTGACGGATGGCGACATCCGGGCGGCGGCCCTGCAGTACGTGCGCAAGATCAGCGGCTTCCGTACCCCAGCCGGACACAACGCTGCGGCCTTCGACCAGGCGGTTGAGGAGATCGCCGCCGCGAGCGCACGGCTGCTTGACGCGCTTGAGGTACGCGGCACGCCCAAGACAGCAGTCACGATCGAGTGAGCACTGGGCTACGCTCGGCAGCAACGAGGCGCGAGGGGTACCGTTGGCGGCGAATTGAGCTTTGTTGCCCGGCTCGCCGCCCGGGTATTTCACCGAATTGATGCGCTCGATCGGCCTGCCAAGTCGGATGCGAATGGGGCGCCGGACGGTCGTGATAAGCACGGTAGAATAATCCCTCGCTTGATCGGGTCGCTTCGCGTGCTGCGGTAGCCTGAGCGCCATGGAAGCCACGGAGGGCATCAAGGCCATGGAGGGCGCATTGGACAACATGGAAGGCACGGAGGAGGAGAGCCGGGTCGAGGTGGAGATCACCTACGACACGTCGGCCGCGCCGCACAAGGCGGATGAGCCCTACCTGTACGTCATGTACGATGCGGCCAAGCCTGAGGCGGGGAAGTTGTACTTCACCCAGGCCGAGTGGGACGCGTTCGTGCTTGGCGTCAGGGACGGGGAATTTGACCTGGATGAGGACGGCAACCTGCCGCCCGTCCCGGAGAATCAGCGTCGGCCAGAAGACTCAGAAGACGCGGCCGCCGAATAAATGCGCCTGTGCTCCGGTTAGCAGGTCTAGTATGGGCCGGGCCGTTGAGGTTACTCTGCGGTTATGCTCCCCATACCGCCCAAGCCAGTTCTCGACTCGCGGCGGTTTGGCCGCACATCGATCCCCTTCCTGCTCGGCCTCTCGCTGTTCTCGCTGGTCGCCATCGTCGCCCTCGGGGTCGTTGTGGCGGAGCGCGGCCCGGCACCGACGCTCATCGGCCTGGTCTTGTCGATGCTTCCGATTCCGCTGCTGGTGGCGCTCATCTTGCTGATCGACCGCCTGGAGCCGGAACCGCGGGCGCTGCTGCTTGCGATCTTCGGTGCGGGCGCCGGCATCGCCGTCGTCATCCTGCTTCTCGGGCACGCCACTGGCAGCCCCGCGGTCGCCGTCGCCGAGCTCGGGCCGCACGCCGGGCGCCGGGTCGCCATCAGCATCGGCGCCGCGATCGGGGCCGCCGTCGTCGCCGAGACGCTCAAGGGCGGGGTCCTGCTGGCACTGCTGCCATCGCGGCGCACCGAGATCGACGGCGCGACCGATGGCGTCGTCTACGCGAGCATGGTCGGCCTCGGCTTCGCCCTCGTCGCCAACGTCTACGCGTACGCCGTGGCCTGGGATGCGGGCATCAGCTCGCTGGCCGAGGAGTTCGCGAGGCGGGGCGTGGTCGGCCCGCTGTGGGAGGCCCTGTTCACGACGATGATCGGGCTGGGCATCGCCTACGCGGCCGCCCGCCCCGGCTGGAGCGGCTTCTGGGCGATTGGAGTCGGCTGGCTCCTGGCGATCGCGCTCGACGTCTTGTGGAACGAGTCGGCGACCGAGGGAGGCGGCTCGCTCGCCATCACCTACCTCATCTTGTTCGTCGTGCTCGCCGTGGTTATTGGCCTCGTCTTCGCGGACTGGCGCCGCATCATCGGGATGATGAATAACTTCCTGCCGCAGTTCGCGGAGCCGTCCACCATCGCCGTCGGCGACCTGGAAATGCTCACCAGCCTGCGGCTGCGCCGCCTGGGCCGGCAGTGGGCGCGGCTCAACGTCGGCGACGACGCGCGGCGCGCCATGGGCGTTTACCAGCTCGCCGCGACCGAGCTCGCGATGGCCTGCAACCGCAACAGCCATGGTCGCCTTTCTCCCGAGCACTTCGAGCGGCACCGCGACGACTCGCTCAGGCTCATGCGTGAGACGGCCGGGCTGATCCGCGAGCGCAAGCAGCTCTACCCGCCCCCGTGGGTCGGCAATGCCCCGTCCGTCTTCGTCTCGTAAGTTCACCAGAGCATCCCGGCGGCGGCAGGGTCGAGGACACCCTCGTGGCGCAGCAGCCACTCCTTGCGGTCGATGCCCCCGCCGTAGCCGGTCATGGAGCCGTCGGCCCCGATGACCCGATGGCAAGGGACGATGACCGAGATCGGGTTCCTGCCGTTGGCCAGGCCAACGGCGCGCGAGGCGACCAGGGACTTGCCGAGCGCGAGGGCGACCTCACCATAGCTGGCGGTCTGGCCGAACGGTATGAGGGTCAGCTGTGTCCACACCGCGATCTGGAACTCGCTGCCGCGCGGGGCCAGCGGCAAGTCGAACTGGGTCCGCTCGCCCGCGAAGTACTCGGCCAGCTGCGCGGTCGCGTCGGGGAATCCGCCCGCACGGCGCACTCCCGTCGGGACCGTGACGGAGTGCTTCCCGCCGTCGAGCATGTAAAGGCCCGTCAGCGCCTGCGCGCTCCCGGTCAGCAGCAGCCGGCCGATGGGCGAGTCCACGATGTCGTACCGGGCCTCCTCCGTGACGGCAGGAGGCGGGAGGAACGGCGTGCTCATGGTGTTACTCCTCATGTTCCAGTGTTGCCCATAGGTGGTGGATGGCGTAGGACCGCCACGGACGCCAGGTGATCGCGTCCGTCACGGTCCCCCCAAGCCTGGCCAGCGCCCGAACGATCCCGGCGTCGGTTGCCAGCCAGGCGTCGGGGTCGGACAGAGCCCGCATGCGGATGTAGTTCGCGGTCCAGGGGCCGATGCCCGGCAGCGCGAGCAGCTTCGCGCTGGCCTCGGCCCGGTCGACGCCAGGGTGCAGTGGCAGGTCGCCGCAGGCCAGGGACGTCGCCAGGGTGATGAGAGCTTGCGCGCGCGACCTCGGCATCGGCAGGTCGTCTGGGCTCGCCCCGGCGAGGGTCGCGGCGTCAGGGAAGCAGTGGGTGACGCTTCCGCTTGCGGCCGGCAGCGGCTTGCCGTAGGCGGCCGCGAGGCGCCCTCCCAGCCGGCGCGCGGCGGCGACCGAGACCTGCTGGCCGAGGACGGCCCTGATAGCCATCTCGTGTGCGTCGACGCAGCCGGGGGAGCGCCGACCGGGGCTTGCCAGCGCGAGCGGTGCGATCAGCGGGTCGGCCGCGAGGTGGGCGGTAACGGCCTGCGGATCGGCGTCAAGGTCAAGGAGCCTGCGGCAGCGCTGAACGGCTGTCGTCACGTCGCGCAGGTCAGTCAGCTCCAGGTCACATTCGACGTAGGGACTCTGGCGACCTTCGCGCTCGGGCCTTGGCGGCGGGCGCAGGGCGATGAGGGCCGGTCCGTTCTGAAGGAGAATTGATCGCTTGTAGGTGTGGCCGGTCACCTCTTCCACGCCGGGGATGGCGCGGGCGGCCAGGTAGCCAAGGATGCGCGGGAGATCAATGGGCGGACGGTAGGGGAGGCGGAGGCGGATGATCCCTGGTGGGGCCGCCGTTGCCTGTCGGCAGGCCTGGTCTCGCAGGCGGGTCGGCGCGGTGTCGAAGACCTCAAGCATCGTCGCGTTGAACTGGCGGATGCTTGTGAAGCCCGCCGCGAACGCGATGTCGCCGAAGGGAAGCCCGGTGGTCTCGATGAGCGTCCGTGCCGTCTGTGCCCGCTGAGCGCGGGCTATGGCCAGCGGGCTGGCCCCAAGCTCCGCAGTCAGCAGGCGGCGGACGTGGCGCTGCTCGTAGCCGAGGCGGGCCGCGAGGCCACCGACCCCCTCGCGGTCGACGACGCCGTCGGCGATGAGGCGCATCGCACGGGCGGTTGTATCGGCCCTGACGTTCCACTCCGGGTCGCCAGGGGAGGCATCGGGACGGCAGCGCTTGCAGGCGCGGAAGCCATGCTGCTGCGCGGCGGCGGCGGTCTTGAAGAAGCGGACGTTCGCCCGCTTGGGCGTGATGGCCGGGCAGGACGGGCGGCAGTAGACGCCAGTGCTGCTGACGGCGGTAACGAACACGCCATCGAACCTCGCGTCCCTACTGCTAGCGACCTGGTAGCGCTGGTCATCGTCCATGCCGTCAAGCCTGCCCGCTCTGGCCGCCGGTGGCTAGCGGAAATCGGACATGCTGGTCGCTGCGGTGCGAGGTCGTGTTGCGGGCTGACGGTACGCTGGCTGCGGGCGAGCGGGGCGAGGGAGTGCGTTCGTGGTGGGACAGCGGCTTACCTGGTGGGGGCGAAGCGGCCTGGTGATAAGCGCCGTGATTGGCGTGACGTTCCTGGGCGCGACCGGGTGCGGTCGGCTCCTGGGGCTGGGCGGTGGCGCGGCTTCTCCCGCCATCACCAGCCCGCCCGCCCCGGCCACCGCAGCCCGGCCGAGCGCCACGCCCGCCCCGGCCCTGGCGTCGAGCGCCGCTGCCGGCCGCAACCCCGCGCCGAGCGGGAATGCCACCGGCGCTGCGCCCGCGGGCAAGGGGTCGGGCACTGGGGGGCCGCTGCTGGCGGGAAAGGTCATTGGCCTTGACCCCGGTCACAATGGAGGCAACTTCACGCACCTGGCCGCCATCGACAAGCAGATCTGGAACGGGCGGGAGTGGGAAGACTGCAACACCACGGGGACGGCAACCGACAGCGGCTATACCGAGGCGCTCTTCAACTTCAGCGTCGCCACCTACCTGCGCGCTGACCTCCTCGCCGACGGAGCGCGCGTGGTGATGACGCGCACGTCCGACACGGGTGTCGGACCCTGCGTCAACGAGCGGGCGGCGATCATCAACGCGGCGCACGCCAACGTGGGTATCGCCATTCACGCCGACGGCGCCGGGCCAGGCGGGCGCGGCTTCGCGATCCTTGTGCCAGTTGCCGACGGGCATAACGACAAGGTCATCTCCTCGTCGCTTGCCTTCGCGGCTGACGTCAGGGCCGCCATGCTCGCCGGGACGCCGATGCCGGTCAGTAACTACGACGGCGTCAACGGCATCCAGCCCCGCGATAACCTCGCCGGGCTCAACCTCACCCAGGTGCCGATGGTCCTCATCGAGGTCGGCAACATGCGCAACGGGACCGACGCGGCCCTCGAGACCTCGCCAGCGTTCCAGCAGGAGGTGGCCAAGGCGCTGTGCGCGGCGATGGTCGCGTTCCTGACCTGATCGCCGCGGTGGGCCAGCGCCTTACACGCGCCAGAAGTCGTACTCGTCGCGACCGGGGCGGAAGCCCGCGGCCTCGACGATGTCGACCGCCTCCTTGAAGCGGGCGCCCACCCGGCTGGGCAGGTGCGCGTCGCTGCCGAAGGACACGGCCCGGCCGCCGGCCTCACGCCACCAGCTGATCAGCTCCACCGAGGACAGCGGCGACTTGGTGTTGATCTCCAGCACGCGGCCAGACGCGGCCAGCGCGCGGAACACCGTACGGTACTCCTCCTCAAACGGCTCTTCCTTGTACAGGTGAGCCCCCGAGGGCCAGTAGCGACGAGGAAAGTCCGGGTGCGCGAGCACCTCGAAGAGGTCGCTCCCGTCAACCAGGCGCAGCAGCTCGCCAAAGTACAGCCGCATCGCGTCATCGTGAGGCAGATGGTTGAACAGCGCATCGGCGGCGATGACCCGGCCGTTGTGAGGAACGGCGTGCAGCGACCCGAGCACCCGGTCCCAGTCACGGCCCTTGATGATCGCGGCGGCGCTTCCTGCGAACAGGTGCGCCTCGCCAGCCTCGACGCCCGCGAGGATCCGCAGTTCAGGAAACCGCGACCGGCAGTCCTCGATGCAGGCCAGGTAGCCAGTTACGTCCAGTGGCCTGATCCGGCTCCACCAGCGCGCGTCCGCGGCGATCCCGGTGATCGCGTCGCCTTCCCCGGCCGTCGTGAACTCCAGGTGCTCAGTGAACGCGACGGCGGGCAAGCCGACGGCGACAGCCTGCTCACAGGTCCGTAGCATGGAGGCATCCGGGGATGTGTCGTAGGACCACTCCGAGTGCACATGATTATCCGCAGGCAGCACAGTCACTATTGTCGCATGCCGGGAAGTTTGGGCACGATTCAGCCCGTCTAGTCGATCTGCTGCCCGCAAGGCGAGACCCCGTGGCCCCGGCTACCACTGAGCATCGCGAGGCGGCGCGCTTGTGATCACGTAGACCTCACCCGACTGCGGCTGCCCCTGCGTCGGGCCGGGCGGCCCCCCCGGCCCCCCGGGCTCTCCGGCGACACCCGGCCCCTGCTCAGGACCCGGCACGTCATCGGTCGCGCTCTGTCCGGCGGCCGGCAGCGCGGCCGCCCCCTTCTTCGACTTGCCCAGCTTGGCCCAGCGATCCTCCCAGGCCGCCACGTCCCCGGCGCAGGCCTGCACGTAGGCGATGAGCACCGGCAGCGTGGGCAGCCGCAGGCCGCCGGCCGCTGAGGCCAGGGTGCGCATCGTGTAGTGCGATTTCTCCGCCATGTCCGGATAGTCGAGCCCGGCATTGGAGCGCAGCACCCGCAGGTCACGCGCGAACGCCGCGACACTGTCCGCCTCGATCGCGAGGGGCCCGTTCTTGGCCGCCGGGTGCTCCTCTGGCAGTGCGCTGTCCCGCTGCTTGATGACCGTCCCACTCACCGAGCCAAAGCTGCCAGTCCGCGGGCCGGGAGTCGCGCGGAAGCTGCCCGTGGCTGGGCCTGGTGCGGCGCGGAAGCTGCCAGTCCCTGGTCCAGGGGCCGCCCGGAAGCTCCCGGTCGCGGGACCCGGCCGCCCGGCACCCGGATATCCGGCACCGGGGTGCCCGGCCGCGCCGAATGGCTGGTCCGGGTGGCCTGGCCCGCCGCCTGGCCACGGCTGGCCCAGCGGCATGCCCGGTGGCCCCGGAGGGGCGGAGCCGAACGGCTGCTGCCCGTACTGCCCCTGATCGAACTGCGGCTGGCCGTACTGTGCCTGGCCGCCGTACTGTCCCTGGCCGTACTGGCCATCCCCGGCCGGCGGCGGCCCGTACTGTGGCTGGTCGAACATGTCATGCCCGTACTGTCCCTGGGCGTACTGAGCCTGCTGGGTAAACGGTGCCTGCTGGGTAAACGGTGGCTGCTGGCCTGGGTGCGGCTGACCGAAGGCAGCATCGCCGAACTGCGGTTGCGGGCCCGGCTGCGGCGGCCCGAACGGTGGTCCGTCGAACGGCGCTTGCGGGCCAAATGGCGCCTGGCCCGGCGGCGCCCCGAACGTGGCCTCAGCGAACTGTGGCTGCTGGCCGAACCCGGGCGACGTGAACTGGCCCTGCGGGCCAGCCTGCTGCGGGCCGGGCGCGGCACCCGGATGAGGTCCCTGCTGGCCCGGCGGGTCCTGTGGCGTGAAGGCCGCGTCCGCGAACGGCGGCTGGGCGAACGGTGGCTGGGTGAACTGCCCAGGCCCGAAGGGCGCCCCGCCGAACTGCCCCTGGGGGCCGAACTGCCCCTGGGGACCGAACTGTGCCTGCGGGCCGAACTGCTGGCCGGGTTGCGGCTGGCCGGGCCCGTGCTGGGCGAACGGTGGCTGCTGATCGGGTTGCGACTGGCGGAATGGTGCCGCGTCCGGGCCGTACTGGGCCGCGCCGACCCGCGGGTCGGGTCCAAACGGCGGCTGGCCGGGTGCAGCCTGTGCGTACTGGGCCTGTGGTGTCCAGGCCGGCCCCTGACCGGCGCCGCCCGCATAGGCGGCATCCGCAGCGGGAGGCGCCCCGTTGGGCATCCCGCCCGGGTAGTGCGTGGCGGCGTGCGGAGATCCCGCGAACTGGGCGCCAGGCTGCGGGCCGCTTGGGTGCCTATTGTCGGTGTACGGCGTGCCCGGGTAGGACCCCCCGGGGTAAAAGCCGTCCGGCGTGCCGGTGCCAGGCTGCGGAGGGACTGGATGGGGACCGGCCGGACCGCCGGGATGGTGGGCGCGTGGCCCCGCGTCCGGCTGGGGGGCAAATCCGTACGACCCCGGCTCCTGCTGTCCAGGAGGGAATGGCCTGGCCTCGAACGGCCCGCGGGCCTGCGGCCCGAAGTCGGCACCCGGCTGGCCTTCAGCGTACTGGCCGGGCCGGGGGTGAGGCTGTGGATGCTGCCCGCCGGTGAACTGCCCGTGCGGGTACTGCTGCTGGCGCTGGCCCGTTGCCTCGGGACCGTGCGGCGGTGGGGGCGGCGTGAACGGCCCTGCACCCTGCTGCCCGCTGGGCTGCTGCCCGGCGCCTTGCTGTCCTGTCATCGGCATTGCGGCGACGCGCCCTTCTGGCCTGGGCGGTCCATACGGGTTGCTGCCCTGGGGGAACTGCTGCTGTGTCTGCGGACGGCGCGCGCTTGGCGGTCCTTGCTGCTGGCGACGAGGACCTCCCACGGGGTCCTGCCTGCCGGGTCCAGGCGCCTGCGCTTGGCGCTGCTTGCCGGGCTCCGGCCGGGTGGGACGAGGCCTGAGGGGCGGCGAGTCCCGCGGACCGGCCGCCGCGTTCTGATCGGAGGAAGAATCGCCCTGCCGAGAGCGGGCTTGCCCTTGCGGTCGAGGTCGGGGGCCGCCCGGACGAGGCCTCGGGCGGCCGGGGGCATCATCGGGGCGCGGCCCGGAGCGTGTGAAGGTGGCTGCCGGGTCGCGTGGAGCCTGGCGAGGGGGGCGCGGCGGGCCAGGCGGGCGGGGCATGCTGCGCTCAGGCCGAGTACGCGGCGGCCCTGGTGGCATGTCCGCCGGGCGGGGCCGCTCGTCGCCGCGGGCACTAGCCCGGTCGGCGAACTGATAACCGGGATCAACCGGGTAGGGCTCGGCCTCAAGGAAAGCCAGGTCTCGGTTGTCATCACCAGAGTTCCCGTAGTCCTCCACCGGGGGCCGCCTGTCGTCCGGCCGCGAGGGATCCTGCCACGGTCCCTCGTGCCGGCGGCCGTCGGGGCGGTGATCACGGCGAGGGCCGTTATCGCGCGGGGTAGCACGCTGGTAGTCGTCCGGGCGGAAGTCGCGGGAGAAGGGGCCGTCTCGGTCGTTGTCGTAGTCGTCGCTGTAGCCGTCAGGATCCGGGTACTCGGCCGCCGAGGCCCGGCCCTGCGCACCCCGACTGGGGCCGCTGCCTGGACGTCTCACCCGGCACCTCCTGGACACTGCGTTACACCCTGTGCATGGGAACATGCACGTTTCCCCCAGACGAGTGTAGGCCGCGGCGGCGGCCGGGACGGGGGCAGACGTCTAAATGACCTACTTCGACGGGGTTTTATTTTCCGGCCATGCGGACCTAACCTGGAGATGGCAACGTGCGACTTAGCCCGGTGCCAGCAGCGAATCTGGCGTTGTACGGAGCGGCGATGACCGCATGGATCGTCTGGCTTATCCTGGCCGCCGTGCTTGGCGTGGCCGAGCTCATGACGACCACGCTCGCGCTTGGCATCATCGCGATCGCGGCCGTGGTCGCGGCGGGCGTCGGGGTACTGGGCGTGGCCCTGCCGTTTCAGCTGCTCGCCTTCGTGGCCGCCTCTGGCGCTGGTCTTGGCTTCGCCCTCCCGGTCGCCCGGCGGCACATCAAGCAGCCCCCGTTGCTGCGGACCGGGCCCGCGGCGCTGGTCGGTCGCCCCGCTCAGGTGGTCGAAGAGGTCACTGGGTTCGGCGGGCGAGTACGGATCGGCGGGGAGGTCTGGTCGGCTCGCTCGTACGACGAGACCCTCATCATCCCGCCGGGCCAGACCGTTGACGTCATGCAGATCGAGGGCGCAACCGCGCTCGTCTACCCACGGGAGTTAGTTATGTGGCTCGCTGAGCTTGTCATCGCCGTGGTGATCGCCCTTGTCGTCGTCCTGACGGTTGTGAAGTCCGTGCGCATCATTCCCCAGGCCCGGGCGCGCAACGTCGAGCGGTTCGGGCGATACCGGAAGACCCTTGAGCCGGGAATGAGCTTCATCGTCCCGTTCGTGGACCGGGTGAAGCCGCTGATTGACCTGAGGGAGCAGGTCGTGTCGTTCACCGGGCAGTCCGTCATCACCGAGGACAACCTCGTGGTCCAGATCGACACGGTGCTGTTCTTCCAGGTGACCGACCCGAAGGCGGCGGACTACGAGATCGTCGACTATATCCAGGCGATCGAGCAGCTCACCGCGACCATGCTCAGGTCGGTGATCGGCTCGATGGACCTCGAGCAGACGCTCACCTCGCGGGACAAGATCAACACGTTGCTGCGCGGGGTGCTCGACGAGGCCTCAGGCAAGTGGGGCATCCGGGTCACCCGGGTGGAGATCAAGGCCATCGACCCGCCCAAGTCCGTCAAGGACGCCATGGAGAAGCAGATGCGGGCCGAGCGGGAAAAGCGGGCTACGATCCTGGGCGCCGAGGGCGTGCGGCAGGCGTCGATCCTGACCGCCGAAGGAGAAAAGCAGTCGGCCATCTTGCGGGCCGAGGGCGATAAGCAGTCAGCGATCCTGCGGGCCGAGGGCCAGGCGGAGGCGATCGCGCAGGTGTTCCAGGCAGTGCACGACAACGACCCTGACCCCAAGCTGCTGGCCTACCAGTACCTCCAGACGCTGCCGCAAATCGCCAACGGCGCGGGCAACACGTTCTGGGTGATCCCCAGCGAGATGACCTCAGCGCTGAAGGCGGTGACCTCCGCGTTCAGCGGCGCGGTCGAGACCCAGAACGGCGACGGCCCGGTGCCCGCCTCAGGGACAAGCGCAGATTCCGCCCACAGCGCTGGCCCGATGGAAAACGGCCTGGGCGCAGGAACCGTGACCCCGCAGGCCATTTCGAGTCCGTCAGCCATCCCCGCTCCCGAGCCGCCAGCATCGATCCCCGCCCCGGCGCATGCCCCGGACGAACTGGTCAGAGGCGACCGCAAGGCGATCGAGTAAGGCTGCTCGTATCGGATAGGCCGTGTCGCGCGCGCGGTCAGCCCCGGCGGAGCAGGAGCATGATGATCGCGCCTATCACGAACATGGCGGCCGCCACCGCAGCCGCGATCGCGAGACGCACGATGCTCGGCCGTCGCCCGGCCGACGAGGCTGAGGGCCAGCGCACGGCGAGTGTCCGGCTCGGCTGGGTGACCGCCGAGGTATCCGTCGGGGCTGGATGGGGCCTTGGGGGCGGCACCGGCGCGTGCGTGGCCGGCGCGGGCGCCAACGTGCGCTCAGCCCGGGTGGCCGGCATGGGCACCAGCTCGGCCCGCGTAGCCGGCCGCGGTATGACTTCGGCCCGCGTCGCTGGCATCGGTATGACCTCGGCCCGGGTGGCTGGCGTCGGCATCACCTGGGCCCGGGTGGCTGGCAGCGGCGCGCGCGTCGTCGGCGGGGCCGCCATAGGCGTGGAGGGGGCCGTCGGTGGCGCGGACGGGGCCGCCGAGGGCAGCGCCGCCCTCGCCTGGGCCGGTACCGCGGAAACCGCCGCGTGGGCTGCCGCCCCGCGGTAGATAGCCGCCATGATGCGCCGCTGATCGGGGACCCTGACTGGTGGGGCGGAGGATGCAGCCCGCGCTCCGGCCGCCGCCAGGGATGAGCCGCCCACCGGGCGGGCAGGCAGGCGGGGCAACGGGGCGGGGGACCCGGTGAGGGAACGCCAGCGCTCCTCCCACTCCGCTACCTTGCCGCCGCACCCGCGCACGTACGCGGAGAGCACCGGCAGGTCAGGCAGTGACGGACCCGCCTCGGCCGCCACGATGACGTCGTGCGGATAGTGCGCCCGGCCCGCTAGTTCGGCCGAACCGATCCCAGCCATACTCCTCAGCTGGCGCATCTCGCGAAGAAACTGCATCGCGTCCATAGCGCCGTCAGCACCCGTAGCGCGGGGCGTCACCCAGAGGTCCCCTTCCTCTTGTGAACCCATCAGGACCAGCAGCCAGGCCTGTTGGATCTGCGCGGCAAAAGCCATTCTCTTCCCATGCAGGGATTCATTCGCAGATTACCGCGTCCCGGTACGTGTCGGCCGTATAACTGTGCACTTTCCGATGCACGTGCCGGGCATTGAGGGTCGTATGTGACGAACGGTACGAGAGAGGGGAAGTCTAGCAAGGCTTGCCGTCAAGGCTCGCCGTCATCAGCCGTGGAGGGCGAGGCCGATCGTGAACGCCAGGCCGAACGCCAATTGCAGTCGTCCGGTCTGGCCTAGGGTCGTGATTAGCGCCGGCCCGGTGGCGCCGCCACGGACCGCCCGCAGTGGCGCGATCGCCAGCGGCAATGCCAGCAACATCAGGAGTGCGAATGGCCGAACCGGCGAAAGCGCAGCAGCTACAACAAATGGCAACAAAAGAAAAGAAAGATAAACCATGCGGCTCCGCGGATCCCCTATGCGCACCGCCAGCGTCCGCTTGCCCGCGTCGATGTCGGAACGGATATCCCGCAGGTTGTTAATCATCAGCAGCGCGCACGACAACAGGCCCGCCGGGATCGACGCCAGTAGCCCGAGCCAGCTCAGCGACCCCATCTGCACGTAGGCGGTGCCGGCAACCGCGGCGATGCCGAAGAACACGAAGACCGAGACCTCGCCAAGACCCCGGTATCCGTACGGATGGGAGCCTCCGGTGTAGAACCAGGCCGCCGCGACGCAGGCGGCGCCGCCGAGGACCAGCCACCAGGACGTCACCGCGGCCAGCACGAGGCCGGCGGCACAGGCCAGACCGAAGCAGCAGAACGCGGCCACCTTGACCGCCGATGGCGAGGCCAGGTCCCAACCGACCAGTCGGGTGGGACCCACCCGCTTGCCCACCGCGTCCGTGCCCCGGACGCCGTCGCTGTAGTCATTGGCGTAGTTCACGCCGATCTGCAGCGCGAGTGCGACGACCAGGGCCAGGACGGCCCGCCAGGCCGAGAACTTCCCATAGCCAATCGCGACGCCAGTGCCGATCAGTACCGGTACTACGGCCGCCGGCAGGGTCCGCGGCCGGGTCCCGGCCATCCATTCACGCGCGTTTGCCACCTGGTGATTGTACTGAGCGTTCGGTTCGTCCGGTCTGTGCAGGTCGCCACGCCGCGTTGGGCAGGCTCAGCGAGCGTCCCCAGCGATAGCCGACGTGAAGCGACCCCAGTCGGCCGCAGTCACCCGCAGGACCAGCCCCGTGCCGTCGTCCTTGGTGTCCCGTACCAGCACCGCACCGCGCGCCTGGCCCGCCTCGACGCAGTTGGCGGAGCCACCGTTGCTGTAGGTCGATTTGCGCCACGGGATCGAGCCGACCTCGACGCAGTTGTCTGCTCCGCCGTTGCTGTAGCTGGACTTGCGCCAGCCGGGGTTCACTGTCGGCTCTTCCATCGTTGTAGCGCCTCCTGGATCAGTACCCGGGACTCGGTGGCACTGACAGCGTAGCTGCGGATCACCTCGAACAGCATGCTGGACCGGTCTACCACGGCCGCGGTGGTCGTCGTGTGGTCCACGATGCCGATCTGGTTCATGGTGCCGGGGATTGTCCGGCCGCTCGCGGTCATGAATTGACCGTCATGCCCGGGGAAGTACTCCTCTCGGCTCCGGACAAGTTGGATAATCACGTTGGGCTTGTCCATCATCCCCAGCAGGTGTTCAATCTCCGCCACCATGGTCTCGGGCGTGCCGACTTGGCGGTACAGCAGCGGCTCGTAGATGACGGCGATGAGGCGGGTCGGTTCCTTCCCGCTCAGGATGTCCGCCCGCTTGACTCGGGCAGTCGCCCGCGCACCGGCTAGGTCCTCGTCCAGGCCAACCTTGACGAACATCGCGTGCGCGTAGTCGTAGGTCTGCGTCAGGCCCGGCAGCGTGTCAAGCGACCACGTATGTATGATCGCGGCCGCCTTCTCCGCGTCCAGCCAGGGCTCGGCGAACTCGGGGATCACGGGATCGGCGTGCCGGGCGTGCTCGCGCATGATGCCCAGGATGACCTTCTCGCGCGGGGTCACATTGTAGAGCGGGAGCAGCCCTTCGTAGAGCTCGTCGGAGGGGACCTGGTTGCCGGTCTCGGCTTTCTGCACCGAGTCCTCGCTATATCCGTTGACCTTGGCGGCCGCGCCCCCTTGGGTGTAGCCCGCATCGACGCGAAGCTGCCGCAGGGCCTCGCCCAGCGCCGCCTTAGGATCTTTCCTTGGGTCCCGCTTCTGACTTGCCACGATGAGCCTCCCTGCCGCTCCCGAAGGGACCCGAAGGAAGCCGAAGGCCGCCGAGCGGTTCCCGAAGTAGGCGTAGGCCGGTCCCGAGGGTTTACCGCCGAACGCTCATTACGGGTAGCGTAACGCGATTCTCGTGGGCATCGTTGTTGTCACGGAAAATCACGCGCCCGTGTCGGACGGGAGATCTTGATATCGGGGTCGCGGTGCCCCAGGCGTGATTCAGGCATGCCTCAATGACGTTCCGAGAGGGTAAAGCATGTGAATGCCATCAACGGTACATGGCCTCTGGCAACACCCGTCATGCACAGTCAACCGTCGTCACCTGACTTCCGGCGGCTGGACAGCCTCCCGTACTATTCAACCCTGGAGATTGACGCGCATCCGACCGCGCCGAGGGATGCGCGCAAGTGGTTGTCAGCCCTTCTGCTTGAATGGTCGCTGCCGGACTTCAGCGAGGCGGTCGAGCTTGTTGTGAGCGAACTAGTCACGAATTGCGTCGCCGAGATCGGCAAGGTGGCGTGGCCATCGGCCCAGCCCCCGGTGCGACTGTGGCTGCGTGGCGGCCCGTCCTGCCTGGCCTTGCAGGTCTGGGACCCCATCCTGGCCGACCCGGTCCCGCGTGCGGCCGCCGACGATGAGGAAAGCGGCCGGGGCCTTTTCCTCGTCGGCTGCTGCAGCGACAACTGGGGCTTCTACTACACGGAAGAATTCGGCGGCAAGATCACCTGGGCGATGATCTCGCGCCAGCTCAAGGAAAGGTAATGGGCGTGGTCCCTGCCCGCTGCGCATGCGGCTTCACTGAACTCGACGACGAGGAGATCGCCGACCACCTCGCCCTGGTCTTCACGCCAGATGACTCGATCGGGCCTGACGGAAAGCTGCACGAGGAACTACTCGGGCTGGCCTGCGCGTGCGGGTATCTCGCCATCGCGCCTGAGGAGATCGAAGGTCATTTGCTGACGGCCTTCATGGCCGCCGACGGTATCGGCCTAGACGGCAAGCGGCACGAGAACCCCAGTGCTAGGTGACCGTGCCCAGCGGCAGTGCTGCGCCATTGCCAGCGGGGGACTTTGCGCGCCATGGCCCCCAATCACTCATTTCGCAAGTGCGCCACACACCTCGTGCATTGCAAGGTTTTCCGGAAGACTTTTCCGGTTGGGTAAGTATTTCCACATGATAACGTGGAAAAGCCTTCCGGACCGGAAAAGTATTCGCGATAACGAGGGCTAAGGGACGGGCACGGGGGCACGATGCGGGGTCGCAGAAAACCGCGAGTGGCTGGTGGGGTTCTAGGGGGCGGTTGGCTCGGCTAGCAGGGTGTGCAGGCGGACCACCGGTACCTTGACCCCCATGTCCAGGTTGCCTTGACTGCCGTCGAGCGCCCAGCCAGCCGCCTTAAGGAACTCGAGTCGCCCGTGATCCGCCGCCAGTACCCAGGCACAGGCGGTCGTGAAGCTGTCGGAGGACAGTGTGTCCGCGACCGCGTGCAGGAGGCGGCCACCGTGGCCGCCATCAGCGTGCGACGGCAGCAGGTGGAACTCATACATTTCGCCGTCACTTCCGGGCCAGCGGTCCTCGTCCGTGGCCGGGCCGATGGAGGCGAAGCCGACCACCGAACCCGAGCCGGCGCCCGAGTCGGACCCGGCGCCCGAACCCGTGCCCGAGTCGGACCCGGCGCCCGAACCCGAGCCCGAGGCGGGCCCGGCGGCCGGGGCTGCCTCCGACCCAGAGCCCGGGCCTGAGCTCAAGGGCGACTGCGGGCCGGGGGACAGGTAGGCGACGAGGACCCGGTGGCGGGTCGTGGGCGGGCTGGCGACCGAGGCGTGCCACTGCTCCTCGAACTGGCTGATGGCAGCCTCGGTGGAAAGCTCGGCGAGGACCTCGGCGGGCACGAGCCCGCCGAGGGTTGCCTGCCAGCTGGCCACCTGTACCCGCGCGAGCGACGGTGCGTCCGAGGGACGTGCCTCCCGGACGAATCCGGCGGTAGCCGTCACCGGCCGTGCGCCAGCAGGGTGATGTCCCGGGCCGCACCGGTTGAGGCGGACGTGGCCAGCGCCGCGTACACCTGGAGTGCCGCGCTGACCGGGCGCTCACGGTCGGCCGGGCGGTAGCTGCCGAGCCGGGCAAGCAGCGCCTCGCGGCGAGTCCTCAACTCGGCCTCGGGCACGTCAAGTCGCATCTCCCGCCGGGCGATGTCGATCACGACCAGATCGTTGTCCTCGACGAGCGCGATGACTCCGCCCGCCGCTGCCTCCGGAGAGATGTGGCCGATGGACAGGCCAGAAGTGCCGCCGGAGAACCGGCCGTCGGTGATGAGCGCGCAGGCCTTGCCCAGGCCCTTGCCCTTGAGGAACGAGGTCGGGTACAGCATCTCCTGCATCCCCGGCCCGCCGCGTGGTCCCTCGTACCGGATGACGACCACGTCGCCGGGACCGACCGCGCCAGTGAGGATTCCCTCGACGGCGGCCTCCTGGGACTCGAACACCCGCGCCGGGCCGGTGAACGTCCAGACTTCCTCCGAGACGCCCGCGGTCTTGACCACGGCCCCGTCGGGAGCCAGGTTCCCGAAGAGCACTCCGAGCCCGCCGTCGGCCGAGTAGGCGTGGGCGACGTCGCGGATGCAGCCGGTCTCGGCGTCGAGGTCCAGGCTCTCCCAGCGGGCCGACTGCGAGTACGCCTTGACCGTCCGGACGCCACCGGGGGCCGCGTAGTACATCTCGACCGCCTCAGGCGACGTGGAGCCGGAGCGCAGGTCCCAGTCGGCCAGGGGGAAGCCGTGGACCGTGTGCACCCCGGCGTTCAGCAGGCCGGCTCGGTCGAGCTCCCCGAGGATGGTGTGGATGCCACCGGCCCGGTGGACGTCCTCGACGTGGTACTTCTGGCTGTTCGGCGCGACCTTGCACAGGCACGGCACCCGCCGTGAGAGGTCGTCGATCTCCTTCAGGCCGAAGTTGACCTGGGCCTCGTGGGCGGCGGCAAGCAGGTGCAAGATCGTGTTGGTCGACCCGCCCATCGCGATGTCCAGCGCCATCGCGTTCTCGAAGGCGTCGCGGGTGGCCACGTTGCGGGGCAGGACCGAGGCGTCGTCGTCCTCGTAGTACCGCCTGGTGATCTCCACGACGAGGCGGCCCGCCCGCTCGAAGAGCGCCTTGCGGGCGGTGTGGGTGGCCAGCACGGTGCCATTGCCGGGCAGCGCCAGGCCGATCGCCTCGGTGAGGCAGTTCATCGAGTTGGCGGTGAACATGCCCGAGCAGGACCCGCAGGTCGGGCAGGCCGCCTCTTCCAGCTTCTCCAGGTCGGCGTCGGACACCGACGGGTCGGCCGAGGCGACCATCGTGTCGATCAGGTCCAGCTTGCGGCCACCGTAGCTGGCCCCTGAGGCCGTCGGCCCGTTCACGATCGCGACCGGCTTGCCGGCCTCCATCGGGCCGCCGGACACGAACACGGTCGGGATGTTCAGCCGCATCGCGGCGATCAGCATGCCCGGAGTGATCTTGTCGCAGTTGGAGACGCAGATCAGCGCGTCGGCACAGTGCGCGTTGACCATGTACTCAACCGAGTCGGCAATGAGCTCGCGGCTGGGCAGCGAGTACAGCATGCCGCCGTGGCCCATCGCTATGCCGTCGTCGACCGCGATCGAGTTAAACTCACGAGGGATCGCCCCAGCGGCCCTGATCGCGTCCGCGATCACGGTGCCGACCTCCCTGAGGTGCACGTGACCCGGTACGAACTCGGTGAAGCTGTTGGCCACCGCGATGATCGGCTTGCCGATCTCCTCGCTGGTGACACCGGTCGCGCGCAGCAGCGCGCGAGCTCCGACCATGTTCCTGCCGTGCGTGACCGTCCGGGACCTTAGGGCTGGCATGACAACTGAACTCCCCTTGCCGATGAGTCTGAGGCCATCAGCCTACCGGTTATGCCAGGAGCATCACGGTCCGGTTTTCACCTCTCAGCCAACCGGCGTGACTTCGTGGGCGGCCGGGGAGAATGGCAGGACCACGTCGGCGGCCTCGTGGATCCGCGCCACATCCTCCCGCGACAGCCGCGCGATCTCGCGGATTCGGGACCGCCGCCTGAGGTACTTGCGCAGCCGCTCGCCGTTGAATACGTCAACCTCTCTGATGACCGCGATATCCCACGGGATGTGGGGGCCATAGATGGCCAGCGCCGGGCGGACGGCGATGTCCCGGCCGAGCCGGGCCGACAGCAGCTCGGCCGCCCGGCCCGCCTCCCACTTCGCGTGCTCGAGACGTTCCTTCTGGCTGTTCGGGCCGACCCACAGCTGCTTGCCGTTGCGGGTGCGGATCGGCAGCTTCTTGCTCCACCGCTCCGAGTCGATGGCGTACACGCCGGTGGGCCCGACAACAAGGTGGTCGATAATGTCATCGCTGCCCGGAATCGGGCGCATGTGCAGTGCCCGGTAGCCGGCTCGCTCCATCCGGGCGAGCTTGCGCTGGGTGACCCGCTGCGCCCGGTCCAGCTTTACGCCCGGCGGGATAGAGGCGACCGGCCCCGATCGCCAGAACGCGTGCGCGATTCCGGCAAGGATGGCGAGTGTTAGCCCGACTACCCAGTTCCCGATGAGGATTCCGAATAGCAGTCCGACCGCGACCATGACCACGACGCGCTCGCGCCAGTACCGCATTCGCGCGTCCATGACGATATCAAGGACCCGCTGCCTGGTTGGCTGTCCGGCCTGGGCCGAGGCCGGAGCCTGTCCGCCGGGCTCGCCGTCGCGGATTATCCGGAATGCGCTCTTCCTGCGGCCATCACCGCCGCCCGGCGCCGACGACTGCGCGACCCCGATGGGTGTGGCCGGCCGGGGGCGGATGGAGTCAGCGGTGATGACCCGAGGGGTCACCGTGGGACCGCCCGTGCCCGTCAGGGAGTCGCTATCCAGGTCGTCGTCGAGCGATCCGACCCCGAAGGCGTCGTCATCGAGGCGGTCGTGCAGGAGATCGTCGATCCCCGCATCCGGCGACTCGGCCTCGCGCTCCGCTGGCGCGCCCGCCAGGACGCTGGGCGCTGTGGCCTCGGGGTTCTGGGGTCCCTCGGGATAGCTGACCACGCGCCGGAGCTCGGCCTCGTGGTGCGTGCCGTCTTGCTTGGTGCCCTGGGCTTCAGGGGGCTCGGGGTTCTCGTAGGAGACCCCCGCGGTTTCGCTGTACATGGGCTCGCCGCCTGTCCGTGAGGTCTGGGGGGGAACCGGTGAGCCGACGCCTGTGTCGTCTCCGGTGCTCTCGGCGCCCGGTGTGCTCGGTGCGCCAGGAGCCTGGGCCGCGCGATGCCCGCGCGCCAGAGAAGGCGCCGATGACCTGGTAATCTTCTTTCGGGGCCAAGCCATCCATCTCACCATCTCAGCGTACCGATTACCAGAGCACACCGCAGCGCTCCGTAGTCAATTTGCCCTGTCCGGTGCTGCTTTAAAAGTGCAGATCTAACGGAAATATAGGCGATAGCCGCAAGATTTGACGCGTCGGACTGGTCGCAATGTGTTATATAGATCGGCGCAAGAGTCCATGCGGATAAACGAGGAGCATTGGCGCACAATGGGCCTCTCGTTCCGATTGCTGTCCGTGTTGTATCTGTTTCTGACAGTTAGAGCTGGGATAGCCGCGGCATCGTCTGCTCCGGGCTATCCTGCTGCCCATGCACTCTGCACACCGGGCACCATCTAGGTCCCCGCGCCTGACCACGACGGGCAGCGCCGAGGACCTGGCGGCCGGCGGGGCGGGGACGGCCGACCGGGCGCCAGCCGGGCGCTGGTGGTCGTGGTCGGCCTGGATCGCCGCTGGCCTAGCGGTGTTCGCCTTCTTCCTGCAGATTTCCTACGGTGGCCGGATCGACTCCGACGGGGCTAACAGCGCCCTGCAGGCCTGGGACCTGATCCACGGGCACCTGCTGCTGCGCGGCTGGGACTTCGGTGACGCGACCTTCTATACCTTCGAGCTGCCGATCAACGGGATCACCCAGCTCATCTTCGGGCTAGGGCCGCGCGCGGCGCACGTCGCCTCCGCGCTCGCCTACTCGATCGTCGCGGCCTGCGCGGTCGGGGTGGCGATCGGGGGCGCACGGGGAGCATCACGGGCGGCCCGGGCCGCGGTCGTGGTGGGGATCATGGCGGTCCCGCTGCTCACCATCGCGACCACCTACACGCTCGTCGAGGAGCCCGACCACCCGGGCACCTCCGTCTTCCTGCTCGTCTCCGCCCTGCTTGTCGACCAGGTCGGCGGCCGTCTCCGGGGCCGCCGCTGGCTCGCTCCGCTAGTCTGCGTGATCCTCGCGGCCGGGCAGCTTGGCGACGCCACGGTCCTGGTCGTGGGCGTTCCCGCGGTCGTGCTCGGCTGCGGCTACCGGATGCTGGAGCAGCGGCGGCTCCGCTGCGCGGACGGGGCGATGGTGATCGCCGCCATCGCGAGCGTGCCGCTTGAACTGGCGGTCCGGGCGATCATCACGCACCTGGGCGGCTACCAGGAAGTCTCGCCGAAGACGTCGCTGGCCTCGCCGGGGCAGTGGGGACACAACATCGTCGTCGTGGTCGGCGTGCTCAGAACGCTGTACGGCGCCACGGTGACGCCCCAGACCCGGCTCGGCCTGGCCGCGGCGGTACTCGGGACCGTGGGGCTGCTCGCGGCAGCGGCCGGGCTCGTTATGGTCGGTGCTCGATGGAGGAAGTCGTCGCGAGCCGAGCACCTGATGGTCCTCGTGACCATCCTCAACCTCGGTGTCTACGTGGTCTCCAAGGGCGCACAGGCCGACGGCTACCGGGAGGTCGCGGCGGTGCTGCCCAGCGGCGCCGCCCTCGCCGCCCGGGCCGTGATACCCCCCGTGTTCCGGCTGGCCCGCCGGGCGGTGGCGGTCGCGGTGGCCGCGGCCCTCGTAGCGCTGGTCCCGCTGGCGGGCGCGGCAAGCAGGCCGCACGTGGGGCCCGCGCTCGGCCCCGCGCCCGGTGACGGGGCGACATCCCCTACCGCGCCGCTCACCGCCTGGCTGGAGGCACACCACGTGACCTACGCCCTGGCCGGCTACTGGAGTGCCTCTATCGTCACGCTGCAATCCGGCGGCCAGGTCAGCGCGCGCGCCATCACCCTGGTGCCGCGCACGGACGGAACGGGCTACGACGTTCACGTCCCCTACTGGGAGACGAACTCGCAGTGGTACGACCCCGCCGAGCACGATGCCCGGTACGTGATCGCGCAGACGTCGGGCCGCTGGTCGGCCAAGACCTATGAGCGCTTCTTCGGCCAGCCGGCGGCGACCTATCAGGTGCCCGGCTTTGTGGTGCTTCAGTACCCGGAGAACCTGCTGACGAAGGTCCTGCCGATGCTCGGCATCGGGGTCGGGCCGAAGAGCTAGGCCCAGGCCCGCGTTGCCCATTAGTCTGTCAGCCGCTGCTTTGCGACAGCACAACGATAATGAGCCCGGATACGACGAGAAGGGATCCGGCCCAGGTGAGGGCAGTGACCCGCTCGTGCAGCAGCAACGCGCTCGCGGCCAGGATGATCAGGTAGCTGAGCGCGTTGAACGGATAGGCGACGCTCAGCGGGACCCGGGCCAGCACCGCCAGCCAGGCCACCGCGGAGATCGCGAAGACCGCGAGGCCGCCGAGCACCATCGGGGACGTGGCCGCCGTGACGGCCAGCGAGCCGCCGGACGCGTGCGCCCGGGCCGTGGCGACCTGCATTCCGTGCTTGAGCAAGAGCTGGCCGCAGGCCGCCAGCAAGACCGCGAAAAGCAGCAGTGCGATGCTCGTGATGGTCAAGCGCTGCCTGCCTTCCGTTCGGGCTGGGTCAGCCCCGGCCGGGGCGTGCCCACGCGCGGTGCTCAGATCCGTCGCCATCGCCGTCCGTCCCTTCGTCAGGCCGGGCGGCCCGGTAGGGGATCACTGATTCCAGGCTAAGTCGGCGCTCCTCACCAGGCGGCGTTATTTGATTACCTATTGGTGACATGCTCTGAGCGCGGCCGGCGGAGAACAACCAGGACATGCGGCCAGGGAGTCGGCTATAGACTTTGCGGCATGCGCTGGTCTACCATGCACATCCCCACCCTGCGCGACGACCCCGCGGACGCGGGCGCGCCCAGCCACCGGCTCATGCTGCGCGGCGGGTACATCCGGCAGCTCATGGCCGGGCACTACTCGCTGCTGCCGATGGCCGTCCGGGTCCGGCTGAAGGTCATCGGCATCATCCGCGAGGAGATGAACCGGATCGGCGCCCAGGAAGTCCTCATGCCGACCGTGCACCCGGCCGAGTTGTGGCAGCGCAGTGGCCGCCTGGAGGTGATGGGCGAGGAGATGTTCCGGCTGCGTGACCGCAAGGACGCTGAGCTCGTGCTCGTCATGACGGCTGAGGAGGTCGTGACCAGCCTGGCTACGGAGCTGTCCTCCTACCGTGACCTGCCGCACATGTGGTACCAGATCAACACGAAGTACCGGGACGAGCCCCGGCCCAAGGCTGGGCTGATGCGCGTGCGCGAGTTCACGATGAAGGACTCCTACAGCTTCGACCTGGACTCCGATGGCCTTGACAAGGCGTTCGACGCGCACTATCAGGCCTACACCAAGATCTTCGAGCGGCTCGGCGTCCCGGCGATCCCGGTAGACGCCTCGAGCGGCGCGATGGGCGGCACCGGCTCGACCGAGTTCATGTGCCCCGCGGAGATCGGCGAGGACGACATCGTCCACTGCCCGGCCTGCGGGTACGCGGCCAACCGTGAGAAGGCGACCACGCACTTGCCGGAGGCGAGCCCGGCCGCCGACGCCGCGCTGGCCCGGGATGTCCCAGAGCGGTTCGACACGCCAGGCGTGCGGACGATCGAGGACCTTGAGCGGCGCTACGACGCCCCGGCCGACCGGCAGATCAAGACGCTTGTCTATGTTCTCAACGAGAAGCTCACCCTGGTCCTGCTGCGGGGTGACCACGCGCTTGAGGAGCAGAAGCTCATCGACGCCACCGGCGCGGTCTCCGTCCGCCCGGCGCAGGCCGAGGAGATCATCGAGGCCCTGGGCGCGGCTCCTGGCTCGCTTGGCGCGGTCGGCGTCAGCGACCTTCCTGTGCTTGCCGACGAGGCGCTGCGCGGGCGGGCTGGCATGGTCACCGGGGCCAACACCAACGAGGTGCACCTGCGGGGTGTCGATGTGGCGCGTGACATCAACGTCGAGAAGTGGGCCAACCTGCGCACCGTGACGGCGGGCGAGGCGTGCGTCTCCTGCGGCGAGCCGGTCGAGGTGTTCAAGGGCATTGAGGTCGGGCACATCTTCAAGCTCGGCTACAAGTACACCAACGCCCTGGACGTGACGGTCTCAGGCCCCGACGGCAAGCCGGTCAAGCCGATCATGGGCTGCTATGGAATCGGTGTCGAGCGGGCCATGGCCGCCGTCGTCGAGGTGCACCACGACGACAAGGGCATCATCTGGCCGGCCGCAATCGCCCCGTTCGACGTGGTGGTGACGGTCGCGCAGCAGAACGACCCAGCCGTGGCCGAGGCGGGCGAGCAGGTCTACCGCCGGCTGCTTGACGCCGGGGTGGACGTGATCATCGACGACCGTACGTCCCGGGCGGGCGAGAAGTTCAGCGACGCCGAGCTGGTCGGCATCCCGCTGCGGGTCACCATCGGCAAGCGGGGCCTCGCCTCCGGCACGGCCGAGGTGACCGAGCGCGCGACCGGCGAGACGGTGCCTGTGGCCCTCGACGAGATCCCCGAGCACGTTCGCAAGGCGGTGGCCGGGGCCATCGCCGCCAACCGCTAAGGGCGGCCACCGCTGGCCGGTGCCGCTTCGGTGGCACCAGCCAGCTGGACCGTCGCCTGTCGGCTAGCGGGCCGTAGCGGCGTCCCGGTCGCGAGCCTGGCAGCGCAAGGCCCGCATGACCTCGTCGCGGCCCTCGACGAGCAGGCGGCGCAGGGCCGCGGGCGGGTTGCTTGCCTTGATGTACCCTTCGGTCGCCGCCACCGTGTCCTCGGAGACCGGGCAGACCGCGTAGGCACCGGACACGAAGTCCTGGGCCATGGCCGAGCTCCAGTCCCGCCACACCGAGCTGACCGCGTCGAAGTAGCCGGGGACGTACGGCTCAAGCAGGTCGTCGGCGTCCGGGTCGGCAAAGCCAGAGAGCACCGCACGGAACATCGCGATCGTCAGCTTGCCGCTGGTGAGCTCCTCCCACGTGTCCCGCTTGGCCTCGTTCGTCGGGATCGCGGCCCGGCAGGTTCCCGCGGACCGCTCGCCCGCGTCGGTGGAGTCGGTGGCCAGTTCCGCCTCGATCGCGGCGGCGCCGACAACCCCCCGGCTGACCAGGCGGCGCAGCAGGATCCAGCGCAGGTCGGTGTCCACCGCCAGTCCCTCGATCACCGTCGAGCCATCGAGCAGCGTCGAGAGCAGGGCAAGGTCGTCGGGCGACGTCGCCGCCCCGGCGAAGGCCCTTGCGTAGGCCAGCTGGTGGTCTGACCCCGGAGCGGCCGCGTGGAGCAGTGCCCGCAGTGACGAGGCCATCAGGGCCAGGCCTTCGGCACGCCAGGCCGGATCGGCGAACTTCCGCACGGCCAGGGCCGCCTGCCGCAGCAGCGTCTGCACGACGCTGATGTCTTTGACCGAGTCCACGCCGCCCAGGACGAGCCGCACGTAGTCACGGGCCGGCATCTCGGCGTCGCGGCACATGTCGTAGGCGGCGGCCCAGCACAGCGCGGCTGGCAGCGAGTCGGTGAAGGTGCCGATCGACTCGACCAGCGTTGCCAGCGAGTGGCCATCGAGGCGGAGCTTGGCGTAGGTCAGGTCTTCGTCGTTGATGAGCACGAGGTCGGGCCGGGCCTGTCCGACCAGTGCGGGAACCTCGGTGCGCGGGCCGACGACGTCGATCTCCTGTGACGACCGGCGGGTCAGGCCAGCCGCCGTCCGGTCGTAGAGGCCGATCGCGACGCGGTGGGAGCGGAGGGTCGGGTGGGAGGCGGCGGCTTCCTGCACGACCGTGAACGACTCGAATCGTCCGGAAGCGTCAAGCGTGTACGAGGGCCGCAGGGTGTTCACGCCCGCGGTCTCAAGCCACTGCCGTGACCAGGCCGCCAGGTCGCGGCCCGAGGTCGCCTCGAGGGCGGAAAGCAGGTCGGCCAGGGTGGCGTTGCCCCAGGAGTGAGCCGCGAAGTAGCGGCGGACACCGGCAAGGAAGTTCTCCCTGCCCACGTAGGCGACGAGCTGCTTGAGGACGGAGGCACCCTTGGCGTAGGTGATCCCGTCGAAGTTCACCTCGACCGCGTGGATGTCGGGGATGTCGGCGGCGATCGGGTGCGTCGAGGGCAACTGGTCCTGCCGGTAGGCCCAGGTCTTGTAGACCTGGGCGAAGGTCGTCCAGGCGTGGGACCAGCGGGTCGCCTCGGCCTGGGCGATCGTGCCCGCCCAGGTAGCGAACGACTCGTTCAGCCACAGGTCGTCCCACCAGCGCATGGTGACCAGGTCACCGAACCACATGTGCGCCATCTCGTGCAGGATCGTCTCGCCGCGTGCCTCGCGGGAGAAGTCGGTCACCCGGGACCTGAACACGTAGTCCTCGAGGAAGGTGACCGCTCCGGCGTTCTCCATCGCGCCTTCCTTGAACTCAGGCACGAAGAGCTGGTCGTACTTCCCGAACGGGTACTTGATTCCGAACGCGGCGTGATAGAAGTCAAAGCCCTGCCGGGTGACCTCGAAGATCTCGTCAGGGTCGAGGTAGCTGGCCAGCGACTGGCGGCACAGGATGCCCAGCGGGATCCCGTCGTGCTCGTCGCGGACGACGTGGTACGGGCCGGCTGACACGTGTGTGATGTAGGTCGACATGACCGGGGTGGGCGGGAAGCGCCACAGCCGGGCGCCGGGCCTGCCCTCGGTGGGCTCGCCGCCGTCCGCCTCGGGGGCCATGTTGGAGACCACCAGCCAGTCCTCGGGCGCGAGCACGGAAAGCCCGTAGGCGGCCTTCAGGTCGGGCTGGTCGAAGCAGGCGTAGATCCGGTGCGCGTCGAACGTCTCCAGGTCGGAGTACATGTACACGTTGCCGTCGGCCGGGTCGGTGAACCGGTGCAGGCCCTCGCCGCTGCGCGAGTACGCGCACTCGGCGTCAATGACGAGCTCGTTGCTCCCCTGGAGGTCGTCGATGACGACCCGCTCGCCGTCGAAGGCTGACCTTGGGTCGGTGGCGACGCCGTTGAGAGTGATGGACCGCACTTCCGAGGCGATCAGGTTAAGGAACGTGCTGGCACCGGGCCGCGCGCACTCGAACCGGATCGTGGAGACCGAGCGGAACGTGCTGTCTCCTCCCGTCAGGTCTAGTTCCACCTGATAGGAGACGCCCGATATCAGCGCCGCCCGGTCTCGTGCTTCGTCACGGGTGAGGTTTGCTGCCACCAGGTGGTCCCTTC
>Ga0335072_10001918_pt1 | contig 32999 bp, 23 predicted proteins | sample Lox_Sample_21_FD_206725 | JGI IMG/M metagenome (GOLD analysis project Ga0335072, IMG submission 206725) | Soil microbial communities from Loxahatchee National Wildlife Refuge, Florida, United States - Lox_Sample_2.1 | ecosystem: Environmental > Terrestrial > Soil > Wetlands | place: USA... | reverse complement strand
GCTGGTGGTTTTTCTGTTCGGCGCGGCGGTGGTCACGCCAACTTCGGTGCTCGGAGCCCGTCTTCGCGCGCTGGGAGGACAGCCGCAAAAGGTTGAGGTCAAACCAGCGCTGAGAGAGCGGATTGAACAGGCCATCGATCCGCTGAGCAAGGCGATCCCGCTCTCGCCTGCCGACGTCTCTCGCACACGCGCCTGGTTGATTCAGGCCGGCCTGCGCGATCCCATTCACGTAAATTATTACTTCGGCGCTCGCATTCTCGGGTTGGCGATCGGGTTCCTCGGGGTTGTGCTGTTCGCCGGCTTCGATAATCTTCCCTTACTCATCGGCGTTGCCGGGCTTGGGTTCATCCTTCCGCGGTTCATTCTGAAGCGCATGATCCGCGATCGCCAGCAGCGCATTCGCCTGGCCTTGCCCGACGCGCTCGACCTGACAGTGATTTGCGTGGAAGCCGGCCTGGCGCTCGACCAGGCCATGATGCGAGTCGGTCAAGATCTTCACCATGCGCATCCCGATCTCAGTGAAGAATTTCATCTCGTGAATCTGGAAATGCGCGCCGGCAAACCTCGTGCCGAAGCTTTGCGCAATCTTGTCGATCGGACGGGCGTTGACGACATCCGTGCGCTGGTTGGCACGCTGATCCAGACCGACCGCTTCGGTACCAGCGTGGCCCAGGCTTTGCGCGTGCATTCCGACTCGCTGCGCACGGAGCGCCGGCAACGCGCCGAAGAACAGGCCGCCAAAACCACGATTAAGATGGTTCCTCCCCTGGTGATCTTTGTTCTTCCCTCCATTATTTTTGTGACCATCGGTCCAGCGGTGATTTCACTGATCCGACAACTGGGGCCAACAACTTCGGGCCACTAACCGGCCGCGCCAAAAAAGGGGATCGGTGTTGATGGCGGTTTTTTCTTCGGGGCAAGTGTTCAACCGGACGCGCGATACGTGTCTGGCCACGTCGCTGGCCGTTGCTGACACACATTGGACGCGGCTGCGCGGTTTGCTCGGAATGGACGCCGATGACTTCGGTAATGGCCACGGACTCTGGATCGTTCCCTGCCACGGCGTTCATACTCTGGGCATGGGGTTTGCGATCGATGCGGTTTATCTCGATCACAACCTGAACGTAATTCACGTCGAGAGCGAACTACGCCCGTGGAGATTCGCTCCCGTGCGTGCCAAGGCCACGTCGGTACTGGAACTGCCGTGTCATACGGCGATGGAGACCGGAACCGCGGTCGGGGATAAAATTGAGATCAATTTTGCGGAGAGTAAGCAGTAAGGTGTGGTGACGCAAACGCTCCAAGTCGAAGTGAAGGTCGCAGTCTGCGGCCAGATGCATGACGTGCCGAAGCTGCTGGTGGAGTGGTCTTCGCCCTGGCAGGAGTTTGTCTCCTCCGTCGGGCCGGCGCTGGCGCGTTCGCAATCCCGGCTCGCGGGAGAGGCCCCGTATGGGATTTTCCCCTACCGGGGAATGATCCCGTGCCTTCTGCTGGAAGCGTTTCTGATCTTCGCGGCGATCGTGATTCGGGTGAAGATTCAGGAATTGCGCCCATACATCGCACCGCGTTTTTCCCATCGAGATGTCATTTATTACAGCGGCGACGAACTTCCGCGTACCGAGGATCTTGGCGGATCTCAGGCTGGGACGAACGGCCGCGCCGGCGGAAATGAGGCGCATCATCGTACTCAGACCATCAAGGTTGCCCGCGGGTCGTTGACTCCCGAAGTCGTAGACGCACCGAATCTCAATCTGCCATCTTCCAGCGATGCGGTGGCGAACTTGCTTGCGATCAATCCGAATATCGGACCTCCGCCGGCGGAAGGACTGCGGTCTGCGCGCACGCCCATCACGTTTACCCCGTCCGTGGTTGCACCGGCGCCGAATGTGATCCACGATTACACGCGCAACGGCATTCAGATGGATGCTGTGATCGCACCGACACCGTCGGTTCCGCGCGATCCCTTCCGGGCAGCTCCGAATCTCAGCGCTGAGGTTGTTCCGCCGGCACCGAAAGTTACAGACGACCAGCGGCTTGTCGCGCCAGCTCTGGGATCGCCGGTAATTCCGCCGGCGCCGAAAGTTTCGGGCGATCAGATGCGCAGCGCTCCCAATGTTCAGGCTGCGGTGGTCGCGCCAGCGCCCAAGATTTCTCCGGGCAATTCACGCTCCGGTCCCGCCCTCAGCGCGAGCGTGATTCCGCCGGCGCCGAATGTGTCGAGCCCAGAGAGTGCTCGTTCTCCCGTGCGAGCAGCGAGTGAGGCTGTCGTTCCTCCGCCAGTTTCTGCGCCCGAACGGGTGAATTCGCGAACCGCGAAATTGAATCTGCCCGCGCCCGTGATTGCGCCTCCTCCGTCCTCCAATGTTCCTGACGACACGCGCCGGCTTGCGGGCTCGGCCATGCCCGATCCGTCGAAGGTCGTGGTTCCCCCGCCACCTGCGGAGCCGGCCAGCGGATCGTTCGTGAGCAGTCTGATTGGCAAGATCTTTGGTTCCAGCGAAGTTGTTCCGCCCCCGCCTTCGGTCAGCGGCGGCGCAAACAAATCCGCACCTGTGCTCGCCGCGCAGGTGGTGCCACCGCCACCGAGTGTGAACGCCACCGAAGGGAATACCGGAGGCAGGCGCAAGGGGATGGGGACATCTCTCGGCGCGAATGTGATTGCCCCTCCCCCCACTAGCGGAATTTCCGGAGGCACCGGCAGACTCGCGGCTTCAGCCTCAAAAGCGCCGACTCTGGGCATGGCGAGCGTCGTTCCGCCTCCGCCAACATTGTCCGGAGCGGGCGGAGGCACGGGAGCGGCCGGCGGCGGAAAAGGCGTGCCGGGTGGAACTTTGCTGGCGAACAACGTTGTCCCCCCACCCCCATCGGTCGCTGCTGGCTCGATTTCTGCCGGATCTGGGTCGGGACGACAAGACCCAGGTCTTGGCCACGCGATGGATGCGGGCGCGGGACTGGCTCCGCCCAGCGGCGGAGGAAGCGGCGCCAACGCAGGTGTGGTCGTGTCTCCTCATCCCGGTTCGAAACTCGGATTTCCCTCGAATGGCAGCAAGGGTTCGACCGCGCTCTCGCCTTCCGGCAAAGACAAACCCGGTCTTGGCGGAACTGGCGGAGGAACGAGTATTGGCACAGGAAGCGGCTCGGGTAGCGGGCTGAGAGGCGACGGATCCGGAGCAGGCAAGGCTGGTACGGGACGCGGCTCCGATCCCGGTGCGCGCGGAGGAATCTCTCCGAGCGCCGGCCCGGGCGGCGCGGGAAATACGTCTGGCGGCAATCCGGCCGTCCCCGGCGTATCAGTCAGCGGCGGAAGCACGATTGTTACGTTACCTAGCTTCGGTTCAGATTCGCCGCCGCCCGACTCTCCGAACGGCCGTCCACTCCGCCCGCAACAACAGGAGCTCAATGTAACCGTCGTAGCTACGGCCACTTCCGGTGGAGCTTTCGAGCCTTACAAGAATCTGCTACGAGGCGAAACTTATACGACCTATCTGGATACTTCGGCCGGAACAGTTGTCATGGAATTCGCCGATGCCTCTGGCGCGCGCCCTGGAATTGTCAGCGTGACGGCTCCGCAGGCGATCCGAACGACCTTGCCCCCGGGGCTGCCCCATGCTCGAATGGTGATCGCGTGCAGGCTCGATGCTTCGGGAAATCTGCGCGTGATGCGGGTGCTCGAACCCGGTCCGGCGACGATGACCTCCAAGGTAACCTCGGCGCTCAACTCATGGAAGTTCCAACCGGCGATGCGCGGCAATCAACCGATCGCGGTGAGCGCGATACTTGGATTCGGAATTGATACGAGCGACAGATTCTGATCAGCGTGTGCGAGGAAGAGCGCGATCGACCTTGCTTGGAAGTTCTCCTCAAGAATCACGCCGGTCGCGTATAAAGATGACAGCAACTTGGTCCTCATACACTGCTTTCCAATCCGCATTTTCGAGCAATAGGTTGGTGATCGCAGCGTTCCGGGGGAAAACGACGCAGCCAGCCGGGTGCTCGCGCAGAAACTCCTGCCAGTCCTGCTCCCCTCGATACATTTTCAAGTAAGACCTGAAGAATGCTTCTCCATAAAGGTCATGCCGGTCATCAACGACAACCTGCGCCTGTGGATACAGGCGATATATGAAGTACCCGCCCCAAAAATCGGAGCTCAGCAGAGGACCGGGCAGGGCGTGCTGCTGAAGGTAGTCCACAGCCGCGACCGGCATGCGCTTGGGATCGAAGTGAGCGTTCGTGAGCTGCGCGGATGCGACTCGGCCGCCATGCAGCGCAACCACCAAAGTAAAGATCGTCGCGGCTGCGGGCCAAATGTGACCGAGCAAGGAAGACTGCAGAAGAGTGATGCGGCCGAAGAGCGCCGACGAGTTCCAGCCGATCAGAGGACCGACAATCATCACGAGCAGCATCGACGCAACCGGGATATTGCGGGCTGCATAGAGTCCCGAATAGACGGAAAACAGAACGATGAGCAATTCGCTGGCCCGCAGCTTACGTCCACTTATGGCCAGAGCGACGACCGCTGCGAGGATGAGAACAAGAAAACATCTTTGCGCCCAGCCGTGGAAATCGGGCGATTGAAATTCCTGAATGTGATTCATCAGGAATCGGTTGGAAAGGTACGCGAATACATGTTGGTGCAGCTTCCAACCATACGGATTGACGAGGCTCGCCGCCGCACAAACTATTCCCACCCAGAACAATTGCCATGCACGCCGAGCCGCCGCGATCCGCACGAGGGCATCTTCGATGCTTCCCGGCTGTGTTCGCCACCAGGTCCAGCATGCGCTGAGCAAGTAGATTCCGAGCAGAATGAATCCGACGATGAAGCCTCCATGCAAGTTGACCCAAAACACCATCAAGAGCGGAAGAGCCCAAAGCCAGCGATTTGGGCGGGAGCGTCCGCTGAAAGCTTTGCGTTCGGATACGTCGAGAATCGCGAACCATGCGAGCGTGAACAGCCAGCTCACCACATGCGGGCGCGCCAGGAAATGGATCATTGCAGCCGAGATCGCAAGCAACACGAGCAAGACAGCCACAACTACGTTTATATTTCGCTTCATCAGCCACTGGAACGTCCCGGCAAACACGGCCGCGATAACCAGGGCGTTGAACCAGACCACTCCATTTAGTCCCGCGGCGGAATCAAAGCCACCCACGATGACGTCGTACAGCCACTCCCAAGCAAACCACGGTTTGCCGGCCATGGTGGACGAAAACGGGTCCGTGCGGGGAATTTCGTGTGTCGCAACGATGAGCTGCCCGGTGCGGATATGCCAACCAATTCCTGCATCTCCCAACAGGCGAACCGAGAGCGAACTAAAGACCAGCGTGCACAGCAGAGCCACAAAGATCGCGTCGGCGATTGACGGCATGGCAACTCGCAGCCACGGCGGCCTCTGCTTCGAAGATCTGTAACCGTTGTCCATCGCGGGGAATCTTATAGAGGTGCGGAGGTAGACCGCAAGATGACGACCACTGGAGGAATGCGAGTGGTTGTAGTTGGAGCGGGATTTGGGGGACTCAGCGCCGCCAGCACTCTGGCGAGGGGACCAGTTCAGATCACGGTCATCGATCGCAAGAACCATCACACGTTCCAGCCGTTGCTTTATCAGGTGGCAACTGCCGGTTTGTCGCCGGGAGAGATTGCGTCTCCGATTCGTTCGATTCTCCAGCGTCATAACAACGTTGAAGTGCTGATGAGCGAAGTTACCGGGTTCGACCTCGAGCGCCGCACCGTGAAAACACCGGATGGCGAGGCGCCTTACGATTACCTCGTGATTGCGGGGGGAGCGGGGCATTCGTACTTTGGGCATCAGGATTGGGAAGCGTTCGCCCCCAGCCTGAAGACGATCGAGGATGCACTGGAAATTCGCCGGCGGATTCTACTTGCGTTCGAATTAGCCGAACGACGCGCGGTCGCCGGAGAGCCGCCGCTCCCGCTGAACTTCGTAATCGTTGGAGCCGGACCGACCGGAGTGGAACTGGCGGGCACGCTGGCAGAAATTTGCCGTCACGCTCTGACGCACGAATTCCGCGCAATCGATCCGGCGCGGGCGCACATTTTTCTGATCGAAGGCGGACCGAAGGTGCTGGCGGCTTATCCCGATGATCTTTCCCAAAGCGCTCTCGATCAGCTCAGGCGGCTGGGCGTCGATGTGCGCCTCTCGACCATGGTCCACAAAGTCGAGCCGGGCGCAGTTTACTTCGGCGATCAGCGAGAGGATGCGGCGGTGATCTTGTGGGCTGCCGGCGTAGCGGCGTCGCCGTTGGGAAAGAAGCTGGGAGTTCCACTCGATCGCGATGGGCGGGTTATGGTGCATCCCGACTGTAGCATTCCAGATCATCCGGAGGTATTCGTCATTGGCGATATGGCATCGCTGAAAGACAAACGCGGCAAGATGCTGCCCGGCGTAGCGCAGGTTGCGATTCAGGAGGGGCGGTTCGTTGCGAACGTAATCCGCCGCGAAGCAGATGGCGACTATGGTCGGGAGGGTGGCGTCGGCAACCGTCCCGCCTTTCACTACCACGACAAAGGCAGCCTCGCCACAATTGGGCGCGCCGCCGCGGTTGCCGACGTCGGCAAGCTGCACATGTCCGGATATCCGGCGTGGGTGACCTGGCTTTTTGTGCATATCTTTTTTCTTATCGGCTTCCGAAATCGTGTGCTGGTTCTGATTCAGTGGGCGTGGGCCTATGTCTCCTATGAGCGGGGAGCGCGCCTGATCACGGGCAGCACTTCCCTGCCCGGTTGGACCGCGGGAAACCCAGTCACTGCGCAAACGGAAGAAATCCGCTCCAACGCCGCGGATTAGAGCGAAAATGGTGGAGTGAGACATCGGATGGCGCGGCGGTTGATCCCAATTCAAGCGGCAGTTCTCAATCCTCAGCAGAGCGAAATACATCTGCGTTCGCGGCTCGCGGGGAGATTGCCCACGACAATCGCGGCGGCGATCCTGTTGCTTGTCACTCTGGCGTTCGCACAGCCCGTCTCCGCCCAGGTTCTTCAAATCGTCGTCGACGATACGATCCAGCCGATAACGGCCGAGTACATTTCGCGGGCGATCGAGCAGGCCCGGAAAAATAACGATCAAGCCGTCCTCATCGAGCTGAATACGCCGGGCGGGCTGGTGAGTTCCACGCGTGAGATCATCCAGCAGATCACCTCCTCGCCGGTACCTGTCATCGTTTATGTCACACCCACCGGCGGTCATGCCGGTTCCGCGGGAATTTTTATTCTGGAATCCGCCGATATCGCGGCGATGGCTCCGGGAACAGCGGCCGGCGCGGCGCATCCCGTCGCCTTAATCGGTCCCATGCAGATGAAGACCGATGACGAGATGACGCGAAAAATCGAGAACGACGCGGCGGCACTCATGCGATCGGTAACCTCGAAGCGCGGACGCAACGTTGACGCCGCCGAGAGCGCCGTGCGCCAGTCGAAATCGTTCACCGATCAGGAAGCGCTCAACGCTCACCTGATCGATTACGTCGCGTCCAGCCCGGAGAATCTTTTTCAGCAACTACAGGGCAAGCCGTTCAAACGCTTCAACGGACAAACCGATACGTTAAATCTCGTCGGGCAGCCGATTGTGGATTACCACATGACGGTCAAGGAGCGCGTTCTTGACGCGCTCATGGACCCGAACATCGCATTCCTTCTGTTGATCATCGGAGCGCTGGGTCTCTATGTCGAATTCAATCACCCCGGCATGGTGATTCCGGGAACCGTGGGCGTCATCTTCATCCTGCTGGCGGTGTTTGCGCTGAATCTTCTGCCCACACGCTTTGCCGCAATTGGTCTCATCATCGGCGCCTTCGCGCTTTTCGCCGCCGAGGCCAAGTTCGCCAGCCACGGCGTTCTCACGGCCGGCGGAATCGTTTTGTTGACGCTGGGCGGATTGTTGCTGGTGGACGCGCCGATTCCACAGATGCGAGTGCATCTGATTACGGCGCTGGCCGTGAGCATTCCGTTCGGGATCATCACGGCGTTTCTGATGACGATCGTGGTGAAAGCCCGTGCCAATAAAGTTGTAACCGGAGCGCAAGGGTTGGTCGGCGAAACCGGCGTGGCACAAACCGCCCTCTCGCCCCAGGGAAAAGTTTTTGTTCATGGAGAACTATGGGACGCGATTGCGTCTACTCCGCTGGCAGTTGGGGAATTGGTTCGCGTGAACAGAGTCGATGGATTGATCCTCGAAGTCGCACCGCTCGGAACCGCGCCGCCGCAAACCGTTGCAAAACCAACGTTGGTGTGAGACCCGATCCTCAATTCAACGGTCATCCCGAGCGGAGCGGCCGTTGGCGAAGCGGAGCAGCCACGGAGTCGAAGGATCCCGTCGAGGATGACAACCTGAATCATGGCTCAGGAGGTTGCTCTGCTCACTTGAGACCAAACAACGCGTTCACATGCGCCGTCACCGTGACGGTTTGTGGCGTGAATTCTTCATTCGGGGCCGGAGTGGCCGCAGCCGCCATAGCGCGCATTGCCATAGGGCGAGGAAGAATCGGCCGCGCTTCATAGGTATCAATGGACGCATAGGACAACTCACCCAGCACACGTCCACTGGCTCGCGCCAGCGCTTCGGCGGAGTCGCGCGCCCGGCGATATGCATCCTCAACTGCCTTGTCTTTCGCCTGATCCATATTTTCGAGAATGTAGCTGAGCGTCTGGCTCTCGCTTACGTTTGCATCCGCAAGCTGCTGGGTGACCGGCGCAATCTTCGCGAAATCCTTCAGCTTGAGCGTTACATCGGTCGTGACTCTATATCCGATCACTTTGCGCGTGGGATTCTTCCAGTCATATACAGGCTGTACCGACATGTAGCCGATGGTCGCCTGCTTCGGCTCGATTCCGTTGGCGCGCATGACCTCTCGCACTTGCTCCACATCTTTTGAGGCTTGGGCGAACGCCGCATGGGAGGTGCTTTCCTGCACAGAAATCTGGAACTGGATCTGCGCCGTATCCGGCGGAGCTTCGAATTTGCCGTCGGCGCCGACGTAGATCGTGTTGGCTTGCGCGCCGACCGCGGGATGTTCCTGGGCCGCCAAGGCCACGCCAGCAAGCAGAATGAAGAACAGAACACGAGGAGCCTTCATGAAGTGCCTCCGAAGAGATTATGAACGAAAATGTCTTCCTGCGGAGGAACGCGGGCTCATGTGAATTATGCGGAGTGAGAAATGTTCGCCGTTGCCGATATTCGAGGGCGAACCCTGCTCCGCCGGGAGTCGAGGCGGCTATCCCTACATGCTTTAGGGAAACTCAGATTACGTTCCCTCAGCGGCTAAAGGGCTGCTTCTCAAACGTGCTGATTTAGCGGACGGCCTTAAAGGCCGTCCCTTCCAAAACACGACTCAATCAGAGTCTTCTTAGGTTTATCGAGTTGGAATGGCCAAATTGCGATCCAGGCGAATTTCGAGGGCTGAGCCTTTTTCGAGCACGAGATCGTGGCTGGATTCGAATGCGGTAAGCGCACTGTCGGCCGCGCCCTGTCCGGCGCCGGTGGCGGCTGCGCGCTTTCCACCAGTCTTTTCGCCTTCCATGGCGCCTTCGCCGGCGCCGACGACCACGGCTTCCGCAATCTGTTGTTTCGTCATTCCCTTGCGACCAATCTCACCCTCGTCCCCGATGGGGCTCAATCCGTGCTCGCCCGGAACTCCGGTGACAGTGGCGATGAGCGGCACCCATCCTCGGGAAGTTTGGATTTCATCAAAACTAAGCAGCAGGCGGCGGTGCAAGCCCGGTTCAACGGCGCTGATGTGGCCGCGAATTTTGCTGCCCACCGCGATGGATTGGCCATCGGCGGTCGTGACCGGTTCGGCCAATCGAGCGCGAAACGGATCTCCAGCTTTCGCCGTGTGCGTGTCCAGCTGATCGGTGATCTGAATCAGGCAAAGGGTTCCTTGCGGCACGGCGTTGGCCGGCGCGGAGACGACATCCTGGGCCGTGACGGTAATCGCGAAAATTGAAATTGCGGCTGAGAGGTAACCCGCGAGCCGGGGAAAAGTCGCACGCGCGAAGAACATGGGCATCTCCTGGAACGGAATTGTCACGTGATTGGATGGGAGAAATCGAGGAAGTGCTGCCCGCCAGACTTGGTATTCGAGTTATGACTAGTTCTTGGTACCGCCAGTTGCGTAGGCGGCGCGGTCGATCTGCGAGTCGATATCGCGGCGCAAATCCTCCCAGATCGAATCGGGCATTTCGAGGAAAATCTGAACCACTTCCGGATCGAATTGCGAACCGGAGCAGCGCTGGATTTCGGCGCGCGCCGCTGAAGACGGCTGCGCCGGCCGGTACGCGCGATCCGAGGTGATGGCGTCAAAGGTGTCAGCCACCGAGAAGATTCGCGCCCCCAGCGGGATTTCCGCGCCCTTCAATCGCCGCGGGTATCCCGTGCCATCGAAACGCTCCTGGTGCGAGTAAACGATCTCTGCGGCTTCACGGAGAACGGGAACTTTCAGCACCAGCTTGTAGCCGAGATAACAGTGCTCGCGCATGATCGTGATTTCTTCCGGCGTAAGTTTTCCCGGCTTGTTCAGAATGTTCTCGGGAATCGCGATCTTGCCGATATCGTGCAACAGAGCCCCGCGCGCAATGATCTCGATCTCGTCCTTGGGCACGCCCATACGGCTGGCGATGGCCATGGTGTAGGCGGTTACGCGCTGCGAGTGGCCCTGCGTTTCGTGGTCTTTGTAATCGAGCGCTTCGACCAGAACTTCGAGCGTGATGTTGTGCGAGCGCTTGAGTTCTTCGACGGCGGCCTGCAACTGATCGGTTCTAGCGGCAACCAAGGATTCCAAATTCATCTGGTAGGTGCGGTTCTCGACTTTCAACCGGCGATTCTCGAGGGCGCGGCTGACGGCATTCAGCAATTGTTCCCGCTCAAACGGCTTGAGCACGTAATCGTAGGCCCCGTCGCGAATCGCGTCCAGCGCCACCTGGATATCGTGAACTGCGGTCACCATCACGACCGGCATGTCGGGATATCTTTCCTTGACGCGCTCCAGCAAATCGCTGCCATTCAGATCGGGCATCATCAGGTCCGACAGCATCAATTCAAATTCGATACCCGAGTTCAGCAGGGCGAGCGCTTCCATGCCCGAGCCGGCCTGAGTACATGCGTAACCGGCAGTCGTCAGCATTTGGGCCACGATATCGCGTATCGATTCTTCGTCGTCAACGACCAGGATGTGGTCCGGCATGGAGATACACGGAAGTCTATCGGCGATTGTAACCCCGGAACGAGATTCCGAAAGTAATCAATTCGGTCCGGATTCCTCATCGAGAAAACCGCTTGCCGTGGTATTCAGGAAGTCAGGAATCCGTACGTCCGAAACTCGATGAACGTTTCCCTCAGCTCACTTTGGAGCCTGGCCGCGCAGCTTGGGATGGCGGCGCCCTCCACGCCTGACTCGGCGCTGATCGTGCTGCTCGCGGCGTCGCTGCTCGTCTTGCTGGCGTTTCGGGAGAACTATCTCAAGATCTGGATCGTGGGCTGGGCTGGGCTCGTCGTGTCGGGCATTGTTGAGCATTCGCTGATTTCCCGGTTCCCGGCGCCATTCGGCGTGGTTGCCGTTCAATCCAGTTTCATGCTGGCGGCGGGGTTGCTGGCCGGGGCGGTCTTAGTCTATTCCCGGAGCCGCAATTTGCTGGTTCCGTTAGCGGCCATTACGCCGATTCTTGTCGGATGTGCCGGAGCCCGCGTGCTGCTGGCGCCCGAGTCTGTGCCGCTGCGTATGGCCGTGGAAGTCAGCTATCGTATTGTTCTTCTGACCGCCGCGTTTGCTCTGTTGCGCGCACGGCGCGGGCGGTTTGAGCCTGCCACTTGGCTGCTTGCCCTTTGCCTGCCCTTGCTGCACCTTTCCTGGCCGCCCTTTACCGACCGGATTCCAGCCCCGGCGGCGCTGGCCGCAGAAATCGCGCTGGGCACGAGCATGATCCTCGTAGTTTTAGTCGAATCGCGCCGTCGCACAGAACGACTCGTGGCGATGCAGGCGCTGACTCAGTCGATCACGGGAGCACAGCAATACGGGAACGTGGTCGAGCCGGGTCTGGAAAAGTTACAGCGCGCTGCGCACGTCCGCGCGGCCTGGTTCCGTTTGCTCGAAGGCGGCCAGCTCGTGGCTACGCATGCGATCGGCGTTACCGGCGATTTTCTGCGGGATGCTGGAACGGCCGAACTCAGCGACGATCTCTCGAAACTGTTCGAGCAAACGGATGCGCGCATTGCCCGAGCCGATAAGGCAACTCCTGAAATTCCCGACCTTCTTCGTGCAGAAAAGATCTCGCAGGTCGTCACCCTTCCAGTTGTGGGCAGCAAAGGACCGGTCGGCTTGCTCATGCTGGGTGCTTCCCTGAGTCGCGAGTGGAACAAGGAAGAAATCGCGTTCTTCGAGGGGTATGCCCGTCAGCTGGCACTTGCGGTCGAGAACTTCCGGCTTCTTGAACAGGTGCTGCGCTCGCAGCGCCAGTGGATGAATACGTTCGATTCCATCCACGACATCATTCTCGCGCACGACGCCGACTACCGGATCATCAAGGCCAATCAGGTTCTGCTCGAACATCTGGGCAAGGCCGCCGCCGATGTTCTGGGCACTGCTTGCGAAGCGGCATTGCCCCATGCCTACGGCGAATGGAAGGGCTGTCCGTATTGCGCCGTCGGTGCGAATGAAGAGTTCGTGGAAGGCGCCGATCCCTGCTTTGGCGGATTCTCGGTGGTTTCGACTTCTTCTTATTCCGAGCAAGGCAGCCCGCAAAAGGGAATCATCCACGTTGTTCGCGACATCACCGACCGCCGGACGGCGGAAGAAAAATACCGCCTGCTGTTCGAGCAGGTGCAGGAAGGCGTGTATGTGGCCTCGCCCGACGGCCGCCTGATCGATTGCAATGATGCCTTCGTTCAAATGCTGGGCCACGCGACGCGGGAAGAGTTGATGGTGCTGAACGTGGATTCGGAAATCTGCGTGGATTCGCGCCAGCGTGAAGCTTTCCTGCGCGAAATCGAAGCTCACAATTACGTTCGCAACTTTGAAATCAGTATGCGCCGCAAGGATGGTTCCCTGTTGCTGGCGGCCGAGAGCAGCTTCGTCACGCGCGATGCCACCGGCAATATCGAACGTTATCAGAGCTTTGTGCTCGACGTGACGGAAAAACGACGGGCTGAAGAAGAGATGCGGCGCCGGAATCGCGAACTGAATGCGCTGAATGCGATGGCGGTAGTTGCCGCGCAATCGTTCGATCTGGACGAGATTCTAAATCTGACTCTGCGGCAGGTCGTCACTCTGTTCGGAGCAGAAAGCGGATCGGTTTATCTCTGTGACACGGATTCGCCCACGTTCCGCCGCCGCGCCGCCTGGGGCCCGCGCAGCCGTGACACAGTTCGCGCCTCGGAAATCACGTTTGATGAGGGCTTTGGAGACCTGATCGTTCGCTCCCGGACCGAAGTGATCACCGCCGAATATCTGCCGCACCTGCCGCCCAAAGTGGCGGAATTCTTGAAATCCGATACCGACCGCTCCTGGATCTGGGTGCTGTTCTGGGGCAAAGACGCGCCGGTCGGCATTATGGGACTGTGCAGCTATCTGAGTTACGAATATTCCTCGAACGACGAAAATCTTCTTGTCGCCATCAGTCGGCAGCTGGCTACCACGATCGAGAAAGTCCGGCTCTACGAAGAAACCTGCCGCGCGTACGAAGATCTGCGCAAGACGCAGGAACAGCTTCTGCAGAGCGAAAAGATGTCGGCCGTCGGCCAACTCATAGCCGGAGTCGCTCACGAACTCAACAATCCGCTCACTGCAATTCTCGGTTACGCCGAACTGCTCGAAACCGAAGGCCTGAACGAGCGCGCGAAAGATTACGTAGGCAAGCTGTTCAAGCAAGCGCAGCGAACGCATCGCGTGGTGCAGAATCTTCTGTCATTCGCGCGCCAGCGCAAGCCGGAGCGAGAAGAAGTCGATCTGCGCAAGGTGCTCGATGAAACTCTCGCCCTGCGCGATTACGATCTGAAGGTCAACAACATCGCCGTCGAGCGGGAGGCGCCCGCGGAACCGGTCATGGTGGTCGCCGATCCGCATCAGATCGAGCAGGTCTTTCTGAATATCATCAACAACGCGGTCGATGCCATCCTCGAAACCGGACGAACTGGAAAAATAAGAATCAATGTCTCGCCACAAAATGGCCAAGTGCGCGCGCAATTTGCCGATGATGGCCCGGGGCTCAAAGACGCCAAGCGAATCTTCGATCCCTTCTATACGACCAAAAGCGTGGGCAAAGGCACGGGCCTCGGGCTCAGCATTTGCTATGGAATCGTAAAAGAACACGGAGGCGACATAACTGCCTTCAATGCTCCCGAAGGCGGCGCGGTCATTGAAGTCAAACTGCCGCTTGTGACGGCTGCGATCGAAAACGAGGCTCCGAAACCCGCACCCTCGCCACGCGAAGGCGCAATCAGTGGACGGGTGCTGCTGGTCGAGGAGGAAGAAGCCGTACTCGAATTCGAGCGTGATGTGCTCGCGGGCGCGGGAGCGGCCGTCGTGACTTCCAAGTCAACCGAGGAAGTTAAGACGCGCCTTCTCTCCGAAGCGTTCGACGCACTGATCCTGAACGGCAAAATGCCCGGCGAATGGAATGCGCGCGAATCCTATGCGTGGATCAAATCGAATTGTCCGGCCATCGAGGGCCACGTGCTGTTCACGCTCTCGAACCCGGTCGAACAGGGCGACGCCCGCAGTTTCCTGCAGGAAAACAACGTTCCCTTCCTCATTAAGCCGTTCGAAGTTGCCGAACTGATCGCCCAAACCCGCAAGCTGCTGCCGAAAGCACAAGCCGCGGGGGCGGGAGCGGACTAGCTGGATGTAAGCTTGAAGACTCTTTCTCGTGTCCTACTGGATCCGCGTTGGGTATATATTCTGCCGGTGCTGCACCTGTCTGGGTGAATTGCGACATATCTAACCGATTTTGAGTGGATGCCCGTCATACTCAGCGAGCTGGCGCTGAGTTTCCTCCTTGTGGGGCTGGCTTGGCGATACGGATACCCGCTTTTTTGGTTTGGGGTACTAGGGACTCTGTGGTGGTGTTGGTTAGCTCGCATGTTCTTCCAATCTCTCTCGACGCCAGATTGAGGAACAGCAGGTTGCGCCACGTCCAGGTGTAAACTATTCTCGTGACTGAAGAAGCATCCGCCATTCTGAAAAAGGCATTGGCCCTGCCCGCCGAAGTACGAGCTGCCATCGCTGACTCGTTACTCGAAAGCCTTGAAACATCTCCGCCCGACGTGGAAAAAGCTTGGGCCGAAGAGATCAAGCGACGTATCGCAGACATTGACTCCGGCAGAGTGCAATTGATCCCCTACGAAGAAGTGCGACGCCGCCTGATGGCGCGGCTGTCCGATGCCGGCAAGTAAGCCTTATCACTTTCATCCCGAGGCATGGGACGAGTTCGAAGCCGCTGAATCCTGGTATCGTCGACGAAGCCCTGATGCGGGTCTGCGTTTTCTCGCTGCGGTTTACGACGCGTTGGAAGAGGTTGCTCGATCGCCACAGACTTGGCCTGAGTATTTGTACGGTTGCAGGAAGTATGTCCTGCAGCAATTTCCCTACGCTGTCATATATCGGGAAAAGGAGACTCGAACTGAGATCTTGGCGATATCACACGGGCATCGCCGACCACGGTACTGGCGTCAGAGACTGTAAAAGCATCCGGCCGATCTGATCGAATTCGCACAGGCCTCCACACCCTTCCTCCATGCCCTCGTGCGATAAACTAGCCACAGCCCCCATGTCTCAATTCGTCCATCTGCACCTGCATACCGACTATTCCCTGCTCGACGGCGCCTGCGACGTGGAAAAGCTCTGCCAACGCGTTGCGCAGCTCGGCATGCCCGCCGTGGCCATGACCGATCACGGCAACATCTTCGGCGCGGTGCACTTTGTCAATGCCGCGCACAAGCACGGCGTCAAGCCAATCGTTGGCTGCGAACTTTACGTCTGCAAAAAAGAAGATCACAACATTGAGCGCATGCCGCCAGAAGGCGACACCTACAATCACCTGCTCGTGCTCGCGGAAAACGAAGAAGGCTATCGCAATCTCATCAAGATCACGTCGGAAGCCTCGCTGCATGGGTTTTATTACAAGCCGCGGATCAGCAAAAACTTTCTTGCTGAGCACGCGCGCGGACTCATCGGACTTTCCGGATGCCTCAAAGGCGAAGTGGCCGAGCGCCTGATGGAGAATAACTACGAAGCCGCTCGCGCCGCAGCCGGACAATTCGCCGACATCTTCGGAAAAGAGAACTTTTATCTCGAAATTCAGGATCAGGGCCTCGCGATGGAACACCGCATCCATCCTGGTCTCTTCCAGCTCGAAAAAGATCTCGGGCTGCCGCTGGTGGCGACGAACGACAGCCACTATCTCTGCGAAGACGACGCCCACGCACAAGATGTGATGGTCTGCATTCAGACCGGCAAATCGATACGCGACACCGAGCGGATGAAGTTTGAGGGCACGCAGTTTTTCGTTAAGAATCACGACGAAATGTACCGTGTGTTCAAAGACTCGCCGGAAGTGGTCTCGCGCACTCTCTCGATCGCCGAACGCTGCAACTTGCGGCTTGAAAAAGTCGCAAACCCATTCCCGCAATTCGAGGTTCCGCCCGGCTATACGATTGACAGTTATTTCGTGCACGTCACGCGGGAAGGCTTCGCCCGCCGCCTGGAAACTTTGCGTACACTAGCGGCACAAGAGAAGCTCAAGCACTCTCTCGCCGAGTACGAGCAGCGTCTGGAGCGAGAACTCGCCATTATCCAGCAGATGAAGTTTTCCGGATATTTCCTCATCGTCTGGGATTTCATCCGCTACGCCAAGGAGCGCGAGATCCCTGTCGGCCCTGGCCGCGGATCGGCCGCCGGATCGCTGGTTTCGTATGCGCTGGGCATTACCGATCTCGACCCACTCAAGCACGAATTGCTCTTTGAGCGGTTCCTGAATCCCGAGCGCGTGTCTATGCCTGACATCGACATCGATTTCTGCATGAACCGGCGCGGCGAGGTGATTCAGTATGTCACACAGAAATATGGACGCGACAATGTCGCGCAGATCATCACCTTCGGCACCATGGCGGCAAAGGCCGCGATCAAAGATGTCGGCCGCGCCATGGACATTCCTTACTCCGACGTCGATCGCATCGCAAAAATGGTTCCCACGACGCTGAATATCACGCTGGATGAGGCGATCGAAGAATCTCCACAACTACGCGAAGCTTACGAGAAAGATTCGCAGGTGCAGGAACTGCTCGACACCGCGCGCAAGCTGGAAGGCTTGGTTCGCAATTCCGGCGTACATGCCGCTGGCGTCGTGATCTCGCCGCGCCCGCTCACGGAACTTGTGCCGCTGCACAGGACGAAGAACGACGAAATCGTGACCGCGTTCGACATGGTTGCCATCGAGAAGATGGGCCTGTTGAAGATGGATTTCCTGGGCCTCACGACCCTGACGATTCTCACGGACACGCTCAAATTGATTGCGCAGACGCGGGGCACACCAATCGCGCTCGAACAGATCCCGCTGCAAGATCAGGAAACCTACGAGAAGGTATTCCACAAGGGACTGACCTCGGGCGTTTTTCAGTTTGAGTCGCGGGGCATGCGCGATGTGCTGCGCCGGTATCAGCCGAACTCGATTGAAGACCTGACAGCCCTGAACGCTCTCTATCGGCCGGGGCCGATTCAGGGCGGCATGATCGACGACTTCATCGACCGCAAGCATGGCCGCAAGAAAATCGAGTACGAACTGCCGGAACTGAAAGAGATTCTCGAAGAAACCCTGGGCGTAATCGTGTATCAGGAGCAGGTGATGCAGATTGCCAACCGCCTCGCCGGATACTCTCTGGGCGAAGCCGACCTGCTCCGCCGCGCCATGGGGAAGAAAAAGCCCGAGGAAATGGCGCAGCAGCGCGAGCGTTTCATCGAGGGGGCGGCGCAAAGAAAATTCCCGGCGAAGAAGATCGAGAAGATTTTCGACCTTATGGCGCAGTTCGCCGGATATGGATTCAACAAATCCCACTCCGCCGCTTACGCGCTGCTCGCCTATCACACGGCATACTTGAAAACGCACTATCCCATCGAATTCATGGCGGCGTTGCTGACTTCGGTTACCGGGTCTACCGATGACGTCGTGAAGTACATCAACGAATGCCGGGAAATGGGAATCGCCGTGGAAGCTCCCGATATCAATGTTTCGGACGCGAACTTCACGCCCCATGGCGAATCCATCCGCTTCGGTCTGGCCGCGGTGAAAAATGTCGGTGGAAACGCAATTGAATCGATCGTTGCCGCGCGCAAGAAACTCGGCCGCTTTAAATCGATTTTCGAATTTTGCGAACACGTCGATCTTCGTCTGCTGAACAAGCGCGTTCTTGAATCGCTGATCAAAAGCGGCGCTATGGATTCCTTCGGCCGTCGCGTACAACTCATGGCCGTCCTCGACAAAGCGATGGAGCAAGGGCAAAAAGTGCAGCGCGACGCTGAATTCGGCCAACACGGGCTTTTCGGCGTTTTTCAGCAGGAAGAAATCGCCGAGCAGAATGGCAAACTGCCCAATGTTCCCGACTGGGACGAGCACACGCGCCTGGCCGCGGAAAAAGAAATCCTCGGCTTCTTCATCAGCGGCCATCCGTTGGACAGATATCGCGACAAGCTGGTCGACTTTCAGGCGTTGAGTACGGAAGAAATCGCAGCGATGACCAACTCCACGGGAAAAGACGAGACGATCACCACCGCCGGCGTGATCACCAACGTTCGGGTGCTCAAGTCGAAGCGCGGCGACTTCTACGCGCAAGCGATGCTTGAAGACATGTCGGGGTCGATCGATATGATCGTTTTCCCCGAGGCGTTCAAGCGCATCGGCGAAAAGGTCAAGCTGGAAGTTCCTGTGCTGATCAAAGCCGGCGTGCGGATCGAAGAAGGAGCCAACGCGAAAATCACGGCCGCCGAAATCATTCCCCTCGACGAAGCGAAAATCCCACTCCCACGGGCGATCCGCATCCGCATTCCGCTGGAAGACTCCGGTGAGTCCACAGTAGACAATCTGCATGCACTCTTCCTCGAACGCCGGGGCGACGCTAAAGTATTGTTTGACGTGGAGCGCCAGGGCGATTTCATGGTGGTGATGGAGGCCGACGGATATAATGTCGTACCGGACCGCAATTTCATTGCCCGCGTGGAGCAGTTGTGTGGGCGTGGTAGCGTCCGCGTGATCAGCTAGACTTTCACGAGATCCGTGGAAGAGCGAACGCTTTAGCGCCGCGTTAGATTGTCTTTTCAATGCGGGGCTTTAGCCCCTGAGACCTACGCAACTTCATGTCTGCTTCTGAAAAAGCGCAGCAAGAACTCGAAGAGATCGAGCGGCAGGTCGCGCACCTGAAGTTGAATGGCAATGGCGCTGAAACCCGCCGCCAGATCGAACTGCTGCAGGAGCGCCTCGAAACCTTGCGCCGCGACATCAGCGCTCCACCGACAGCCTGGCAGAAAACGGAGCTGGCGCGCCATCCGCAGCGCCCGCAAACGCTCGACTACATCGAGCGTGTCTTCACCGATTTCAGTGAAATTCACGGCGACCGCGGCTTCGGCGACGATGCGGCGATCGTTTGCGGGATGGCCCGGTTCCATGGCGAGGAAGTTCTGGTCGTCGGAACACAGAAGGGACGCGACATGAAGCAGCGCGTGTTCCGAAATTTCGGGACGCCGCATCCGGAGGGATACCGGAAAGCACTGCGCGTCATGCAAATCGCGGAAAAGTTCCGCCGGCCGATATTCACGCTGGTCGATACCGACGGCGCTTACCCCGGCGTGCAAGCCGAGGAGCGGGGGCAGGCAGAGGCGATCGCCTACAATCTGCGTGAAATGGCGCGACTGAAGGTTCCCATTATCACAACCGTCATCGGCGTTGGCGGAAGCGGGGGAGCGCTGGCCATCGCCGTCGCCGACCGCGTACTGATGATGGAGAATTCCATTTACTCTGTCATCTCTCCTGAGGGTTGCGCCGCGATTATGTGGCGCGACGCGACCAAGAAAGAACTCGCCGCTGAGGCCATGCGCATCACTGCCAACGATCTGAAGGAACTCGCCTGCATCGATGACATTGTTCCCGAACCCGAAAGCGGCGCTCACAAGGACTATGAAGCTGCCGCCAATCTGCTCGACGTCAGCCTGCAAAAGCATCTGGGCGAACTGAAGAAGATCCCTCCCGCCGAATTGATCGTGTCACGATATAATAAATTCCGGAACATTGCGCAGTTCTTCAAAACAGAATAGACAGGGATTGTCATCCTGAGGAGGCCGCGCTTGCCGAGGAAGGATCCCGGCGAGCCGCCCGAAACATCGCAGTGTTTGCGACGCGACGGGCTGGGTGCTTGGATCGTTTCCGAATCGTTTTCAATTCGGATTCCTTGCCGCTCCAGACGCGCGATTCGCCGCGACAGCCGGGCCAGGCCGACGTATAATTGACATGGTTTTCCTCCTGCAATTCAAGACATAGGGGCGATAGGGTTCCGCCCTTTAGCTGAAGGAAGGTGTTGGGATGGCCACTACGGATTTCGTGCCGCAGCAGTCCGCCGGCGGCACGGGTCAGAAGCGCATCGTCAACGACATGAGCATTCAGGTCGCGACGGTGAACGGCTCCGGTTCGCAAAGTTCAAACACAGTTCTGCTGCGCAGCATTTTCCAGATGGGTGTTCCAGTCTCCGGGAAAAACATGTTCCCCTCGAACATCGCGGGACTGCCCACCTGGTACACGATCCGCGCGAACAAGAACGGATACATCGGCCGCAAGAAGGAAATCGACTTTCTCGTCGCGATGAATCCAGAGACTGCGAGCGAAGATGTCATGTCGCTCGCGTCCGGCGCGTCGGTTCTCTACGACGAGCCTCTGCAACTGCACAAGCTGCGCAATGACCTCGTCTTCTACTCGGTCCCTTACGACAAAATCGTCGCGCAGGTCTGTCCCGAAGCCAAGCTGCGCAAACTCGTCAAGAACATGGTGTACGTTGGCGTAGTCGCGAACTTGCTGACCATCGAGATGGCCGAAATCGAGAAGTCGATCCGCAAGCAGTTCGCGAAGAAAGTAAAGGCCGCGAATCTCAATCTCGCCGCAGCACAGGCTGGATTCGAATACGCGAAGGCCAATCTCGAAAAGCGGGGCGCGTTCTACATCGAACGCATGAACAAGACCACGGGCAAGATCATCATCGACGGCAACTCTGCCGCGGCGCTCGGCTGCATGTTCGCCGGATGCACGGTGGTCACGTGGTATCCGATCACGCCGTCGTCGTCGCTCGTCGAAACCATGATCGAGTATATGAAGGAATACCGCATCGGCCCCGATGGCAAAGCGACGTTCGCGATCGTGCAGGCCGAAGATGAGCTGGCCGCGATCGGCATGGTCATCGGGGCCGGATGGGCGGGCGCTCGCTCCATGACCGCGACGGCTGGTCCCGGTATCTCGCTGATGTCGGAATTCGCCGGACTCGCGTATTACGTTGAAGTCCCCGGCGTGATCTGGGATATTCAGCGTGTGGGGCCGTCGACGGGCCTACCGACTCGCACCTCGCAAGGCGACATTCTGTCAACGGCGTTCCTGTCGCACGGCGACACCAAGCATATCCTGCTGATTCCCTGCTCGGTCGAAGAATGTTTCAATATGGCGACGGAAGCCTTCAACCTCGCCGAGCAATTTCAGACACTCGTATTCGTCATGTCGGATCTCGATCTTGGCATGAACAACTGGATGTCCGATCCGTTTCAATATCCGACGACGCCGATCAAACGCGGCAAAGTTCTGAGCAAAGAAGATCTCGATCGCCTGGGTAGCTTCGCGCGCTACAAAGACGTCGACGGGGATGGCATCGGATACCGCACGCTGCCGGGTACTTCGCATCCTGCGGCCGCGTATTTTGCTCGTGGCAGCGGTCATAATGAAAAAGCGCTCTACAGCGAGCGCGCCGACGATTACGAAAACAACATGGAGCGCCTGAATCGCAAGTTCGAGACTGCGCGCTCCTTCGTTCCGCGTCCGGAAATCACGAAAGGTAACGGAGCAAAAATCGGCATCATCGGCTACGGCACTTCGCATTGGGGCATCACCGAAAGCCGCGATCAACTTCGCGACGAGTACAAAATCGAAACCGATTATCTGCGCCTGCGCGCCTATCCATTCACGCGCGAAGTACACGAATTTATCGAGCAGCACGAGCGCGTTTACGTCGTTGAACAAAATCGCGACGCGCAGATGCTCTGTCTGCTCAAGCTCGATCTCAAGCCTGAGTTGATCGGACGCCTGCGCAGCATTTCGCACATCACCGGTCTACCGCTCGATGCGCGCTCGATTACCGACGAACTGACCAGCATGGAGGGGAAGTAATGGGTACTTCGACCGTTGAACCGGGCACGTCCGCACCCGGCCCGAAAACCAATCGCATCGGCCTGACTGTCATCGAGTACAAAGGGGGCAAGACGACGCTGTGCGCAGGCTGCGGCCACAACGCCATCTCTGAACGCATCATCGAAGCCATGTTCGAGATGGGCGTCGAACCCGAGTTCGTCATCAAGCCGAGCGGCATCGGCTGCTCCTCGAAAACACCAGCGTATTTCCTCAGCCGCTCGCACAGCTTCAACGCCGTGCACGGACGCATGCCCTCTGTGGCCACGGGCGCGCTGCTCGCCAATCGCAAGCTGATCTGCATCGGCGTCTCGGGCGACGGCGACACGGCTTCGATCGGCATCGGGCAATTCATTCACCTCATGCGCCGCAATCTTCCGATCATCTACATCATCGAAGACAACGGAGTCTATGGGCTTACCAAGGGCCAGTTCTCGGCGACGGCGGATCTCGGCTCGAAATTGAAAACCGGTATCTCGAACGATCTTCCGCCCATCGACACCTGCGCGCTAGCGGTTCAGTTGGGAGCCACTTTCGTGGGCCGTTCGTTTTCGGGTGACAAAAAACAGCTCAGCGCCATGCTCAAAGCCGCAATCGCGCATAAGGGAACAGTCATGCTGGATGTGGTTTCCCCCTGCGTGACTTTCAATGATCATGAGGGGTCGACCAAGTCGTACAAGTATGTCAAAGAGCACGAAGAGGTTTTGCAGGAAGTGAGCTTCATCCCGCACTTCGAAGATATCGATGTCGAGTACGACCCTGGCTCAACCATCGCCGTTACTATGCATGACGGATCGCGCCTGCATTTGCGCAAGCTCGAAGAAGACTACGATCCGACCGACAAGATCCATTCACTCACGCGCCTCACCGAAGCCCACGATAAGGGCGAAGTGCTGACCGGCATGTTCTATGTGGATCCGCAGGCGCCGAATTTCATCGACCTGCTGAATGTGGTGGATCAGCCACTTGCGACGTTGCCGGAATCGATGACGCGTCCGCCGAAGGAAATCCTCGACGCCTGCATGGAAGAATTGCGATAGCAGGTTCTAAGGTTCAGCTTTCAAAGGTTCTACTGATCGTAATTTGCCCAGACGCGGCGAATCTTCCCAGCCGCAGTCAGTTGCATCACTTCGGCCGATTTACTTCCGCGAACATTATTGCCGTAATAGACGACGATCGTTTCCACGCCCCACAGAACGTCGATCAAATCGAAGCGCCGATTCGGAAACGCCTCAATCCCACGTAGAAAGTACTCGCGCAGCGCGGCTTTTCCACGCACCACGCCGTCGCCATTGTTCAACAGTTTAAGCGCGACCGGCGAGATGAGCACGACCTCATCGTCATAGTGCGCCAGTATTCTTTCCAGATCGTGACTGTTCCATGCGTCTACCCACTCCCGGGCAAACTCACGCACAAAAGACGATCGCAAAGGAATCGAAGCATTTTCCATGCTCACAAGCTTCTCACAATAATTCCAAACGGAAGTGTTTTCTCCGCATCGGCTCCCAGCACCATCCCGCTTATAATCTTGCGATGGAAGAAGTACGTACCACTGTTTCGCCGGCCGTCCGGCTGGACCGGCAGGAACCCTATCTTCGTCTACTGTGCGTGAATATTTTCGTACGGAATCAGGACCGCAGCCTGCAGTTCTATGTGGAGAAGCTTGGGTTCAAGGTCGTGATCGACGAGAATTATGAATCCGGAGGTCGTTGGATTGCGGTCGCGCCGCCGGATGGAAACACGGTGCTTGCACTGATCACTCCCAAACGCAATTCCGAGGAATACAAACTCATCGGTCGCTGCCGACATGCCATGCTGGTGACCGAAGACGTTCCCGCAAAGTACGAAGAATGGAGAAAACATGGAGTTCGCTTTCACCATCCGCCGCAGATGACGCTGTGGGGAGGCATCTTCACACGGTTTGAAGATTTGGACGGAAATGCGTTTGTTCTCGCCAGTCGAGACGATTTAGTTCGTGAAATCGAGGCTGAGCGGCGGGCCGCGGCCGACAAACTGGAAGCGGAGCGGCGCACTGCGCAGGAACTGGAGATCGCGAAACAGGTGCAGGCGAGGCTCTTTCCGCAAAAATTGCCGCAATTCAAAACGCTGGACTACGCTGGTGTCTGCATTCAAGCCCGAGAGGTTGGCGGCGACTATTACGATTTCCTGACGCTTGGCGAAGACCGGCTCGGACTCATTATCGGCGACACCTCGGGAAAAGGAATCGGCGCCGCTCTCTTGATGGCGAACCTGCAGGCAAACATCCGAAGCCAAAGCGCGATGGCTCTCGATCACCCGCAGCGCTTCTTGCAATCCGTCAATCAGGTCTTCTACGAAAACACGACCAGCAGCGCTTACGCCACGCTTTTTCTCGCCGAGTACGACGACCGCAAAAGAAACCTGCGCTACGTAAACTGCGGGCACTATTCTCCTCTGCTTCTGCGTGCTGATAAAACGTTGGAAAGCCTCGCTTCCACAGCGACGGTGCTCGGATTGTTCGAGGAATGGAATTGCGATGTGGAGGAGCGACAGCTATGCCCTGGAGACGTCCTGGCACTCTACACGGACGGCGTGACCGAAGCTTTCAATGATGCGGGGGAAGAATTCGGAGAGGAGCGCCTCATCGAGGCGGTGCGCCGAAACTGCGAACAATGCTCCGAGACAATAGTCGCGGCCATTGTAGAGGACGTCCGGCGCTTCAGCCCGAGCGAACAGCATGATGACATCACGCTGATTGTGGCCAAATGCCGGTGAGGGCATCCTACGCGCTCTTCGTGTCCTTCGTGCTCTCCCCGCTATGCTCTGGATTCATTCCCGGCTCGGGGAAATCCGAATCTGCGTCTTTGATCAGCGGATCCTGGTCGCGATGTCCTAGCTGTTTCTGTAGCCCGACGTTTCCCTCCGGCTTGTTATGTTCTATTTCACTAGCGCCTTTTTGCACGTCCTGATCGATGGTGATGGGCATGATTTCGACCTCGCTATAAATGGGAGCAACCGCAAAGGAAGCAACGCCCCTGCTGCCAACTTTACCACTGGAATTTTGCCGAGGAAATAGCTATAAACGGAGGAAACTTACTCTCACCGAGGATTTATGCGACATGCAGTTTGTCTTCTTCTGCTTATCTCATGCTTCAGCCTGTTCGCCTCAGCCACGCAGCCGCACGCTCACCTGGTTCGGGTCAAAGCGAACCACCATCACGTTGTCCATCATCACGCCCACAAAGCGACGAAGCATCACGCGGCCAAACACCATCACGCGGGATAGATCTGGCGCACCCAGCATCCAAGATGGCCCCTCCGGGGCTGAAGCCCTTGGACGATTGTTCGCCGGACGGCTCGGCTAAAGGCCGCGCCCTTCAAAGAATCGCCCTACCCTTGTCGTCTCGCCGTGGTCGGCACGCCCAGCTTGCGCAGGCGATCGCGCGCCTGCAGCGCTTCTGGCGAGTGCGGATAGCGCTGGATCAAGTGCCGCAATTCGTCCACGCCGTCGTCCTGCTTCCCAAGTTCGATCAGCGCAAAACCCTTTTTCAGCTGCGCCGAGGCTGCCTTGTTCCCGCTGGGGAAATTCTGCAGCACCTGATCGTAGCTCTGCACCGCCTGCTGATAATTCGCCTGTTTGAATTCAATCTCTCCCAAGTAGAAATACGCATTCCCGGCCAAGTCGGTATTGGGATAAAACTGCACATACTGCGAGAATTCCTGCGTGGCCAGATCGTTGTTGCCGCTGGTGTAATCGCGAACTGCGTTGTTGTAAAGCACATCGGGCGGCGGGGCGTTCTTGGCCGCGTCAGCTGCCGCTTGTGTCGCAGCCAGCGATGCCGCCTGCGTCTGCTGCGCCGCCTGCAAATCCTGCAATTGTTTGGAAACCTGCGTCAACCGCACTTTCAGTTCGTCGATTGAATCGTTGAGCGCCTGAATCTGTCCTGAAAGCTGGTCAGATCTTCCGCTTGCGTCCGACTGCTGTTTCTGCAGCGTGCCCTGTAGCGTATTGAGCGCAGCGGTCGCTTTATTGGTCGCGTCCGTGCTTTGCTGCACCAGATTGTTCATCACGCCCATGCGCTCGTCGAAGCTGCGCTGCATGGCGGTCATCTGCTCCTGCAGTTGCTGCACCTGCGTCTGCAACTGCACCATTTCTTTGCTTACGCCCCAGGCCGGTGCTGCGCCCAGCCAGAGTCCTGCCATCAACACTACGATTGCTGCAACGCGGTTTGTTTTCATAACGATTCCCTGATTTAACAGATTAGCTGATTTCGCACGTTCCCGAGACAAGATTCGATGCTGTGATTGTCCCATAAGGATGGGTCGATACGCAGAGAAAGCGCGATGGGAACCGGGAAACTTAACCCAGGTGATAGGCTTCACCCGGATTCCACGCCATACGGCGCTAGTATCGCGTCAGTCTGGGCGGCTGTCGTTACGTCGGGCCGCCGGCAATGCGGCGTTATCCGTGGCTATTTTTGACAGACTACGGCGTCATCCTGCGCAAAGAATGCAAGGGGACGCCCGTGGCGTCCCCTTGCCGATGTTACTTCGAGTAGACGAAGTGATCACGCCGGTTCTGCTGCCAGCACTCTTCGTTGTCTTCGGTGCAGAACGGCTTCTCTTTGCCGTAGCTGATGGTCTTGATCCGGTTGGCATCGATGCCGCCAGCCACGAGCGCATTCTTCACGGTTGTGGCTCGCTTATCGCCCAAAGCAATGTTGTACTCGGTCGATCCGCGATCGTCACAATGACCCTCAATCGTGAAGTTCATGTTGGAGTGCGCGCTCAGGAACTGGGTGTCGCCGCTCATCGAGGACTGCTGATCCGGACGGACATCGAACTTGTCGTAATTAAAGTAGATGTCCTTGATGTTCTGATTGAACAGGTCCTCGTCGGAAACGCTCGGCGGCGGCGGCGGCGGTGGTGGTGGCGCAGTGACCGTCAGCCGAGCCGTGGCTTCTTGCGTTCCACCCGAGCCCTTGGCGACGAGGTGATAGGTGGTGGACTCGGTCGGTGAGACGCTCTGCGAGCCGTTGGGCTGCACCGCTCCGATTCCGTCAATCGAAACGTCCGTGGCATTTGTCGTCTGCCAGCTCAAGGTGGCTGATTGGCCCGATTGAATGCTGGTAGGATCGACCGAGATCGATGCTGTCGGCGCTGCCGGCGGTGGCGGCGGCGGTGGGGGCGGCGGGGCCGCTTTCTTGTGGCAAGCTCCAAGGGCCAGAATTGCGCCCAATGCGAGTATGAGCAACAACCATTTCGTACTCTTGTGCTTCACGTTTGATCCTCCCTGCGACCTCAAAGCATAGCTTCAAAGTCAGACGAAGCGTATTTACTTGTTTAGTTACTCAGTACAAAAAAAGACGATTGCATGAATGCGTTATGAAAACGCGCTACAACGCCACCACAAAAACCCTGCCCTTCTTGCCGCCCCGGGCAGAGTGTACTTCACGCTTGCCTCCACCAGACTACTACTTCCAACTCCAATTGGGCTGCGAGTTGCGGCCCGAGAATGTCAGTTGCTGGGGATGCGATCCATCCGCGAGCATCGACCAGATCTCGATCGTTCCGGTTCGATTCGACTGAAACACGATGTGCCGTCCGTCCGGCGACCACGACGGAAAATCGTTTCGCCCGCCATCATGGGTCAACTGCACCCACTTTTTGCTGGCAATGTCCATCAAATAGATATCCGAGGAACCCGGATCGCCCGGACCGTACTTCCGCACCCAGGCGAACGTAAGGAACTGTCCGTTCGGTGACCAGTTCGGCGAGACCGCGTAGCCTTCATCGGTCATACGCTGCTGGTTGGTTCCGTCGATTCCCATCGTGTAAATCTGCGGCAAGCCGGTTCGCCCGCTCACAAATGCGATCTGTGCGTTTGTCTTGCGGTTCCATACAGGAGAAACATCCGGCCCCTTGGAATCGGTCAAACGCTTCGCATTTGCGCCTGACGCGTCCGATACAAAGATTTCCGGCGAGCCGCTGCGCGACGAAGAGAACGCGAGCTTCAATCCGTCCCCCGACCAAGCCGGAGACAGGTTGGTCCCTCCGGCGAAGCGAGGGAAGCTCACCATCCGGTTCAAGTCGAGCGAGTACATCATGATTTCCCATCCCACCTTCGTGAGCGAACTAAAAGCGACCCGGGAACCATCGGGCGAAACTCTCGGTGAAAGGGAAATTGTTGCCTGATGCGTAATCTGGTGCTGGTTCGCTCCGTCGTAATCCATGGCCCAGATTTCTTTATGTCCGCTGCGATCGCTGACGAAGTAAATATGGCTTTCCGCAATACCGGGGATGCCGCCGCCCAGCCGGAAAATGATCTCATCGGCGAATTTGTGGGCCATCACGCGAGCCGCCGCTTCGCTGGGCGCATCATCGGCATACTGCTTGCCGAGAATCAGCGGAGACGCGGTGTTTTTCAGGTCATAAAGCCAGCCTTGCACGGTGAGCCGTCCCGCAGGATTGATCCCCAAGTTGCCAAAGGCGAGCATGCCGGCGTTCGGAGGCGGCACATTCCAGGCCAGGAAATTCACTTCGGCGGGCTGCGAGGGAACTTGCAGCGGATAGAAACTTTTGGAGACCAGCTCGACGATGCCGGAGACGTCCAGATCGTTCCACAGCGTATCGTTGAACGTCTTCAGCAGGGCTGTGTTTTGCGGGTTGGTACTGGACGGCTTGAAATCTGCGACAGCCAGGCGAGGCTTCTCCTGCCCCAGGTTCGTTCCTGTCTTAACCCAATCTTGTGCGGAAGAGAAAGAAGCAAGAAGAACACACGCAAGAACAAGCATCAGTCCGGGAATAATCGCCCGTAAACTGCGCAACCGCCAGACTTCACGTCCTCGGTGTAGGTGCATCCTTGATTTTAAGAGAAAACGTACGCTATACGACAGTATCGTATCACGATATGAATTGATGAACAAGACCTCTACCTCTGATTCGCACGAAGAGCTCTCCGTGCGTTACTTGACCGAAAACTTTCACTGGGGTCCCACTCCCTAAGCGTCTCTCTCAGCAAGGGGTGGGAGTTGATTGTCTGAAAGTAACCCGCCACTGGTTACTTCTTGTAATCGAACCAAAACTCGACCGATATCTTCCCCCCCGGATAATCCGGCGGCAAGGGTCCGAAAGTATCAACCCGCCGGACCGCATTAAGAGCGGAATTGTCGAGCGATGGCACACCGCTCGATTGCTCGATGCGCACGTTCGAGGGATGTCCGTCGCGCGCGACATCGAACGTGACGTACACACGCTGGGCGTTCGTGATCCTGGGATCGATCTCATATTCGAGCCACTCTTGCGACACTCTCCGTTGAATAGCCTGCACATAATAGGCATATTTCGTTCCGAAATCTCCGCCCCCGCCCGTGATTCCGAATCCGCCCTTCGCCCCGGCGGCGCTGAATGTGCCATAGGGCCCGCTGACAGGACCGCCTTCGCCGAAGGCGACCTGGTTGGTGTCTTCCGTTTCCTCAGTCGGAAGCGGCTTCTCCTTGGTTATGGTCTCTTGTTTTTTCTTGGGCTTGATCTTCGCATTCCTGCCCTGAATTTCGATTGCGTCCGGCGCTGGTTTTTCTTCGACCTTGGGTTGCGACTGGGTCACTCCCTTCGATTCATTGGCCAGCACATTCTTGGCTTCCGGGTTCGCCGGCAGGGGCACGGTCGTTACCAGCGTCGCGCCAATGGCTTCGCCGCCTCCACCGGCGCCCCATTCGTTTCCGCTGGGGCCGCTGAAGACCGCGACGTAGATGAGCAGCAGAGCAGTGAACGCCACATGCAACCCCGCCGACCAGGCCAGCGGCTTGCCCCAGCGCTCGTGTTCAAAATAAATATCAGCGCTTGCCGCCATGTTGCTCCAGCGGTTGGGTCACGATGCTGACGTTATTGATCCCGGCCTGCTTGACCGAATCCATGACGGTCGCAAACGCGCCAAACGGAACGTTTTCATCCGCGCGCACAAAAATGAACTGATTATGCGGATCGCGAATCTTCTGCCGCAGCTTCGCCGCGATCTCGTTGATGTTGACGGGATCGTTTCCCAAAAATACGCGCTGCTGTTTATCGATCGTGATCACCAACCGCTCTTGGGTAATCTCGCGTACGGTGCGAGTTTTCGGCACGCTCACGTCGATCCCTGACTGCAGCACGGGCGCGGTCACCATAAAGATGATCAGCAGCACCAGCACCACGTCGACCAGCGGAGTGATGTTGATATCGGCCAGTGCCGTCTGGGTGCGTCCGTTACCCATGGTGAACGCCATTAGCGCCTCACATCCGCGGGAACCTGGACCGGCGCCTGGCTGAGTTCGACGGCATTCAGGACCTCGAGCGCGAAATCATCGGATCTGGCTGCAAACTCGCGGATTGACGATCCAATCAGGTTGTAGGCAATCACCGCTGGAATGGCGGCAGCCAGTCCGGCCGCGGTCGTAATCAAAGCTTCAGAAATACCTGGGGCGACCGCGCGCAGAGTCGCGGCACCCGCAGTTCCTAAGCCTTGAAACGCATCGATGATGCCCCACACGGTTCCAAACAATCCTACGAAGGGCGAGACTGCGGCGGTAATCGCCAGCCACGGCATATTCCGTTCCAGCCGCGTTATTTCCTCGGAGGCGCCGATCTGCATTCCGCGCTGTACGGCCAACAGATTCCGCAAGCTGCCGATGGCAGCGAGTTGCCGCTTCAGTTCCTCGAATCCGCCTTCGAAAACACCCACCAGCGGACTCGGCCGGAACTGTTCGGCCACGGCGGCTACGTCCTGCAAGCGCTGCGCCTTACGAAACGCGCGCACAAAGCGCCCGCTCTGCAACCGCGCCCGCCGTAAAAGGCTCCACTTGGTGAGGATGATTGCCCAGGAAACAATACTGAAGGCCAGCAGGATCACCAGCACCAGTTTTGCGACCGGACCAGCGTTGGAAAGCATTTCAGCGGCCTCGCCGCCGATCAGGACTGCCAGGAAGGGGAGAAAATGCATCGGTTTTTATGGAGAACGCCTGTTGGAATTATAGATGAATTTTGCTCGTCATTCTTCGTCACGTACCCGATCCGGCAATGAAAAATTCCAATGGCACACAGAAGTTCATCATTCGCGTGCCCGTCTTTGTCTGGCAACTTTCGCGGAGACTGGGATTTTTTGGACTTTCGCCAAAACACCGCTTCGCCGGTCAGCCTAAGAGAGAAACTTCACAGTGGCTTCAACCAACTCAGCGGTGGGTTTGTAGGGATCTCCGGGTGCGTCATATTCCATGGAACAATATCCTCTATAGTGGTGTTTCTTGAGGATCGAGAAAGTGCGTGCCAAGTCGACGTGCACGGCTTTGCCCTGTTCGTTCACTTCCCCATCCTTGACGTGGCAAATGCCATAAGCATGCGCGAACATGGCCTCCATCGCCCGAAAATCGAAGTCTTCGTCGTGGGCAGCGAGCGAGTTGCCAAAATCGGGCAGCGCGCGCAGCCAGGGACTGTTCACTTTATCAATCACCTGCACGATAAAAAATGGATCTTCGCTGACCGGATTGTCATTTTCGAGGTGTACGACGACATTTTTCTTGGCAGCGTACTCCGCAACCTGCACAAGTGTCTCGGCCGCCCGGCCCACGTCCGGGGCCGAATCCTTCGCGCGGTCGATGTGCGTGCGAATGCTCGGCGAACCGAGAGCTGCACCAACATCAATCCATTGCTTGCTGCCCGCCAGGGCTTTGGCGCGCTCGGCTGGATCTTTCGCATACTGGCTGTGGCCCTGATCGACGGCGATGTCCACGACGGACGAATCCGCCTTTTCGACTGCAGCCCGGAACTCTTCCAGGTATTTCGGATCGGTGGACGGAAAAATCGGGCTCCATGGCTCGATGTGATGAATATTAAATCTCTCTACAACATGAGCGGCGAAATCCTTGAACTCCATCTGCCGCGACTGCGGAATCGGACTTGGTGTCTTGCCGTCCCAGCCTTTCCATCCCACGATGTATTCGCGAAACGGATAGGCTGCTATCGCGACGCGGTCGCGCGGAGCGGACGGAAAATGAACCGATGGGCGTGAACTTGCCAGCGGAAGACCACGCAGGAAGGAGGCGCCCACTGCGGCGGCCGAGCTTTGTTCGATGAATTCCCGACGTGTAGATTTCGGCATGGGCGCAAGTGTAGCAGAGTCATACGGGCATGATAATCCTTGGTCCCGCGCCGCCGGTCAGCGGCACGCCGACTCCAACTGCGGCGCAAAGTCTATGGTTGTGGGCAATTCAAGATGTTGCGCTCTCATGACCTGTTCAAGCATGTCGGGCTCGGCAGGGAGGCTGAGGTCGATCGAGCTTCGATAGAAGCGGTCGCGCTCCGCTTCCGGGAGGCTGACGAATTCGAATCCCTTCGAGCGATATAACTCGAGCAAGCGGGGCAGCATCTCGGCATCGAATGCGCCGACGTGCATGAGCAGCACGTAAGCGATGTCGCGACCATAGAGAGCATGAGACATGCCGCGATAATAATCGATGCTCTGCAGTGCTGCTTTCAGATAGCTGTCTTCCAATTTCTTCACTTCCGCCCCATCATCTTTGGTTTTGCAGCGCGCATAGGGGCCATTCCAGAGATAGTC
>Ga0335072_10001917_pt1 | contig 33002 bp, 28 predicted proteins | sample Lox_Sample_21_FD_206725 | JGI IMG/M metagenome (GOLD analysis project Ga0335072, IMG submission 206725) | Soil microbial communities from Loxahatchee National Wildlife Refuge, Florida, United States - Lox_Sample_2.1 | ecosystem: Environmental > Terrestrial > Soil > Wetlands | place: USA... | reverse complement strand
AATGGGAGGCGAGCGAGACGGCCATGATGGCCTCGCGCACCTTGCGTCCGAGCGTCTGCCGGTTGGTGAGGAAGTAGCTCTTGACCAGCTGCTGGGTCAGCGTGCTGCCGCCCTCCGCAATGCGGCGCGAGCGCAGGTCGATCCAGAGCGCCCGCAGCATCGCGAGCGGATCGACGCCGCGGTTGGTGTCGAAGGTCCGATCCTCCACCGCCTTCAGCGCCGCGGGCAGAAGCGGCGGCACCTCCTGCGGGGTGACGACGATCCGGTCCACGCCATCGCTCGGAAAGACGCTGCCGATGAGCAGCGGATCGAGCCGCGTCACCGGCACCTCGCGGCCCGTGCTGTCGCGCAGGTCCTGGATCCCGGCGGGACCGAAGAGCACCGACAGCACGGTCGCCGGCCGGCTGCCGTCGGCAAAGCGCACGGCGCGCAGCGCGACATCGATGCGATCACCCGTCACGCGGTAAGTGCCGGGCTGCTCGAGAGCCGCCACCGGGTGATAGGAGAGGCGCTGCAATTCGTGCTCGAGCTGCGGCGCGGACAGCTGCAGCCCCGCGTAGAGGTCCATCGGGGCCGCATACACATGGGCCGGAAGCGTCCAGCGCAGCCCCTCGAACCGGTGCGTGACCAGCAGGTTCAGGTAATAGATGTAGGAGCCGCAGATCACCAGGCCCACGAGCACGGCGCCGGCCAGGAGACCGCCCAGACCCCAGCGGGCCGCGGATCGCTTCCGGCCTCGGGACCGGGTGGTTCCTCCGCCCGAGGACTTGGCCGAGCGCTTCAGAGCACCAGCTCCTCGGCGGGCTCGCGCAGATTGTACGACGAGCTCATGCAATGGCCGTAGGCACCGGCATTGGCGATGAGGATGACGTCCCCCTCCCGCGTGGGCGGCAGCAGACGGTCATGGCCGAGGACATCGGCGCTTTCGCAGATGGGACCCACCACGTTCACCAGCTCCGTAGCCGGCTCCTCCAGGCGGGTGAGGTTGGCGATCTCATGGTATGCACCATAGAGTGCCGGCCGGATCAGGGAGTTCATACCCGTCGCGACACCGACGTAGCGGACGTCGCCCTTGCTCTTCAGCTGGGTCACCCGTGCGAGCAGCGCGCCGGCGGCGGCGGCCAGATAGCGGCCGGGCTCCAGCCAGAATTCGAGCCGCGGATGCTCGGCGCGCACGGCCGCGAGCAGGGTGTCGAGCTTTGCCAGGTCGACGCCCGGCTGATCGCCGTGCTCCGGCACTCCGAGGCCGCCCCCGACATCGATCGTCCGCACGGCATCGAAGCGCTGCGCGAGATCCGCCAGCTGCCGCGCCGTACGCTGCCAGGTGGTCACGTCGAAAATGCCGCTGCCGACGTGCGCCTGAAGACCCACGATGCTCGCGCCGACCTTGCGCGCCTCATCGGCCAGCCGCTCGAGGTCGGCGGCCGGTACGCCGAACTTGGCATGCGCACCGGCAGTGCGCACGTGATGGTGGTGGCCCGCGCCCACGCCGGTGTCGATCCGTACGAATATCTCGCGGCCGCGGAAGAGGCTCCCCCACTCCGTCAGCACGTAGGTGTTGTCGACCGTAACCTGGACTCCCCTCTCGAGCGCCCAGAGGTACTCCTCGCGCGCTGCAAAATTGGGGGTGTAGAGCACGCGCGAGGGATCGAGGTCCGGAAAGAGCGCCAGGACCCGCTCCGCCTCCGGGCGCGCGACGCATTCGAATTCCACTCCCTCTGCGCGCACCGCCGCGAGCAGCGCCGGATGCGGATTCGCCTTCATGGAATAGTGCACCCGCGAGACCGAGCTCATCGCGCGCAACGCCCGCGCCGCCGCGCGTACGGTGTCGAGGTCGTAGACGTAGGCTGCCTCGCGATCGCCGAGCGCCCTCAGAACCTGTGCGCGCTTTTCCCGCCACCAGGGCGTCGCCCGCGCCACGCCCGCCTGGGGCTGGGCGAACAACTCCTGCCACGTGGGTCCGAGCACCCGATCGCCCGGCACCGGCCGGATCAGCAGCTCGTGGAGCTGATCGACCAGCCGATCGCCCTGACGCTCATCGACGACGAACGTGAAGTTGAGATCGTTTGCCGCCTGGCTCACCAGATAGATCTTCTGCTCCTCGAAGAACTCGAACGCGCCGCCCAGCTGATGCAGGATCGCGCGGATGTTGCGCCCGACGAGGCTCACGGAAGCACAGGGACCTATCACCTGCACGCGGCAGAGCCGGGAGAGGTCGCTCACCAGACCCTCCATGAGGCTTTCATCCAGGGTGTTGGCCGCCGGGTCCAGCGAAACCGTGACCGTGGTCTCCGAAGTCGACACCAGGTCCACCGACATGCCGTGGCTCTTGAAGATCTGGAACGCATCGGCGAGGAATCCCACCTGATGCCACATGCCCGGGCTCTCCAGAGAAATCAGAGTGAGGCCCTTCTTGGTGCAGACCGCCTTCACCTGCGCGTTGCCGTCGCTCCCCTCGGCGCTGAGCACGGTGCCCTCGAGGTCCGGCACCTGCGTCGCGTAGACGTGAAGGGGGATGCGATACTGGCGCGCCGGCAGGATGCAGCGCGGATGGAGGACCTTGGCGCCGCTGGTGGCAATCTCCTGCGCCTCATCGTAGTGGAGCGAGCGCAGCAGACGCGCGGTGGGCGTGGAGCGCGGGTTGGCGCTGAACATGCCCGGCACGTCCGTCCAGATCTCGAGCCGGCGGGCGCCGAGCTTGGCGGCGAGATAGGCGGCGGAAGTATCGGAGCCGCCGCGGCCGAGAAGCACGGTGTTGCCTTCACTGTCGCTCGCGATGAAACCCTGGGTGATCACGATGGCGGCGAGTGCCCCCAGGCGCTGCGCGAGCGCCGGGTCGGGAGCGAAGCTGCAGGTGGCGTTGAGCGTGCCGGCCTTCGCGGAAACGCCGCGCTCCTCGGCGAGGAGCATGGTGCGCGCGTCGGCCCAAGCGACTTCCAACCCCTGCGCGCGCAGGAACCGGGCGCCGAGATCGGTCGCGAGCAGCTCGCCGCTCGACATCACACGGGCGCGTGTGCGATCGCTCACTTCACCGATCAGCGCGATACCCGCGGCGATGTGCCGCAGCTCGGCGAGCAGGCGCTCGCAGTCCGGCCCGAGCGGGATGCCGAGCTCCGCGGCGAGCCGGCGGTGCCGCTCCTCGATGATGCGCAGCTCTTCCTCCTGCGCCGCGCCGCGCGCCGCCGACAGCAGCTTCTCCAGGCGATCGGTGATGCCGGTCACCGCGGAATGCACGATGAGCACCCGCGCGCCCTCGGCACGCCGCGCCGCGGCGACCTTGACGATGTTGCGCCAGTTGGCGAGCGAGGAGACGCTGGTGCCGCCGAATTTGAGGACGATCCAGTCGGACGCGGTACGAGTCACGAGAATACCCTGGGGGCGCGCGAGCGAACCCCGTACGTTGGAGCAGAGAGCGCGGGGAGCTTAGCGGTTTACAGCTCTTCGTCGAAGTCGCGGAGGTCCTTCTCGAGCTTCTTGTCCGCGAGGACTTCTTCCAACCGGCTCCACGCGGCTTTGCCGCGTTTCGCCTGATTGCGGACGCGCTTGTCCACCCGGTCGAGCAACCGGTCGTAGTCGGTGCTGTCCTCGGTGGCCCCGCTCAAGAATTCCTCGTCGAGATCGAAGCTCTCGTTGTCTCGTTCCGACATCTAGCGGTGAAAATCCTGAGTTAAATCAATGACTAAGTGCACGGGGTGCACGGAGCAAGGCAGCGAACTATAACGGATTCGCGCCCGAGAGCAATATCCAAGAGGGATGAGCCCTCTACTCCAGCCGGTCCCTCACGGTTACTGGGGCTCCGCGGCTCAAACCCAAGCCTTCCGCGGCGCTCTGCTCGGCACGCGCGATCTCGACCACGCCGAAGGAGTTGACGAGGGCCAGGTACTCTCCGGGCCGCGTGTCGCCATAGGTCCGAAGCAGCGGGAAGGCATGATTGCCGGCGTGCACCAGCGGCAGCCGGAAGCGCTCGATCAGCGACGCGTCGATGTTGCTGATGAGATTGCCGAAGTGATCGATGGTGATGATGACGCCGGAGACGCTGGCATGCTCGACCGCCGGCTCATCCACCCAGGAGGGCACGATGGAGCCGGGGGCCACCGCCTCGCCCAGATCTCCGGGGCTGCAGCGCCCCGCGGCCAGCTCCGCGGCGACCGGCGCGAAGATATCCCGCCCGTGGAATGTGGCGCTGGCGTGCTGGACCCCGATCCGCGCCAGGCCGTGAGGCAGCAGGCGCACGACCGCGGCCTCGGGGTGTCTGGCCACCAGCGGGGCGAGGAGGCCGTTGTCCGGAGCGACGAAGCAATGCCCGCCGGCGGTCACGACGATGATGTCCCGTGAGGTCCCCACGCCGGGATCCACCACCGCGACGTGCACGGTGCCCGCGGGGAAGTAACCGAAGGCGCGCGCCAGCCAGAACCCTGCTTCGGCGGGCCAGTGGACCACGATCTCGTGGGTCAGGTCGATGATCCGCGCCGACGGCAGGCGGCCGAGGATGCGGCCCTTCATGACGCCGACGAACGGCCCCTGGTGGCCGAAGTCGGTGGTGATGGTGATGACGCCGGATGCCGCCACGATCAGCCCTTGCGCGGCGGGGCGGAGCCCGGGCTGCGGCGCGCGCTCTCCGCGCAGGTGCGGCAACGGTCGGTGTACGGCACCGCCTGCAGCCGCTCCACTTCAATGGACTCCCCGCAGGCGGCGCAGGTGGTGTACCGTCCTTCCTCGAGCCGCCGAAGGGCTGCCTGCAGCAGGCGCAACTCCTGCTGCGCCGACTCGGAGATGGCGCCGAGAACATCGTCGGACTCGCGCTGAGTCACCTGCTCGGCGAAGTCCGCACTCAGGGGATCGGACTCGTGTCTCAAGTCCGCGCTGGCTCTGCTCGCCCGCGTCTGCAGCTCTTCCCGGCGCTTGAGCAGGCGTGCGCGTACCGCTTGTGTATCCACCGAAGCCTCCCGGCCAATGCAGGGGCCATGTTACTCCGTAATATAAACCGCTCATGATCGTGTTGACCGTCAACACCGGCAGTACTTCGGTCAAACTGGCCGCTTTTCGGGTCGACGGCGCCGGCGAAGCCGAAGCGCCGCCCCGACGGCTGGCGGCGCAGCGCCTCACCGGCAGCTCGCCCGATCCGCTCGCGGCGCTGCGCGGGTTTCTCGGCCAATTGGAGGATCGCCCTGCAGCCGTGGCTCACCGGGTGGTTCACGGGGGCACCCGGTTCACCGGCCCGACGCTGATCGATGACGGCACGCGGGGGGCGATCGCAGCCCTTTCCGAGCTGGCGCCGCTGCACAATCCGGTGGCGCTCCGCTGGATCGACGCCGCCCGCGAGGCCTGCGGAGGCGTTCCCCACGTCGCCGCCTTCGATACGGCGCTCTTCTCCACCCTCCCCCGCGTGGCAGCGGAATATGCGCTGCCGCCCGACCTGGGAGTCGATCTCGGCATCCGCCGCTATGGGTTTCATGGACTGGCGCACGAGGCGCTGTGGGAGCGCTGGCGGCAGCTCGAGCCGCAGCTGCCGGGGGGCGGCAGGCTCATCAGCCTGCAGCTCGGGGGCGGCTGCTCCATGGCAGCCCTGGATCGGGGCCGACCCCGGGATACCTCCATGGGGTTCTCGCCGCTCGAGGGACTCGTCATGGAGACGCGCTCCGGCGACCTCGATGCCGCCATCGTGCCCTACCTCGAGCGGCGGCTGGGCGTGAGCGGCGAGCAGGTCGTCGAGATGCTGAATCAGCGCGCCGGTCTGGCCGGCGTGGCCGGCAGCCCGGCGGATCCCCAGGCCCTGCTCCAGGGCGGCTCGCCTCGAGCACGGTTCGCGGTCGAGCTCTATTGCTACCGGGCCCGCAAGTACCTCGGCGCCTATCTTGCTGTGCTCGGGGGCTGCGACGGCATCGCCTTTGGCGGCGGCGTCGGCGAGCACGTAGCGGAAGTGCGCGCACGGATCCTCTGCGGTCTCGAGTGGGCGGGCATCGAGCTCGACCGCTCCGCCAATGAGGCCGCCCGGGGCAGCGAGTCGCGTATCAGCGCTGCCGGAAGCCGAGTCAGTGTATGGGTGATACCCGTCGATGAGGAGATGCTCATGGTGCGTGCCGCCCTAACGCTAGCTAAACTCGCCCCAAACCCCACGCCGAGGACGCTCCCATGAGCCCACAATTTGATCCCGGAAAGCTGGCTGAGGACATCAAGACCCTGGTGCGGGATGCCGAAGCGCTGCTGCGGGCCAGCACCGAGAGCGCCGAGGAGCTCACCGAGGAGGCACGCGAGCGGGCGGAGCAGTCGCTGCACGCGCTGCGCGGCCAGCTCGGTGAGATCGAGCGCGACCTCAAAGGCCGCGCCGAGGTCCTCGACGGCTACGTGCACGACAATCCCTGGACGGCGGTCGCCATCGCCGGCGGTGTTGCATTGCTCGTGGGGCTGCTGGTGGGCCGCCGTTGATGAATGATCACCTCGCGCACCCGGCCGATCCGGCCGATGACGCGGCCGGCGCACCGCACGGACCCGGTCTCATTCGGGGACTGCTGGGCGCGGTCATCGATTCCTTCAAGACGCGCCTCGATCTCGCGGCGGTCGAGGCGGAAATCTATCTCGTCTACGTCGCGCAGCTTCTCCTCTGGGGCTTCGCCGCGGTCGCCTGTGCGCTGCTCGCCATCGTGTTCGCCCTCACGGCGATGGTGATCGCGGTCTGGCAGACCCACCGCATGGTGGGGCTGCTTGGCAGCATGGGCGTGCTCATCATTCTCGCCGTCATCTGCGGGTACATCGGTGCGCGCATCTTCCGCGCGCGCCCGCCGCTTCTCGCCGGCACGCTCGGGCAGTTCGAGCACGACCAGCGCCGCGTCAGCGGCACCGAGGGAGGGGAATCATGAGGCGGCTGCACGAGCTCGAGGCGCGCCGGCGCAACCTGATCGCCCGCTGCGAGCAGCAGCGGTTGGAGATCGCCTATCGGATTTCGGAGCTCAGCCCGGCGGCGCAGCTCTCACACTGGACGCGCCGGGCACCCACGTCGGCCGCGAGCCATCCGTTCGCGTGGCTGGTGTCGCTCGGCACGCTGCTCCTGATGATGCGCGAGCGGCGTGTCGTCGGCTGGATCGGCAAGGTGAGCGCCGGGGTGGCGCTCCTCTCCCGCGCGAGCGCGATCGTCAGGTTGCTCCGGCAGATCCGCTCGATGAGTGGTGCGGCGCGGTGAGCGTAGTCTGCTGCTGAGCCGGCTGCGCCGGCGTGCCGCCCGGCATCCCGGGCGGGGTGTTGGTATCGGCCTGCACGCCGATGAGCTGCGGGATGCCGTTGGCCGCGGTCGCCACCTGCCGCACCTTGTCCCAGTCGATCGCCACCACATTCCTGCCGATGGCCGTATCGATGATCTGCGAGATCTGGTCGAAATTCGGCGGCACCGGCTTGTGATCGCTGTTGGTCGGCGGGTGGACCTCGAGATAGAGCTGGCCGTCCTGCAGGCTCGCGAGCACCGGCTCGTTGACGATGGTCACCGGGGTGCCCACGCGCACGATCGGATAGAACGCCGCGATGTCCTCCGGATACAGACGCACGCAGCCGTGCGTGACCGACATGCCGATCGCCATCGGATTGTTGGTGCCGTGGATGTAGATCTCACCGTGGCTGAGCGTCGTCTCCAGAGCCCACTCCCCCATCGGGTTGTCGGGTCCGGCCTTCCAGATCTTCGGAATCGGGTCGCCTGCCTCCGCGTGCGCCTTGAGGATGTGCGCGGTCGGGATCCAGACCGGGTGCGGCACCTTGCGGATGATGCGGGTCACCCCGACAGGGGTGGGAAAATCACCCTCGCCGGGGCTGACCGGGTAGGTGATGACGATCGGGGCATCGTGCCGGTGAGGCTTCGGAAAGTAGAAGAGGCGGTGCTGCGGCAGGTTGATCACGATCCCGTTGTGCTCGACGGGCGGCACGATGAAGGTGCCGGGGATGGTGATGGCGGTCCCCTGGCCGGGGAGCCACATGTCGACCTTGGGGTTCGCCTCCTGGATCTCCCAGTACCCAACGCTGAACTTGCGCGCGAGGTCGAGCAGGGTATCGGCGGACTGCGACTGGATCTGCTGATCCTGCCCGATGAGCGAGCCGCCGTCCGGCGGCAGGGTGAACACCGCCGCCCCGCTGGACGGAGCCAGCAGAGTGCCCAGCACCCCGGCCGCCAGCGCGGTGCCGGCGACCCTCCAGCTCGAGCCCCGGCTCGGCCGCTTAAGCCTTCTCATCAATCCCATTTCCCGCATACCTCTTAGGCCCGGACGGACCCGCCCGCCATTGTAACATGCACGGCGCATGCCGCCCGCACGGAAAATAACTCGCCCCTTCTATGCCCGGGACACGCTCACCGTCGCCCGCGAGCTGATCGGGATGCACCTCGTGCACGCCGAGGGCGGCTCGATCCGCGCCGGCCGGATCGTCGAGACCGAGGCCTACCGGGGACCGCAGGACCTGGCCGCCCATTCCGCCCGCGGCCGTACGGCGCGGACAGAAGTGATGTTCGGCCCCGCGGGGCACGCCTATGTCTACTTCATCTATGGCTTCTGGCACTGCCTGAACATCGTGACGGAGGCAGAGGGTGTGCCGCATGCCGTGCTGCTGCGCGCGCTGGAGCCTGTGACGGGCATCGCAGACAAGACCTGGGGACCCGGCCTCCTCTGCCGGGCCATGCACATCGACAAAAAGCTCAATGGCGCGGATCTCTGCGGCGATTCCCTGTGGCTCGAGCGTCCGCCCGCCTCGGACCGCCGGCCGCCGCGGGTCGCGCGCAGCGCCCGCATCGGGGTCGACTACGCCGGCGAATGGGCGCGCCGTCCCTGGCGCTTCTACGACAGGGACTCGCGCTACGTCTCGACGGTCTCGCCTCGTTTGCGGACGGGAAGCTAACTCGAGCCGTCGCCGGCACGCGACAGCTCGAGCAGCTCGCTGCCTTCGGGCACGCGGTCACCGCGGGCGAAATGGATCGCGGCCACCACGCCGTCGTAGGGAGCGGCGATGGTGTGCTCCATCTTCATCGCCTCGATCACCATCAGCACCTCGCCGGCGGTCACGGCCTGGCCCTCCCGCACGGCCACCGCCGATACCACGCCGGGAAGCGGTGTCGTGAGGCCCCCGCTCGCGGCGCTGGCGCTGAGCTCCTGGGTGCGCGGGTCATCGATGAGGAGCTCCGCATGCTCGTCGCCGATCCAGACATGAAGCTGCGGGCCGCGGCGAAACCAACGCGCGCTGTGCCTTTCGTCGTCCAGCACGGCGGTGACAGTGCTCTGCGTGACGGACGCGCCGGCGAGACGCACGCGTGTGCCGCCCTCCTGGTGCGGACTCGCGTCCGCTGCCGCGGGGAGCAGCGCTTCGCGCGGCTCCCCGCCCTCGAGCGTCAATTGCACCCGCCGCGGCCGCCCGCCCGAGGACAGTGTCAGATCGATGCGGGCCGGCAGGTTGGGCTGGAAGCCATCGCTCAGGTCCCAGGGGCTTCGCAGCGCGGGCGGCACACCCGGATTGCCTGACTCGGCCGGTGCGCGAGCCGCGAGCGCGGCCAACGTCAGGGCGGCGGGGGTGACTTCGACAGGCCGCGAGAACTGGGCCGGCCCGCGGTCGAGCAGCGCGACGCTGTGACGCACGTCGAGGAAAACCTGCGAGCGCAGGATGCGGCTCAGCCAGTGCTCGTTCGTACGGACTCCGGCAAGATGAGTGTGATCGAGCGCATCCGCGAGCCTCGTGGCCGCCTGCTCGCGCTCCGGCGCCCAGGCGATGACCTTGGCGAGCAGGGAGTCGTACACCGGCGGCACCGCATCGCCGCTCTCGAATCCGCCATCGACGCGCAGCGACTCCCCCTGCGGCCAGTCGGCGAGCTGCAGGGTGCCGGCGCTCGGCAGGAAGTCGCGCTCCGGATCCTCGGCGCAGACACGCGCCTCGATGGCGTGGCCGTCGAGTCGGATCTGCGCCTGCGTGAGCGGCAACGGCTCATCCGCGGCGACGCGCAGCTGCCACTCGACCAGGTCCAGACCGGTGACCGCCTCCGTGACCGTGTGCTCGACCTGCAGACGCGTGTTCATCTCCAGGAAGAAGAAATCACGGCCATCGAAGAGGAACTCCACCGTACCGGCGCTGCGATAGCCGATGTTGCGCGCCGCCAGCACCGCCGCGGCGTGCAGCGATTCGCGCAGCGGCTGCGGCAGGCCGGGCGCCGGCGCTTCCTCGATCAGCTTCTGGTGCCGCCGCTGCACCGAGCAGTCGCGGTCGCCGAGATGCACGCAGTTGCCGTGCGCGTCGGCGAACACCTGCACTTCGATGTGCCGCGGCTGTGTCAGATAGCGCTCGATGAGCAGGGTGCCGTCGCCGAATGCGCTCTCGGCCAGGCGCCGGGCCGCGGTCAGGGCTTCGCGCAGCTCCTCTTTCGCATGCACGACCCGCATGCCCTTGCCGCCGCCGCCCGCGGCCGGCTTGACGATCAACGGCAGGCCCGCCTCGAGTGCGCGCGCCTCGAGATGATCGAGATCCTGCCGCTCGCCGTCATAACCCGGAAGCACAGGCACGCCCGCCGCCCGAAGGCGGGCCTTGGCGGTGCTCTTGGAGCCCATGGCCGCGATCGCCGCCGGCGGCGGCCCCACGAATATCAGCCCGGCATCGAGGCAGGCCTGGGCGAAATCCTCGTTTTCCGACAGGAATCCGTATCCGGGATGAACCGCCCCGGCATGGGCGGCGCGCGCGGCGCGAATGAGGGCCGGGATGTCGAGATAACTCTCGGCCGCCGGGGGCGGACCGATGCGCACGGCCTCGTCCGCCTCACGCACGTGACGCGCGGCCGCATCCGCGTCGGAATACACGGCGATCGTGCGGATGCCCATCCTGCGGGCCGTGCGGAAGATGCGGCACGCGATCTCGCCGCGGTTGGCGACGAGCAGGCTGCGGATCATGTTTGCCATGGGCGTCTGGAGTGGGGCCGTTACATGCGGAAGAGCCCGAAACGCGTGTCCTCATCGGGCGCGTTCCGTACGGCGGCGAGCGAGAGCGCCAGGATGCGGCGCGTCTCGAGCGGATCGATCACCCCATCGTCCCATAGCCGTGCGGAGGCGTAGTAAGGATGCCCCTGCCGCTCGTACTGCTCGCGGATCGGCTGTTTGAAGGCGTCCTCCTCCTCTGCCGCCCAACTGCCGCCCGACGCCTCGAGCTGCCCGCGCTTGACGGTCGCGAGCACGCTCGCGGCCTGCTCCCCGCCCATGACGGAGATGCGCGCATTGGGCCATTGAAAGAGGAGCCGCGGCGAATAGGCGCGGCCGCACATGGCGTAGTTACCGGCACCGTAGCTGCCGCCGATGATGACGGTGAGCTTCGGCACCCGCGCGCAGGCCACCGCGGTCACGAGCTTGGCTCCATCCTTGGCGATGCCGCCCGCCTCTGCGCGGCGGCCCACCATGAAGCCGGTGATGTTCTGCAGGAAAAGCAGCGGGATCCGCTCGCGGGCGCAGAGCTCGATGAAGTGCGCGCCCTTGAGCGAGCTTTCGGAGAAGAGAATGCCGTTGTTGGCCAGGATGCCGACCGGGAAGCCTGCGATGTGGGCGAAGCCGCAGACCAGCGTCGTGCCATAGAGCTGCTTGAACTCATCGAGCTCCGAGCCGTCCACCAGCCGCGCGATCACCTCGCGCACATCGTACGGCCGCCGCAGGCTCGAGGGCACGGCCCCGTAGAGCTCGCGCGGATCGTAATGAGGATCGCGCACCGCGTGCGGCGGTGCGGTAGCCGCCGCTGGACGCAGGCGCGCCACGATGCGCCGCGCAATGCCCAGCGCATGCGTATCGTTCTCCGCGTAGTGATCGCATACACCGGACTCGCGGCAATGGACGTCCGCCCCGCCCAGGGACTCCGCGTCGATATCCTCACCGGTAGCCGCCTTGACGAGCGGAGGTCCGCCGAGGAACACCCTGCCCTGCCCGCGGACGATGACGTTCTCATCCGACATGGCGGGCACATAGGCGCCGCCCGCCGTGCAGGAACCATGAACGACCGCGATCTGCGCGACGCCCGCGGCCGATAGCGTCGCCTGGTTGTAGAAAATCCGCCCGAAATGCTCCCGGTCGGGGAACACCTCGTCCTGCGCGGGCAGGAACGCGCCGCCGCTCTCCACCAGGTAGACGCAGGGAAGCCTGTTCTCGCGCGCGACCTCCTGCGCCCGCAGATGCTTCTTGATGGTGATCGGGTAGTAGGTGCCGCCTTTCACCGTCGGGTCGTTGGCGACGATGACGCACTCCCGCCCGCTCACCCGTCCGATGCCGGTGACGATCCCGGCGCACGCGATGCCGCCGCCGTACATGCCGTGAGCGGCGAGCTGCGACAGCTCGAGGAAAGGACTGCCGGTGTCGAGGAGGACCTGGATCCGCTCGCGCGCGGTGAGCTTGCCGGCCGCCCGGTGGCGGCTCACCGTCTGCGGCGATCCGCCCTCGGCGGCGCGGGCCACCTCGCACCTGAGCCCGGCGGCGAGCTCGCGCATCGCCGCCTCATTGTCGCGGAATTCCTGCGAGCGGGGGTCGAGCCGGGAGGCGATGCGGGGCATGGGCTTGTCACGATGGCCTGATTGTCGGACAATCATACGATCATATCCCGACGGATGACAAGCTCATGTCCGCGAACTCACCCGTAGACAGCGATTTCGGGCTCGGCGAGGGTATCGACGAGATCCGCCGGCAGGTGCGCCGCTTCGCCGCGGAGCAGATCGCCCCGCGAGCCGCCGACATCGACCGCAGCAACGAGTTTCCGCGCGATCTGTGGCCGGCGCTCGGCGGCCTCGGCCTCCTCGGCATCACCGTGCCGGAGCGCTGGGGCGGCGCCGGCCTCGGCTATCTCGCCCACGTCGTGGCCATGGAGGAGATCTCGCGCGCATCGGGCGCCATCGGCCTCTCCTATGGCGCCCATTCCAACCTCTGCGTCAATCAGCTGCGGCTGAACGGCAGCGATGCGCAGCGCGACCGGTACCTGCCGAAGCTCGTCAGCGGCGAGCATGTCGGCGCCCTCGCCATGTCCGAGCCGCAGGCGGGCTCCGATGTGGTCTCGATGCAGTTGCGCGCCGAGCGGCGCGGCGAGAGCTACGTGCTCAACGGCCGCAAGATGTGGATCACGAACGGACCCGACGCCGACGTAGTCGTCGTCTACGCGAAGACCGATCCCGCGGCGGGCGCGCGCGGCATCTCCGCTTTCATCGTGGAGCGCGGCTGGCAGGGCTTCGCCACGGCGCAGAAGCTCGACAAGCTCGGCATGCGCGGCTCGAGCACCTGCGAGCTCGTGTTCGACGACTGCTCGGTGCCGGCCGCGAACCGGCTGGGGCCGGAGAACGGCGGCGCGCGGGTGTTGATGAGCGGCCTCGACTACGAGCGGGTGGTGCTGGCCGGCGGACCGCTCGGCCTGATGGCGGCCGCGCTCGATCTCGTGCTGCCCTACGTGCACGAGCGCAAGCAGTTCGGACAACCGATCGGCACGTTCGAGCTGATGCAGGCGAAAGTAGCGGACATGTACGCCGCGCTCGGCGCTTCCCGCGCTTACGTGTACGCGGTGGCCGGCGCATGCGATGCGGGCAGCGTCAAACGCCGCGATGCCGCCGCCTGCATCCTCTTCGCGGCGGAGAAGGCGACGCAGGTCGCGTTGGAGGCGATCCAGGCGCTCGGCGGCAACGGTTATATCAACGACTTTCCGGCAGGGAGGCTGCTGCGCGACGCGAAGCTCTATGAGATCGGCGCCGGGACGCAGGAGATCCGCCGCATGCTCATCGGCCGGGAGCTGTACGAAAGCGCGGCATGAGCGTCGAATTCAATCAGATCCTGCTGGTGCCGGGCTATCGCAAGGTGGCCGCCGCCATCGCGGAACGCATCCTCAGCCGCGAGCTGCGCGAGGGGGAACGCCTGCCGCCGGAAACCGAGCTCGCCCGGCAGTTCGGTGTCAACCGCTCGACGGTGCGCGAGGCGCTGCGCGAGCTCGAGAGCGGCGGGCTGCTCGAGCGCCGCCCGGGCTCCAAGCTGATGACGGTCAGCCGTCCGCAGCACCGCGCCGTCGCGAAGGACGTCAGCCGGGCGCTTGCGCTGCATGACGTGACGTTCTTCGAAGTCTGGGAAGCGCTCACCCAGTTGCAGCCCCCGATGGCGGAGATTGCGGCCCGTAACCGCACCCAGGCCGACCTCGACGGTCTCGCGGCGGCGTGCCAGCGCTTTGCCGACGACAATGCCGACACGGAGAAGGCCGTGCATCAGGCGGCGGAGTTCTTCCGTTGCATCGGGCGCGCCACCCGCAATCAGGTGCTCGGCCTCGCGCAGGAGCCGCTGCTCGACCTCCTCGAGCCGTCGCTGCGCGTCATGATCGACAAGATCCCGCAGGCGCGCGCGCGCATCGCGGCGGCGCAGCGCCGCATCCACGAAGCCATCGCCCGGCGTGACGCCGAAGCGGCCCGCAACTGGATGGCCAAGCACATCCGCGATTTCAGAAAAGGCTACGAGCTGGCCGACATCGCGCTGGACTGCCGCATCGCCTGGTGAGCCTCAAAACACCGGTGGAGCCGGGAGGGGGTTCCGGCTCCACCGGTAACTCGCGCACGGCGCCGGATGAGGGGGTCACCGTCGCCGCGAACTAGCATTCACTACAAAGCAAAGGGTGTGCCAGCCGCCGACCGCGCGTACGCCGGGGTTGCCGGCAAGTACGCGAGCGATCGCGGTGCAACTGGGCCGCGGCGCGCACCCCGCGCGGGCATTACGGCTCGCCCCACCGCTTGCCCGTCACCGGATGCGCATAGTGGAACGGCACCACCCGCGTGTCGGGCCAGGTCTTCGGTGCCTCGGGCAGAAGCTCGTCCGGACCATTGGGGTCGTCCGGATAGCGGCGCGTGATCGGTGTCAGGTGCACGTCGCTGTTGGCCCAGCCCTGGTGGTGGTCGGCGCGCCACAGCATGTTGTAGTGCAGGCACTTGATCTTCCAGATGCCGTCCTCCTTGACGTAGCTGTTCTCGTAGATCCCGGCCTCCCAGAACTGGCGCGGAAAGTTCGGGATCGGCTCCGGCATGCTCTCGTGGCAGCCTGCCTGCAGCACGCAGCGGAACCGGCCTTTGGCGCTCGCGCCGTCTTCGCTGACGTCGACGATGTCCTGCAGCATCAGGTGATCGAGCAGCAGGCCGCGCAGCGGGCCGTTCACGCCGCCGGTGAAGTATTTGCGGAACCAGTCGCAGTAAAGCCGCCGGATCCCGGACCTGCCGCGGTAGATGCCGTTGAGGAGGCGAACCTCGCCGGTGTCGGCGAAGAGCGTCACCGCCTCGTCATACAGGCACTTGTCGATGTAGTAGCCGTACTTGTATTGCAGGCATTTGACGGCGTGCGTGTCTTCGAGGCGCGCCACCTGGCGCGCGAGCGCTGTGACGCGGTTCTCGAGCTTGGCGAGCGCATCTGCATCGGTCATCGCTTCCCCCTGGCCCCTTCAGGCTCTTGATAACCCGCGATTATGATGGCATAGCCCTTTGGCGCCACGGCATCCTCCGGGCACGGTTAAGATACGCGTACCGGAATACCCGGCCGGAACAGCCGATATGGCAGGTGGCCCCCTTTGGCGGCGATAGGCAGCGAGCGCGTTCTCTCGGTAGAGCATTGGACGGACACGCAATTCACTTTCACGACCACGCGCGACTCGGGGCTGCGCTTCGAGAACGGCCAGTTCGTCATGGTGGGCCTCAAGGTCGACAGCCGCCCGCTGCTGCGCGCCTATAGCATCGCCAGCGCCAATCACGAGGAGCACCTCGAGTTCCTCAGCATCAAGGTGCCGGACGGCCCGCTCACCTCCCGACTGCAGCACATCCGCGAGGGCGACGAGGTGCTGGTGAGCCGCAAGCCCACCGGCACGCTGGTGCTGCACGACCTCAAGCCGGGTAAGCGGCTGTACATGCTCTCGACCGGCACCGGCGCCGCGCCCTTCATGGGCCTGATCAAGGACCCGGAGGTCTACGAGCGCTTCGAGCAGGTGATCTTCGTGCACGGTGTGCGCTGGGCGCGCGAGACCGCCGTGGTCAGGCATCGCATCGAGGCACTGCGCACGCACGAGCTGCTCGGGGAGTTGGTGCGGGAGAAGCTGCTCTATTACCCGACGGTCACCCGTGAGCCGCATGCCAACCGCGGGCGGCTCACGACCCTGCTCGAGTCCGGACGCCTCTCCTACGACCTCGGTCTGCCGCCGCTCGATGCGGCCCACGACCGGGTGATGGTCTGTGGCAGCCCGGCGATGCTCACCGACACCTGCACTTTGCTCGATGGACGCGGCTTCGAGATCTCTCCCGGCATCGGCGAGCCGGGCGACTACGTGATCGAGCGCGCGTTCGTCACCCGGTGAGATCCCGCCGCGAGAAACCAAAGCGCCGCGCACACGACGACCGCGGCGGGCACTATCATCACCGCCTTGCCGAGTGAGGACAGGTCCGACAGCTTGCCGATGAGGTAGGGCGAGGGCACGTCCCCCAGCAGGTGAATGGCGAATACGCTCAGCGCCACCGCCGAAGCGCGCTGCAGCGGGTTGACCAGGTTGACGATGACGGTGTTGATCGGCCCGGTGGACATGAAAAGCAGCACCTCCGCCGCGATCAGCGCCGGATAGAAGACCGAGCGCTCGGGAGCGGAGAGCGCGAGCCAGACGGCCGGCACGGCCAGCAAGGTGGCCCAACCTGACATCCACAGATACGCTTCGCGGGAATATCTGAGCCAGTAGTCGCCCAGCCAGCCGCCGGCGAAGGTGCCGGCGAAGCCGGTAACCACCACGATGGCTCCAAACCCCGCGGAGGCCTGCTCGTCGGGAATGCCGCGCACGCGCTCGAGAAAAGTGGGCATCCAGTAGGCCAGGCCACCCACCGCAAACGTGTAGGCAGCGTAGCCGAGCACTGTCAGTACGTACGCGCGGCCGCGCAGCAGGAGCAGATACACCTGCCACGAGCCGGGCTGCACGCGGTCGCCGGAAGACGGCGCGCCCTTTTCTTCCTTGATTCCCCGCGGCGGGTCGGGAATGCGGAGAATCCAGACGGCGAGCAGTACGCCCGGCACCCCCGCAACATAGAACGCCGCACGCCACCCGAAATGGTGACGAATGAAGCCTCCCACGATGTAACCCAGCGCCGCCCCCACGGGGATCGCCATGTTGAAAATGGCGAAGGCGCGTCCGCGCGTGCGTCTCTCGAAGAAGTCGGCCAGCATCGAAGGGGCTATGGTGGCGTACGCGGCCTCGCCGATCCCCACGGCGGCGCGCGCGCCGAGAAGCTGCAGATAGTTGCGCGCGAGGCCCCCGAGGCCGGTCGCCAGGCTCCACAGGAACACCCCGATGGCGAGTGGCTTCGGGCGTGAGCCGCGGTCGCCCAGCCGGCCGAAGACCGGTGCAGTGAGCGTATAGACGATCAGAAACCCGCTCATCAGCGAGCCGAGCTCGCTGTCCGTGAGGCGCAGCGGCGCCTGCTTCAGGTCCGGCAGCACTGCCGACACCACGTAGCGGTCGAGATAGTTGAGGAGGTTGATGCCCGTGAGGATCGCGAGCGCGGCCAGGGGGATGCGCTTCCCGGTATCGCGGCCGGCCTCGCGCATGAGCCCTTCTCTCCTCAGCCGGCCCGGACTTTCAACCGGTCGAGATGCTGGCGCACCGCGTCGCGGAAGCCCTCGCTGCTCGTCACGGTGGCGCCCCCGGCGAGTACCAGGATGAAATCGCCCCGCGGCGTGCGGCTGACCTCCCGCACATGGTTGATGTTCACGAGACAGGAGCGGCTGATGCGCAGCATGGGCTGAGACTGTAGTGTCTTTTCGGCCTGCTGCAAAGTGCTGCGCGCCTGAAACGTGTCCCGGCCGACGGTGAACCTGACGTAGTTGCGGTCCGCCTCGGCCGCCTCGATCCGCGTCACATCGAGCATGTGCATGCGGCTGCCGGACTCCGCGAGGACCCGAGCCCGGACGTCCGGACCGGCCAGTCCGCGCTCCAGGCGCGCGAGCACGGTCTCGAGCGCCTCGTGCCGCTGCAGTGCGCTCTCCGCTTCCTGCCGCCGGCGCACCCGCTCGACGGTGCGGCGAAAGCGCTCGTCGTCGAACGGCTTCAGCAGATAGTCCACCGCGCTGATGTCGAAAGCATCGAGCGCATATTGATCGTAGGCGGTGACGAACACGATGAGCGGCAGGGTGCCGGGATCGAGCGCGCGCGCCAGCGATACCCCGTCGAGCGAATCCATCTGGATGTCGAGGAACAGCAGATCCGGCGGCCGCGCGCGGATCGCCTCGAGAGCGGCGCGGCTGTCGCCGTACTCGCCGATCACGGTGAGATCAGGCTCGCGCGCGCAACATTCGCGCAAAGTGCGCCGGCCCGCGAGCTCATCGTCCACGATGATCACATCGAGGGTGGCGGCGGCGGGAGTCACGTCGAGCGCCCCAACGGCTCCGCGGATACCGGCGGCGATGCCGCCTCGGCAGCTGCGGGCGTGGCGACGAGCACGTCGGTGAGCAGCGGCATCCGGATCTCGGCCACCCACTCTCCTTCCTCGGGTCCGGCGCGGAACGAGGCCCGCTCGCCGAACTGGATCGTGAGGCGGTCGCGCACGTTGCGCAGTCCGATGCCGCCGCTGCCGGCCGCGGGCCTGGCGACGAACGTGTTGGCAACACGGAGAACGAGCGAGCCGCGCGCGCTGACAGCCGACACGCGCACGACGACCGGGCCCTGGTGTCCGGACAGCCCGTGCACGACGGCATTCTCGACGAGCGGCTGCAGGATGAGGCTCGGCACCCAGGCCGACGGCAGTGCCGCGGGCTCCGGAATGTCGACGCTCAGCCGGTCGGCGAAGCGCCGCTGCTGCAGCTCGAGGTAGAGGCGCACGAACTGGACCTCGTCGGCGAGGCGCGAATATTCCCGCTCGCCCGCGTTGAGCAGGCGGCGCAGCAGATCCCCGAGCTGCACGATCATGGTACGCGCCGCCGCGGGGTCCCAGTCGATCTGTCCGCGGATGGTGTGCAGCAGGTTGAAGAGCGAGTGCGGCGAGAGCTGCATCCGCAGCGAAGCCAGATGCGCCGTCGTCAGCGCGCGCTCGAGCGCCGCGGCGCGGATCTGTGAATCACGCAATCTGCGATAGAAATCGAATCCGCTGACCAGCGCCACCGCGAATCCGTATGTCAGGAGGAAGGTGGTGGCGCTCGCCAGCCAGATGGGGAGCGATGAGCCCGGCATCTCTCCCATGACGCCGGCGGCGCTCGCCCATGTCTCATGCATGTGATAGACGCGGTGCGAATTGCTCAGCAGCCACATTCCGAGCCAAAGCGCCGGCGAAGCCGCCACCGCGAACGCGCCGCCCATCAGCACCTGCAGCGGCAGACGGCGGCCGATCGGCTGCCAGCCGATGCGCAGCGACCCCCAGACACCGCCCAGCAGCAGCGGATAGAGGAAGAGATGTTGCAGCAGCCGCGGCTCCCAGCCCGCGAAGAAGTCCTCGGCGTGCAGCGTCGCCAGGCTCTCCTGCATGCTGTGCGCGTAGATCACGTTGGACGCGGCGACATAGGCCCAGAAGGCCGTGACGATCAGGAAGGGCTGGCGAAGACGCGAGGCCATGCGCATAGATTACGCGAAGATGACTCCAGCCGGCACGCCGGCGCCGCGAAAGCCGCATCTTCCGGGACGAATCCGCCGGCTGCAGGGACGGATCCGTTGAGTTGTATGTGAACGCGGGCCGCGGCGCCCGCACAGCAGGCGAGTCGCCGATACATCCAAGAATAGGCAGGCCCGCCCGGCCGTGCCGGCTTCGTCGCCGGCGGGGACGAATACGTGGCCGCACGCCTTACGCGGCATTTAAACCGGGTGTCTCATATGCGTGTCGAAGTGAGTGAGACCACTCGAAGCAACATTTGACAGGAGAGACCGTCATGAGCCCCAGCCCCAACGCCAGCTCGCGCCCGCGCGCCTTCACTGCCGCCGCCTTCGCCGCCTTGGGTGCGCTCGCAGTCGCGGCCGTGCTCGCATCGCCCCCCGCAGCGGCCGCCCAGCCGGCCGACGGATTGCAGACGAACGTCTATTACACCTGGCAGGACCTCGCGACCGAGAAGGGAACCCGCGCGCTCTACCGGCGCATCGTCAGGGCCGCCCAGGATGTCTGCCCGGGATACGACTCGATGTCGTACACCACCGTTGACGCCAGCAAAGAGTGCCAGCGCAAGGCGATCGCGCGGGCCATCGGACAGATCGGGAGCGCGCGCCTGGCAGCGCTCGATGCACAGGCGGTCATGCGACGCGGTTAACGGTTCGTCGTCCATGACCTGCCCCCACCCCGCCGTCCGACAAAGACGGCGGGGGTTTTTCCCCGGTCTTTGGTACATTCCCAGGGATGGAGATCTTCAAGGAGTTTCGGATCGAGGCGGCGCATCTGCTGCCCAACGTTCCGCACGGCCACAAGTGCGCCCGGCTGCATGGACACTCCTTTCGCATCGGCGTGCACATCTCCGGCCCGCTCGACCCGCGCCTCGGCTGGGTATGCGATTTCGCGGACCTCTCGGCGGCCTTCGCGCCGCTGCATGAGGCGCTGGATCACCGCTATCTCAACGAGATCCCCGGGCTGGAGAATCCGACCAGCGAGCGGCTCGCGGCCTGGATCTGGGAGCGCCTGGCGCCCGGCCTGCCGGCTCTCAGCCGGATCGTCATCCACGAGACCTGCACCAGCGGTTGCGAGTACCGGGGTCCTGGGAGTCACTCATGAGCATGCGCGCCCCCGGGGTCCGATTGCCGGCCTGGGCCGGTGCGGCGGCTCTCCTCCTCTCGCTCTGCGTGACCTCCCCCGTCACGGCGGCCGACCGGGAGTGCGACGGGGTCTCGTTCCCGGAGCACATCCACGCTGGCGGGCAAACGCTGACGCTCAACGGCCTCGGTCTGCGCAAGGCCACGTTCCTGAGGATCAAGGTCTACGTCGGGGCGCTCTACGTGGCGCATCCGACGGCCGACGCGAGCGCCATTCTGGGCTCGCCGGATCCGGTCGAGATCGAGCTCGCGTTCGTATTCCGCGCGACCGCCGGCCAGTTGCGCGACGCATGGGAGGAAGGCTTCCAGAGGAGCACGCACGGCAACATTGCGCCGCTTCGCAGCCGCATCACGGACCTCGAGAACCGGATGACCGCCGTCAGGTCGGGGCAGAGAGTGTCGTTTCTTCGCGTTCCCGGCGTCGGCATTCAGTTTTCCCTGGATGGCACCCTCCAGGGGACGATTCGCGGCGACGACTTCGCGACGGCATTCCTGGCGATCTGGCTCGGTCCTTCGCCTCCCAGCCCGGAATTGCGTGCAGGTCTCCTGGGCGGTTCGTGCACGTGAGGATGCGCTAAGGGCAGCCGCCCCGCCCCATCACGCCCGCCACCTGCGTAGCCAGCGCATACGCATCACCCACGGGACGATCAGCATAGCGCTCGGTGCCCCGGCTCCAGCCCTCGCCCATGGAGAACCAGTCGATCGGCTTCGGTGCGGTGCCGGTGCGCAGCGACGCATCGAGCGAGCGGAAATAGCGCTGCCAGCGCATCCGATAGTAGCCGCCGGTCAAGCCCGCCCAATCTCTGTTGCCGTAATCATGTAGGGCCCCCTCCTCGCTCGCCTGCCGATCGCCCCACACCGTGAGGAGGGAGCGCGCATCGAACTCGAGCCGCCTCCGCTCGGCGGACGAGGATGCCCAGGGCGGTACCTGCGCCAGCCAGCCGCCGAGCAGGAAGAACCGGTCGCTGGCGAGCAGCCGGTCCTGAAGGTCCATCAGACCGAGCCAGCAGTGCGTGAGCGCTTCGAAACTCGGCCGGTCCCTGTCACCGTATGCGCTCTTGATCCGCGGCAGCAGCGCACGGCTTTCATTGGCGAGCGTCTGGCGTGCGACATCCACGAGATCGTAACGATAGGTTTCACTCGCACGAAGCGCGGGTGCCGCCTGCAGCATCTGCGGCAGCGCGCGCCGGAATGCCGAAGCGCTGTACCGCATCTCCTCCGGCGACCAGTTGGACGCGCGATTGACCGCCAGACCCGGTTGAGCGTCGAACAGAGACTCCTGTGCCGCGTCCCGCTCGCTGTTGAAAATGACCTTGTCGATGCGGATGTCGTACGCGGTATGGATCAATACGTTCCATGCGGCAAGTGCGTGCGGATCGGACGCGCCGTAGCGACGCAAGACGTACTGCCCGGTCCAAGCCTCGAGGTTCACCGGCTCCCTGCGCCATGCCATCTCCGTGAAGAGATCGAACATGAACGGATTGGTGCCCATGCCTTCGGTGACGACAGCCGTGCCGGCCATGTTGCCGTTGGTGCGGCCTACACGCTGCAGCCGATCGGTGAGATCGCCGACGTCGGCGCCGAGCGTCGTGCGTCCGCCGAACTCCCACAGGCCGCCGAAGAGAAAGGGTGCGCCGCGGAAGTCCTTCTCCCGGTGCTCGCGAGGCACCCGCGAGTGGTCGATGTCGATGATGAGGAGATGCCGGCGGTCGGCACCGGCGAGGAGCTCCTGCCGCGGATTGCCTTGCCAGGCGAGCATCATCCAGCGCGCGCCCGGGTGGGCGGTGAGGAGAGCCTGTTGCACCGCCCGTGCGGCTTTCGCCACCGGAACGTCACCGGAGTCGCCGCCTTCCTGGAAGACCTCCATGTCATAGATGCCGCTGTCGCCCAGCAGCTCGCGCTGATGCCGGTAGAAGGCGGCCGCCAGCCGCGCAAACATCGGGTCCAGGGGGTCGAGCCAGCCGGGCCGCACGAAGCCGGCCCACTCACCCTGAGGCACGACGTGGGAATCCGGAAAGCGCCGCGGGAAGTCAGCAGGGACGATACCGTAGTAACCCGGCAGCACCGGCGTGATGCCGAGCTCGCGCAGGCGGGCCACTATCTTCTGCGCCGAGATCAGGCGCCGGCGCAGCAGCGCGCGGCTGAGCGGGCCGCCGAAGCAGCAGAGATTGCCCATCAGCTGCCAGTTCTGGTGGGCCGGCGCGGCGAGCCAACGGCGAATCTCGGCATCGGAATAGCCGAAGTCCTGGAACGTGCGCTCGAGGACGCTATCGCTACCCCGCTCGATCAGCACGGCGTTGATCCCCGAGAGCGCCAGCACGTCGATTTCCCGCTGCCACCTCGGCCAGCTCCAGTAAGGGGCGGAGTAGCCATCGACGTTCTCGTTGAAAGCGAAGCGGTACGCATACGGCGTGCTCCGCTCGATCACCGCACGCGGCAATGGAAAGGCCCCGCCGCCGACGCGGTCGCCGTTCGGGGAGATCTGTACGTGGGCGACGTATTTGAGGTACCAGTTCACGCCGAAGAGCAGCGCGCTCGGCGTGCTGCCCCGCACGTCGATGTGATCGTTCGCGCTCGCAATCCGGAACCGCTCGCCGCCGCGCGCGGCGGGCAGGGTGCCGAGCTCGAACTGCTTCGCCTGCCGCGGCAGCAGCCGTGCGAGCACGGCCTGCTCGGGGTGAACGTCGAAGCCGGCGGCGCACGCCGGGCCGCCCGGGGTCCAGGCGGCCACGACGAGCAACAGACAGAGCGGGAGGCGACGCATGCCCTGAGGATCGTAGCCTCAGAGATGCACGCCGGCCAACTCCACGATTCTCAGGATCACCAGTCCGCCCGCGATGAGGAGATAGCCGCGCAGCGCCAGCATCGAGAGCCGCGTCATCGGTGTGAGCCGCGCGGCGCCGAGGCTGCTCAGCGCCGGCATCCGCCAGGAGTCCCGCAGCCGCGGGTCAACCCGCCAGGCCGGCGAGCGCAGCGTCTTCAGGAACGGCGGCGCCGCCGCAATGAGTCCGATCACGGCGCCGCCCGCGAGGATGGCGAGCATGTCGGGCGCGCCGAGTCCCGGAAAGAGCACCGCGGCGGTCAGGATGACCGAGAGCAGCAGCAGCGCGCCGATCACCATGCCGGTGAAGAGATTGAGCCAGGGGCCGTTCACCCACGGTCCGAGCACTTCCTCGTCGTTGCAGAGCAGCAGCAGGAAGACGGTGGCACTCGGCAGCAACACGCCGGCGAGCGTCTGCACCGCGTTGGTGAGCAGGCCGAGGGGCGTTCCCGGCGTCAGCACGAGTGTCGCCGCCAGCGCGATCAGTCCCCCGTACACCAGATAAAAGGTCTTGGCGTCCTTCGGCCGATGATGCAGTGAATGCCGAAGAGACAGCACGTCGCCGATGGCGTAGGCCGTCGACAGCGAGACCGACATGGCACCGATCACGCTCGCATCGATCAGCGCGACCGCGAAGCACACGCCCGCAGCGTGACCGACGTACCTGCCGAGGCCGGCCGCCACCGCACCCGCGTCCTGGAAGGCGCCGAACTCCGGATGCCCGGCGAAGGTCGCGGCCGTTAAGCCGATCATGGCCACGGCCCCGAGGACCACGAGCGCGATGCCGAGGCAGAGATCGACCCGCTCGTAGCGCAGGAAGCGCGGCGTGATGCGCTTGTCGATGACGTAGCTCTGCTGGAAGAAGAGCTGCCACGGCGCGACCGTCGTGCCGACGATGGCGATGATGAGCAGCATGATCTCGCTCATCCTGCCCTGCGGCAGGCGCGGCACCAGCAGGTCGTGCGCGAGCTGTCCCACGGGCGGATGCACCCAGATCAGCACCGGCACCAGCAGCAGGCTCCCCAGCACGAGAATCATCGAGAACCGCTCGAACCGGCGGAAGTCGCCGGTGCCGGCGGCGCCCACGATGACCGCCGCCGCGGCGAGCACGCCGAGCGGCCGCGAGACGCCGAGATAGGACAGCGCCAGGCTGATGCCGATGAACTCGGTCACAATGGTGAGCGCGTTCAGGATGAAGAGATCGATGACGCTGAAGGCGCCCCAGAACTTGCCGTATCGCTTGAGAATGAGCCGCGCATGGCCGACGCGCGTCACTGCCCCGAGCCGCAGCACCATTTCCTGGTTCACGTAGAGAACGGGTACGAGCAGGAGGAGTGTCCACAGCAGCGTGGTGCCGTAGTTCTGTCCCGCCTGCGCATACGTCCCGAAGGCGCCGGCGTCGTTGTCGCCCACCATGACGATGAGGCCGGGGCCGAGTATGGCGAGCAGCGTCCGAAGCCGCGCCCCCCAACCGCTGCGTGGTCCGACATCGTGGCGGCGAATAGTGCCGAAGGCACCGTGGATGTCCCCGGTGTGGGCCTCATCCAGCGCGGCATCGGCAGTAGCAGTAACAGCATCTGAGTAAGACATGGGCAGATCCTCGAAAACATGCGTCGCGGTCCCGCGTTGCAGCTGGCCTATGAGGCAGCGTGCGACGGGCGCCGTGTCGAGAGCCCTTCATGGAAGATGCTGGAAATCCCCCGAAGCCTTGGCGTAGGGGAAAAGCACCGTCCGCGCCGGATGGCGAGACGGTAAAGAGGCGGTTGCGGAACCGCGGCCCTATGACGTCTCGCCGATCAGGCGGCGATGAAGCAGCTACTAGGGCTGGGGTCCATACGGTTCCCGGTGACTGAACTGGGCGCGGATTCTTTTGGCTCGCGACGCTAAAGTCAAGCGCGGCGTACGGGTGTTAGTCCAGATTGGGCGGCGCCGGTGTTGGCTTCGGCGGCGCTGCGCTCTTGGGTGGACTGCCCGGCGGGCTGGCGGCGGCGTGCCGGACACTCGCGCGCTCCGCTTCCTGGGGCGTGGGCGGCAGCTCGCGCGTATCGACCGAGGCCAGGTTGACGACGTCCGGGTCGTCGCGCAGCTTCACGAACAGCTGCCCGTCCTTCGGATGCGGCACGGGCATCGCATAGCCGGGGAAGCCATCCGGGACCTGGACCGCGTGCTGGAAGTGCGGATCGGTCGCGATCGAGTCGACCAGGAAGAGATCGTTGCCCGAGAGCTTGCATGCCAGCTCCCGCGTCGCCGGACACACGAGCTCGCGCAGCTTCGGCAGTCGCACCAGGGTCGCGAGCGACTGCCAGTCGCCGGTGACACCGCCATCCACGACGCGAAACTGCAGCGGTCCGAAGGCCGAGGCCCCGAATGCCCGGGCGGGGTCGAGGTTGGCGATCGCGACCGAGCGGTTCTCGAGCGTGATGCCGCCATTAGCGAGGCTGAGTGTGGTCGAGTAGGAGCCGTCCGCGGTCGCCACCTGCAGCATCTCGTCGTGGCCGAAGACCGCAGGCGATTTCGCGCGCACCGAGAACGTCAGTTGCGCGCGCTGCGGGAGCTCGTCGTCGTTCGCCAGTTGAATGTGGCTGCCGGAGCTGGAGGCCGAGGGCTCGACACTCTTGCCGATGAGGGCGACGCTCGGACGGGGCGCGGCGATCAGGGCCTCGAGGTCGAGCACCCGGCCGTCCTTCAATCTGACCTTCGCCAGCCCGGCATCGCCCGGCTTCAGGGCGGCGACGGCAGCGGCGTCCTGCGCGGTCAGGGTCAGCTGGTCGACTCCCTGGCTGCTCGCGAGCGCTCCCGGAGTGAACGCCACCCCGGCCACGGCGAGCCCCGACACCTCATCGAGGCGGGCGCCCGTGAGGACGCCCTGATTGTCGCCGGCGTGCAGCGTGAAGCTGTCGAGATGCGCGGCCTCGGCGAAGGCCTGCAGCGAGACCGGCTGCGCCGGCGCCGCGCCATATTGTTTGACCAGCAGCGTCAGCTGCCCGGGTTGTGCCGCCTGCAGCGGCAGCTTCACTTCCACCTCATCGGGACGGACGGCCTTCCATTCGGCCGCGAGCTCCTTGCCGGCCGGGTCGCGCACCATGATGCGATCGATGCAGCTCACGCTGCTCGCCTGAAGATGAATGGTGTCCTCGCGGCCGACGATCGCGGCACTCTCATCGGCGGCCAGCCGCCAGGACTCCGCGCGGGCGTTGACCAGCCGAAAGGCCGGGCCGGCGAAAGGCTCGAAGCCCCAGTACCCCTGCAGGGACCCCTGCACGATGTTGCCGAGCGTCCGGGCTCCCACGCCCGACGTGTCGACGACGAAGCCACCCTGCTGCGCGTCGGCGGTTGCCGGCAGGTCGATCGTCTTGCCGTCGGAACCGGTCAGGGCGAGATGCAGGTCGTGCGCATAGCCGGTGGAGAAGACGAGCGGCGCTCCCTCCACCGGCAGGACGAGCGAGCTCTTGCGGGCGCAATAGATCTCCTTGGGGTCCACCGCATGCAGAGGCGGCGGCTGGGGCGCTTCGACGGCCGGCAGCGCGGTGACGAGCACCGACTTCGGATCGTGGAATGACGGCGGCGTGTTGAGTGTGAGCGCCAGCACCTCCCCGCGCTGCGTCGCGAGCGCGGGGATGTACTGATATTGCGCGGTCGTAAAGGAGCCGAAGATGCGCGCGATGTCGAGCACGGAGGCGATGTACGGGCTGTAGTAGCCATAGCTCAGCTGCGGTGTGTAGCTCGCTTCCATCGCGAGATCGCTCGCCGGACCCGAGGTCAGCGCCTCGACGATCGAGGTGCTGTGGCCGTCGTTCAGGATCAGTGCATCCTGGCCCTGCATGAGACAGGAGGCCTGCAGCTCCGGAATGCGATCGAGGCAGCTCGCGTTCACCTTGATCGCGAGACTGCGCCCGAGAAGCGGCGCGACCTCCTTGAGCGTGCCGGGCGAGCTCTCGTCCAAGGCATGCACGGCCCTGAGATAGGCATCGAGCCGCGAGCTGTCGAGCGTTGCCTGGTTGAGGTCCTGGGAGGTGCGCACGAAAGCGCCGGGCCGCCCCTGCACGGCGCCCATCAGTGTCCTGAAGTCCCCCGACGTCTTCGGCGCGAGAAAGACCAGCACCTGCTCGGCGCCCTCGGGCACGGTCAGCTTGAGGCCGTTCTGCGCGCAGCCGCGCTTCCAGGTCTGGCAGACCTGAAACCAGTCGCGCGGCGGCGGATTGGTGGCCCCGCGCAGGAATGCGATGACGAGCAGATAGTGCTGCGATTGGGTGGGCGGCAGATCGGCGCGAACCCAGAGACGGTCGCCGGCCGCGAGGTTCGGCACCTCTGCGACGGGCAGCGTCTCCTTCCCGCGTCCGACGGTGACTTGCAGGTTGGGTCCGGGAAGATCGAACGGCGCCGCGCCCGCGTGCACGGGCGCTGACGCCGGCGGCAGCAGGAATGCGGCGAGCGCCGCCAGCTGCAGCAGTCGCATCCGGGTCATCGCTCGGAGCTCCTTGGAGCTGTGATCGGCGCCCGGCCGCCGTCGCGGCCCAGGGCCTTGCCGCTCATGGTCGCGGCGACCAACAGCCAGACGGTGGCGACGGCGGCGGCGAACAGGAACACGGCGGCCGTGCCGGCCGCCTCGTGCACCCAGCCGCCGACGACCCCGCCGGCGAAAATACCGAGAAACTGCGAGCTCGAATAGATTCCGGTCGCCGTGCCCGTGGATCCGGCCGGCGCGGTCTTGGTGACGAGCGAGGGCAGGCTCGCCTCCATGATGTTGAAGCCGGAGAAGAAGACGATGAGCCCCGCGAGCACGACATAGGGGTTGGAGCCGCTCAACGCCAGCATGAGCTGACTCACCGCGAGCGCCGCCACCGCCGCGACCAATACGCTCTTCGTCCGCCGGTAGCGCTCTCCGGCGATGATCGCCGGCACCATCACGGCCACCGATACCAACAGCACCGGCAGATAGATCAGCCATTGATCGCGGCTGCTCACCGCCAGTGAGCCGCGCAGGAGCGAGGGCACGACGAGAAAGCTCGCCGTGAGCATGGCATGCAGCGCGAAGATGCCGAAATCGAGGCGCAGCAGCTCCGCGTTGCGCAGGCTGGCGCCGATCAGCGCCGGAACCGTCTCTGCCTGGGGCTGCACCTGCGGCCGCGGCGCGGCCGGCACGACGAACGCCGTGATGGCGATGCCGGCGAGCGCGAGCCCCGCCATCAGCCAGAAGATGCCGGCGACGCCGATCCAACCGGCGATCGCGGGCCCGGTGACGATCGCCACCAGGAAGGAGAAGCCGATGGTCATCCCGACGAGCGCCATCGCCTTGGTGCGGCTCTTCTCCGCGGTGAGATCGGCGATGAGAGCGAGTACCACGGAGCCTATGGCCCCGCCGCCCTGCAGCAGCCGCCCGACGATCATGCCGTCGATGCTGCCGGCGCGCGCCGCGACCGCACTGCCGATACCGAAGACGACCAGGCCGATGACGATCATCGTCTTGCGTCCGATGCGGTCGGAGAGCGCCCCGAAGGGAATCTGCAGCACGCCCTGACTCAATCCATAGATGCCGAGCGCGACTCCGATCTTGTAGGGAGTCGCGCCGGCCAGCTGGCGGGCGAAGGCGGCGAACACCGGGTACACCATGAAAAGGCCCAGCATTCGCACGGAGAACACTGCCGCCAGGGACGCTGCGGCACGCAGCTCGTGCTTTTCCATCATCGTCCGCGAGCTTACTTGGTCGGCGCCGGTTTGGCCACGCGCAGACTCGCACCGCGGCACTTCGTTGCCCGCCCCGAGGACGGCGCTTAGACTGCGTCTCGGCGCAGCGGAGAGGATTCGCAATGCGGGGCAAGACTGTCGTCATCACCGGCGCGACTTCCGGAATCGGCGCCGTCGCGGCCCGGCGCCTCGCCGGGCAGGGCGCGCGCATCGTGATCGTCGCCCGCGACCGACAGCGGGGCGAGGAAACATTACGCGCGCTGTGCGCCGCGAACGCGCAGGCGGCGCATACCGCCCATTACGCCGACCTCTCGCGGCTGAGTGAAATGAAGCGCGTCGCCGCCGAGATCGCCGCGGCCGAGCCGAAAATCGACGTGCTGATGAACAACGCGGGCCGCATCTGTGCGCGCAACCGCAGGACCGAGGACGGCCTCGAGCTGATGTTCGCGACCAATCACCTTGCGTATTTCGTCCTCAGCAACCTGCTGCTGGAGCGGCTGCAGGCCGCCGGCGATGGCCGCATCGTATCGACCGCATCGGAGGCCCATCGGCGCGCCCGGCTCGACTTCGATCGCCTGCAGGAGAACAGCGGCCCGCGGGGTTACGGCATCACCAAGCTCTGCAACATCCTCTTCACCCGCGAGCTCGCCCGACGCCTGCAGGGCACCCGTGTCACGGCCAACTGCCTGCATCCGGGTTTTGTCGCCACCCGCTTCGGCGATGACGCCGGCGGCGTGCTGCGCACCGGCATCGCGATCGCCAAGCGGCTGTTCGCCCTCTCGCCCGAGGAAGGGGCGAAGACGATGGTGTATCTGGCGAGTTCGCCGGAGGTGGCCGGGCGCAGCGGCGGCTACTACGACCGCTGCGCCCCGGCGGAGCCCGCGCGCGCCGCGCGCAGCGACGCCGATGCGACACGGCTGTGGGAAGTGTCGGCGCGAGTCAGCGGAGTCGGTTAGGTCACGTGTTGAGGGTGGGGATCCGGGCCGGCCTTTATGGTATCTTGCCGCAAGGAAGCGACGCCTTGAGGGAGGCGCTCAATGAAGAAAACGACGAAGGTCCTGCTCGGTATCGGGGGCATCATCGTGTTGTCGTATCCGGGCATCGCCTGGGTGACGGGCATGGTGATCGAGAGCCGCCTGCAGCACAGCGAGCAGCAGGCGCTCGAGCGGCTCCCGTACATCACCGTGGTGAAGCGGGAGTACCACCGGGGCGTGTATCAGTCCACGGCGCTCACGACGTACGCCTTCCGTAGCCCGGCCCTGCCGGGGAACAAGGCCGGCAGCGCTGCAGCCGCGCTCCTCTCCTCGTTCACCATCACCGTCGCCAGCAACATCCATCACGGACCATTCCCCGGATGGCACGCTCCTGCGCTGGGCGTCATCGATTCGACGGTGACCATGCCCGCCGTACAGCAGGAGCTCGCGGCCGTCATCGGCTCGAAGCCGCCGCTGCAGCTCCAGACGACCATCGATCTCCTCGGCGGCGCCACCTCCGACCTGACGAGCCCGGCCTTCAGTCTGCGGTTGAGTGACGGCTCCCAACTCGCCTGGGGCGGACTGACCGGCAGCTTCTACGCCACGCGCGATCAGACCCGCGTATCCGGCCGGCTGAGCGCGCCGCGGATCTCCTTCCAGGGTCCCCACGGGAGCTTCGAGCTGACGGCGGCCGGGTACTCGGGGTCGGAGCAGCAGGCATTCGGCGCCCTCTACCTCGGCACCGGCACTTTCACCATCGAGCGCGTCGACGGCAGCGGCCCGCGCCCGGGAAGTGACTTCTCACTGCAGCGCATTTCGATCAACACCACCTCCAAGGCCGACGGCGACTTCTTCGACATGCGGGTGGACATGGGCGCGGATGCCGCAAAGGTGGCAGCGGTGCAGCTCACGAATGTCATGTATTCGGAGAGCTTCGAGCACGTCCATGGGCCGACGCTCGTGTCCATGGTGCAGGCCATCCGCACCGCGCAGGCCCAGTCGATCGGCGATCCGGCGCAGCTTCAGGCCGGCATCCAGAGCGCCTTCCGCCGGTACGGGCCCGACCTGCTGTCGCGCAATCCGGTGCTCGACATCCACCAGGTCAGCTTCACGATGCCCGAAGGCAGCTTCCTCCTCTCCGCGAGGATCAGCGCACCGGGGCTCTCCCCCGCCGACCTGCAGTGGCCCGCGGCCATCATGGCGCTGCGCACCCATGCCGAGGTCACGGCGGACCTCAAGGTCGACAACGGGTTGCTGCAGAGGCTGCTGGCCATGGGCGGCTCCAACCCCAAGGTCGCCGCTCAGCTCACCTCTTTCGAGCAACAGGGCTATCTGACCGCGGGACCTGCCGCCGTGTCGACGCATCTCGAATTCTCCGCGGGCAGGGTCACCCTCAACGGCCATCCCTTCCCGCCCGCGGCGCCGGTCAACTGACGGCTCGCACCGCCTAAGTCGCGGCGCCCGGCATCGCTTCGTCCTCTCCCGGGCGCGTCGCCGAGCGGCCGAGGTTGCGGCGCACGAACTCGATGTGCTCGCGCAGCTGATAGAGCTGCTCGGCGTGCGACCCGGGGATCTTGCGCAGGATCACCGAGCGCTCGATCTCCTCCAGGCGCTCGAGCAGCGCCGCGCGCCGCTCCGGACTGAGCGGCTCGAGAGATTCGCGCTCCAGGGCCATGAGCTCCGCGTAGCGGCGGTGGATTCGGCTGTCGACGCGCCAGCGATACAGGTTCGGCAGGTAGCGCAATCCCGGGATCAGGATGACGATGATGGGGACGAGCAGCACCACGATCCGGCTCACCAGGCTCGCCAGCGAGAAAGGCAGGTAGCGGTAGGCGAAGCTCCGGCCGGACTTGTAGTAGCGCGCGGCTTCCGAATCCAGCGGGAAGTTATAAGTCGAGGGATTGGGGAACTCGTGTGCGTGCTGCAGCAGGGTCGGCCGGTCGTGCACCTCCTGGGCCGCCTCGATCAGCAGATCGCAGAGCGCCGGATGAAGGTCCGAGTGCGCGATCAGCTCCACCGCCGGCGCGAGCAGGGTGAGCGGCCGGCTCGGCAGATTGGCGCCCAGGTCGAACGCGCCTTCCGGAATGTCGAGCTCGTGCAGATAGGGAAAACGCCTCGTGTAGGCATCCGCCTGCGGGAAGCGGAACATTCGCACGCCGCGGGTGTGCAGCATGGCGCGAATCGTCGACGTCGGAGCCGAATCGCCCGAGAGGAAGATGGCATCCACCCGGCCGTCGACCAGCGCCTGGCTGGCGCCTTCCCCTTCGAGGTTCAGCAACTGCGTCGGACCGCCCAGGGCGATCCCGTTGGCGCCGAGCAGCGCCACGGCGAGCAGCCGCGTGCCGCTGCCTTCCTTGCCGATCGCGATGCGCTTGCCCGCGAGTTGTGACAGCCGCAAGATCGGCCGCCGTCCCCGGTAGAACACCGTGAGCGGCTGATACAACATGCTGCCGAGAGACACGAGATCGGCGGTGCTGCCTCCCGGCGGCGCGGCCGGCGTGATACCCGCCTGCACCAGCGCGACATCGAAGTGCGAGTGCGCCTCCGCCAGCCGCTGCAGGTTCTGCAGCGAGCCCGCCGACGGAATGATCTTGAGATCGATGCCGCTGCGGGCCAGGATGGCCCGGTATTTCCCGGCGACGATCTCGAACGAGCTGCCCTTGGGGCCGCCGCTCATGATGATCGTATGCGGCGGGATCGGACGCGCGAAGTGCAGCGCCAGCCAGATGGCGCCGACGCTCACGAGCAGAATCGGGACCAGGGTATGGGTGAGGTCCCACCAGGAGATGGTC
>Ga0335072_10001916_pt1 | contig 33007 bp, 36 predicted proteins | sample Lox_Sample_21_FD_206725 | JGI IMG/M metagenome (GOLD analysis project Ga0335072, IMG submission 206725) | Soil microbial communities from Loxahatchee National Wildlife Refuge, Florida, United States - Lox_Sample_2.1 | ecosystem: Environmental > Terrestrial > Soil > Wetlands | place: USA... | reverse complement strand
GGTGCCGGACCGGTAGCCGATGTTCAGGCGCGGCCAGCCGAGCTGCTCCACCCGGCCGTCCCGGCCACACCCGGCGAGCGTCGTTGAGCGTGCGGTAGCCGTCCGGGTTCTCCTGCAGGATCACGATGAGCGCGCACGAACGGAACTGGAGCGGCGCGTAGACCCACCAGAATCCCTGCACGGACCCTTCGGCGGCGGCCCGGCCGGGCGGCTCGGGTTCGCCGACCGGCCTGATGCCCCAGGAGCGGTCCCGGATGCCGGCCCATCGGTCGCCATCGACGGTGAATTCCCGGTCGCCGACGCGCAGCCGGCCGCTCCAGGTGCCGGCCTGAGAGAAACGGGAGGCGTCCAGGATCGGGCGGCCGCCGCTCAGCAGCAGGTGCGGCTCCTCCTGCACGGCCGGGAACGCCCCCGTCCAGTGCAGGTCGAAGTCGAGCCGATCCTGGCGTCGCCCCGGCACAGGACCTCGGGCCCGGGATCGCTCGGCCAGTGCTCCTCCAGCCAGACCAGGCTTCGCTCGATGATCGGTATCCGGAAGCCGTCGTCGGCCAGGGCCCAGCGGTAGTAGTCCTCCTGCTGGGCGAGGTGGTGCCGAAGCGCGTCCGCGCCTTTCGGCGGTCGCAGCCCGGAGAACTCGGCGGCGGGCTCGGGAATCGCGTGCACCCTGGCCAGGACGGCGATGCTGGCCCGCTGCAGCCGCGCGCGGTCCTCCGGCGCGGCCTCGAGCAGCCAGCCCGTGAACACGTACGGGGGATTGTCGAGCGGAATCCGGCCGTCGACCTGGTCCATGACGAAGAACGGGGTGCCGAGGACGCCGCCCTCCGGTTCGTTCCAGCGGAGGGCCGGCAGCGGGATGTCAACACATGAGGCCACGCGGCTGATCACCTCGAACTGTAAAGGCAGGTCGTAGCTCGGAAACACCGGCAGCGCACCCGGTTCGGGGGCCATCCGGGCGACGTAGCGGCCGCGGTGCCCGGCGATCGCGGCCCCCTCGCCGGGCCAGCTGGCCTGGAACAGCACCGATGTGCTCGACAGGCCGCCGGTGTCGGGCATGACGACGTGGCTCACGACCGGGCGGGCCGGTGCCAGCCGGCCGGACAGCCATTCCTGCAGCGCCGTGGTCAGCACCGGGATGCTGCGCTCGCTGACCGTCATCTTGCGCTTCTCGGTGTGCGACCCATCCGCCGCCGGAACGGCCACGGCGGCCTCCCATCCGGAAATCGGCCCGCCGCAGCCTGCGGTCGTCCCTCCGAGGCCAGGGCGCCGCTGCGCCGCTTGCGAGGCCGGTCTCCATAAAATTGAAACGTGTTCTAGCGAACGCTAGCGATCAAGACTCTCGTGGTCAACGGTCGTGTGGGGCTCTCGGCACCATCAAGATTGGTACAATTCGGACGTGACATCAAACGCATCCCTCACCGAAGAGGAAGTTATCTGCGACGCGGGAGAACGGGAGCTGCTGGAAGGCTTCCTCGAGTACCACCGGCGCGTGGTCGGCGGGAAGCCGCGCGCTTTGTCCGAGGAGGACGCCCGCCGGCATCTGGTGCCGTCCTTGACCACGCCCATCGGCTTGGTCAAGCACGCGGCGGCCGTGGAGCGCAACTGGTTTCACCATTTTCTGGGCGGCAGGCCACGCGAGGAGATCGCGGGGAACGCGCGCGGCGACGACGCGAGCTACGAAGTCGGTCCGGACGAGACCATCGCCGACGTCGTGGCCGAGTACGAGGAAGCGTGCGCTGAATCGCGGCGGATAGCGGCGGGCTTCGATCTCGATCACACGGTGCCGCACGAGGTGCTCGGCCCCGTGACCCTGCGCTGGATCTACGTGCACATAATCAGGGAGCACGCACGGCACATCGGGCATGCCGACATTCTCCGCGAGCAGATCGACGGAGCAACAGGCGATTAACTTCCTGGCCGGAGGTCGTTATACCGGCCTTCCCCGCCGGATCCCCGAGTTCTGGTTCAATAGGCCGGAGATGGCACCGATGTCATCCTCTTGGATGGTGTCTTGGGCAACGCGATTAGCCCGTTCGACAGCGCATCTGATGCAGCGATGAACGATTACCAGCCCTTTTCCTGACCGGTGGTCCATCCGCTAAAGCCCTGATCACGGCAACCTGTACTACAGCCTCAAAAATCACACCATGAGGTTCCCGCAAGCGACCGAGCCGATAAGCGCGGCATCACAGATAGACGAGTGGCTCAGGACGGGCCTGTAGGGAACCGATTTACCTGAGCAGCGCGAGCTGGGTTTTCGGGCTCGTTGAGCAGCGCTCAGGTCGGTCGGTTCAGGTAACTGAACATTCGGCTGCTCCTCCCGCCGAACGTGCGATTCGGCCGAGGAGGCACAGCCGCCTATCGGCTACCGGACCTCGCATAGGCACGCATCTGTTCGGCCGTCTGCTCGAGTTCGGCCGCCTCTGCGGCAGGCGTGGCGTTGTTGAGTCCGCTGTGTGCGGCTGTCGGGCTTCGCAAGAAGCGCCGCAGCATGGCCGCGAGCAGCCATTCCGGCAGAGTCTGCAACGCGGCGAACCCGCGAGGGACCGGCGGCGTCGGCATGGTGGCCAGGTTCTGCCGCATGAGGCGGATCATGGCGCGGACCGCGTCCGGATCGGCGGCCAGCGCTACCGGGCCGCCTGCCGCGAGCACCGCCTGCCCGAGTGGCACCGCGAACGCGGAGTGCGTCTTGAGCCAGGCATCCATCTGCGGCTCGGCCTTGGCGTTGATCCCGGCGGCGCGGAGCGCCCGCACGATCCGTTCCAGTCGCGGGGTCGCACGGCCGTCGGGTTCGCCGATCGGCATCGGGACCCGGCGGGTCATGAAGTCGGCCGGGCGGAAGCGGACCACGTCGCCGTCCATCGTGCCGCCGTCTGTCGGGAAGCTGAGCAGCACCCGCTCGCGGCCGATCACCGCGCCCAGCGGCTCCGGGCCGGCCGCCCAGTTGAGTGCGAACAGCACGTCGGCTTCGAGGCCGGCGAGTGACTCCAGCACCGCGTCCACCTGATGGGCGCGAACGAAGACGGCGATCAGGTCGTACCCGCCGGCCGGGTGCTCGACCGCCGGCACCGGCACCCGCCTGACGGCCGGGCTGTCGGCCTCGGCGAGCTGCACGCCGTGCCGGCGCAGGGCGGCCAGGCGCCCGCCCCGGGCGAGGAGCGAGACGTCGTGCCCGGCCTCGTGCAGGCGGGCGGAGAACAGGCTGCCGGTAACCCCGGCGCCGTACACGAGCAGCCTCACGACAATCCTCTTTCGCACGTTCGTTTCGGTCATACGTTCGTTTAATTCAAACGTAGGTATAGTACGCACACATGGCGCCACCCGACACCCGCACCCGGATCCTCGACGCGGCCGAGCACCTCTTCGCCCAGCGCGGTTTCCGCGGCACCTCGGTCCGCGCGATCACCGACCTCGCCGGAGCGAACCTGGCCGCCGTCGGGTACCACTTCGGCTCGAAGGCGGAACTCCTGGCCGCGGTCGCCCGCCGCGTGATCGAGCCCATCAACGCCGCGCAGTGCGCCGGGCTCGACCGGCTGCTCGCCCGGACCCCGGACCCGTCGGCCGCCGAACTGGTGGCGGCATTCGCGGGGCCGCTGTTCGACGAGATGCCGGCCGGCGACGAGGGCGGCGCCCGGGCGTCCCGGCTGATCGTGACGATCATCGCCGACCCGGCTGAGGAAGTGCGCAGCTGGACCGGCCCGGCCGAGGACACGGTCCGCGATCGCTACCTGGCGGCCTTCGGGCGCGCACTGCCCGGCCTTTCCCCGCAGGAGCTGTTGTTCCGGATGCGGGGGATCCTCGCCGTGGTGGCTGCGGACCGCGTCGAGGTGTACAACCAGCCCGCCCCGGGCTGCGTGCCCCCGGTAGCGGGCGAGGCAGCCCGGCACTGGGCGATCACGTTCCTGGCGGCAGCGATGAGCGCGCCGCCGACCGCGACCTGACACCTCGCAACGGACGCAGCCGGCCGACGACGTCGTGACCACCTGTGACCGTGAAGCAGCCAGTGCTCAGGTATCCGGCGCGCTGCTCACGTAGTGCTCAACTACGGCACCGAATGCTCGATCACATGCGGTTCGCGATCTACGTCTGGCGCTCGGTCCGTGCCGACGGCGATACCAAGACCGAGAAGTCACGCCGGACGCTCGGACTGCCCATCCAGGCCGCCGAGGCGCTCCGCGCGCACCACGCGCGGCAGGCGAAGGAGCGGCTGAAGGCGGGCAAGGGCGGGGGCGGTCCGGGATGAACCGGAAGCCGCAGGCCTCGCATCGGCGGGTGCGCGGCTCGGGGGTCGTCATGGAGCCATTGTGCGTCACCATTGCCGGGCTGGTCACAGTCGTCTCCAGCCATGCCATCGGCGGTGCTGAATGAAAGGGCCTTCGCAGTCGTCAAGGACCTGCTCGTGATCATCAGCGTGCGCGCGGGTGGGCGGGACCCTGAGATCGCTCAGGAGCAAGCGGATGACCGATTCCACGCTGACACGGCCGGTGGGAATGTGCACGCGGGGCTCGATTAACCCCGCCGGAGCGTGAAGGTGGGGATACGGACTGGTTGCCGGGTGCCAGTGCCAGGCGAGGAGCTCGCGCCCGTGCCCGTCGGTGAGGTGGTAGCGGTACCACGTCGTGCTGACGTGCCAGCTGCGGGCGCCGTCTTGGACGACTTTGAACTGGTGCCCGAGGATGAACCTGATGTCGCCGACGCGGGTCGAGCGCAGGCGCAGCGGGTCCTCGGACAGGGCAAGGGCTTCGGTTTCTCCCGGCTTCTTGCCGCCCGGGACAAACAACTGCGCGGTGGTGATGCAGGACAGGGCTCGCCGCAAGGGCACGAGAAAAGCCTCCCGAGCCTCCTGCGGGGTTCTACCGGGCAAAGGGCAGCAGCATCACGAGGTGCTCTACCCCGGGCTGTTCCAGGTCCAGGTTCCCGGCGTCGTATGCGGCCTCGAACTCCTCGAGCGTCATGCCGAGCGTGTCGCGGGTCTTCCTGCCGAGGAACTCACGGCCTTCCTCGCGGGTCAGCTCGACAACGCCGTCCTCGGCGGTGATCGGGCTCATCGCAGCCTCCCTCAGCCTTCCCTTGAGTCCAGTATGCATAGAACTGGTGTCATTTCCGCAGGCCGGGGCCCTGTCTGCTCGGTCACACTGGCCTTACCCCCGGCGAGGGAAAGGCATTAAGCGCAGAGCGGTGCGTCTACCGGTAGAGACGCGGACAGCGGCCGGGAGGTTGACCCAGTGCTTTCCCCGCAAGCCTGACGTGATGCCGCCGGGACACCTTGTCGGGGCGGACCGCACGTCTCGCATGACCGGTCACGATGCCTTCCTCAGCGCCCGCTCGTAGCGCTCCCGCGCGGCGATGAACTCCTCGTTGGTGCCACCCCGGTCAGGGTCCGCGGCAGCCATGGCTCTGCGTAGCCTCAGCACCTCGGCATTGGCATCGCGCTGCCGTTTGGAGTCGCGGTCGCCCAGCACCAGGTAGGCGACGCAGCCGTTGCCAGTGGTGAAGAGGTGGGCCACCGAGGCCTGGGTCGACAAGCTCACCACGACCCGCCGCGCCCGGCACCAGGGCAAGCCGGCCGATTCCGGGGACGAGTCCGTGCCGGTGCTCAGCGCGTCGACGATCCGCGACATCGTCCACCTGATGACGCAGCTCTACAAGGCCGCGATGAAGGAGAGTCCGCCCCTGGTGACGGTGAACCCGTTCGCCGACCTGGAACTGCCCGTGATCGACCCCGGGCGGTCGAGTTCTACGAGCACGACGATGCCGAGGCACTGTACATATCCGTCGCGGACCTGGCTGGCCCGCAGATGCGGACCCTGACCGAGTTAGGGATGGGGGTCGGCCTGCGCCCTGGTGAGATCTACGGCCTCCACGGCCACCGGGTCGACTGGCTCCGCGCGCAGATCCAGGTGATTGACGTGATGACGCGCCTCGGCATCCGGCAGCACCCGAAGTCGAAGAAGTCGCACCGGGTGGTCCCGGTCCCGGCCCGTACGCTCGAGGGCATGTCGGTCCTGATGGCCGGCCGGCCCGGGACGCGCTGGTGTTCACCGCGCCGGAGGGCGGCCCCGTCAGCGACGGGCATTTCCGTGACCGCGTGTGGTACCCGGCCGTCGCCGCGGCCCGGCTGTGCGGCAACCCGGCGCCGAAACACGCCAGGAAGCTCCGGGAAGGCGCATGCACGCCCCAGGGATGCGATGACCCCCGGCACAAGATCCGCCGCTTCCCGCCCCGGAGCATGCGGCGCACCGCAGCCTCCTGGCTGGTGCAGGACGGCGTCCCGCTGTACGACGTTCAGGCTCTGCCCGGCCATGAGGACGCCACAACTCAGCGATACGCCCACCTCGCTCCGGGCGCTCACGGCACGGTGCTGGAGTCGTGGACAAGGCGCCGTGACGCATTAGTGACGCACGGACGGAAGGAGGCTCGCCCCTCATGACGAGAAACGAGCCTCTGACCTGGTCGGGGTGGCCGGATTTGAACCGGCGGCCTCTTCGTCCCGAACGAAGCGCGCTGCCAAGCTGCGCTACACCCCGCAACCGCTCCCGAAGTCTAGCGGACCGCGCCGGGTGGCGCGTTCGCCTATCCCCGGTCCCTGGGCACCAGGGTCAGGAGCGACGCCTCCGGCCTGCAGGCGAGCCGGAACGGCGCCCAGGGAGAGGTGCCTAGACCGGCCGACACGTGCAGCCACGGCCGTTTCGGGTCGGGGTCATGCGCCGGGTGCCGGTGCAGCCCGCTGGCCCGTTCCGGCTCGATGCCGCAGTTGGTCACGAGCGCGCCGGCCCACGGCACGCAGACCTGGCCGCCATGGGTGTGGCCGGCCAGCAGCAGATCATATCCGTCGGCCGCGAACCGGTCCATCAGCTCAGGCTCGGGCGAGTGCATCACGCCCAGGCGCAGGTCGGCCGATGGATCCGCCTGCCGGGCGACCTCGTCGTACCGGTCCCGGTGGATGTGCGAGTCGTGCACGCCCGCGACCTCGATGTCCAGTTCACCCGCCTTGATCCGGCCGCGCCGGTTGTTGGCGTCCAGCCAGCCGGCCGCCTCCATGCTCGCGCCGAGCTCCGCCCAGGGCAGGTCGGGGTGCGTGCGGCTGGGGTGCAGCGTGCTGTCCCGCCACAGGTAGCGCGCCGGGTTCTTGGGCTTGGGCGAATACAGGTCATTGGAGCCGTAGACGAACACGCCCGGCCGGTCGAGCAGCGGGCCGAGCGCCTCGAGGAACGGCAGCACGGCGTCGGGGTGGGCGATCGAGTCGCCGGTGTTGACCACGAGGTCGGGCTGCAGTGCATCCAGAGATCTGAGGAAGGAGAGCAGGCGATGCCGGCCGGGGGTGAGGTGCGCATCGGAGATGTGCAGCAAACGCAGCGGGCGGGCGCCGGACGGAAGCACGGGGACCTCAAAGCGGCGCAGCGCGAACCAGTTGCGCTCGATCACGGTTGCATAGCCAAGAAGGCCGGCACCGGCCGCCGCGGCGATGAGGGCTTGTCGTCGCATCCACTCATCGTGCCATGCCCATGGCCATGATTCGCCCGGGGTGCGAAGCGCGCCGGGTGCCGCGGAGGGCAGGATTGCTTCATGGCTGGACTGAAGGACCGGCTTCGCGCCGACCTCACCACTGCGATGAAGGCCCGCGACGAGGTGCGGACCAGGACCCTGCGCATGGTCCTCACCTCGGTCACCAACGAGGAAGTCGCCGGCAATTCGGCGCGTGACCTCAGCGACGACGAGGTGCTCAAGCTGCTGGCCCGGGAGGCCCGGCGGCGCCGCGAGGCGGCCGACGCGTTCGAGGCGGCGGGACGCGGCGATCAGGCCGCGGCGGAGCGGGCCGAGGACCAGGTCCTGGCCGAGTACCTGCCCGCGCAGCTCGGCGACGCCGAGCTGGCCGCGATCGTCACCGAGGTGATCGGCGAGACCGGGGCGTCCGGTATGTCCGCCATGGGACAGGTGATGAAGGCGGTCACCCCGCGCGTGGCCGGGCGAGCCGAGGGCGGGCGGGTGGCCGCCGAGGTCCGCCGCCAGCTGGCCAGCTGAGGCTTTACGGCTCCGTGAAATCGGCCACGGGGCCGAACACGGCCTGCGTGGGCGGGCCGCCGCCGGTACCGCCGCCGCCGCCTCCGCCGCCACCACCACCGCCGGGCCCGCCGCCGCCACCGCCGCCACCGCGGCCCGGCTTCGGCTTCTTGGGCGGCTTGGGCGAGTTCACGCCGGTGCCCATGGAGTAGAACGGGCTGTCCGGAGGCACGGGCACGAACTGCGCGGGCGGGCTGCCCAGCGCCGCGTTCGTGAACGTGATCTGCCAGGTCGCGCCCGGGGCGTTGTCACCGAACATCTGGCCGGGGCAGCGCAGGTCGCCGCCGAACGCGGGGGACTCGCGGTAGCAGGAATTGTTGCCGGTCATCGGGTGAGTAATGGCGCTGATCGGGTTGAACACCGACACGTACCCGGCCAGCCGCGGGGTGAAGCCGCCGAACGCGGCGTAGAAGCCACTGTCGGCGGTGCCGGTCTTGCCCGCCTCCGGCGGCCCGGTGCCGCGGCCGGCCGCCGTGCCCGGGGACTCGAGCACGCCCTGCAGGACGTGGATGGCCGCGTCGGCGACCTGGGTCGACAGCACCCGATGGCAGCCTGCCGACTGCACCGGCAGGCTGCCGTTGCTGCTGGTGAGGATCTGGTTGATCGCGACCGGGGCGCAGTAGACGCCCCGGGCCGCCACCGTCGCGTAGGCCGCCGCCATGCTCATCGGCGCCACCGGCTCGGAGCCCAGCGTGAACGACGGGTTGTTGTCCGCCGAGTCGCCCTGGTTGATCGCCCGGTCTGGTTTGAGCAGCGACCCGCCGTTGACGAACGTCATCCCGAGGCTGGCCGCCATCTTGACCACGTTGCACAGCCCGACCTTCTGCTCGAGGTGGGCGTAGAACACGTTGATCGACTGGGTGGTCCCGTTGTAAAGCGTGTACGTCGCGGGCTTCGTGGAATTGTTCTCATCGTTGTGCACGGTGAACGGGGTCGTTATCGGCTGGCCCTGGCAGTTCGTGTACCCGCCGATCGTGCTCGGCGAGACGACGGTCTGGGTGAAGCCGAACGGTACGCCCTGGTTCAGCGCCGTCAGCAGGGTGAACAGCTTGCTCGACGATCCGGTCTGGACGCCGCTGGTGCTGCCGTCGTACTCGGTGGGTGCGGCGTAGTCGACGGTGGTTTCTCCCGGCCCCTGGCCGTAGGGCCGGTCCACCGCTATCGCGCGGATCTTGCCGGTGCCCGGCTGGATCAGCACCTCGGTGTCCGCGTTCCCGCCGGGGTTGTAGAAGCCGTTGTGCGCCGGCGCGACCCAGTTGACCGCGAGGTTGGCGGCCCGCTGGTCCTGCGGGTTCAGCGTGGTGTAGATCCTCAGGCCGCCGACGGTGTTCAGCAATTGCTTGGCCTGAGCGTAGGCCGGGTCGACCCGGATGGCGGCCATGACGTAGTCGCAGAAAAACGCGTCGGGCGCCGCGGACGCGCTCAGGCACCCCTCCTGCAGCGGAGTGGACGACATGTGCAGGCCGAGCGGCTGCTTCTCGGCGGCCTGCGCCTGCTTCTGGGTGATGTAGCCGACCTGCTGCATGCGGGTGAGCACGGTGTTGCGCCGGGCCAGGGCCTGCGTCGGGTTGGTGACCGGGTCGTACTGCGTTGGGCTGCGGACCAGCCCGGCCAGCAGCGCCGACTGCGTCAGGTTCAGGTCGGCCGCGCTGACACTGAAGTAGCGCTCGGCCGCCACCTGGATGCCGTAGGCGTTGTTGTCATAGAACGCGACGTTGAGCAGCGCGGCGAGCAGCTGCTGCTTGGTCATCTCGTGCTCGACGTCCGCCGCCATCTTGAGCTCGCGGACCTTACGGGCGATCGTGTCCTCGGTCGCCGCCTCCTGCTGCTGCTTGGTGGTGGCCGTCAGGATCAGCGCGTTCTTGACGTACTCCTGGGCCAGTGTGGAGCCGCCCTGGGTGCTGTTGGTGCTGCCCAGGTCGTTCGCGATGGCCCGCAGGGTGCCGCGCAGGTCGAATGCGCCGTGCAGGTAGAAGCGGGAGTCCTCGATGGCGACGATCGCGTTGCGCATCACCGGTGCGACCTGGTCGTAAGTGACCGGGACCCGGTAAATGTTGTTGGGGTAGTAGTACGCGATGACATGCCCCTGGGTGTCCAGGATCTCGGAGCGCGAGGGGATCTGCCCGAGAGCCGGCACGCTTAGCGTGTTGAAGGTGTTCGCCGCGTTACGGGCGATAACCCCCACCGCCCCGACGACCGGGACGGCCACGGCCGCCACGAGCAGGCCCGCGCCGATCGCGACCGCAGTAAGCCGACCAGCCGCGCTGATGCCGGCGAAGCCGGCGCGGCGTCCTGAGTTCAGCACGGAATCAGGTTACGCTCGCACCTGTTATGGCAGGGCCAGGAAATGGGGATCCAGAGGCCTGGGCGGGGTCAGCGCGGCGCAGGCGCCCAGGTAGCAGGTTCGTCCGGTCTGACCTGATTGGCCGCCCCGCGGGGAGGTGAACGAGGCCGTGACTAGTCACTTCTGCGCGCATAGCCCAGGAGGGCTATTTAATAAATGGGCCTGGCGGGGTCTAGCGCAGCGGGCCGGAGTTCCGTAAGTTACTCTTCCGCGACCATCGCTACCGAGGCCCGGCGTTACGCCGTGTGCCCGGACCGCTACTAGACGCCATCTGGCGTGACGACCCCGGCGTGGGCGTGACGATCAGGAGGAGTGGGCCACATGTGGATCACGGACTGGACCGCGCGTGCTGCGTGCAAGGGAACTGATCCTGACGAGCTTTTCGTTCAGGGCGCGGCGCAGAATCGGGCCAAGCTGATCTGCCGGGGCTGCCCTGTCCGGACCGAGTGCCTTGCCGACGCACTCGACAACCGGATCGAGTTCGGGGTGTGGGGCGGCATGACCGAGCGTGAGCGGCGTGCGCTGCTCCGCCGCCGCCCGGACGTCACCTCGTGGCGTGACCTGCTTGAGAGCGCTCGCAATCAGTACGAGCGCGCTGGCGACGAGCTCGTCGCCAGCTGAGTCCATCGCATTCCGATCACAACGTCGTGATCTTCCGGCCCGCGTGACAGCTGCCGCGAGCCATCATTCAGTAGCGAAACTGTCACCGACCGCGCCGAGCCCGGCCAGGTCGTGCACGTCGTCGGGCTGCGCGGGCACCTCGGCCACGGGCACGTGCGGGTGCGCGGTCGTGAAGTGCTCGGCGAAGCGCCGCTCGGCCGCCGACATCTGCATCCCCTCGGCGTGCAACCGCAGGGCCGCGATCGTCATCGTGTGCGAGCCCCCGGCCTGCCCGTCGGCGGCGAGGGTCTCGGCCGCGGCCAGGCTGCGGGCCGCGGACAGGCGCGCGGCGGGCGAGCGATGGACCCGGTTGAGGATCAGGCCCGCGAGCGGCATGCCTTCCTGGGCCAGGCGCTCGACAAAGTACGAGGCCTCGCGCAGCGCATCCGGCTCCGGCGCGGCGATCACCAGGAACGCGGTGCCCGGGGCGCGCAGCAGCCGGTAGGTGTAGTCGGCTCGCTCGCGAAACCCGCCGAACATCGTGTCCAGCGCCGACACGAACGTCTGCACGTCCTTGAGCACCTGGGCGCCGAGCACCTTGGTCAGCACCCCGGTGACCATTCCGAAGCCGGCGTTCAGCACCTTCAGGTAGGCGCGGCCGCCCACCTTGGCCGGGACGACCAGGAGCCGGATCAGGCGGCCGTCCAGGAACCGCCCGAGGCGCTGCGGCGCATCGAGGAAGTCGAGCGCGGACCGGCTGGGCGGGGTGTCCACGACGATCAGGTCCCATTCATCGGCCCGGCGCAGCTGGCCGAGCTTCTCCATGGCCATGTACTCCTGGGTGCCGGAGAACCCGGACGACAGGGACTGGTAGAACGGGTTGTCCAGGATCTGGGCCGCGCGGTCCGGGTCGGCGTGCGCCTCGACGATCTCGTCGAAGGTCCGCTTCATGTCGAGCATCATCGCGTGCAGGCTGCCGCCGGGCGTTCCGTGCCCGCGGTCGGGGAACGGGACCGGCCGCGGGGTGTTGTCCAGCTTGGTCAGGCCCATTGACTGGGCGAGCCTGCGGGCCGGATCGACGGTGAGCACGACCACGTGGCGGCCCCGCTCCGCCGCGCGCAGCCCGAGGGCGGCCGCGGTGGTGGTCTTTCCGACGCCGCCGGATCCGCAGCAGACGATGACCCGCGTCCGGCGGTCATCGATGAGCCGGTCAAGGTCGAGCGGCGGCGGCGTGGTGACCTCGCTCATTCAGGCTGCTCCCTGCTGTCGCAGCGCAGCCGCCAGCCGGTACAGGCCGCCCAGGTCCACGCCGTCTGTGATCATCGGCAGGTCATAGCACGGCTGGCCGGCCTCGGCGAGCCTGCTTCGCTGCATTTCCTGGCCGACCGCCGCCACCGCCTGCTCGGTCAGCTCGGCCGCCAGCTCCCCGGCCAGCCGGACGCTGTCGTCGAGGCCGGCCGCCTTCAGGCCGAGCGCGAGCTCGTGCTCGTCGACCGCGCCGGCCGCGACCTCGCGGAGCTGGCCGGCCGGCAACTCGGCGGGCCGGACCATGTTGATCATGATGCCGCCGACCTGGATCGCGCCGCCGGGAAGCCCGCGCAGCTCGGCGATGCCGTCCAGGACCTCCTGAACCGGCATCTCCTCCAGGGTGGTGACGAAGTGCACGGCGGTCTCGGGGGAATGGATCACCTTTTGGACCGTGTCGGCGTGGCTGCGGATCGGCCCCACCCGGGCCAGGCCGGACACCTCGGACGTGACGTTGAGGAACCGGCCGATCCGGCCGGTCGGCGGGGCGTCCATGACCACCGCGTCGTAGACCGGCCGGCCCGCCTTCTTCCGCCGCACGGCCTCCGCCGCCTTGCCGGTCAGCAGCACGTCGCGCAGCCCGGGGGCGATCGTCGTGGCGAAGTCCATGACCCCGACCTTGGTCAGGGCCTTGCCCGCGTGGCGCAGGTTGTAGAACATCTCGAGGTACTCGAGCAGGGCCGACTCCGGGTCGGCGACCAGCGCGTACACCTCGCCGGCGGGCTGGGTGGCGCTTTCCGGCGCGACAGCGATCTTGCGCTCCTCGTACGGGAGCGGCGGGCGGTCGAAGACCTGCGCGATCCCCTGGCGGCCTTCCACCTCAATCAGCAGCACCCGTTTCCCGCCCGAGGCGAGCGCGAGCGCCAGGGAGCCGGCGACCGTCGTCTTGCCGGCTCCGCCCTTGCCGGTGACCACGTGCAGCCGCACGCCCTCCCAGTCCGTGTCCCGTGTGCTCACTCTTTGGAGGCTATCCGGGCCGGACCACCAGCCACCCCGGATGGCCCTCGTGTCGGCCGGCCGGCCTGCGCCGCGCCACGGGCGCGCGTCACTTCCGCCTCAGTGGCGCCCGGGCCAAATGTCACTAGGCTGGGACGAAAGTACGGCGTGACCATCTCCGGAGAAGAGGTGTGGTGATGGACGTCGCTATACCGATCATCATCGTGTTCTTTGTGCTCGCGGTGATTTTCGCCGCCCGCTCGTTCAAGATCGTCCAGCAATACGAGCAGGGCATCATCTACCGGTGGGGCCGGGTGCTGCCCGGCACCCGGGGCCCGGGGCTGACGATCATCTCGCCGATCGGCGATCGCATGCAGAAGGTCAACATGCAGATCGTCGCGATGGCGGTGCCGGCCCAGGAGGGCATCACCCGGGACAACGTCAGCGTCCGGGTGGACGCCGTCGTGTACTTCCGGGTGGTTGACCCGATCAAGGCCACCATCAACGTGCAGAACTACATGTTCGCGATCTCACAGCAGGCACAGACCTCGCTGCGCTCGATCATCGGCCAGTCCGAGATGGACCAGTTGCTGGCCGAGCGCGACACCGTGAACCGGGAGCTGCGCCGGATCATCGACGAGCCGACCGAGGGCCCGTGGGGCATCCGGGTCGAGCGGGTCGAGATCAAGGACGTGTCGCTGCCCGAGGGCATGAAGCGGTCGATGTCGCGCCAGGCCGAGGCCGAGCGTGAGCGCCGCGCCCGGATCATCACCGCGGACGGCGAGTACCAGGCGTCCAAGCGCCTGGCCGCGGCGGCCAACGTCATGGCGCGCGACCCCGCGGCGCTGCAGCTGCGGCTGCTGCAGACCGTGGTCGAGGTCGCGGCCGAGCGCAACAGCACGCTGGTCATGCCGGTGCCGGTCGAGCTGCTCCGGTTCTTCGACAAGTTCACGCCCACCCAGCCCGGGGGTGAGAACAGGTCAGCCGCCGACTCAGCCTCGATGGCGGACTTCGGCAACGAGGACGTGGACAAGGTCGAGAAGGAGATCGAGAGCGGGGCGCCGCTGGAGATCCCCGACGTGCCCGACATCCCCGAGCTGCCCGGAGCGGACGCGGGCCTGGACAAGGTCCCGTCCGGCGCTGCGCCGGAAGCGACCGCGGTCTCGGCGGGCGGTGCCGTGGGCGATGGCCGGACGGCGGACAAGGCAGAGAAGCAGGGCGCGCCCGCGGACGGTGCGGCCGGCTCGGACGCTTAGGAGCCGGGCCCCAGACGCATGGGACGAGCGGCCGGCCGAGCGCCGGGCCGTGATCGGGGAGACGCTTGCCGCGAGCGGGCGTCTCCCCGCTATGGTCTGGCTATGGCGAAGTGGGAGTACGCGACGGTTCCGCTGCTGGTGCATGCGACGAAGCAGATCCTGGACAACTGGGGCGAGGACGGATGGGAGCTCGTGGCGGTCATTCCCGGACCGAATCCCGAGCAACTCGTCGCCTACATGAAGCGGGAGCGTTCATGAACCCCGAGGAGAGCGAGCTGGCGGAGGGCTCGCCCGAGGCCAGGCTGGCCGCGATCGGCCTGACCCTGCCGAAGGTGACGCGGCCGCTGGCCGCCTACGTGCCGGCCGTGCGGACCGGCGACTACGTGTACACGTCCGGGCAGGTCCCGGTGGTCGACGGACAGCTGCTGGCCACCGGCAAGGTCGGCGCGGACATCGGCGCGGTCGAGGCGGCCGCGCTCGCCCGGACGTGCGCGCTGAACGCGCTGGCCGCCGTGGCGTCGATAACCGGCGGGCTGGATGCCATCCGGCGCATCGTCAAGGTGACCGGCTTCGTGTCCAGCGCGCCCGGCTTCACCCAGCAGGCCCAGGTGGTCAACGGCGCGAGCGAGCTGCTGATCGAGATCTTCGGAGAGGCGGGCCGGCACGCCCGCAGCGCGGTCGGTATGGCCGTGCTGCCGCTGGACGCGCCGGTCGAGGTGGAGCTCATCGCCGAGGTCAGGGACATTTGAGCGGGGCGAGCGCGAGCGGGAAGCGCTGAGTGGGCCCGATCCGGATCGGCGGCCGCGGCCAGCTCAGTGAGCGGGCACTGGAGATCCTCGCCGGGAACCGGGATCCCGCCGAGCCGCGGAACGCGGCCACGGTCATGCTGCTGCGCCCGGCCGCACCGCCCCGCACCGGCACCGGCACCGGCATCGAGGACGGCGACAGCGGCGGCGACGGCGACAGCGACGGCCTCGAGGTCTACATGCTGCGCCGCAAGTCCTCGATGGCGTTCGCCCCGGGCGCGTTCGTGTTCCCGGGCGGGTCGGTCGACGCCCGGGACGCCGACGAGCAGGTGGCCTGGGCCGGGCCGGACCCGGCCGAGTGGGGCCAGATCTTCGACGCGCCGCCGGAACTGGCCCGCGCGCTGGTCTGCGCCGCGATCAGGGAGACCTTCGAGGAGTCCGGCGTGCTGCTGGCCGGGCCGTCCGCGGACTCGGTCGTGGCCGACACCACGGCCGCGGACTGGGAGGCGGACCGGCACGCCCTGCTCGACCGCTCGCTCTCGCTGGCCGAGATGCTGGCCCGGCGCGGGCTCGTGCTCCGGTCCGACCTGCTCCGCCCCTGGTCGCGCTGGATCACCCCGGTGATCGAGGAACGCCGCTTCGACGCCAGGTTCTTCGCCGCGGCGCTGCCCGAGCAGCAACGCACCCGTGACGTCGGCGGCGAGGCGGCCGAGGTGGCGTGGGCGCGCCCGGGCGACGCGATCGCCATGGGTCGCCGCAAGGAGATCGTGCTGTGGCCGCCGACCGCGGTGTCCCTGGCCGAGCTGGCCGCCTGCGCCAACGTGGCCGCCGCGCTCGCGCCGCGCCAGGTCAGGCCGGTGCTGCCGGAGGCGAGCGTGGTCGAGGGCGCGGTCTGGCTGACCCTCCCGGCCGAGCTGGAGTACCCCCTGTGACCGGGGGGCCGCGGGAGGAGAAACCGATCGACGGTAGCGGCACCGCCCGGGCCCGCTGCGTGCTGGCCCCGAACCCGTCGCTCATGACGCTGGACGGCACGAACACCTGGCTGATCGCCGAGCCCGGCGCGGCCAGCGCGATCGTCGTTGACCCCGGCCCGGACGACGAAGGGCACCTGACCCGGGTCCGCGCGGCCGCCGAGCAAAACGGGCAGCGCATCGAGAAGATTGTGCTGACCCACGGCCACTCGGACCACTCGGCGGGCGCGGCCCGGCTGGCCGAACTCACCGGCGCCACGGTCCTGGCCGTCGACCCGCAACACCGCCTGGGCGCGGCCACGGCGCTCGCGCTCGGCGACACGGTGCGGGCCGGCGGCTGCGAGCTGCTGGTGATCGAGACGCCCGGGCACACGTCCGACTCGGTGAGCCTGCTGCTCGAGGCCGACGCCGCCGTGCTGACCGGCGATACCGTGCTCGGCCGCGGCACCACCGTGATCGCCGGCGACGGCAACCTGGGCGACTACCTCGGCTCCCTGGACCGGCTGCGGGTCCTGGCCGGCGGCCGGAGCCTGCGCGCGCTGCTGCCCGGACACGGGCCGCTGCTCGCCGACCCCGCCGTGACCCTCGATTACTACATCGAGCACCGGGCCCAAAGGCTGGCCATGATCGAGGCCGCGCTGGACGCCGGCGCGAGAACCGTCAAGGACATCGTCGAGCGGGTGTACGTCGACGTGGACCAGGCGCTCTGGCCGTTCGCCGAGTGGTCGGTCCGGGCTCAGCTCGTGTACCTGGACGAGCGCGGCGCGCTCCCGCCCGGCGCGGAAAAGCCGCGCGAGTTATACCGGCTTCCCGGGGCTATCGCGCCCGCTTGCGCAGCCGCTCCGGGTCGATCAGCAACACCGACTTCGGGTGCAGCTGGATCCAGCCGCGCGCCACGAAGTCGGCCAGCGCCTTGTTGACCGTCTCCCGCGACGCCCCGACGAGCTGGGCCAGTTCCTCCTGAGTCAGGTCGTGATTGACCTGCAGGCCGTCCTCCTGCTGGACGCCGAACCGCCCCGCCAGGTCCAGCAGCGCCTTGGCCACCCGGCCGGGCACGTCGGTGAAGACCAGGTCGGACATGACCTCGTTGGTCCGCCGCAGCCGCCGGGCCAGCGCGGCCAGCAGGTGCATGGCCACGTCGGGGCGGCCGGTGAGCCAGTTCCGGAGGTCATCGTGGCGCAGCGCGGCAAGGCGCACGTCGGTGACGGCCGACGCGCTCATGGTCCGGGGCCGCGGGTCGAACAGCGACAGCTCGCCGAACATCTCGCCCGGCCCCATCAGGCTGATCAGGTTCTCCCGGCCGTCGGCGGAGGTGCGGGTCAGCTTGATCTTGCCGTCGAGCACCACGTACAGCGCGTCTCCCGCGTCGTCCTCATCGAACAGCCGCTCCCCGCGGGCCAGCGCGACGTCGGTCACCCCGGCCCGCAGCGCCTTCGTCCCGTCCTCATCCAGCGCCTCGAACAGCGGTGCCCGCCTGAGCATCTCCTCCGCGTGGTCCACGACAACCCTCCTCACCTGCGCCCAGTCGCTCCCTGCGGCAGACCACTACACAGTGTGGCCCATTCATTACCAGAAAGCGACTTCCGCCCCTTCCGCTCCGGTCCGACCCCGTGCCGGGGCGTAAAAATCACTAATCATGACCTTCCGCGGCGACCAGCCTGGCCCGGCTCTCGTCGATCTCGGCCTCGGCCTGCTCCCGGCCCACCCAGCGTGAGGCCTCCACCACCTTGCCGGGCTCGAGCTCCTTGTACACCTCGAAAAAGTGCTGGATCTCCAGCAGGTCGAACTCGGAGACGTCCGCGATGTCGGCCAGGTGCGCCATGCGCGGGTCCGTGGCCGGGACACACAGCACCTTGTCGTCGCTGCCCTTCTCGTCCCGCATCCGGAACATGCCGATCGCCCGGCAGCGGATCAGGCACCCGGGGAACGTCGGCTCCTCCAGGATCACCAGCGCATCCAGCGGGTCGCTGTCGGGCGCCAGCGTGTCCTCGATAAAGCCGTAGTCGGCCGGGTACCGAGTAGACGTGAACAGCAGCCTGTCCAGCCGGATCCGGCCGGTCTTGTGATCGACCTCGTACTTGTTGCGCTGACCCTTGGGGATCTCGACGGTCACATCGAATTCCACGATTCCCGCCTTCCGGCCCGTAGATGATTGACTCCTGACTCGATGTCTACCCGGTCCGGGTTCGCGCGCGCCCGGCGGGTTCCCGCTTCGCCGAAGGGAGGTGACCCTTTGCGCCGGCTCCGCCGCGCTGCGTTGCTCTCGCTGGCCCTGCTGAGCGTGTTCACGCTCGCCGCCGGCATCGCCGTGGCCCGGATGCTGCCGCCCCGGCTCGCGCTGTGGCGGCTGCCCACGGTGGCCAGCCGCGGGCTGGCCCAGGCCGGGCCGGTACTCGGCCCGCTGCCGGACCCCGGGCCCGGCACCACCCCGCGTTCCGGCTATTCCGGCTCGGCCGCGTCGCTCGCGACGGCCGCCGGCGTCAGCGCCGCGCTCGGCCACCTGCTGAACTCGGCCACGCTGGGCCGCCACGTCGGCGCGGTGGTCGCCGACCTGTCCTCGGGGAAGGTGCTGCTCTCCCGCCAGGCCGGCTCCGGCTTCGCCCCCGCCTCCACGGCCAAGCTGGCCGTCGCGGTCGCCGCGCTGCACGTGCTCGGCCCGGCCGCCCGGTTCACCACCAAGGTGGTGGCGGGCGCGGCGCCCTCGGACCTGGTCCTGGTCGGCGGCGGCGATCCGACGCTGGCCGCGGGGTCGTTCCCGCCCGCCGACTACCCGCAGCCGGCCACGCTGGCGTCGCTGGCCGCGGCCACGGCGCGGTCGCTGAAGGCAAAGGGCGTGCACTCGGTCCGGCTCAGCTACGACACCTCCCTGTATTCCGGGCCGACGATGGCCCCCGGCTGGCCGGACGGCTACGTCACGACCGGCAACGTCACCCCGATCGAGTCGCTCGAGGTGGACCAGGGCCGGCTGACCGCGTCCGGGGCGCCGGAGGACTCCGACGACCCGGGCAACTTCCGGGCCCGCACGTTCACCCCGGCGGCGATGGCCGCGCAGTCCTTTGCCACGCTGCTGGCCACGCAGGGGATCGCGGTGCGCGGGCCGCTGGCGCAGGCCGCGGCGCCGCGGCACGGCGCCACCGTCGCGGCGGTGTCGTCGCCGCCGCTGGCCGAGATCGTCCAGCAGATGCTGACCGAGAGCAACAACGTGATCGCCGAGAACCTGGCCCGGCAGGTCGCGGTCGCCACCGGGCGGCCCGCCTCGTTCAGCGGGGCGGCCGAGGCGGAGATCGCGGTGCTGCACCAGCTCGGCATCCGCGGCGCCACCCGGCTGGTCGACGCGAGCGGCCTGTCGCCGCAGGACCGGATCGCGCCCGACGTCCTGGTGCAGCTGATCCGGCTGGCCGCGGCGACCGGGCAGCCGGGGCTGCGGCCGGTGCTCACCGGCCTGCCGGTGGCCGGCTTCACCGGCACCCTCGCCCCGGGCGGCAGCGTGTTCCCCGATGTGGGCCAGGCCGGGCTCGGCCTGGTCCGGGCCAAGACCGGCAACCTGGAGACCGTGGTGTCGCTGGCCGGGGTGGCGCAGGGCCGCGACGGCGAGCTGTTCGCGTTCGCGTTCATGGCCGACGAGCTGCCCAAGGCGGGCCTGAACACCGGCGCAGGGGACCTCACCCGGCTGGCCACATCGCTGGCCGCGTGCGGCTGCCGCTAAGGCGTTTTGCCCGGTGAATGCCCGGCGGTCCCCGGGTACCCGGCCGGCCAACGTACGGTGGGGGTGTGAGCAGCTCTCAGATGATCGACTGGAACGTCGCGACGTCAACCGGGGTGCGGTGGGCCAGGCCCGGGCCCGTCGTCAGCATGGCCGAGGCCAGGAAGGTCGTCGCGGAGCTGCGGCGGCTCGCGGATTCGGTCCAGGATCCGGTCCGGGAGGTCACCGGGCTGTCCGGCTCACCGGACGGCGGCCGGGTGGCGGTCGTGGACCGGCCCGGCTGGATCCGGGCCAACGTCGACGGGTTCCGGGTCGTGCTCGACCCGCTCGTCGAGCGGATGCGCGAGCGGGGCGCCGCCCCGCCGCCCGGCTCGGTGATCACCGCGGTCGGGTCGCGGGTGACCGGCATGCAGGCCGGCCTGATCCTGGCCTACCTGGCCGGGCGGGTGCTGGGCCAGTACGAGCTGTTCCTGCCACCGGACCCGGACGCACCCGAGCCGTCCCCCTCCGACGCGCCGGCCGGCCGGCTGACCCTGGTCGCGCCGAACATCGTCATGGTCGAGCGCGAGCTGGGGGTCGACCCGCACGACTTCCGGCGCTGGGTGTGCCTGCACGAGGAGACGCACCGGACCCAGTTCACGTCGGTGCACTGGCTCCGCCCGTACGTCCAGGCGCAGATGACCGAGTTCCTGCTGGCCTCCGACCTGGACCCGGCGTCGATCCTGGACCGGATCCGGCAGGCGGCCGACGCGGTGGCGGGCGCGGTCCGCGGCGGCGGCGAGAGCCTGATCGAGGCGATCCAGACGCCGCGCCAGCGCGAGATCCTGGACCGGCTGACCGCCGTGATGACGCTGGTCGAGGGGCACGGCGACTACGTGATGGACGCCGTCGGCCCGATGGTGGTGCCGTCGGTGGCCGAGATCAGGGCCAAGTTCTCCGCCCGGCGCGTGTCCGGCGGCCGGATCGAACAGGCCATCCGCCGGGTCCTGGGCATCGACCTGAAGATGAAGCAGTACGAACAGGGCTCGGAGTTCGTGAAGGCCGTGGTGGACGAGGCCGGGATGGCCACGTTCAACCTGGTCTGGACCTCGCCGGAGACCCTCCCGACCCGGGACGAGATCACCAACCCGCGCGCCTGGCTGGACCGGGTGGCCAGCGGCGCGCCGGGCGACCGGGCCCTCGGCGGCGGCCCGAACGGCGCCGGCCCGGCCGGCCCTGGCTCGGACGGCGCGGGCTCGGACGGCAGCACCGCCGCGGGATGACCGGCCATGGGCCCGCCCCCCGCGGTCGCCGCGGTCCGGCTCGCCGTCCGGCGCTGCCTCGCCGCTGAGCTGGCCGGGGGCGGCCTCGCCGCGGGTGACCTGGTCCTGGCCGCGTGCTCCGGCGGGGCCGACTCGCTCGCCCTGGCGGCGGCGCTCGCGTTCGAGGCGCCCGGGCTCGGCCTGGCCGCCGGGGGCGTCACCGTCGACCACGGGCTGCAGGACGGATCGGCCGGGCGGGCCGGCCAGGTAACCAAGATCCTCGCCGAGCTGGGCCTCGACCCGGTGCAGGCCGTGACCGTCACCGTGGCGCGCCGTGGTGCCGGCGGTCCCGAGGCGGCGGCCAGGACGGCCAGGTACGCGGCGCTGGAGCGGGCCGCCGAGGCCACCGGAGCGGCCGCGATCCTGCTCGGCCACACCCTCGACGACCAGGCCGAGACGGTGCTGCTCGGGCTGGCGCGCGGCTCGGGCGCCCGCTCGCTGGCCGGGATGCCCGAGCGCCACGGCCGCTGCCTGCGCCCGCTGCTCGGGGTCGGCCGGGCGCAGACCCGCGCCGCCTGCGCCGCCCAGGACCTCGAGCCGTGGGACGACCCGCAGAACGCCGACCCCGGCTTCGCCCGGGCCCGCGTCCGGCACCGGCTGCTGCCGGCCTTCGAGGAAGAGCTCGGGCCGGGCGTGACCGAGGCGCTGGCCCGCACCGCCCGGCAGTTGCGTGACGACGCCGACTTCCTTGATCTTTTTTCAAAATCAGAGTTTGAACGCGCCGTCTCGCCCGCGGCTGGTGCGCTGTCGCTGGATCTGGTCGCGGGCATGCCGCCGGCGATCAGGTCACGGGTGCTGAGGACCGCGGCCATCGCGGCCGGCTGCCCCGCGGGCGCCCTGACCGCGGGCCACGTGGCCGGGCTCGACGCGCTGGCCACGGGGTGGCGCGGGCAGCGCTGGATCGACCTGCCCGGCGGTGTCCGCGGGCAGCGCCGGTATGGCAAGCTGCTTTTCACCGCGAGCGAGGGAGAGGACCTGGGTGGACGCGAGCGACATGGGCGCCGACCTGGAGGAGATTCTGATCACCCCGGATCAGCTGCAGAAGCGGATAACGGAACTCGCCGCGCGGATTGACGCGGATTACGCTGATCGCGAACTTCTTCTGGTCGGGGTGCTGAAGGGCGCGGTCATGGTCATGGCCGACCTGGCCCGGGCCATGCGGCTGCCGGTGCATATGGACTGGATGGCGGTGTCGTCGTACGGGTCCGGCACCAAGTCCTCCGGCGTGGTGCGGATTCTGAAGGACCTCGACTCCGATATCACCGGGCGTCATGTGCTGGTCGTCGAGGACATCGTCGACTCGGGGCTGACGCTTTCCTGGCTGGTCAGCAACCTGCAGTCGCGCCAGCCCGCGTCGCTGCAGGTGTGCGCGCTGCTGCGCAAGCCGGCCGCCGCGCGGATGAACGTCGATGTGACCTACGTCGGCTTTGACATCCCCAATGCCTTCGTCATCGGATACGGCCTGGATTATGCCGAGCGCTACCGCAACCTGCCGTTTATCGGCACCCTGGCCCCGCACGTCTACGGCGGCGCGCCGGACGAGACCGGGGCGAGCGCCCCGCCCGGCGGCGGGAACGGCTGAGGCGCCGCCGCGGCGGGGAACACATCGTGAGATGAAATACGTTCACGGGGTAGGGACGTAGAAGGCGGACGCGAAGGTGCCTCCTGCGTGTCAGCAGTAGGCGGCGCGGTGTACCGTCGATTATTCGCTGTGTATCAGGCGGGCAGAAGGGAAGGCTGCGTGGCCGCTAGGACGCATGGCTGTCCCGCCGGTATTCGGCGGGACCTGAGGCTCGTCAGGAGGGGTCGGCCCGCTACCGGGGCCGTTCGCAGATGGATCTGAAGCGCTACTTCCGCGGGCCGTTTGTTGCCGTCCTCGTCATCTTGCTGCTCTTTTTCTTCGTGTACCGGTATGCCAACTCCGGCAACTCGTACAAGTCCGTCGATACCTCGACGGTCGTCACGGCCATCGACAAGGGCCAGGTCAAGTCGGCGCTGCTGATCGACTCGAGCCAGACGATCCAGATCACGACCAAGAGCGGGCAGCTGCAGCAGGCCAACTGGGTCGGCAACCAGGGCCAGCAGCTCGCCACGACCCTGCAGCAGCAGGCGCAGAAGGGCAACCTGCCCGGCGGCTACAGCGTCCAGGCGCCCAAGGGCAGCTCGATCTTTGACGTGATCTTCAGCTGGCTGCCGATCATCCTGATCGTCCTGATCTTCCTGTTCATGCTGAATCAGATGCAGGGCGGCGGCTCCCGGGTGATGAACTTCGGGAAGTCGAAGGCCAAGCTGATCACCAAGGACACACCCAAGACCACGTTCGCCGACGTGGCCGGGGCCGACGAGGCGATCGAGGAGCTGCAGGAGATCAAGGAGTTCCTGCAGAGCCCGGGCAAGTTCCAGGCCATCGGCGCCAAGATCCCCAAGGGCGTGCTGCTGTACGGCCCGCCGGGCACCGGCAAGACCCTGCTGGCCCGGGCCGTGGCCGGCGAGGCCGGGGTGCCGTTCTACTCGATCTCCGGCTCGGACTTCGTCGAGATGTTCGTCGGCGTCGGCGCCTCCCGGGTCCGCGACCTGTTCGAGCAGGCCAAGGCCAACGCCCCGGCGATCGTCTTCGTCGACGAGATCGACGCCGTCGGCCGGCACCGCGGGGCGGGCTTCGGCGGCGGCCACGACGAGCGCGAGCAGACGCTGAACCAGCTGCTGGTCGAGCTGGACGGGTTCGACACCAAGGGCGGCGTGATCGTGATCGCCGCCACCAACCGGCCGGACATCCTGGACCCGGCGCTGCTGCGCCCGGGGCGGTTCGACCGGCAGATCGTGGTGGCCCAGCCCGACCTGGCCGGGCGCAAGGGCATCCTGCGGGTGCACGCCCGCGGCAAGCCGCTGGGGCCGGACGTCGAGCTTGACATGATCGCGCGCCGCACGCCCGGGTTCACCGGTGCCGACCTGGCCAACGTGATCAACGAGGGCGCGCTGCTCACCGCGCGGGCCAACCAGACCCAGATCGCGATGGCCTCGCTCGAGGAGGCGATCGACCGGGTCACCGCCGGCCCCAAGCGCAAGAGCGTGCTGCTGTCCGAGAAGGAACGGAAGATCATCGCCTACCACGAGGGCGGGCACGCCCTGGTCGGGCACGCGATGCCGAACGCCGACCCGGTCCACAAGATCACGATCATCCCGCGCGGCCGCGCCCTCGGCTACACGGCGTCCGCGCCGAGCGAGGACAAGTTCCTGGTCAGCCGGGCCGAGATGATGGACCAGCTGGCCATGCTGCTCGGCGGCCGGACCGCGGAGGAGCTGGTGTTTCACGAGCCGACCACCGGGGCGGCCAACGACATCGAGAAGGCCAGCCAGATCGCCCGCGGGATGATCACCGAGTACGGGATGAGCGAGCGGCTCGGCGCGCGCAAGTTCGGCAGCGGTGACGGGGAGCCGTTCCTCGGCCGCGACATGTCGCACAGCCGGGACTACTCGGAGGAGATCGCGTCCGCGATCGACGAAGAGGTGCGCCGCCTGATCGAATCCGCACACGACGAGGCCTGGGAGGTCCTGGTCCAGTACCGCGACGTGCTGGACAACCTGGTGCTGCAGCTGATGGAGCACGAGACCCTGTCCCAGAGTCAGGTGCTGGCGATCTTCAGCCCGGTCCAGCCCCGCCCGGTCCGCGGTTCCTACACCGGCTACGGCAAGCGGCTTCCGTCCGACCGGCCGCCGGTGCTCACGCCGAAGGAACTGGCGCTCACCGCGGCGGACGGCTCCAGCCAGGGCGGGAACGGGCAGGCGATCGGCGGGACGTCGCCGGGCGGCCAGGCTCCCGGAACACAGGTGCCCGGCGGCCAGGGCGGCTCCGACGCGGGCGCCCAGGCGGGCCCGGCGCCGATGGGCCCGGTCGGCACCATCCGGCCCATCGGCTCGAAGGGGCCGATGGACGCCGGAGGCTACGGCGGCGGGTCGTCGCTCGGGCCCGATGACGGCGCGAACGGCAGTTCCTCCGACGGGGGACCCACGGGCGGGACTCATTGACCGACCGGGGTGACGTGACCGACCAGAACGATGACGGCCGCGTCGACCTGGTTCGCATCGAGCGCGCGGTACGCGAGATCCTGCTGGCCATCGGCGAGGACCCGGCGCGCGAGGGCCTGGCCGACACGCCGGCCCGGGTGGCCAGGGCGTACGCCGAGCAGTTCGCCGGGCTCCGGCAACGCCCCGAGGACGTGCTCACCACGGTCTTCGACGCCGGTCACGACGAGATGGTGCTGGTCCGTGACATCGAGCTGTACAGCACCTGCGAGCATCACCTGACGCCGTTCTTCGGCCTGGCCCACGTCGGTTACATACCGAACGAGAAGGGTCAGATCACCGGGTTGTCCAAGCTGGCCAGGCTGGTCGACGTGTACGCCCGGCGGCCGCAGGTGCAGGAACGGATGACGGGCCAGATCGCTGACGCGCTGTTGGACGTCCTCGAGCCGCGCGGCGTTATCGTGGTCATAGAGGCCGAACACCTGTGCATGTCCATGCGCGGGGTGCGCAAGCCAGGGGCCAAGACCGTTACGTCCGCCGTGCGCGGAATCTTCCTCGACTCTGACCGGACCCGAGCCGAAGCGATGAGCCTGGTCCTGGGTCGTCGCTGAACATCTCCTCGACCGGAACCAGCCGGGTCCTCGGAGCGTCTGAGAGATGGCTGAAGGGAACCTTAGACTTATGGATGCGACCGCGTTATCGCCCGGCCGGTGCCGGTGCCGGGGCGGGCCGCCCGCGGGCGGGCAGGCCGCCGCGTTCAGGAGTTTGCCCGCATCGCCCCAAGGCGATGACTACTCTGGTGCCCCGTGACCCGGGGCACGACCTATATGTCCGAGATGGCTGACAGCAGCGGGCCGGAGCCGACGGAGCTCGTGATGGACGGTGCGGCACAGGGCACGGGGACACGTACCGCGAAGCAGCCTGCGCCGGCGAAGCAGCAGAAGTCACCGCTCCCGCCCGAGCCCGGCACCGGTCCGGGGACCCGCCCGCCAGACCCCATGCACCAGCGGCGCTGGGTGCCGCTTATCGCGGCGCTGCTCGCGTTCCTGATCGGCCTGGCCTACATCATCGAGGGCTTCCGCACCCGCGTCATCTACAGCCATCTCACGCACCCGCTGCACAAGCTGACCGAGATCGCTCCCGGCGTGCTGTCGATCGTGCCCCGGGTCGCCGACGTGATCATCGGCCTGATGCTGCTCATGCTCTCCCACGGCCTGCGCCGCCGGAAACGGCGCGCCTGGGAGGGCGTGGTGGCGCTGCTGGGGCTCAGCGTGGTGACCCACGCGGTGCAGCCCGGACGTCATTACGTCACCGTGGCCATCACGCTGGCGGTGATCGCGGTCCTGTGGCTGTTCCGCAAGGAGTTCTACGCGGTCGGCGACCCCCGCACCCGCTGGCGCGCGGTGTGGGCGCTCGGCGGCCTCGCGGTCGCCGACGTGGTCATCGGCTTCTGCTACATCGAGGTCACCCGCGGGCTGGCGGCCAGGTACTCGGTCGGACAGCGGCTGCAGTCGGTGGTCTACGGCATCTTCGGCTTCAACGGGCCGGTGCACTTCTCCTCGGAAACCCGCGGCGACGTCTTCTCGTTCCTGATGGGCGGGCTCGGGCTGTTCACCCTGATCGTGGTGGTTTACCTGTTCCTGCGCCCGGCCCGGCGCGGCGGCCGGCTCGGCGACCCGGACGCCGGACGGATCAGGGAGCTGCTCGGCAAGTACGGAGAACGGGACTCGCTCGGCTACTTCACGCTGCGCAGCGACAAGAGCATCGTGTGGTCGCCGACGGGCAAGTCCTGCATCGGCTACCGGGCGCTGTCCGGCGTCATGCTGGCCAGCGGCGACCCGATCGGCGATCCCGAGGCCTGGCCCGGGGCGATTCACGCGTTCCTGGACGAGGCGGCGCGGCACGCCTGGGTGCCCGCGGTGCTCGGCTGCAGCGAGCTCGGGGCCAAGACGTGGTGCCGGGAGGGCGGCCTGACCGCGCTGGAGCTCGGCGACGAGGCCATCGTGAACGTGGCCGAGTTCACGCTGCAGGGCCGGTGCATGAAGAACGTCCGGCAGATGGTGACCAGGGTCGGGCGGCACGGCTACGTGGCCGAGGTCCGCCGGGTCGGCGACCTCGCGCCGGAGGAGATCGACCGGATGACCCGGCAGGCCGACTCCTGGCGCGGCAGCCCGACCGAGCGCGGCTTCTCGATGGCGCTCGGCCGGGTCGGGGGCCGAGGCGACGAGGACTGCGTGATCGCCACCGCCACCGAAGACGGGGTACTGCGGGCGGTGCTGCACTTCGTGCCGTGGGGACGCGACGGGCTGTCCCTCGACCTGATGCGCCGGGACCGGGCGGCCCAGCCGGGGCTGAACGACTTCCTCATCGTCGAGACCATCAAGCAGGCGCACGATCTCGGGGTCAAGCGCATCTCGCTGAACTTCGCCATGTTCCGCGCCGCGCTGGAGCGGGGCGAGCGGATCGGCGCCGGGCCGGTGCTGCGCGCCTGGCGCGGCATCCTGGTGTTTCTGTCGCGCTGGTTCCAGATCGAGTCGCTGTACAAGTTCAACGCGAAGTTCTGCCCGGAATGGGAGCCGAGGTTCTTCGTCTACACCGGCACCCGGGCCATTCCCAGGATCGGGCTGGCCGCGCTCGAGGCCGAGGCGTTCCTGGTCTGGCCCACCGTTGAGGTGCGCCGGATAGCCCGCCGGGTGGCCCGCAACCTCGGCCTCGGCAAGGTCAGGCGCCAGCTGCGAGCCGCACGCCGGCGGCCCGGCACCGCCGCCTAGACCGTAGATTGACCCGTATGACCGGTGAGGCGCGTCCCGTGACCGGGCCCGGGCGGCCGCAGCCGCCCGGGCTGCCCCAGCTGCGCCGCTGCCTGGTCATGGGCGTGGTCAACGTGACCCCCGACTCCTTCTCCGATGGCGGGGTGTGGCTCGAGCCCGGCGCGGCCGTGTCGCACGGCCTGCGCCTGGCGGCCGAGGGCGCGGACATCGTCGACGTCGGCGGGGAGTCGACGCGGCCCGGTGCGGGCCGGGTGGGCGAGGCGGAGGAGCTGCGCCGGATCGGCCCGGTCGTCACCGAGCTGGCCGCGGCCGGGGTCCTGGTCAGCGTGGACACGATGCGCCCGGCCGTCGCCGAGTTCGCGCTCGCGGCCGGGGCCCGGCTGGTGAACGACGTCAGCGGCGGGCTCGCCGACCCGGGGCTGCCCCGGCTGGTGGCGCAGGCCCGGGTGCCCTACGTGGTCGCCCACTGGCGCGGCTTCAGCGACGACATGTACGGCCGGGCGGTCTACGACGACGTCGTGCGCGAGGTCCGCGACGAGCTCGCGCGCCAGGTGGACGCGGTCCTCGCGGCCGGCGTCGACCCGTCGATGATCATCGTTGACCCCGGCATCGGGTTCGCCAAGCTGGCCGGGCACAACTGGTCGCTGCTGGCCCGGCTGGGCGAGATCGCACGCCTCGGCGACCGCCCGCCGTTCGCGCTCCTCGTCGGCGCGTCCCGCAAGAGCTTCCTGGGCCGGCTGCTGGCCGGCGCCGACGGTGAGCCCCGCCCGGTCGACGGGCGCGACGACGCCACGGTGGCCGTGACCGCCCTGGCCGCGGCCGCCGGGGCCTGGTGCGTCCGGGTGCACACGGTCCCGGCCAACGCCGACGCGGTCCGGGTCGCGGCCCGGTGGTGCGATGCCGCGCCGCTGCCGTCCGCACCGGAGGCGGAGCCGGACCTTGACGCGCACCGGGGCACGGGCCGGACGGCCGGTCATGCCGGAGGGCAGGCATGAGTACCGACCGGATCTCGCTGCTCGGGCTGCGCGTATTCGGACGTCACGGCGTGCTCGAACACGAGCGCCGGGACGGCCAGGAGTTCGTGGTGGACGCCGTGCTCTGGGTGGACACCCGGCCGGCCGCGGCCGCCGACGACCTGGCCAAGACCGTCGACTACGCGGCGGTGGCGGGCCGCCTGGCCGCCGTCGTCTCCGGCGAGCCGGTTTCGCTGATCGAGACGCTGGCCGACCGCCTGGCCATGGCGTGCCTGTCGGCCGGCGACGCTGTCCGCGAGGTCGAGATCACCGTGCACAAGCCGCATGCCCCGCTGGTTCAGTCGTTCCGGGACGTGACCGTCACCATCCGCCGGAGCCGCGGGTGACGCCTCGCGCCGCCGTGGTGCTCGCGCTCGGCAGCAACCTCGGCGACCGGCTGGCCAGCCTGCAGGGCGGCGTGGACGCGTTGTGCGCCGAGCCCGGCCTGGAGGATGTCGCGGTGTCGCCGGTGTACGAGACCGCGCCCGTGGGCGGCCCGGCGCAGCCGGACTACCTGAACGCGGTGCTGACCGCCTCGACGTCGCTGCCGGCCCGCGCCGTGCTCGACCGGGCGCGGGCGGCCGAGGCCGCGCTGCGCCGGGTCCGCGCCCAGCGCTGGGGACCGCGCACCCTCGACGTCGACGTGATCGTCTACGGGGACGAGATCAGCGCCGACCCCGAGCTCACGCTGCCGCACCCGCGCGCGCACGAGCGGGCGTTCGTGCTCGCCCCGTGGCACGACCTCGACCCGGACGCCATGATCCCCGGCCGCGGCCGGATCGCCGACCTGCTCACGGCGGCCGGGACCGGGGGCCTGCGGCGGCTGCGCGACGGCGCGCTGCGGGTCCCGTCACCGGGCAGCCGAGCATGACCCCGACCCGGCCGAGGACCCTGCTCATCGTGGCCGCGTTGTGCGCGCTGGTCGCCTGGCTGATCGTCCGGTCCACGTTTGACTCCCTGCCGACGCTGCCGTGGACGGCGGCGCCCGCCATGCTGCTGCTCGCCGCGGCCGAGGCGGTGAGCGGCCGCAACCTGCGCGCCAGGATCCGCGGCGGGCGCGGCGGGAGACCGCTCGCGCCGATCGCCGTGGTCCGGATGGCCGCCCTGGCCAAGGCCAGTTCCGTTGGCGCGGCCGCGTTCGGCGGGCTGGCGGCAGGTTTCTTCATCTACACCCTCGGCAGGCTCAGCCTGACCGTGCCCCGCAACGACGCGATCAACGCGGGAACGACGGTCGTGGTGGCCGCCCTGCTCGTCGTGGCCGCCCTATACCTGGAGCGTTCCTGCCGCGCGCCGTCCCGCAACGGGGATGATTCTCGGTGAGCATGATCCCAGCACCGTTCCCGTCACCAGAGGACAGCAACGAGATGAGCCCCGACCAGGACCACCCAGCCAGGCTCCGGGTCGGCGTCGTGGGCGCGGGCCGGGTCGGCAGCACGCTCGCGCTCGCCCTCCGCCGCGCGGGTCACGAGATCGCCGCCGTGTCGGCGGTGTCCGACGCCTCCGTCCGCCGGGTCCAGCGGAACCTGCCCGGGGTGCCGATCGCCGCGCCGCCGGAGGTGGTCGCCGCGGCCGGCCTGGTCCTGCTCACGGTGCCCGACGACGTGCTGCCGGGCCTGGTGGCCGGGCTGGCCGCGACCGGGGCCGAGCTTGAGGGCCGGCTGGTCGCGCACACCAGCGGCCGGCACGGCCTCGCGGTGCTCGACCCCGCGGCGCGGTCCGGCGCGCTGCCCCTCGCCCTGCACCCGGTGATGACCTTCACCGGCCGCGCCGACGACATCGACAAGCTGGCCGGGTGCACCTTCGGGATCACCGCGCCCGACCCGCTCCGGCCGGTCGCCGAGGCGCTGGTGGTCGAGATGGGCGGGGAGCCGGTGTTCATCGCCGACGAGCACCGCGATCTGTACCACGCCGCGCTGGCCGGCGCAGCCAACCATCTGGTGACGCTGGTCGCGCAGGCCGAGGACCTGCTCAGGGAGGCGGGCGTGGCCGAGCCCGGCCGGATGCTCGGCCCGCTGCTGTATGCCGCGCTCGACAACGCGCTGCGCCTCGGCGACGACGCGCTGACCGGCCCGGTCGCCCGCGGCGACGCCGACACGGTGGCCAGTCACATCCGCGCGCTGCGGTCCGCCGCGCCGCAGGCGCTGCCCGCGTACCTGGCGCTGGCCCGGCTGACCGCGGACCGGGCCCTGGCCGCCGGCAAGCTGTCGGCGCCCGATGCGCAGCGCCTGCTCGGTGTCCTGAGCGGAGCACCGTCATGAGCGAGCGGAGGGCATCATGAGCCACGGCACGGCGCGCCGCGCCCCCGTGCTGACCAGGACCAGGGACGAGTATTCCGTGGCCAGGACCGGCCTGCCCGGGCCGGTCGTGCTGGTGCCGACCATGGGCGCCCTGCACCGGGGACACCGGGCCCTGCTGCGGCGGGCCCGGGAGATCGCGGGCCCGGATGGCAGCGTCGTGGTGTCGGTGTTCGTCAACCCGCTGCAGTTCGGGCCGGGCGAGGACCTCGGGCGCTACCCGCGCACGCTGGACCGGGACCGCGCCGTCTGTGCCGAGGAGGGCGTGGCGGTGGTCTTCGCCCCGGACCGGGACGAGATGTACCCGGCCGAGCCGCTGGTCACCGTCGACCCCGGCCCCGTGGGCCAGCTCCTGGAGGGCAGCTCGCGGCCCGGCTTCTTCCGCGGCGTGCTGACCGTGGTGCTCAAGCTCTTCCAGCTGGCCCGGCCGGACGTGGCGGTCTTCGGCCAGAAGGACGCGCAGCAGCTCGCGCTGGTCCGGCAGATGTCCGCCGACCTCGACCTGGGCGTGGAAATCGCCGCGGTGCCGATCGTCCGGGACCCGGACGGGCTCGCGGTGTCCAGCCGGAACGCCTACCTCTCGGCCGCCGAGCGCTCGACGGCGCTGGCCCTGTCGCGCGCGCTGGAAGCCGGCTCCGCCGCCGCGGACGCGGACCCGGGCGGCTCCGCGGATGTGGTGCTGGCCGCGGCGCGGGCCGTGCTGGACGAGGCCGCGCGCGCCGACCCGCCGCTCGGGCTCGACTACCTGGCCCTGGCGGATCCGTTCTCGTTCACCCCGGCCGGCGCCGGCTACCGGGGCCCCGCGCTGCTCCTGGTCGCGGCGCGGTCCGGGACGACCAGGCTCATCGACAACACCCAGGTCATGCTCGGCGGCGAGCCCTGAGTCCGGCGAAGGGGACAACATGCTGCTGACGATCGACGTGGGCAACACCAACACCGTGCTCGGGGTGTTCTCCGGCGACGAGGTGATCGAGCACTGGCGCATCGCCACCGACCCGACTCGCACCGCCGACGAGCTGGCGGTGATCCTGCAGGGCTTGCTCGGCCAGAGCAACCAGCTCAAGGACCCCGACATCACCGGCATCGCATTGTGCTCGACGGTCCCGTCGGTGCTGCACGAGATGCGGGAGATGCTCGGGCGCTACTACCCGGACGTGGTCTCCGTCATCGTCGAGCCCGGGATCAAGACCGGGGTTCCGGTACGAACCGACAACCCCAAGGAGGTGGGCAGCGACCGGATCATGAACTCGCTGGCCGCCGTGCATCTCTATGGCGGCCCGGCGATCGTGGTCGATTTCGGGACATCGACGAACTTCGACGCGGTCAGCGCGAACGGGGAGTTCGTCGGCGGCGCGCTCGCTCCCGGCATCGAGATCTCGGTCGACGCGCTGTCCCGCCGGGCGGCACAGCTGCTCAAGGTGGAGCTCGCGCGTCCCAGCCGTGTCATTGGGAAAAACACGGTTGAATCCCTGCAGTCCGGGATCATCTTCGGATTCGCGGGCCAGATCGAGGGCATCGCCCGGCGCATGGCCGAGGAACTCGCGCCGGACGACCCGGATTCGGTCACGATCATCGCCACCGGCGGGCTGGCCCCGCTGGTCATCGACGAGGTGGGCGTGATCGACGTCTACGACCCGTGGCTGACGCTGACCGGCCTGCGCCTGGTCTACGAGCGCAACACCCCGG
>Ga0335072_10001915_pt1 | contig 33012 bp, 29 predicted proteins | sample Lox_Sample_21_FD_206725 | JGI IMG/M metagenome (GOLD analysis project Ga0335072, IMG submission 206725) | Soil microbial communities from Loxahatchee National Wildlife Refuge, Florida, United States - Lox_Sample_2.1 | ecosystem: Environmental > Terrestrial > Soil > Wetlands | place: USA... | reverse complement strand
CCGACGAATGCGCAGCTCTCTTGGATCGGCTCGAATCAAGCCGTGAGCAAGTACATTCCCATCAATTTCAAGTTTCGCGGCGGGATTCTCACCGCACACGACGGCTTCGGCCTCGGAAGCTTCAATGGGACCCCGTATAATTCGTACTGGCAGAACTATGTCGGATTCACGGTTTGGTCGAATCCGGTTCGACTGACGAAGCACGCGCCGTTCGACCAGTCCGTCTATTACAGCGAAACGTACGATCGCCAGCGAACCTTCGTGCAAGGCTTTCCGCGCTTCCAGGATGCCGGTACGCTTACGAGCACCCTCAGCAAGCTGCAGGGCCACAAGGGCTCGATGTATCTGTCCTATATCGTCTCGAATGAAGGCGATTATCTGGGCGCGTTGCAAGACGTCTTTTATCCGCCGACCGTCGTCGACAATCCGCAGACCCACCTGCTCTATCCCGAGTGGGCATCCTTTCGTGGATTCTCGACCCAACGCGATCTCCAATATGCCTACACCTACACGCCGACTGCATATTTTTCGCTCACGCTTCAGGCCGACGAGCATGACGATTACCCGAGGCCGATACCGTTTTATTACGGAGAGCCACCCTACTCAATTGCGCTTCGGACGCAATTCAGGATCAGCCCCATCTTGAGCTTGGCAATCGGCAAAACGTACTATTTCAACTACGCGAACGTGGGCTGGAGTCAATGGACGGTGCAATTCGGACCATGAGATACTTCTTCGTCGTTGCCATCGCCGTCGCGCTCTGCGGCGCCGCTACTCCGGCGCCGACCTGGACTGCGCCGCCGACGGCTGCGGCGCAGACCGCCGCACCGATCGAAGGCCTTCTGAAATTCACCGGCGAGCTGCTCGACGTGCAGCGCGGGTTCGTCTTCTTTACGACCGGGGATGCTTTCCCGATCGCACCCGACGCAAAGATCATCAATTACGACACCCAGCAGCCGACCACGCAAAAGCCGACGACCCGCATGTTCGCGCAAGCCACCTTCGAAGGCGGCAAGATCGTTGCGCTCGCGATCGCAAACCATCCGCTTCCTCCGGGCACGTCCTACGCGGAGGTGCACAAATATGCCGTTGCGCTCTCGCCGCCGGTCGCGAATCCCGATCTCGATCCCAATCACCCGCGGCCCGGTGTCGGTAAGGATACGAGTCGCATACCGCTCACGGGCAAGATCGTCCAGGTGCGTTTCGTCGTGCAGGTCCCGCCCACCACGCCGATGTCCGACGCCGTGTACATGAGCACCGACGTAAGCGGTTGGAACCCGCAGGCTACGCGAATGGAGCGCTTCGACGCGCTTCACTACGCCGTGACGCTTCCTCTAAGGACCGGAACCGAGTTCTTCTACAAATACACGCGCGGCTCGTGGCAATCCTCAGAGCGCGGACGTACCGGTATAGAGGAAGCGCCGCATCATTTTTTCCTCGGCGCGACGGCGCTCGGAGAGCCGGACACGCAAGTCCGCGACGACATCGTCTACAACTGGGCCGACTACAATCCGGCAAACGGAGGGCAGGTTCTCGTTCCGGGAGCAACGCCGTCGCCGTTCAATCCGATGCCGTTCGGCTATCCGACGCCGTTTCCGGTAAAAACGCCGCCACCGAACGGGCACCGCTAGCTAACGAATCGATATCGGGATATCGCGCTCGACTCTTTGACCGCCCGGCGTCCGCGCGATGACTTGAAGCGTGTAATTCCCTTTCACGAAAAACGGCAATTGCGGGATGACGCCTGACGCGTCGAAATAACCCGGCCTCGGATGCGCGAGCGGCATGGCCCAAGCGCTGATGTGAACGTCGACGTTCGAGACGTTGCTCGTGGTCGTGACGTTGCCGCGAACGGTCTCACCCGAATGGATCACGACGGATGAGATGTTGATCTTCAAGATCTGCGGCCCCGTGACGGGTGGCCTGTACGCGATCGCGCCCTTGTGATTCTTAGCCGGCGCGACGCTTACGATCTCACCCGGCGGCGTGACGATGGGGACGGGATGCGCCGACGAGCTCGAGATGATGAAGACCGGCGCCGTCGATAGCGCGGCGCTCGTCGGGCCGGGCGTCGGCGAAGCGGCAGTCTGTGGCGAGGGCGACGCCGGTGCCGCGGACGTGGTCGAGGTTGCGTGCGGGAAACAACCGGCGAGCGCCAAGAGGGCACTTGCGCCGAGCGAACGTAGGCAGCGCAGACATGTCATCCGAGCTGATCTCGGTCGTCGTTCCGCTCTATAACGAGGAGGGAAACGTCGACGAATTGGTCCGCCGCGTGCGCGGCGTGATGAGCGCCCTCCCGGGAGAGCCGCGCTACGAGCTCGTTTTGGTCAACGACGGTTCGCGAGATGCCACGCTCGTGCGCCTGCGCGACCTTGCACTCACCCACCACGAGATCGTTGTCGTCAATTTGTCGCGAAACTTTGGTCACCAGATCGCGGCGACGGCCGGAATGGATACGGCGCGCGGCGATGCGATCATCTTGATGGACGGCGATCTGCAGGATCCGCCGGAGCTGATCGCCGCGTTTCTGGAGCGCTGGCGCGAAGGCTACGACGTCGTCTATGCCGTGCGCCGCACGCGCAAAGGCGAGGGCGCCTTCAAGCTGGTTACCGCGCGCGCATTCTACCGCATCGTGCGGCGATTGACCAATGTCGCGATCCCGCTCGACACCGGCGACTTCCGTTTGATGAGCCGGCGCGTCATCGAAGCCCTCAAACTGACGCGCGAACGGCACCGCTTTCTGAGAGGTCTGGTGAGCTGGGTCGGCTATCCTCAAATCGGCATCGAGTACGATCGCGACGAGCGCTTCTCCGGATCGACGAAATATCCGGTTACCAAGATGCTGCGCTTTGCGATCGACGGTATCACGAGCTTCAGCGAGATTCCGCTGCGTTTTGCTTCTTATTTGGGTTTCACCGTTTCGATCGTTGCGTTCATCGTCGCGATCATCGAGATCCTCATCAAGCTCTTTACCGGATACAACCTCCCCGGTTACACGTCGACAATCTTCGCAATCCTCTTTCTGGGCGGCGTTCAGTTGATTGCCATCGGAACGCTGGGAGAATACATCGGCAGGATATACGAGCAAGTAAAAGGCCGTCCGCTCTACTTGATCGCGGACGTCATTCGCGACGGCGAGCTGGAGCGAATCGATCCAATCGTGAGCGTGCGCGAGGCCGGTTGATCGGCGCCGATCGAAATTGCGTCGTGTGCTCGACGTTCGCTCGTCTCATCTCCGCCGAAGACCTCGGCGACGATCTCTCCCGCCGCAACCATCTCCCCTAGACGCACGCCCAGGCGTATGCCGCCGAAAGCTCCCTCGGCACGAACGAGATCGTGCGCCAGCTCGCCGAGCGCTACACCGTCAAGCCCTTGTACGAATCCGCCTTCTGCTGCAACGACGGCGCGCGCCGGCAGCGGTCGCATTTCCTCGAGGTGATGCCGCGAGCCGCCCTGCGCCTCGACCATCGCCACGAACTTCTCGTACGCGCTGCCCTCCCCGAGCGCCGCTCGCAGGCGCTCTTGCGGCCGCGCGACGCCGGCTAGCTCGAGCATTGCCTCGCCGACGTGCATCACGCCCGCTTCGAGACGCTCGTCGCGCCGCGTGCCGCGCAGAAAATCGCGCGCTTCGATCGCTTCGACGCCCGAACCGATCGCGGGGCCGAGCGGCTCCTCCATGTCGGTCACGCGCGCGATCGCGCTGCGGCCGAAGTCTTCGGTCAGACGCACCATCGTCTCCGCCAACTCGAATGCGTCGGACTCCGTGCGCAGGAAGGAGCCGCGCCCGCACTTGACGTCGTAAACGATCCAACGCGCGCCGCTCGCAATCTTTTTCGAGACGATCGAAGCGGCAATCAATCCGTTGCTGCGCACGGTGGCGGTTCGGTCGCGCAGCGCGTACAGCTTCTTGTCCGCAGGCACCAGCTGCGCGCTTTGTGCAGAGATCGCACAGCCGACGGTTCGAACGACCTCGCGAAAGCGCGCGATCGAAAGCTCCGTCCGCAGTCCGGGAATCGCCTCCAGCTTGTCGAGCGTGCCGCCGGTATGTCCGAGCGCGCGTCCGGAAAGCTTGGCAACGCGCACGCCGCATGCTGCGACAAGCGGAACGACGACGAGCGAGACCGTGTCGCCGACACCACCGGTCGAATGTTTGTCGACTGCATCGAATCCAAGATCGATGACGTCGCCCGAAGCGACCATCGCGCGCGTCAACGCAAACGTCTCGAGCCGATCCAGGCCGCGGAACATGCAGGCCATCAAGAGAGCCGCAATCGGTGCATCGTCGATCTCGTCGCGGGCGTAGGCCGTGACGATCGCTTCCCACGTCTGTGCATCGAGCGGCTCACCGTCGCGTTTTTTGACGATCGCGCGTCGCAATCGGACTCGGTCCATCGCCGCGGAGTGTTCGCAGCGTGTGCCGCGAAGCCCGCCGGATGCCCGCTTTCCCCCCGATCGACCTGCTGTCGCTCGCCGTTTACGCTGCGCTCTTCGGCGCGATCGTGGCGGCGACGTGGGCTCGACCGTCGAGCGCGTTCGTTGCGCTCATCGCGACGGCGCCGTTCGATTTCAGTCACGCGGCCGGAGACACGACGATAACGTTCGACAAGGTCGCCCTTGTCGCCGCGATCGTGGGGCTCGGCCTGCGCCGTCCGCGCATCGCGGTGCCGCGCGCGATCGGTTACGCGATCGTAGCCGTGATCGTCACGACGGCAATCACTATCGTCGTTGCGGAATATCGCGAGCCCGTTCTGCGCGAGAGTCTCAAATGGGTGCAGTATCTTCTGGTATTCGCGGTCGCCGCTACCGCTTGGCATCTCGATCCCGACCGCGATCGCTTGCGACTCACCACGATCCTATCCGTCGGTCTCGTGTGCGTGCTCGCGCTGATCCAGGTGCGAACCGGTTCTTCATCCGTGATTTCGATCGACGGGCACGTCTATCCACGGATCGCGGGACCGCTCGAAGGCCCCAATCAACTCGGCGCATATCTCGGGTTGGCGTTGCCCTTCTTTGCGGTTTGGGCGCTGGAGCGCGCGACGATTGGAACGCTTCTCGCGCTGGCATTGACGGCAGCGGCTCTCGTCCTGACGCTCTCGCGCGCCGGTTTGCTCTGCGCGGCGATTGCTATCGGCATCGTTGTTGCATTTGCGCCTCGCGCGAGCGGTCGCGCACCGCTGGCCATTTCGCTCGGCGCGGGGATAATCGCCGCCCTCACGCTGCTGCTCGGCACGAACCCGGAAATTCTTGCGCGCTTCCTTTGGTTCGGTGAAACCGAGAATGCCGGCGGCGTCGGCAATCGCAGCATTCTTTGGCAGGCCGCATACGCGATGTGGGAACGGCACCCGGTGCTCGGCGTCGGCGCCGGAAATTTCGAGCTTCTCCTGCCGAGCGTCGGCGATATCGGGATTCGCACGCACGCGAACTCGTGGTATTTGCAATCGCTTGCCGAGGGCGGCCTGCCGTCTCTCTTCGCGACGTGCGGACTCGTATGGGCTTCGATCGCAACGTTTCAGCGAGCATTGCAAAGGCCGCTGTGCTTGGCCGCCTTCGGCGCGAGCATCGGCTTCGCGCTCCATTCATTCGTGGATCTGCCGGTGTTCTATCCCAAGATTGCGATCCTATGGTTCGCGTTGCTCGGCATTGCCTCCGAGGAGGCGAGAACATAAGGCCGACCATGGTGACGGCTGCGGTGCCTATCGCGATCGCCTTCGGCGCAGTGATGTCGCACGTTCTCTTTCCCGTGCTCCACAAGCCCGATGCCGTGCTCGCGCAGCCGATCGCGGTCGTAACGGCGTGGGGCTGGCCGGGCGTCGCAGCCTGGGCGATTTACGCAGCAACGATGATCGTCGCCGGCACGGCGTACTGGCTCGCCGTCAAACGAATCCACGAAACGCCGCTCGTCGCGATACTGTGCGCGAGCGTGCTCGCGTGCCTTGCCGCGCTTGCGTTCCGGTTCAGCCTCTCGAGCGACGTGTACGCATACGCGGCGTACGGCGCGCTCTCGGCGACGCATCAGAACATCTACGTCTCTCACACCTTTCCGCCGTTGCAGCTCATCGATGCAACGTGGACGCGCGCGATCGGCTTTGAGTGGCCATCGCTTCCCGCCTGCATCTATGGGCCGGCCTTCATCGCACTCGCGCGCGATATCGTCGTTGCCACGCACTTCGATCTGACGCGCACCTTGCTCGCACTTCGTCTTCTCGAGATCGTTGCATTCGTTTCCGCAGCAGGCATCGCAGCGCTCGTCGCTCCCCGCCATGGGCGATTGCTCGCCACGCTCATCGGTCTCAATCCCGTCGTCATCTCGACCGTCGCGGACGGACACTACGATGCGCTCGTCTTTCTCGTCATCGCCGTAGCCGCATACGTCGCGCTTCGCAAGCCGGAACTGGGCGGTTTCCTTGCCGGCGCATCGGCGTTGCTCAAGGCGACCGGGGCCGTAGCGACGCTTGCGCTCGCTTACGTGCTGCGCGACCGCCGCTTCATCGTCTGGGGATGCGCGGGGATCGCGCTCAGCATCGTCGCGCAGCTCGTCGCGACGCACGTCGCGGGCGGCTATCGAACCACCGTCGCAACCGATCTCGTCGGCTGGCGCGCGGCAGCGGTTGCGCTCGGCATTCGTGGCCTCTTCGCACTCGCGCTTGCCGCGCGCGCACTGTACAATGCGGGCATCGGCGCGCGAGCCGCCGCGCTTGCGGCCGCCGCGCTCGTTATCTGGGCGCTTTATCCGCAGGATTATCCGTGGTACGGCGTGTGGCTGCTCCCTTTGGCAGCATTCACGCTCGAGCAGAGGGAAGGACTCGTGCTCGTACTGCTGACGTTCAGTAGCACGCTGCGTTATGTATCAGACGCCTACGGGTTCGCGCCGGCGGCTCCGTGGCTCGAGCTCATCGCACTCGTGACCCCGCTTGCCGGCTATCTGAGGGAACCTCGACCCACGTGATCTTTCGTCTGATCATCTTCACAATCGGATTTGCGCTGGGCGCCGCGGCTCAAGCCGTGGCGCAGCTCTCGACGCCTGCCCCCGAACCGCAGCCGGAGATCAGCGCAACAGCGGCACCCACCGCCACCGTGACCGCGACGCCGACTCCATTGCCGGCACCGACGGAAGTACCGCTCGCGTCGCCTTCACCGTCGCCTTCGGCCTCACCGGTGCCGACCGCGACGCCGGCCAATCCCTACAAGTACGTCGTCGAGCCGACGCCCGATCCGAATGCATCTCCCGGCGCACCGCAGATCGTGCGCATCGAGATCATCGACAAGACCGTTCACGTCGGCGGTCAGTTTGCGTGCCGCATCACGACGTCACCGAACGTCGCGAACCTGATCCTCTCGGTCGAAGGACACGACATTTCGATTCCCAAGGCGCAAGACGGAGTTTTTGCCGGGATTCAAACGATTCCGTCGTTCATTCCGCCGTGGTTTTTGAAGACGTATCAGGTGACGTTCAATGCGGTCACTGCGGACGGCAAGAAGGCCAGCACGACGATTCCGATCACACTCGCATATTAGTCTTACGCTTCGATGCAGGCGAAACCGCCCTGCCTCTCGGCAAAAGCCAGGATCCGTGTGTCACGCGTGACCAACGGCATGCTCAAGTGCGACGCCGTCGCCACGATGATCCGGTCGGCGGGATCCCCGTGAAGTTCTTCGGAGAATTCGCCGGCAATGCGCGCGATTTCCATGCTGACCGCGATTCCACGGATGCCGGGCAGGTTGAAGACGCTCGTAATGAATTGTTCCGGCGTGGTCGGCGTTCTAAGGCGGCCCGTACGGATGAGCATCGCCATTTCCCATGCGGATATGGCAGAAAGGTAGAGCGAATCTCGATTTGCGGCTCGTTCGATTTCGCGTCGTGCCTCTCTCGATATCTCCACGTCCTCATCGATCCAGACGGCGACGTGAGTGTCGAGAATCAATCCTCAGCTTCCCATTTTACGCCGATCGGCGAAACGATGTCGCCCATGTACAGTACGCGGCCCTTGTGCGCTCCGAAAAGTTTTCCACTCGCCGGTTGAACGGGAACGACACATGCGACCGGCTTTCCTCGCTTGGTAATCGTCAACGTTACGCGCGTGCGCTGAACGCTATCCAGCACCTCGAGGCAGTGCGCTTTGAACTCCGCCGCGCCCATGGTATGAGGAAGAGTCGCGCGATTGTATCGCTTCCGCTGAGTGGTCACTTTCATGTAACCATTCTAGTACCCGGCGAAGCCGCCGGCAAGACAAAGAAAAGAGCCGCGGAGAACGCGGCTCTTGTGCCTGACGACGAAGGTTTAGTAGCTAACGGCGATCTTCTTGGGCTGCGCCTTCGGATGGAAGCTGAGCTGCAGGGTCAGCATCCCGTCGGCGACGTTCGCCTGAATCGTGTCCGCATCGATTTCCTCGGGGACGAGCAGCGAACGCGTGAACTGACGCTTCTCAGCCCTGCCGGTAACGGTCAGGATATTTTGATCGAGCGTCACGTCGATTTGGTCGGGCTTGTATCCGGCAACCGGGATCTCGACGGTGTAACCGTTCTCCGTTTTGTTGATCTCGAGACCGTAGAACTGCGCTACGCTCGGGAAGAGGCCGCGAAATCCGTTGTCGCGGGTCGCAAGTAGGGCCATGGTGTCTTGAGTGCTCCTTGAGTGCGGCGTCCAATGGGCGCCAAAAATTTCGACACGCTCATCGTAGCGCGGTTCTGGCAGTCTTGTCAATAGACTGCTAATACTGCCATAGTCCATTTTTACGCTGTCGATGGCTCGCTTGCTCCCCGCCCGGCGCCCAGCCAAATCGGCTCGACCAGAGATCCCGCCGCGGGTTCGAGCACCCGCCAGCAGTCGATGATCCGGATCGGCCGTGAGGCGCGTTCGGGGAGCGAGGCGTATTCCGTCCACGGCGTGACGATGACGGCGATCTCGGCGTCGCGCAGCGCCTCGTCGGCGCTCGCCGCGTGACGGACCTCTGGACCGAGAACGCGCGCCGCCGCGGCGCCGGCCAACGGGTCGTGAACGATCACACGATAACCGCGCTCCGCAAGGCGCTGCGCGAGCATCACGCCCTGGCTCTCTTCGATGACCGGCGTGTCGGGCTTGTACGCCATGCCAAGCACGGCGACGGATGCGCCCTTCGAGACGCGCGACGCGACCGCCGATTCCAAACGATCGATTTGGTATCTATTGAGCGCGTGCGTCGACTCCGCAATGTCTGCGCGCGCCCCCAGGCGCGATGCGAGCGTCGCGAACGCAACGTTGTCGCGCGGAAAGCACGGGCCGCCGAAACCGGTCGCGCCACGCAGATACTTACGCCCGATGCGCGTGTCGGAACCCAGCGCTTCGGCGACGACGTCGACGTCGGCGTCCGGCAACCGGTCGCAGATGTCGGCCAGCATGTTCGCGTACGAAATCTTCGTCGTGACGAACGTGTTGACGGAGATCTTGGTCAGCTCTGCGTTGACGAAATTCATGCGCCGGACCGGCGGCGCGTTCTCGCAAACGGTCTCGTAGACCGATGCGACGAGTGCTCCGGCTTTGGTGTCACTCTCCCCGATCAGCAGGAAGTCAGGCCGCAGCATGTTCGATACGACGCTGCCGAGCGCAACGAACTCGGGATTGTAGCACAAGCCCAAATCGCTTCCGAGCCGGCGGCCGCTGCGGCGCTCGAGCGTCTCGCGAATCACGCCTCCGGTTGCGCCCGGCATAACCGTCGACGTCACGACGACGGCGTGATATGCCTTTTTTTCTTTGAGTGCGGCGCCCAGCTGCTCCATCACGGCGAGAACGTGCTCGTTCGAAAACGCACCGCTCGCGTCGCTCGGCGTCGGAACGATGATGAACGTGACGTCGCTTTCGGCTGCAACGCGGACATAATCCGTCGTGAACGTCAGCCGGCTCTCGGCTGCGTCCAGCATTTCCTGTAAACGCGGCTCGACGAAAGGCGCCGGTCCTTGCCCCAAGCTCGCAACGAACGCAGGATCGATGTCGAGCCCGACAACGCGATGTCCCTTTGCCGCAAAGACGGCAGCCATCGGCAATCCGAGCTTCCCCAAACCCACGACCGATACGTTCATTTTACAATTTTCGAAGGGGGATAATTGCGGCCCTGGGAACTCGAAACGACCATGGCGCGGCGCGAATCCGTACTTATTGCAGGCGGTGGCGGCTTCATTGGCGGGTGGATGGCGCTCGGCGCCCTGGCACGCGGTTTTTCACACGTGCGATGCGTCGACGTCAAGCCGACGAGCGAGTGGTATCAAGTGCACGACGAGTGCGACAATATCATCCTCGACTTGCGCAATCCCGATGACTGCCGCAGAGCCGTGCGCGGGATGGATTACGTCATCAATTTGGCCGCCGACATGGGCGGGATGGGATATATCGAAGCGCATCGCGCCAACTGCATGGTCTCGGTGCTCATCAACACGCACTTGCTGTGCGCGGTACGCGACACCGGCAATCAGCGTTATTTCTTCGCCTCGTCCGCATGCGTGTACAACACGGAAAAGCAGCGCGAATCCGACGTAACCCCGCTCAAGGAGGACGACGCCTATCCGGCCATGCCCGAAAACGGCTACGGCTGGGAAAAGTTGTTTTCCGAGCGCATGTGTCAGCATTTCCTCGAGGATTTCGGCGTGCAGACGCGCGTCGCTCGCTATCACAACGTGTACGGACCGCGCGGCACCTGGGACGGTGGCCGCGAGAAAGCGCCGGCCGCGATCTGCCGCAAGGTGGCGCAAGCGAAGCTGAGCGGAGTCCACGATATCGAGATATGGGGCGATGGCGAACAAACGCGCACGTTCATGTTCATCGACGACTGCGTCGCAGGTACGTTCATGCTGACGCAGAGTACCTTTGCCCAGCCGCTCAATATCGGTTCCTCGCGCTTGGTGACGATCAATCAAATGGTCGACATCGTCGAGAACATCGCCGGTATCAAACTGAACCGCAAATACAAGACCGACGCGCCGCTCGGCGTACGCGGCCGCAGCTCGGATAATACGCTGATCAAAAAAGCCTTCGGCTGGGAGCCGGAGATCTCACTCGAGGAAGGGCTCGAGAAAACGTATCGTTGGATCTACGACCAGCTGATGCAGGGCGACACGATCCCGCTAGCGGCTCGGTAATCCCACCGGAACTTCGTCTCCGAGCGCCCGCTCGGGGACGAGATATCCCTGCACGTAATCGCGGATTCCGTCCTCGAGCGACGTTATCGGCTTGTCGTACCCGCTCGCGCGAAGCTTCTCGATCGAAGCCTGAGTGGCGTATTGATAGCGGCCCCGCAGGATTTCGGGCATCTCGATGAAGCGAACGTCGGGCTTGCGTCCCATCGCGCTAAAAACGGCACCCACGAGATCCAACCACGTCCGCGCCGTGCCCGAGCCGAGATTGAACAGGCCGTGCGCGTTGGACGCGTTCGCCAGGTGCACCGTCATCGCGACCGCGTCTTTGACGTAAATGAAATCGCGCGTCTGCGCGCCGTCCGGGATGTGGGGACGATAGCTCTTGAAGAGTCCGACCCAGCCGTCGCGCAAGATGCTCTCGTATGCTTTGTGGACGACCGATCGCATGTCGCCTTTGTGGTCCTCGTTCGGTCCGTAGACGTTGAAATATTTTAGTCCGACGATGCGGTCGAGGATGCCGCTGCGCGCGGCGTATATATCGAAGATATGCTTCGAAAATCCGTACTTGTTGAGTGGGCGCAGCTCCGAGGGCTCGAGGTCTTCGCGCAAGCCATGCTCCCGCGCACCGTACGTCGCACCCGAACTTGCATACACGAAGCGGCGGCCCTTCGCGACCGCCCATTCAGCCAGCATCTTCGTATACGCGAAGTTGTTGCGAATCAAATACGTCGCGTCGCCCTCCGTCGTCGACGAACACGCACCGAGATGGAATATCGTCGAGATTTGGTCAAGCTTTCCGGGTGCGTCGCTGACGATGCGCGCGAGGTCGTCGGCTTCGAGGTAATCGCGAAAGCGCAGCGGGACGAGATGCCGCCACTTTTCGCCCGTGCCCAACCGGTCGGCGATGAGGATGTCGTCGAAGCCGTTCCGGTTCAGCTCCCAAACGAGCGCACTTCCAATGAACCCGGCCCCGCCGGTTACGAGGATCCGCATACTCCGTCTTTCGCGGTGTGTTAGCATAGGAACTCCGTGTCCCTAGCCACCCCCGTTCTCTATCGCTCCTTTGCAGCTCTGCTCGACCGTTTACGGTCATCGAGCGGTGCTGCTGCATTCGCATTGCATGAAACGGGCGCTGCGGCACGACCCTATCTGCTCTCGAGCATCTTCAAGGCACTCGGCGACCAAATTCTCGTCGTCGTACCGACGGCGGACGTGGCAGAACGGACGTTTGCCGACCTTCTTTATTACCTCGGTGAGGGCGAGAACAGTCCGGTCGCATTGATGCGGCCGCGCGACGAGAGCATCGGAGCTCTCGAAAGCCCGTCGGAGCGCAGCGCACGTATGACGCTGCTCGCCGATCTGTGTGCGCGCCGTTCGATGATCGTCGTCGCGCCCGTCGCCGCACTGCGCCAGTATCTGATGCCGCGCGACGTTTTCGAGAGTCTCATCTTCCGCCTCGAGCGCGGCACGAGCGCCGGTTTCGAAGAGACGCAGCAGCGTCTCTTCCGGTTCGGCTATCATCGCGTCGACGTCGTCGGCGCAGCCGGCGAGTACGCAGTGCGCGGCGGCTTGATCGACGTCTTTGCGGCGACCGCCGAGCGGCCGGTACGGATCGAGTTCTTCGGCGACGACGTCGACAGCATTCGACCGTTCGATCTGCAGTCACAGCGCAGCGACTCGGGCGAGCCGCTGGCACAGGTCACGATTGCGCCGTGGGGCGAGATTCCGCGCGAAGCCGTCTATCGCGAGCGCATCAGCGAACGCGTCACGGGCGAACCCGGCGTCGTCTCCGCCGTGCGCGCGTACCTTGCATCCGGCGCGGAAGTTCCGGAGGCGTGGCTTTCGCTCGCGTACGATCGCCACGCGACGATCTTCGAATATCTCTCGCAGCGTGCGCTCGTCGTGTTGCAAGAGCCGCAAATGCTTGCAACGATCGACGAAAGCCTCAGTGAAGAGCGCTCGCGCGAACAAGAGGTTTTGCTCGCCGGCGTCGAGTCGGGCGAGCTCGACGTTCGTGCCGACGACGTGGGTGAAGCCCTGCTTGCGGACGTGAGCGCGCCGTATCCGAGCCTGGCCTCGCTGCGCGAGGAGCTCGCGCGGACGACGTCGCTCGTGATCTCCGGCGCAATCGAAGGTGACGCCGCCGAAGCCTGGGTGCCGCGCATACTCGAACGCTTTGCCCTCGAGACGCGCCCCGTCGAGCACTTCCAACGGCGCATCGACGCATTCATGACCGCGGTACGCGAGTGGATCGGAGCCGGCGATACAGTCTGGCTGACCGTCACCGGCGCCTCGCGTTTGCACGAAATGCTGCACGGCGCGGGCATCGACGCGCAACGCGGGATGCCGCGTGCCTTACTCGGCAACGCTGCGGTCTACGTCGATCAAGGCTCGATCGACGCGGGCTTCTCGATACCGGGATTGCGTTTGCACGTGCTGGGCGACCGCGAAATTTACGGACAGCCGCAGCGGCGCGTCAAGCTCCGCGCCGTCAAGGAAGGCGTCCCGGTCACGCTTTCCGATTTGTCGGTCGGCGATTTCGTCGTGCACGCCGTGCACGGCATCGGACAATACCTCGGCTTGCGAACCGAGACGATTCTCGGCACGACCAGCGACTATCTCGATTTGCAATATGCCGGCAACGACCGGATGCTCGTCCCCGTGCACCAGATGCACATGGTGACGAAATACAATGCCGGTGAGGGCGTTGCTCCGCGCCTTTCAAAGATGGGCGGCGCCGATTGGGCGCGTGCCAAGAGCCGGGTCAGCGAGCAGCTCGCAAAAATCGCCGACGAGCTCGTCGCCCTGTACGCCGAGCGCGAATCCGCGCCGGGCTATTCCTTCGGCCCGGACGCGCCGTGGCAGTCCGAGCTCGAAGAGGCCTTTCCGTACACGGAAACGCCCGATCAGCTCAAAGCGATCAACGAAGTCAAAGGCGACATGGCGGCTTCGCGGCCGATGGACCGGCTCGTATGCGGCGACGTCGGGTACGGGAAAACCGAGGTCGCGATTCGCGCCGCCTTCAAAGCCGTGCTCGCCAAGAAGCAAGTCGCGATCTTGGTTCCCACCACGCTGCTGGCCGCGCAGCATTTCCGTAACTTCAGCGCCCGTTTCGCGAGCTTCCCCGTTGCGATCGCCGAGCTTTCGCGCTTCCGGACGAAAAAGGAACAACAAGCGACCCTGCGCGAGGTCGCCGGCGGCAAGATCGATATCGTCATCGGGACGCACCGTCTCTTGCAAAAGGACGTCGTCTTCAAAGACCTCGGTTTGCTCGTGATCGATGAAGAGCAGCGCTTCGGCGTCATGCACAAGGAGCGCCTCAAGCAGCTGCGCGCGAGCATCGACGTGCTCACGCTCTCCGCAACACCGATTCCGCGCACGCTCCAGATGTCGCTGTTCGGCGTGCGCGACCTCTCGCTGATTCAAACGGCGCCGGCCAACCGGCTCTCGACGAAGACGGTCGTCGTACCGTCGAGCGATTCGGTCGTGCAACGCGCGATCATGGCCGAGCTCGATCGCGGCGGACAAGTGTACTTCGTGCACAACCGTATCGAAACGATTTATGCAGTCGCGAAGGCGCTCGAGCAGCTGGTCCCCAAAGCGCGCATCGGAATCGGGCACGGACAGATGAGCGAGACCGAGCTCGGCCCCGTGATGCAGCGTTTCATCGAGGGCGAAGTCGACATCTTCGTATCGACGACGATCATCGAGAACGGTCTCGACATCCCCAACGTCAACACGATCATCATCAGCGACTCCGACAAGTTCGGGCTCGCCGACCTCTATCAGCTGCGTGGACGCGTGGGACGCTCGAACCAGCAAGCGTACGCGTATCTCTTGTATCAAGCCCACAAAGCGCTCACCGAAGAGGCCAAGGCGCGCCTCGAGGCGATTCGCGAGTTCACGCATCTCGGCAGCGGGATGCAGATCGCGATGCGCGATCTCGAAATTCGCGGCTCCGGGAACTTGCTCGGAAAGGCGCAGAGCGGTTTCATCGGTGCGGTCGGATTCGAGACGTACTGCTCGCTGCTCGCGGATGCGATCGCCGAACGGCGCGGGCGCGCAAAGAACACGCTCGAAGAGCGCCGCGAAGCGGTCATCGACATCAAGATCGACGCCTTCATCCCGGCCGACTACATTCCGCAAGTCTCGCAGAAGATCGCCGTCTATCAGCAGCTCGCGGGCGCGCGCAGCGAAGAACAAGTCGAAGAGATCGCGGCCGGCGTGCGCGACCGCTTCGGCGCGTTTCCCGACGAGTTCCGCGACCTCGTCGAGATCACGAAGCTGCGCACGATCGCGCTGCGCAAGAACATCACGCGCGTCGTGATCGACGAGCGGCGCCTTACCTTCGGCGTCGGGAGCGGGTTTGCGCTCGAGCCGACCGCGATTCCGCGCCTGCAATCGCTCACGAAGAATCGTTTCCGATTCGGCGACGGCAAGATCACGGTCGACCTCCCCACGCGCATGGAAACGCCCAGAGAAGCGCTTCCCTTGGTGAGGCAGCTCGTCGAGGCGATTTAGGCACCACCGTCATCCCGAGCGTAGCGACCGCAGCGCCACTGTCATCCCGAGCGTAGCGACCGCAGCGCCACTGTCATCCCGAGCGTAGCGACCGCACCGCCACTGTCATCCCGAGCGTAGCGACCGAAGGGAGCGAAGTCGAGGGACCGCCGCTGTCCCTCGACTACGGCGCTTCGCGCCTGCGCGAGGGATGACGGCGCTTCGCGCCTACGCTCGGGATGACAGCGCTTCGCGCCTACGCTCGGGATGACAGGCTGCGCGAGGGATGACGCTGGAGGAACCCCCAGGGGGTGTGCGAACCCACGCGTGTTTTGCGAAATATAAGCGTAATTGCCGTAGCATTCGGCCTGTTGCTCACCGCCTGCAGCAGCAATAGCGGCGGGGCGATCGCGACCGTCAACGGTCAGCAGATCAGCCGTAGCGCGTTCGACACCAAACTCGAATCGAGCCAAGCCGGACGCGGCATTCTCAACCAGATGATTCAAAGCGATCTGATCGATCAGTACGCGCAGGAGAATCACATCGATCCGAGCTCGACGCAAATCGATGACGAGCTCAATAAGCTCAAGGCGCGCTATCCGAACGGGCAGTTCGATATGATCGTCAAGCAGCAGGGTCTCACCGACAGCGACGTGCGCAACATCCTGCGTCAACAGCTCGTGCTGCAACAAGCGGTCGCGAAGAAAGTTCCGCCGATTACCGACGCACAAGTCGCCGCGTTCTTCAAGCAGAACCATGCGATGTTCGACAAGCCCGAACAAGTGCGCGCGCGCCACATCCTCGTTCCCGATCTCAAGACGGCCGAGATGATCGAAGCCAAGCTCAAAGCCGGCGGCAATTTCGCGGCTCTGGCCAAGCAATATTCAGCCGATCCGGCCAGCAAGGACAAGGGCGGCGAGCTGGGATTCTTCGGGCACGGACAAATGGTGCAGCCGTTCGATCAGGCCGCGTTCAGCTTGCCGGTCGGCAAGATCAGCCAACCGGTGAAGAGCCCATTCGGCTATCACATCATTCAAGTCGAAGAAAAGAAACCGGCCGTCAAAGCGACGCTGGCCGGAAGCCAAGCGCAAATTCGTCAAACGCTCTTGCAACAAGCCGAGCAGCAACGGATTCAACCGTTCTTGCAAGAGCTGCACAGTAAGGCCACGATTACTGTGAACGACCAGCGCTTCGCCGATCTCGCGAGCACGCCGTTACCGCCCGCGCCGTCGACCGCTGCAGTCTCGGCCGCGCCGGCCGCGTCGCCTGCGGCATCTCCCGCCGCCACGAAGTAAACCGCGTCGCGCCGGTTGAACGAACCGGCGTGATCCGCATCGTCGGGCTCGGTCCGGGTGACCCGGACTTGCTCACGCTCGGAAGTCTTGAAGCGTTGCGCTCGGTTGGACGCGCAGCGACGGTTCTCGCGCCCCCGGAGCTCGTGCTCTTTCTCGAAAGCGAAGGGATCGAGCTGCTCAAGCTCGTCGAGCGCCCGGGGCTTTTCATGCGCGGGAGCCGCGAAGAGATCGACGCCTTCGTGATGCGCGTCGATGCGAACCGCGACATCGGCCTGGGCGTGCTCGGGAATCCACTCTCGGATTTCGCCGGCCTCCCGGTGCTCTTGCGCGCGCTCGAAGCGCGCGGGATCGCAACCGAGATCGTGCCGGGCGTTCCGAAGGCGACGCTCTCCGCAGCGATCGCGATGCCGCTCGTCCCATTGCCTCCCGGATCGGAGCACCATACTTGGGAGGATCTCGTCGAGATCATGGCGCGCTTGCGGCGCTCCTGCCCGTGGGATCGCGAGCAAACGCACCGCACGCTCGTGCCCTATCTCATCGAGGAAACGTTCGAAGTCGCGGAAGCAATCGAACACGAGCGCGACGACGCGCTATGCGAAGAGCTCGGTGACTTGCTCCTGCAAATCGTCTTTCACTCGCAGGTTGCGACGGAGCGCGGAAAGTTTTCGGTCGCCGACGTGATCGACGCTCTTTCAAATAAAATGATCCGCCGCCATCCGCACGTCTTCGGCGATCAAGCGGTCTCCGGCGTCGCCGAAGTCTGGAAGAACTGGGAACAGATCAAAGCCGCGGAAGGCGCCGCGCTCGGCCGCAACAGCCGGCTCGACGGCATTCCGAAAGCGCTCGGCGCGTTGCAGCGCGCACAGAAAATGCAAGAGAAAGCCTCGCGCGTCGGATTCGACTGGCCGGATGCTCGCTCGGTGACGCACAAGCTGAGCGAGGAGATCTCGGAGCTCGCCGAAGCGCAAAGCAGCGGCGACCCGGATCGAATCCGCGAAGAGATCGGCGACATTCTCTTCACGCTGGTCAACGTCACGCGACAGCTCGGCATCGACGCCGAGGGCGCGCTGCGCGAAGCCAACGACAAATTCTATCGCCGCTTCACGTTCATGGAGCAGCGAGCGTCCGCCGAGGGACGCAACCTCGGCGACATGAGCATGGACGAGCTCGAAGATCTATGGCAGTTGGCGAAAACGGCGGCGTAACGCTGCGCGTCCGCATGAGCGCACACGACGCGCACTACGGCGGCAATCTGGTCGACGGAGCGCGCATTCTCGCGCTCTTCGGAGACGTCGCGACCCAGCTGCTGATCGAGCTCGACGGCGACGAAGGCCTGTTCGCCGCCTATGAAAGCGTCGAGTTTCTCGCTCCCGTATACGCGGGGGATTACATCGAAGCGTACGGCGAGATCACGAAGGTCGGCACGACGTCGCGCGCGATGCGCTTCGAAGCGCGCAAGATCGTCGCAGCGCGGCCGGATCTTTCACCCAGCGCGGCCGACGCCCTGAGCGAGCCCGCGATCGTCGTGCGCGCGCGCGGGACGTGCGTCGTGCCGAAAGACAACCAGCGCAAGATTGCGACTCGACAAGTTTCTTAAGGTTGCCCGGCTCGCGAAACGCCGCACGGAGGCCAAAGAAGCGCTCGATGCCGGACGGATCTTCGATCGGCGCGGACGCGCGCTCAAGGCGGGCTACGAAGTAAAGGCCGGCGACGTGCTCGAGATTCACTATGCGCGAAAAACGCTCACGGTCCGGGTCGAGTCGGTGCCGTTGCGCGTCACGCCCGGAATAAAGCCCGTCGAGCTGTATTCGATTCTCGGCGAACGCAACGACGTCGACCAGTGGCTATAGCAAATCGCGTTTCGTTTTCGGCCGACGTCAAAGATGCGCTGGCGCGCGACGTCCCCACGAACGCCGCTGCGCGCGCGGCGCTGCGCGACGGCCTCGCGCGCTACGGCGGACGCGACGGCATCTTCCGCACGCAGCGTCCGGCGGTGGCGCGGCTCGCGCGCGTCCTGGCCGGCGATTCTCCCTCGATCACAAAGCTCGTAGGGATGCGGCTCTATCGTACCGCGACGTATGCGCTCGCAATCCCGGCTCCCACGGCGCGAATGCCGCGCACGCAACCCGAGCGCCGCATGGAAGCGCGCGGCGCGTTCCTCGCGTGCGGTTCTCTTGCAACTCCTGCGCATGGCTACCACCTGGAGTTCGTGATCGCAGACGAGCATGACGCGTCGCGTTTGACGTCGATTCTCACGCACCTCGGAATCCCTCCCAAACGCACGATCCGCAAGAAGCGCCCGCTGCTCTACTATAAAGACTTGGATCTGATCGTCGCGGTGCTCGGTCAAATCGGCGCCTACGCAGCAGTGTTGCAATTGGAAGACGTGCGCGCGATGAAGGAAACGAAGAATCGTATCCGGCGTCTCGTCAACACTGAAGCTGCAAATCTCGATCGCGCGACGAGCGCGTCGGCGGCGCAACGTGCGGCGATCGCGTTGGTGGCCGATCGCTACGGATTGCGCAAGCTCTCGCCGGCGATGCGCGAAATCGCGCAGCTGCGGCTGCAGCACCCGGAGGAATCGCTCTCGCAGCTCGGCCGCCGCTGCCGCCCGGCGGTCCCCAAGGCGACCGTCAATGGCCGCCTCGCTTCGATCCTGCGGCTGGCACGGCGTCTTCGCGAGGGCGCGGCACGGGTATAGCGGAAGGCGAGCCCGCCACTTAACAGACGAGGAGCTCGAATGCGTATCGGAATCAACGGGTTCGGCCGGATCGGCCGTAACTTCACGAAGGCGCTCTTGGAACGGTATCCACAGGTCACGATTGCGGCCGTCAACGACCTGACCAGCGCTGCCGAGCTCGCGCACCTCTTCAAGTACGACTCGAACTACGGCATCTACGACGGCGACGTCGGAGCCGACGGTGACCGGCTCAACATCGGCAAGCAGAGCATCAAGGTCATCGCCGAACGCGATCCCGCAAAGATTCCCTGGAAAGATCTCGGCGTCGACGTCGTCATCGAATCGACCGGCCTCTTCACGAACGCCGAGAAAGCAGGCCTGCACATCAGCGGCGGGGGCGCAAAGAAAGTCATCATTTCGGCGCCCGCAAGCGGCGAAGACATCACGCTCGTCCTGGGTGTGAACGCCGACAAATACGATCCCGAAAAACACAAGATCATCTCGAATGCGTCGTGCACGACGAATTGTTTGGCGACGGCGGTCAAGCCCATCGTCGATACGCTGGGCTGGCAACGCGGCTTCATGACGACCGTGCACTCCTACACGAACGATCAGCAGATTCTGGATGCGCCGCACAAGGATTGGCGCCGGGGCCGCAACGCGGCAACAAATATCGTTCCGACCTCGACGGGTGCGGCGAAGGCGCTGTACCTTACGATCCCGGAAGTCAAAGGGACGTTCGACGGCTTTGCGCTGCGCGTTCCGACGCCGACCGTCTCCATGATTTATCTCGTCGCGCAGACCAAGAAACCGACGACCAAAGACGAGCTGAATGCGCTGCTGAAGCGCGCGACCGAGAGCGGACCGCTCAGCGGCATCATGCAGTACACCGACGAGCTGCTGGTCTCGAGCGATTTCAAACGCTCGCAGTACAGCTCGATCATCGACTCGGGCTTGACGAACGCCAACGGCGATTTGGTTCAGATCGGCGCATGGTACGACAACGAGTGGGGCTACTCGTGCCGTCTCGCCGACGTTGCGAACATGGTTCTGAGCAAGATGCCGGCAAAGGTTTAGCTTTTGCATTTTGCGACCCTGAGCGACTTCGACTATCGCGGCCGCCGCGTTTTGGTGCGCGAAGATCTCAACGTCCCGATGCGCGGCGATCCCGCGACGGCGAGCGGAATGACCGTGGCGGACGACACCCGGCTGGTCGCGGCGCTCCCGACGCTGCGCAAGCTGCGCGAAGGTGGTGCGCGGACGATCATCTGTTCGCACCTCGGACGGCCGGACGGCAAACGCGATCCGAAGCTGTCGCTGGAGCCCGTCGGGAAGAGGCTTTCTGAGCTGCTCGGCGTCCCCGTCGCGTTCGCCCACGATTGCATCGGGCCCGAAGCCACGGCCGCCGCCGAGCGGCTGCGCGACGGGGAGTTCCTACTGCTCGAAAACGTGCGCTTTCAGCCCGAAGAAGAAAAGAACGATCAGCGCTTCGCCGAGGAACTTGCGGCGCTTGCCGAGCGTTACGTCAACGACGCCTTCGGCACAGCACATCGCGCCCACGCCTCGACCGAAGGCGTCGCTCATTATCTGCCGTCGGCGGCGGGTCTGCTGATGGAAGCGGAGCTTTCCGCGCTCGCGAAGCTGACCGAAGATCCGAAGCAGCCCTACGTGTGCGCGATCGGCGGTGCAAAGATCGCCGACAAGATCGGCGTGTTCACGAACCTCATCGGAAAGATTCAAGCGTTCTGTGTCGGGGGCGGCATGGGCAACACGTTTCTCGCGGCCTCCGGCGTCGACGTCGGCAAGTCGCTGCGCGACTCGGATCTCGAGCCGGCCAGGAAGATACTCGCGCTCGCCCGCGAGCGAGGTGTCGAGTTTCATTTGCCGACCGACGCGATCGTCGCAGAGAGCCTCGACGACGACGCACCCTCGGCGGAAGTATTGCTTTTGGAGCCGCTGGGGAGTCGCATGATCCTCGACATCGGCCCTGCAACATCGGGTGTCTATGCCGATGTGATTCGCAGAGCGCGCACGGTCGTCTTCAACGGCCCGATGGGCGTTTACGAGAAAACAGCATACCAGCAGGGCACGCGCATAATCGGTCAGGCGCTCGTCGAAGCGACCGCCGAGGGAGCGACGACCGTCGTCGGCGGCGGCGACGCCGCCGCAGCCGCGCACATGCTCGGCTTCGACAAGGGCGTTACGCACGTCAGCACCGGCGGCGGCGCGACGCTCGAATTTCTGGAAGGGAAAACGTTGCCGGGAGTCGCCGCACTCGAAGCATGCAGCGCCGCACGCTGATCGTCGGCAACTGGAAGATGCACAAAACGATCGCGCAGGCGCGCGAGCTGGTTCGCGCGCTGCTGAGCGACAAGTCGTGGCAATTTCCGGACGTCGACGTTGCAATCGCGCCGCCATTTACCGCGCTGGCCGGCGTCGCCGCCGAGCTGGCCGGCGCGAAAAAGCCTTTGCTCGGCGCGCAAACGATGCATTATTCCGAGCAGGGACCGTTTACCGGACAGATCTCGCCGACCATGCTCCTCGAAGTCGGGTGCCGCTACGTTATTCTCGGACACTCGGAGCAACGGGAATTTGGGGGTGAGACGGATGCGACCGTCAATCTGAAAGTCAAGTCCGCGCTGGCGCACGGCATGATTCCGATCGTCGCGGTCGGCGAGTCGTTCGACGAGCACAAAGCCGGGCGCGCAAAGGAGCGCGTCACGTCGCAAATCCTTGGTGCATTCGACGGCATCGATGCGCGGGATCGCGAGCGCTGCGTGCTCGCCTACGAGCCGATTTGGGCAATCGGAAGCGGGCTCTCCGAGGATCCCGGCGCCGCGGACGACGTCATGGCCGAGATACGTTCGATCGACAACGCATTCGATCGCGTTCAGATCCTCTACGGCGGCAGCATGAAACCGAACAATGTCGAGAGCCTCGTGTCACAACCGAATATCGACGGCGGGCTGATCGGCGGCGCCAGTCTCGATGCGGAAGTCTTCGCCGAGCTGATTCGCAACGCGCATTCGGCGGTCGCTGCATGAGCGAAAATCGCCGGCCGCTGGTCCTCGCCGTCCTCGACGGGTGGGGTGTTCGAACCGAGACACACGGAAATGCGATCGCCGCCGCGGAGTTGCCGAATTGGCGACGCTTCCTTGCGACGTATCCGCACGTGCTGCTCGAAGCCAGCGGCGAAGCCGTCGGACTGCCGCACGGCATCATGGGCAACAGCGAGGTCGGACACATCAACATCGGCAGCGGACGCGTCGTGCCGCAAGGCGTCGTCGTCATCGACAGCGAGATCGCCGACGGCAGCTTTGCGAAGAATCCGGTCTTGCGCGATGCGATCGAGCACGTTCAGAAGAGCGGCGGCTCGCTGCAGCTGCTCGGACTGCTTTCGGATGGCTGCGTGCACAGCTCGTTGCTGCACCTCGAAGCCTTGATCGACGCGGCCGCCGCCGCAAAAGTGCCGTTCGAGATTCACGCCTTCCTGGACGGGCGCGACACGCCGCCGCGCTCGGCGTTGACCTACCTGGATCGCTTGAACAAACGGCTCGAAGCCGTCGAACGGCCGAATGCGATCGCAAGCGTCAGCGGACGATTCTACGCGATGGACCGCGACAAGCGTTGGGAGCGCGTCGAACGCGCCTATGAGGCGCTGGCGCGCGGTAAGGCGGCCTTCAACGCACCCAATGCGCGTACTGCGATCGAAGCCGCTTATGCGCGCGACGAGAGCGACGAATTCGTTCAGCCGACGCTCATCGGCGCGAATCGTCCGGTCCGCGACGGCGATTCGGTGATCTTCTTCAACTTTCGTCCGGATCGCGCGCGCGAGCTGACGCTGGCCTTCAGCGATCCGTCATTTTCGCACTTCGATACCCTGAAATGGAAAGATCTCGTCTTCGCGACGATGACGAAGTACGAAGAGAGCTTTCCGAACCCGGTTCTGTTCGGACCCCGCCCGCAATCCCAGACCTTCGGCGAAATCGTCGCTGAAGCCGGCCTTCGCCAGCTTCGCTTAGCAGAAACCGAGAAGTACGCGCACGTCACGTACTTCTTCAACGGCGGTCGCGAGGACGTCTTCGAAAACGAAGACCGCATTCTCATCCCTTCGAATCGCAAGGTAGCGACCTACGATCTCGCGCCGGAGATGATGGCAGCCGAGATCACGACTGCTGCGATCGAGGATCTCGATCACAAGCACCATGACGTCATCGTCATGAACTACGCAAACGCCGACATGGTCGGTCACACCGGCGTGTGGGACGCGACGGTCTCGGCGGTCGAGACGCTCGACGTCGCACTCGGCCGGCTCGAACAGCGCGTCCTGGCGCGTGACGGCATCTTGGCGATCACCGCCGACCACGGCAACGCCGAAGAAAAGATCGACGCCGATGGCAATCCGCTCACCGCACACACGACCAGCCCCGTACCGTTCTTGATCGTCTCGCAGCACTCGGTCGGGGAGCTGGCCGAGGGTGGCAAACTGGGTGACATCGGGCCGACCCTGCTCCCGCTCATCGGCTTGCGCGTGCCCAGCGAGATGACCGGCAAGAATCTGCTGGCGTGAACGACGTCGATGTCGCGATCGTCCTCGGAACGGGTCTGTCCGGGCTCGTCTCGGAACGAATCGCGAACGCGGAGATAATCACATACGAGCAGCTCGGGCTTCCGCGCGCGTCGCTCGCCGGCCACAAGGGTGAAGCAATCGTCGGAGAATGGCATCGACGGCGCGTTGTGGCGTTTTCCGGACGCTACCATCTCTATCAGGGATTCAACGCGCGCCAGGTCACCGCGCAGGTCGACCTCGCGCATGCCGCCGGGGCGCGAACGATCATCATCACAAACGCGTCGGGCGGCTTGAACGCGACGTTCAACGCGACGGATCTGATGCTGATCACCGACCAGGTCAATTTGACCGGAACGAGCCCGCTGATCGGGCCCGACGATCCCAATCCCTTCATCGAGATGCTGGGTGCATACGATCCCGGACTGTGCGAGCTAGCGCGCCGCAGCGCTGCATCGCTCGGCATACCTTTGCGCGAAGGCGTCTACGCCGGTTTGGTCGGACCGGCGTTCGAAACGCACGCCGAAGCGCGCTGGCTGCGCTCGATCGCGGACGTGGTCGGCATGTCGACGGTTCTCGAGACGATACGCGCGCGCTACTTGAAGATGCGCGTCCTCGGCTTCAGCGTGATCACGAACATGGTCGGGTTGCCGACTTCACACGAGGAAGTCATGGCAGCCGGCAGCGCGCGCGCCGGCGACCTTGCCCGCCTGCTCGACAGCGTCGTCGAATCGCTCTGACGGTCGCCTTGCAGCGACCGCCCGCTTAAATCTGCTTAATGCTCGAAAGACTGCGCGAGCGATGACCGAACTCTCATCCGTATGAGCCGCATTTCGCGTTCGCGTTTCATTACGGCGGCAGCCGCTACGGCGATGACGCCGATGGTCGAGTGGGTTCGGCCCGCCATGGCACAAGCCGCGCCGTCGAAGCTGACCGATATCGATCATCTGGTCTTCTTGATGCAGGAAAACCGGTCGTTCGATCACTATTTCGGCACGCTTTCGGGCGTCCGCGGTTTCGGCGATCCGCAGGCGGTCGAATTGCCGGAAGGCCGCCCGGTCTTCTATCAACCTGACGACCTCACCAAGGGCGGCTACGTTCTCCCGTTTCATCTCGACACGAAAACGACGAGCGCGCAACGCCTGCACGATCTCAGTCATGCGTGGAAGATTCTGCACGAAAGCTGGAACAGCGGAAAGATCGACGGCTGGGTGAGCTCGCATCGCGAAAGCGACGGCTCGAGCGGTCCGCTGACGATGGGCTATTATACGCGCGACGACTTGCCGTTCTACTACGCGCTCGCCGACGCGTTTACGATTTGCGACGGCTATCATTGTTCGGTGATGGGGCCGACCGATCCGAATCGTTATTTCTGGATGTCGGCGACGATCGACCCCGATGCACAGAACGGCGGCCCAGCAACCTACAACAACGAGCATAAACGCTACACCTGGCCGACCTATCCGGAGCGATTGGAGAAAGCCGGCGTCTCGTGGCGCATCTACCGGCCGGAAAGCGACATGCGATATCCGGTCGGCCTCGACGTCGTCATGAATTTCGCGACGTTCCAAGACGCCGACAAAACGTCGTCATTCTATGACAGCGGCGTCAAGCTGCGCTCGGTCGACACGATGCTGCAAGACATTCGCAGCGGAAATTTGCCGTCGGTTACCTGGATCGTCCCGCCGTACGCGCTCTGCGAGCACCCCGACATGCTCCCGGCCGCCGGCGAAGACTACGTCCGCCGGATTCTGGAAGCGTTCTGGTCGAACCCGAAGCTTTGGGCGCGCACGGCGTTCATCATCGTCTACGATGAAAACGACGGCCTTTTCGATCACGTCGTTCCGTCGACGCCCCCGCCCGGCACGGCAGGCGAATACGTGGACGGGCTACCGATCGGTCTCGGATTCCGCGTGCCGTGTCTCGTCATCTCGCCCTTTTCCCGCGGCGGATACGTCTGTGGCGACACGTTCGATCACACGTCGTGCCTGCGGCTGGTCGAGAAACGCTTTGGGGTCGAGATCCCGAATCTCTCCGCCTGGCGCCGCGCAACGTGCGGCGACCTTACGAGCGCGTTCGGTTTCGGCTCGCCTGCGAACATGAGCGTTCCGTCCCTCCCGCAAACGGCCGGCGCGTTGCGCGCCGTCGAAGCGGCGCTCGCCAAGCTGAGTCCGCCCACAGTTCCGTCGTTGCAAGCGATGCCGAAACCCGAAGTGGGAGCGATCCTCCGGAAGCGCCGAGGCACCACGGCGTAGAACGTACTTCCCATGCGGCTTCGGACGCTGGCTTGGGCCTTTGCCCTGGTCGTCGTTTTCGTTTTACCGACGGCTGTGCGTTGGCGGCTCGAGCAGTCCACTGCGATTCCGATTCTGAGGACGGCCGAGGGATTCTACGATCCGTCGGGAGCGCTGCAGATCGGTGATATCGCGGGCGGCACGCACACCGCGTTTGCGAACGCCGCGGCGCTGCCGGCGTTCCCCGAAGGCTACGTGCCGCGCGTGTATTGGTTTCGGGTGACGATTCCCCACGACGCGTCGATCGCATCACCGGTACTCTCGTACAACTACAAGGTAACGCAGATCGACGTTTTCGGGTCCGATGCAAACGGCGCGGAGCACGTTGCGGGCGGCTTCGATTTGGCGGGCGCCGATAGCGCGCTCGTACCGGGGATATTGCAGCTGCCGGAGTGGGCGCTGCACAACACTCCCGTATTCGTGCGCGTGGCGACGGTTGTCGATCCGCGTTCCCTTATGCTGCGGCCGCTTGCACCGGCGCTGACGGCATCGCTGCAGCGGCGCATCACGTTTGGGTTCTTCGTCGGCTTCTTCGTCGCAATCGGTGCATTCAATTTGTGGACGTTCCTCGCGCTACGCGACCGGCCGCTGCTCGACTACGCGACGGTCATGTTTCTCGAAGCCGCCGCGACCGTTATCGGCTACGGCGTGCTCTGGCAAGTGCTGCCGCCGCTCAGCTTCTTGGTCCGCGAGCTCATATACGACTGCGCCGCCCTGGGCGCCGCCGTCGCGCTCTCGGTCTTCACGATCGGGTTTTTGCGACTCAACCTGCGCGACCGGCACGCCTATTCCGTCGTGCTGCTCGGAACCGCGTGCGTGCTCACCGTCTATCTCACCGATTTCTTTCCGAACATCACGCTGGCATGGGCGTGGACGCTCGTGGCAAGCCTCGTGTTCTACGCAACGCTCTTGTACGCCGGGCTGCGAGCCGGGCGCTCAGGCATGCGCGCCGGACGCATCTACGCCGTCGGAATGGCGTGCATGATGATCGGATACATCGTGAATATGAGCTCCTATTCGCTTCCGCGCCAGGATCTCTTCATCTATGCCTTCCAGGTTGGCGAGGCGCTTCAGGCTCTGATCTTGGCGATTGCCGTCGCCGCAAACGTGCAGGAAACGCGCGCAGAAAACCAACGCTTGCTCGTGGAGTCCCGGCAGCTCACGCAGCTCGCCGCGCTCGACGGTCTCACCGGCGTCCTCAATCGGCGCTCCTTCGATCGGGCACTCGACGATGCAGCGGCTCTGGCCGCCGCGACCGGAAAGCCGCTCGGCGTCCTCATCATGGACATCGATCACTTCAAAGATTTCAACGACACGCTCGGGCATCAGGCCGGAGATGAAGCCTTGCGAAAAGTGGCGCAAGCCTGCGGCTCGTGCGTGCGAACAGGCGACGTCTTCGCACGTTACGGCGGTGAAGAATTCGCAGCAATCGTTGCCAACGCGACCCTCGAAGATTTGCAGCACATCGCGGATCGCATGTTCAGCGGGCTACGGTCGCTGGAAATCCGCCGTGCCGACGGCACGCTCCTCACGATCAGCATCGGTGGAGCGAACGGCACACCGCTCTCGCCGCGAGATGCAGCCGAGATCGTGCACGCCGCCGACGCTGAACTCTACGCCGCCAAACGCAACGGCCGCAACCGCGTCAATCTGAGCCTGTACGAAGTGCTGGTCTAAGCCTGTCCCTCGGCTCGACTCGTGATGACGTCAGGATTTGCGTGCCACGAACGCGATCGTGGTGAAGGTCATCACTTCTTGGTCTTTTTGATTGTAGACCGCAAAGCCGAGACGCATGATGCCCCATTCGGCGCGCGAGCGTGACTCACGTTTCTCCATTACGGTCACTTTCGTGCGAATCGTATCGCCGGGGCGCACCGGCTCCGTCCACCGCAGCTCGTCGATGCCCGGCGAGCCATATCCCGTCTCGTTGATCAGTCCCAAATGAAAGAACATGCGAAACGCGCACGCGAGCGTTTGAAAACCGCTGGCGATCAGCCCGCCGTAGGGCGATTTCGCGGCTGCTTCGGTGTTGATGTGGAAGCGCTGCGGATCGTACTGGAAGGCAAAATCGATGATGCTCGCTTCCGTGATCGTGACACCCGGCGAGATCAGCGATTCGCCCACCTCGAAATCCTCGTAATAGCGGCTCATACGGGGACCTCGACGCCGATCTTGACGACGCGATCCGGCGGAATGTCGAGCACCGACTCGATCGGGAGCGCGTTCGTCACCATCCACGCGAACAGCAACCGTTGCCAAGTCATGAGCCGGTGTCCCTCTCCTCCACGCACAAGGGTCGAGTCTGCGAGATAGAATACCGTATCGTCGAAGACATTGTCCTTTGCCTTGTTGCGGCACAAGATCAGTATCTCGCCGGTCTTCGGAGCCTCCATGAAACCGTAGTGCGCGGTGACGCGATAGAAGCTCTTCTCGCGCAGCTCCTCGAGCTGTATCCGTTCCGCTTCCGGGACCCACGGGCGCCGCTCGTAGATGATCGTCAGGAGCACCACCGTCTCGAACGTGACGTGCGTGCGCAGCCACTGATGCGTAAGCGCATAGGGAACGCCTTGCGGGTGGGCCGTCAAAAACACCGCCGTTCCGACGAGCTTCGTCGGAGGGCGCGCATCGAGGTCTTTCATGAACTCTTCGACCGGAACGCTCATCTTCTCGAATGCGCGCGCTTGCCGCCGGCGTCCGATATTCCATACGACGAAGATCGTGAACACGACGATTGCGATCGTCAACGGTATCCAGCCGCCGGTCGGAATCTTGAAGATGTTGCCGATCAGAAACGAGCCGTCGAAGTACAGGAAGAACGCCGTTAGGACGACGGTCTGCCACACGCGCCAATGCCAAGCGCGGTGCGTAAAGGCTGCAAACGCAATCGTCGTCGAGATCATCGTCAGCGTGACGGCAAGGCCGTAAGCGTCGCCGAGGTTCGCGGAGTGCTTGAACGTCACGACCAGCAGGACGCACAGAATGCCGAGCATCACGTTCACGAACGGAATGTAGATTTGGCCGGCTTGCTCGTGCGACGTATGAACGACGCTCAGCCGCGGAATGTATCCGAGCTGGACGGCTTGCTGGGTGATGGAGAATGCACCCGCGATCAGCGCTTGGGATGCGATGACCGTCGCAGCGGTCGCGAGCAGTACCATCGGCATGATGAACCAGGGCGGGACCATCGAGTAGAAATCGAGCGTCTTCGGAGCGTTCAGCGCGAGAGCTCCCTGGCCGAGATACGCGCACGCCAGCGCGGGGAAGACGGCCGCGTACCACGCCAGGCGAATGGGCTTGATTCCGAAGTGGCCTAAATCGGCATACATCGCTTCGGCTCCCGAGACGCAGAGCACGGTCGCACCCAAGACGACGATGACCGTCATGCTGGGATGCCGGATGAAATGCAGCGCGTAGATCGGGTCGAGCGCGGCCAAAATGCCCGGATGATGCGCGATAGAATTTACACCCAGCGCGACGCACGCCGCGCACCACAGCAGCATCACAGGGCCGAAAAGAAACCCGATCTTCCCGGTTCCGCGCGGCTGGATTAGGAACAGTACGATCAGGATGAGCACGGTGATCGGGACGGCCATCTTGAGCGCGCCGGGCGTTGCCACGTCGAGACCCTCGACGGCGCTCAGGACCGAGATCGCCGGCGTGATGATGCCGTCGCCGTACAGAGCCGCCGTTCCGAACAAGATCACGAGCGCGATGAACGGGAGGCGTCGCTGCTTCGCCGCTTTTATGGGATCGGTCGGATAGATCAAACCGAGCAGCGCGAGCGTGCCGCCTTCGCCGTCGTGGTCCGCGCGCATGATAAACGTCGCATATTTGATGCACACGACGCCGACCAGCGTCCAGAAGAACATCGAGGAGACCGCGAGGACGTTTTCCGGTGTCGAAACAGGCGCGCTCGTACCGAGAAAACACTGTTGAAACGCATATAGCGGGCTGGTGGCGATATCCCCAAAAACGACGCCAAGAGCCCCGAGAGCGAGGTGGGGAACTGCTCCCTGTCGTGCGTGCGACCTCATTACGCTGTTATTCCGCTAGAAGAATCCGAAGTTCCAGATCGTCGATACGGCACCACTCAGCGAACCGACCGCTGTTTGCGTCGAGAGCGGAGCGAAGTAGAACGACGTGCCGAGCTGGAGTCCGACGAACGATCCGTCGGGCGAGGTAACGACGCGATTGGGGCTTGGCGTCCACGTCGTACCAAAGGTAAACGCGCCGCTGAATATCGATTGCTCGTACAGTGCGGAGACGGCGGAACCATTCGTTACGAATACCGCGGGCACGCTCGGCACTACCGCCAGGGTGCCGACTCCGCCGAAGTGCGAACCGCTAACCGAGTTTGCGAACACGTTGTTTATGCACGGCGTTCCATTGTTCAGCGAGCACACGATCACGGCGTCAAAAAAGCTGGAGGGCACGCCCGTATCAAATACGCGAAAATCTGCATAAAGGTTCGAGGCGTCCGTCGTAACGGCCGACGATACCAGCGCTGACGTGAAGTTCTCGTCGGGAGCCTCGTAAACGCCGTCGAGATTCAGCAATCCGACCGTCGGGGTTCCGAGGTATGCGGTGTCGACCTCGTACAGCCACGACCCGTACGAGGAAGCAAACACATAATCGTCGCCGTTTGCAAATGCGCCGATACCGCTTCCCGCAGGTGTGTTGAAACCGCTCGCGATGACGGTGTCGGTCGCCGAGTCGTACGCGAACGGATTGATGACCGCTTGCGCGTAGTCGACGCGATGAATCGTTCCGTCGGTGTTGACCACGTACGCCTGGAGGTTCGCGGTCGCCGCGATATCGTCGCCGACCGTGCTCGATAGCGTCACCTGCGCGACCGGGACGACCGAAGGACTGATGAAGAGACCGTCGGCCTCGATGATGTCGACGACCGGCCCGCCCGCGGTATCGTCCAGCACGACGATCGCATCGCCGCCGTCCTGCGACATTCCGACGGGATTCGTGAACGTAAGCGGTTGATTCGTGTAGAGCGACTGGAGCAAAACCTGACCGCAGGGATACGACGAAGAGCTCCCATAGACGAGCCCGAGCGCGTAGAGCCCGCCGGTCGACGCCACGAATGCCGTCTGATCGACGCCGTAGAGCGTCGGAAAATTGACGGGGAGGCTGCCGCCGGGCGTCTGTGCGGCGAGCGATCCGCTGCCGGGCGACGTAGCCTGAAGGTCGTAGAAATCGAACGGGGCATTGTAAAATGTGAACGACGAGCCCAGCGATTGACCCAAGTATGTCACGGCGAACCCGCCGCCGGCTCCGACCGTGATCGGGTACGCGAGCGGCCCAACCATGATGTCGTTGTCGACATCGGCTATATGGAAAAAGGCATCTTGGTACGGCACGCAGGGCGTCGCATCGTCGACGTACAGCGCGTACGGAACACCGTACGTTTGAATTTGAACCGCCGATGAAGACGGTATCGTCACCGGCGCGGGCGCCGTTCCGTAGACGTTCGTCCCGGGAAAACCGGGTGTGAGTGAGATCAAACGATTCTGCGAATCGTACGTCGCCGCATAGAACGTGTCGTTGCCGCCCGGCGCGTAGATGTTGACGGTGTTGTAGCAGGACATCGATTGGTACTGCGGCGGCGCGAAGTAGCAGCTGAAATCGGCGTACGCATTCGAAAACCCGACGGTAAACGTTTGCGATGAGGCCTGCTGGCCGTTTTGGTAGATGTCGAGCAGGATGTATCCGCCCAAAACGCCGGCACCGATATATTTCGGCTTGCGAACGAGCTTTGGCGTTGGACGGTACGACTGAGCGTTCCGTCTGGCACTCTTTCCGAATGCCGAGGCGTGCGGACTCACGGTAAGATATGACGGCGCGGCGCGTGGAATCGAAAAGGTCAGCGAGATCTTCGGCCCATTTGACGGGTTTCGCGGTATGAGACCGCCCGGAGCTATGGCCGCGTGGCCGCCTCCGCCAGCGCACCCGGCGACGAGGATACAACCGGCAACGGATACCGCCGCCGACGCCTTTTTCGCGCCCATCGGGCAGGCCCGTTCCTCAGTCGAGCTTGTAGCTCCCGCTTGAATCGACTCCGATCTGCCGGCCCGCAACCGGAGCAGTACGGGTTGCATTATCCGCGAGCCCCATTGCCTGCGCGCTCAGCGTGATCGCATCGCCCGCCGGACGTGGATCGTTGCCCTGCGATTGCGCTTGCGCTTCCGAAACGTGTTGATACGCGAGGCCGTTCGCCTTTTCGGACTGACCGGTTCCTGAAACGCTGGTTGAAACGGAAGAAATGTCGTTGTTCATGCGAGGTCTCCCACGGCGGCGCGCATACGATGAAGCGCGGAGCAGTGCAGCTGCGAGACACGCTGCGGCGTCACCGCCATCGATGCGGAGATCGCGCGCAGCGGAGTGTCTGCAAAGTAATGTTGAAGGACGATTTCGCGCTGACGCGGCGAAAGACGTTCGAGCGCGCTATGCACGGCGCGCTCGCGCGCGACACGTTCGTAGACGAGCGCGGGGTCGCCGTCCCAATCGACGTGCACGCGCGCGCCGGCGGGCAGAGGCGCATCGAGGGAGAGCGGCAGTCCG
>Ga0335072_10001914_pt1 | contig 33020 bp, 30 predicted proteins | sample Lox_Sample_21_FD_206725 | JGI IMG/M metagenome (GOLD analysis project Ga0335072, IMG submission 206725) | Soil microbial communities from Loxahatchee National Wildlife Refuge, Florida, United States - Lox_Sample_2.1 | ecosystem: Environmental > Terrestrial > Soil > Wetlands | place: USA... | reverse complement strand
GGGAGGGGTCGCATGCGACCCCTCCGGGGGAGGCCACATGTGGCCTCCCCTCGGGGCCGCGCATGCGCGGCCCCGCCGACCGGCGCATGCGCCGGTCGGATCCTCAATGGACCTCGTTTGGCAGCCGCAATCTGACGCCCGCCGCCTCGGCCTCGGCGGGGGTGTCGAAGGCGTGCGCGGCCCGCAGCTGGGCCTCGGCGGAGTCGAGCTGGCGCCAGTCGAGCCGCACGCAGAGCTCCTGGGCGCGGTCGAGCACGCGGATCAGGGGCACGGGATTGGCGAGCCGCGACATCGCGCGCAGGGCGTAGAGGTAGTCGTCGCGCAGCACGGTGGGAACGATCAGGCGCTGCTGGCCGGCCGAGGTCAGCTCGGCGTTGGTCAAGACCCGCGCGACCCGACCGTTGCCGTCGGCGAAGGGGTGGACCTCGGAGACGAGGAACATCGCGAATACCGCCCGCTGGAAGCCGGGCGGCAGCGACAGATAGCGCTCGAGCCCGCGGCGCAGCGTTCCGCGCACCAGCGGGGGCGCGACGAACTCGGTCTGGCCGGCGCGGTTGGCGCGGGTCTTGTACTCGCCCGGCGCGATCTCCGGGCGCGCCGCCAGGAGTCGCGCGTGGGCCGAGCGGATGATGCGCTCCAGCGAGGCGATGTCGCGTGGAACGGACGCGCGGGCGGCGGGATCGGAGACGAGGTCGAAGGTGCCGAGGACGTCGTGGGCGTCCTGCGGCCGATCGGCGGGCACGACGCCGGCGAAGACGATCTGCTCGGCTTCGCTGACGACGAACTCGGTGCCCTCGATGAAGTTGGAGAAGTAGGCCTCGAAGAACGCGAACGGCGCCCCCATGTGCTCGGGGCGCTGGGGTCGATCGACGGGCAGGTGCCGACCGAGCTCGGAGACGAGGGCGTCGAACAGCGGCAGCCGCCGCTCGTCCCAGCCGACCCCGGCCCGGCGGGCGCGCGCGCCGGGGCTCACCAGCCGGCTGGGCCGAGCAGCCCGCCGATCGCCTCCGACAGCCGCTCGCACTCGCGCTCGGCGCCGAGCGCCGGGACCAGCCGTCGCGCGTCGTCTCGGAGCCGGTTGAGCTCGTCCTCTCCCTGGTTGTCCAGGACCGCCTGAAGCTGGGCCTCGATCTCGGTGGCGCTCAGCGTGCGACGGGCGCCGCCGCGCTCCCGCGAAGGACGCATGTTCTCCAGGAAGCGCCGCGGCCAGGAGCTGAGGTGAAGACCGCCGGCGAGGAACGGCTGATCGCCCTCGACGGGCCCCGCCCCATGCCGGCAGTTGAGCACGAGGCCCGGCAGGCGCACGACGCGGCGGGTGCCGGAGCACAGAAAGATCGAGCCCTCCTCGCCCGCCGGGCGCAGCTCGAAGGCGGTGCGATCCGCGATGACGGCGCCCGGGAAGTAGCCGGCGGCGACGTCCCAGACGCGCCGGCGCAAGACGTCGGCGAGTGGATCGGAGAGGTTCCGGGTGTAGAGGCGCCCGGCGACATGGCGTACCCTCCCGGCGTCGTATAGGCGCCGGATCGCGCGTGAGGTGGGGGTCGTCGAGAAGAAGACCTCGGGCTGGTCGTCCAGGGAAAACGTCGTCGTAACGCGCGCCATATCGACCATTCTGCCGAAATAATCGGCGTAAGACGCGAATAACGTCGAAATGATCGGCGTAAGCGCATGCGCCGGTCGGACACATAGGATCTCGACGATGCTCGCCGCCTCGGCCTACGAAATCGTGATGGCGGTCCATGTGATGGCGGTGGTGATCGCCTTCGGCGGGACCTTCGCCTACCCGGTGATGTTCGCCGCCGCCGGCCGCGACCCGCGCGGCCTGCCGCTGCTGCACCGCATCGAATACCGGATCGAGCGGTGGCTGGTGAACCCGGGGCTGCTGGTCGTCGTCGCCGCCGGGATCTTCATGGCGAGCGACGGCCACCATTGGAGCGAATTCTTCGTTCAGTGGGGTCTCGGGGTGGCGGTCGTGATCGGGGCTCTGGTCGGCGCGGTGATGATCCCGACCGCAAAACGCGCCGAGGCGCTGGCCGTGCGGGACCTGGCGACCGCCGGGGAGCCGGCTGCGCCGGGAGCGGACCTCGCGGCCGCCGGGGTGCGCGCGACGCCGGGAGCAGGTGGCGCCGCCGGCGAAGCTGGCGAGATCGAGCTCAGCGAGGAGTACCGCGCCGCGGTGCGCCGCCTGGCGATCGTCGGCACCGTCCTGTGGGCGCTGGTGCTGATCACGATCCTCTTTATGGTCGTCAAGCCGTGAAGACCAGCCGGATCCCGTGAAGACCAGCCGGATCAGCTGACAAGCTCGACACAGGGCGGGATTCGCTGAATCTCGCCGCCCCCGGCGCCGCTCGGTACCCTGCAGCCGATGACCGCAGAGGCTTATCGAGTCGCCGTCGTCGGCGCCACGGGGCAGGTGGGGACGCTGATGCTGCGCCTGCTGCGCGAGCGGGAGCTCCCGGCGCGGGAGATCGTGCCGTTCGCCTCCCCGCGCTCCGCGGGACGGGTGCTCGAGGGCGCCGGCCCGGCCGGCGGCGATCTAATTGTGCGGCCGCTCACCGAGGACGCCATCGGGGGCTTCGACATCGCGCTGTTCTCGGCCGGCGGCTCGACGTCGGGGGAGTGGGCGCCGCGCTTCGCGGCTGCGGGGGCGGTGGTGATCGACAACTCCTCGCGGTGGCGGATGCAGGACGACGTCCCGCTGGTCGTCGCCGAGGTGAACCCCGAGGCGCTGGCCGGCCACCGCGGGATCGTGGCCAACCCGAACTGCTCGACGATGCAGATGGTGGTGGCGCTGAAGCCGATCCACGAGGCGGCCGGCATCGAGCGCCTGGTGATCTCGACCTACCAGGCGGTGTCGGGCACGGGCCGCCGGGCGGTGGAGGAGCTGCTCGACCAGTCCCAGGCGCTGCTGCACGAGCGCCCGATCGAGCCGCCGAGCGCCTACGCCCACCAGATCGCGTTCAACGCCCTCCCCCACGCCGGCTCGTTCGCGCCCGGCGAGGACCACACCGACGAGGAGCGCAAGCTGATCGGAGAGACCCGCAAGATCCTCGGCGACCCCGCGATCCGGGTGAGCGCGACGTGCGTGCGGGTGCCGGTCCTCAACGGCCACTCGGAGGCCGTGAACGTCCAGACCCGGGAGCCGCTCTCCCCGGAGCGCGCCCGCGAGCTGCTGGCGGCGGCCCCGGGGGTGACGGTCCGCGACGACCCCGCCCGGGCGCTGTACCCGCTGGCGATCGACGCGAGCGGCAGCGACGAGGTCTTCGTGGGTCGCATCCGCCGCGACCCCGGCAACGAGCGCGCCCTGGACCTGTGGATCGTGGCCGACAACCTGCGCAAGGGCGCGGCCACCAACGCGGTCCAGCTCGCCGAGCTGCTGCACGACCGCGAGCTGCTCCCGCGACTCGCCGCCCAGGGCAATCCCCAATAACGAAATCCTGCTGTCAGCGGTCCGCGGAATGTCGGGCCGGTTCAAGTGGCTGGAGGTTCCTGCCGAATTGGCCGACGTGGCCCTCATCGGCACGGACATCCCGCCGATCGCCCTGCCGCGGGAGGCGCCGCGCACGGAGATCGCCCCGCACGTGCTGCGGGCCCGCCGCACGGCGGCGTGCACCCGCGGCCTGCTCGCGGCGACCGGCGTCGGGCTGATCCTCGCCAAACCCGAGCTGCTGGCGCATCCGACGCTCGGCATCGTGGGCTTCGCGATCATCGCGGCCAGCGCGCTGCAGCACCTGCTGCTGCCGCACAGGAGCCGCCTGCGGGCCGAGGAGTCGCTGGCCGGCGCCGCGGCGATCCTGATCGTCGGGCTCGGCGAGGAGCGGGTGACGGTGCTCAGCATCCTCTGGCTGGCGGCGGTCGCCAGCGGCGTGATGGGCCGCAGCGGCCGGGTGCACTGGATCGGGAGGAGCACGATCCTGGCGGCGCTGGCCCTGCCGATCGTCATCGAGGGCGGGCTGACGGCTCCCCACGCCGCGCTGTGCCTGGCGGCGACGGGCCTGCTGATGAACAGCGTCCGGCTGACATCGGATCTCGACCGGCTGCTCAAACAGGCCCGCTACGACGCCGACCACGACCATCTCACCGGGGCTCTCTCCAGCGCCGCGTTCCGCGCCGAGCTGGAGCGGGCCAGCGCCCGGGCGAGCGCGGCGGCGCCGGTGTCGCTGCTGCTGCTCGACCTGGACGGCTTCGGCGTGGTCAACAAGACGCTCGGCCACGCCGCCGGCGACGCGCTGCTGGCGACGCTGGGCGGCGAGATGCGCGAGGCCCTCGGCCCTGGCTGCCGCCTGGGTCGGCTCGGCGGCGACGAGTTCGCCGCGATCGTGCCGTCCGCCGATCCCGGCCCGCAGGCGGAGCGTCTGCTGGAGACGGTCACCAGCCACGGCGAGGACGCGCCGCGGCTGAACGGCTGCATGGGCATCGCCCAGGCCCCGCGCGACGGGGGCAGCGGCGAGGCGCTGCTGCGGGCTGGCGACATCGCGCTGCGGGTCGCCAAGCGCAGCTACGGCACCGGACGGATCTCGCACTACGCCGGGGAGTCGCTCAGCGGGGAGGGCGCCCGGGCGGCGCTGAGCCGCCTGATCGAAGGCGACGGCCTCTCGATGGCGGTTCAGCCGATCGTCGATCTGCGCACGATGTCGGTGCACGCCTACGAGGCCCTGGCCCGCTTCGGCGAGCACGGCGCCGGTCGCGGCCCGGTGCACTGGTTCTCGCTGGCCGAGGAGTTCGGGGAGCGCGACGCGCTGGAGCGGGCCTGCCTGCGGGCGGCGCTGGAGCTGTTCGCGCAGCGCCCGCCCGAGGTGCGCCTCTCGGTCAACCTCTCGGCGCCGGTGCTGCTCGACGAGCGCACCCTGGAGATGCTCGCCGAGCACGCCGACCTCGACGGCCTGATCCTGGAGATCACCGAGGAGGCTTTGGTCCGCGGCGACGGCCAGCTGCAGGCCGCGATCGCGCCGCTGCGCGCCCGGGGGGCGTGCCTCGCGGTCGACGACATGGGCGCCGGCTACTCGGGCCTGCGCCAGATCACAACCGTCCACCCCAGCTACCTCAAGCTCGACCGCTCCCTGGTCAGCGGCATCGACACCGACGACGACCGCACCGCGCTCGTCGGGGCGCTGGTGAGCTACGCCGACCACGTCGGCAGCCTGCTCGTCGCCGAGGGCATCGAGCGGCCCGCCGAGCTGGAGCGCCTGCGCGAGCTCGAGGTCCCCCTCGCCCAGGGCTTTCACCTCGGCCGCCCCGCCCCGCCATGGCCGGGCTGCGCGCTGCAGCCTCACGACCCTGCCGCCGCCGCGCTGCTGGCGGGATCGTGACCATTGTCGTCTGGCTGTAACGCCATGCAGGAGTAGGCGCCGGCCGCGCGAACATGGGGGCGATGCCCGTCGAGGTCAAGCGCACCCTGGTCAAGTCTCCGCCCGAGCTGTGGGCCGAGATCAGCGACCCCGCATCGCTCGCCCGTCACCTGGGCGAGCTCGGCGAGATCCGCACCGTGCGCACCGAGCCCGAGACGTCCGTCGAATGGGAGGCGACGGACGTCCGCGGCACCGTCGACATCGAGCCCTCAGGCTGGGGCACCCGGGTCACGCTCTCGGTCGTCCGCGAGACTCCGGCGCCGGAGTCCGCGGCGCCGGAGCCCGAGGCGTCCGAGCCTGAGCCGGAGCCTGTCGAGCCGGAGCCGGCAAGGCCACCGCGCCGAAGGCTCTTCGCCAGGCTCTTTCGGCGTCGGCATACAGAGCCCGAGCCGATCGTCGAGCCCGAGCCTGTCGTGGAGCCCGAGCCCGAGGCGGCCCCCGACCTCGCCGCCGAGCTGGCGGCGGTGGAGGAGGCGATGGCGGAGCAGGACGCGGCGCTGCTCACCGCCGTGCTGGATCGCCTCGGCGCGGCGCACCACCGGCCGTTCTCGCGCGGCTGAGCCGGCTCGCGGCCCACCCACGGGGGTCTCACAGATGAAGGTTTCTCGCATCTGCCTCCCCCTGGGAATGCCGGCAGCCGTGACCCGCGGATAACATCCGCCCCCCGTGATGGCGCGCGCCAAGGCACCCGAGACCTACGAGGAGAAGCTCGCCCAGCTCCAGGAGCTGCGCGCCGCGGCGCTGCACTCTGCCCCGGAGGCCGAGGAGAAGCAGCACGCGCGCGGCAAGCACACGGCGCGGGAGCGGGTGGAGAAGCTGCTCGACCCGGGCTCCTTCCAGGAGCTGGACACGTTCGTGCGCCACCGGACCTACGAGTTCGAGATGCAGAAGAACCGCCCCTGGGGCGACGCGGTCGTGACCGGGCACGGCACGATCGACGGCCGCCGGGTATGCGTCTTCAGTCAGGACTTCACGGTCTTCGGCGGCTCGCTGGGCGAGGTGATGGGCGAGAAGATGTGCAAGGTCATGGACCTGGCCGCCAAGATCGGGTGCCCGGTGATCGGCATCAACGACTCCGGCGGCGCCCGCATCCAGGAGGGCGTGGTCTCGCTGGGCTCCTACGGCGACGTCTTCCTTCGCAACGTCCGCTGCTCGGGGGTGATCCCCCAGATCAGCCTCGTCATGGGACCCTGCGCCGGGGGCGCGGTCTACTCGCCGGCGATCACGGACTTCATCTTCATGGTCAACGAGACCTCGCACATGTTCATCACCGGCCCCGACGTGATCAAGACGGTGACCGGCGAGGAGGTGGGCTTCGAGGAGCTGGGCGGGGCGATGTCGCACAACACGAAGTCCGGGGTCGCCCACTTCGCCTCGCCCGACGAGGACGCCTGCCTGGAGGACTGCCGCTACCTGCTGAGCTTCCTGCCCTCGAACAACCTCCAGACGGCGCCGCGGGTGCAGCCGACCGACGACCCGCTGCGGATGGACGAGGCGCTGGACCACGTGGTCCCGGACAACCCGAACAAGCCGTACGACATGCGCGACGTGGTGCGGCTGATCGTCGACGACGGCGAGTTCCTGGAGGTCCACGAGCACCACGCCAAGAACATCATCTGCGGCTTCGTCCGGCTCGACGGCCACGCGGTCGGGGTCGTCGGCAACCAGCCCAACCAGCTCGCCGGGGTGCTCGACATCGACGCCTCGGCCAAGGCGGCCCGCTTCGTGCGGACGTGCGACGCCTTCAACATCCCCCTGCTGACGCTCTGCGACGTGCCGGGCTTCCTGCCGGGCACGGCGCAGGAGTGGGGCGGCATCATCCGCCACGGCGCCAAGCTGCTCTACGCGTTTGCCGAGGCGACGGTGCCGAAGGTCACGATCATCACCCGCAAGGCCTACGGCGGCGCCTACGACGTGATGTCCTCCAAGCACCTCGGCGCGGACTTCAACTTCGCCTGGCCCACCTCGGAGGTCGCCGTGATGGGCCCCGAGGGCGCGGTCAACATCATCTACCGCCGCGACATCGCCGGCAGCCCGACGCCGGAGGAGCGCCGGCAGAAGCTGATGGACGACTACAAGGCTCGCTTCGCCAATCCCTACACGGCGGCCGAGCGGGGCTACATCGACGACGTCATCGTCCCCCACGAGACCCGGCCGAAGCTGATCGAAGCGCTCCGCACGCTGCAGACCAAGCGCGAGCCGGGTCCGAAGCGCAAGCACGGCAACATCCCGCTATAGGTCACACTGTGCCGATGGTCAACCGCCGGCCCCGGCTCGAGCTGGTCGCTCCGTCGGCCTCGCCCGCCGAGGCCGCGGCGGTGGTGGCGGCGCTGGAGCGGTTCATGCGCGACACGGCACCTCCCCCGGCGCCGCCGGCGAAGGCCCTGGACCCGTGGCGGCGAGCGGCGATGCTGGAGGGGGCGGGGTGGGAGCAGCGATCCGATGTTCCCCACCCCTGGATAAATCCCTAAAAGGCGCTAGCCTTTAGCGTCAATCGCCCGAGGGGCCCGCAACCAACTTCCTGGACGGAGGTCCGCTGAACGATGGAGCCAGTTTCCGTAGCCGACGCCCCGCGCGAGGAGGCGCTCGATCCCGGACGCGAGACCGCCTCGGGCGCCCCGCGGGGCACGCTCGCCGATCCCGAGGTCCTGCAGAACGTGCCGGGCCATGTGATCCCGATCCTGCGCCAGGAGTTCGAGGACTTCAAGACGGAGGCCACGAAATACCTTGCCGGGGAGACCCCGGAAGACGAGTTCATCAAGTTCCGCCTCAAGCAGGGCGTCTACGGCCAGCGCCAGCCCGACGTCCAGATGATCCGCGTCAAGCTGCCCTTCGGCGGGATCACGCCGGAGCAGCTGGAGAAGTTCGCCGACGTCGTCGAACGCTGGGCGCCGCTGAACAAGGGCCACATCACGACGCGGCAGAACATCCAGCTGCACCACATCCCGCTGCCCGATGCCGAGCAGGCGATCCGGGAGCTCGGCGAAGCCGGGCTCTCCAGCCGCGAGGGCTGCGGCAACACGGTGCGCAACGTCACCGGCGACCCCTGGGCCGGGGTGGCGGGGGACGAGCTCTTCGACCTCACGCCCTACGCCGGCGCCTACGTGCGCTACTTCGTGCGCCACCCGACGACGCAGGCGATGCCGCGCAAGATCAAGACCGCCTTCGACGCCAGTGCCCCGGGTCGGGCGATCAGCGAGATCCACGACATCGCCTTCCGGGCCCGCGTCAGGCAGAGCGAGGACCCCACCCGCCCCGGCGAGGTGCGGGGCGTGCAGATGCTCGTCGGCGGAGGCACCTCGATCATGCCCCGCAAGGCACCGGTGCTGTACGAGTTCGTGGAGCTCGACAACGGCGACTACCTGAAGATCGCGGAGGCCGTCTTCCGCATCTTCGACCGCCAGGAGTGGCTGCGGGCCAACCGGGCCCGGGCGCGGATCAAGGTGTTCGTCGACAAGCACGGCATCGACGAGCTGCGCCGCCAGGTCGAGGAGGAGCTGCGGGGCGAGTGGGTCGGGGAACGCGACTTCTCAGTCGAGCACCGGCTGTTCCTCGACGACGAGCGCGAGAGCGCACCGGCCCCGCCGCGGACCTACGGCACCCCCAACGGAGATCTCTCCGAGTTCGAGCGCTTCCGGGAGGCCAACGTGCGCCCGCAGAAGCAGGAGGGCTTCGTCACGGTCGAGGCCAAGATCGTGCGCGGCGACCTCACCCCGGAGCAGTTCCGGGGCCTGGCAGCGATCGTGCGTGACTTCTCGGGCGGCTACGCCCGCACGACGGTGCAGCAGAACCTGGTGCTGCGCTGGGTGCGCGAGGAGAGCGTCTACGACGTCTGGCGCGCCCTCTCCGAGCTCGGCCTCGGCGGGGCGGGCTCGCGGGAGGTCGGCGACGTCGTCTCGTGCCCGGGAACGGACTCCTGCAAGCTCGGCATCACGAGCTCGATGGGCCTCAACCGGGCGATCGAAGAGCGGATCGAGGCGATGCGGATCACGGACCCCCTGACACGCGCGATCCACATCAAGATGAGCGGCTGCCCCAACGGCTGCGGCCAGCACCACGTCGGGTCGATCGGCTTCTACGGGGCGTCGATCAAAGTCGGGGAGCACACGATCCCGGCCTACATCCCCCACGTCGGCGGGGTGTTCGAAGGCGGCGACGTCGAGTTTGGCCAGCGCCTGAAGCTGCGCCTGCCGGCCAAGCGCGTGCCCGACGCCGTCGAGCGCTGGCTGCGCCACTACGAATCGAGCCGCTCCGAGGGCGAGGGGTGGAAGGCGTTCGTGCAGCGCGTCGGCACCGGCGAGCTGGAAGGCCTGGTCAAGGATCTGTCGCTCCCGGTCGAGTTCAGTCTGCAGACCATGAGCCAGTTCATCGACTGGAACCGCGACGTGCCCTTCCAGGTGATCCGCGGAGAGGGCGAGTGCGCGGTCTAGACGGAAACAGCGAGGGGCTAGGCTCCGCCGGGCCGGGACGTCCGGTGGGCCTGGTCGGCGGCCCGGGCGATCTCCTGCGGGAGACCCTGCGGGAGGCGGTCGCCCGCCACGGCGAGCGGGTGGTGCTTCTGTGCAGCTTCCAGAAGGAGGAGTCGGTCCTGCTGGACGAGCTCCTGGCGCTCGGCGACGGCTCGACGCCGGTGAAGATCGTGACGATCGACACAGGCGTGCTGTTTCCCGAGACGCTGGAGACCTGGCGGGCCTTCGAGGAGCGCTTCGGCGTGGAGATCGAGGTACAGGACGCCAGCGGACCGTGGACGGGGCCGGAGCGGTGCTGCTCGGCGGCCAAGGTGGCGGCGCTGGAGCGGGCGCTGGACGGCGCGGAGGGCTGGATCACGGGCATCCGCCGCGAGCAGGGGCCGACGCGCGCCGAGGCCGAGGCGATCGAACACGACGAGCGGCGGGGCCTGTGGAAGTACAACCCGCTGGCGGAGTGGACCGAGAAGGACCTGTGGCGGCGGATCTACGAGCGCGAGCTGCCCTACAACCCGCTGCACGATCGCGGCTACGCGTCCATCGGCTGCGCGCCCTGCACCCAGCCGGGCGAGGGCCGCGAGGGCCGCTGGGCGGGCAGCGAGAAGACCGAGTGCGGCCTCCACGTGGAGGCCGTGGGCTGATGGAGGGCTCGATATGGCCGGCGAGACGACGATGAGCGTCGCCGAGCGTCCGCAGCTCAGTCACCTGCGGGCGCTGGAGAGCGAGGCGATCCACGTGATGCGGGAGGTCGCCGCCGAGCTCGAGCGCCCGGTGCTGCTGTTCAGCGGCGGCAAGGACTCGATCGTGCTGCTGCGGCTGGCCGAGAAGGCGTTTCGGCCAGGGCCGTTCCCGTTCCCGCTGATGCACGTCGACACCGGCCACAACTTCCCCGAGGTCATCGAGTATCGCGACCGTCGCGTGGCCGAGCTCGGAGAGCGCCTGCTGGTGGCCAGCGTGCAGGAGTCGATCGACAGCGGGCGCGCCGTCGAGGAGACCGGGCCGCGGGCCTCGCGCAACCGGCTGCAGACGGTGACCCTGCTCGACGCGATCGCGCGGCACGGCTTCGACGCCGCCTTCGGCGGAGCCCGCCGCGACGAGGAGCGGGCGCGGGCGAAGGAGCGGATCTTCTCCTTCCGCGACGACTTCGGCCAGTGGGACCCCAAGCGCCAGCGTCCCGAGCTGTGGAACCTCTACAACGGGCGCATCCACCGCGGCGAGCACGTCCGGGTGTTCCCGCTGTCGAACTGGACGGAGCTCGACGTCTGGGAGTACATCGCCCAGGAGGAGCTCGAGGTGCCCTCGATCTACTTCGCCCACGAACGCGAGGTGTTCAGCCGCGACGGGATGCTCTACGCCTGGCGGGAGGGCGTCGAGCTGATCCCCGGCGAGGAGGTCTTCAGCGAGATGGTGCGCTACCGGACTGTCGGAGACATGAGCTGCACCGGCGGGGTGCGCTCACGGGCGCTGACCCTGGAGGAAGTCGTCACCGAGATCGCCGCCACCCGCGTCACCGAGCGCGGCGAGACCCGCGCCGACGACCGCGTCTCGGAGGCCGCGATGGAGGACCGCAAGAAGGCCGGGTACTTCTGATGAGCCCGGCGACCGCGACGGCCTCGCGCGCGGCGGGCGGCGGGCGGCGATGACGCTCGACCTGCTCCGCTTCACGACGGCGGGCTCGGTGGACGACGGCAAGAGCACCCTGATCGGGCGGCTCCTGTTCGACACCAAGCAGGTCTTCGAGGACCAGCTCGAGCACGTCGCCGAGGCGAGCATGCGCCGGGGCGGCGAGGGCGCGCTCGACCTGGCGCTGCTCACTGACGGCCTGCGGGCGGAGCGCGAGCAGGGCATCACGATCGACGTCGCCTACCGCTACTTCGCGACGACGCGGCGGCGCTTCATCATCGCCGACTGCCCGGGCCACCAGCAGTACACGCGCAACATGGTCACCGGGGCCTCGACCGCCGACCTCGCGGTGATCCTGCTCGACGCCCGCAAGGGCGTGCTCGAGCAGTCCAAGCGCCACGCCTTCATCAGCGCCCTGCTCGGCATCCCCCACATGGTGGTGGCGGTCAACAAGATGGATCTCGTCGAGCGCTCGCGGGAGCGCTTCGAGGAGCTCACGCGCGACTTCGAGGCCTTCGCCGAGAGGCTCGGGATGCGCGCGCGGGCGGGGAGCACGAGCGACAGCACCGAGCCCGGCGGTAGCGGGCGGCGGGCGGCGGAGGTGACGTACATCCCGATCTCGGCCCTGGAGGGCGACAACGTCGTGGAGCGCTCCGCCGCGATGGACTGGTACACGGGCCCGACGCTGCTCGAGCACCTCGAGGAGGTGGAGGTCGCCTACGACCACCCCTCCGAGACACCGGCGCGCTTCCCGGTTCAGTGGGTCGTGCGGCCGGCGAGCGCCGATCCGAGCCACCCCCACGCCGACTACCGCGGCTACGCCGGCCAGCTGGCCAGCGGAGCGCTGCGCCGGGGCGAGGAGGTCGTGGCGCTGCCGAGCGGCCTGCGCACGCGGATAGCCGGCATCGACACCTTCGACGGCGAGATCGATGAGGCGCTGGCGCCGATGTCGGTGACGCTGCGCCTGGAGGACGAGCTCGACGTCTCGCGCGGCGAGCTGATCTGCCGCCCCGAGGAGTCGCCGGCCGTCGCCCGGGAGCTCACGGCAGACGTGTGCTGGCTCAACGAGCGCCCGCTGCGCCAGGGCGGACGTTACGTGCTCAAGCACACCTCGCGCAGCGTCACGGCGATCGTCGACGGACTCGCCGACTGCGTGGACGTCCACAGCCTGCAACGCACGCCGGACCCGGCGGAGCTGGCGCTCAACGACATCGGCGGCGTGCGGCTGCGCACGAGCGCCCCGCTCACGTTCGACCCCTACGAGCGCAATCGGCGCACGGGCAGCTTCATCCTGATCGACGAGGCGACCAACGAGACCGTGGGGGCGGGCATGCTCGCGCGTGGGGAGACGGACGACCCGAGCGCGAAGCCCGCCTGAAGGACCGAACGTCTCCGACTCCCGGCGCCTCGGCGGCGCCCGGCCCGAGCCGGAAATCCCCTGCTCAGAGGCGCAAACCTGCCGGTCCGGCGACCGCCGGCGATGGACCTGCGCCGAGAAACGCCGCGTGCTTGCGTTGACGTATTAGCAGTCACCTGCGATAGTCCCCGGGCGTTCGAACTGACGAACGGGCTCGGCTGATGAGGCAGCGCACTTCGGGGTAGAAATGCCGAAGCGCCAGCACCCGGTAAAGAGGCCAGCGCTCCGGCACCTAACACACCCAGCCGAGGCTGGGTACGAAAGGAGATCGACATCCATTCTACAGATCTTCCGAAAAGAGTGCTTCCGAGTCGATAGAGCCGAAAACTAAGCTGGTGCGACGACCCCTCGGGGTTGTCCACCCGGGCAGGCCGGCGCCGAGCGCGAGAGCGCGCCAGGGCGGCGCCGCAGCGCCCGCGTCCGGGGTTTGTGGAGCGCTTACCTCGGACGCGGGCCGCCTGCCGCAGAGGGAGACGGGCCGCCCAATGGGCGGCCCGTCCTTTTCGCGGGCCTCCCGCGTCCCCGACGCCCCCCGCCCTCCCCCGTCCCAGGTTCCCGCCCGGCCGCGTTCCCGCCCGGCCGCGTCCCCGCCCGGCCGCGTCCCCGCACTCGCGCACGCGCCCGCCTCCCCGCGGGCCCGTCTCCCCGCGGGCCCGTCCTTTCAGCCGTGAAGCACACGGCGGGAGCCAGCGACTAAGCTGCACGACCGATGTTCACAAAGGTGCTGGTGGCAAATCGCGGCGAGATCGCGATCCGGATCATGCGGGCCCTGGAGGAGATGGGGATCGCGTCTATCGCGGTCTACTCCGAGCTGGACCGCGAGGCGCTGCATGTGGCGCGCGCCGACGAGGCCTACAACCTCGGCGAGGGCCCGGCGGCCGAGAACTACCTGCACATCGAGAAGATCCTCGACGTCGCGGCCCGGGCGGGCGCCGAGGCGATCCATCCGGGCTACGGCTTCCTCGCCGAGAACGCCCCCTTCGCCCAGGCCTGCGAGGAGGCCGGAGTCGTCTTCATCGGCCCCCCGGCGGGCGCGATCGAGGCGATGGGCTCCAAGACCCGCGCCCGGGACCTGATGCAGGCCGCCGGAGTGCCGATCGTGCCGGGGACGACGACGCCGGTGGCGACGGCGCAGGAGGCGCTTGAGATCGCCAGGGCCGAGATCGGCTTTCCGGTGGCCGTCAAGGCCGCCGGCGGCGGCGGCGGCAAGGGCTTTCGGGTGGCGCTCACCGAGGAGGAGATCGAGGCGGCTTTCGAGGGCTCCAGCCGGGAAGGCGAGAAGTTCTTCTCCGACCCCACCGTCTATCTCGAGCGCTACCTCCACGACCCCCGCCACGTCGAGGTCCAGATCCTGGCCGACCGCCACGGCAACGTCATCCACCTCGGCGAGCGCGACTGTTCGATCCAGCGTCGCCACCAGAAGGTGATCGAGGAGTCCCCGGCGCCGGAGTGGATCGTCGATCCCGAGACCCGGGAGCGCATCGGCCAGATCGGCGTCGAGGCGGCGCGCGCGGTGAGCTACGTCGGGGCGGGCACCGTCGAGGGCCTCTTCTCCGCCCACGCCGGCGGCGAGGGGGCGGGCGAGCCCGAGTACTTCTTCCTGGAGATGAACACCCGGGTCCAGGTCGAGCACTGCGTGACGGAGATGACGACGGGCATCGACATCGTCAAGGAGGGCATCCGCGCCGCCGCCGGCGAGCCGCTGGCCTACAGGCAGGAGGACGTCGTCCTACGCGGCCACGCGATCGAGTGCCGCATCAACGCCGAGGACGCCTCCAAGAACTTCGCGCCGGCTCCCGGCCGGATCGGCCGCTACAGCGAGCCGCGCGGCCCGGGGGTGCGGGTGGACTCGGGCGTCGGCGCAGGCGGCGAAGTCTCGCCGATGTACGACCCGATGGTCGCCAAGCTGATCGTCTGGGACGCCGACCGCGCGCAGGCCACGCAGCGCATGCTGCGGGCCCTCGACGAATACGAGATCGAGGGGCTGCGGACGCTGATCCCCTTCCACAAGGCGCTGCTGGCAACCGAGCAGTGGGAGCGCGGCGAGACCTGCCGCGAGCTGCTCGAGGACCGCAAGTGGCTGAAGACGCTGGCGTTCGAGCCGGCGGGCGCGGCGGGGGACGCCGGCGAGGAGCGGGAGCGAGTCGAGCACTCCTACACCGTCGAGGTCTCCGGCCGGCGTTTCGAGGTCAAGGTCGCCGGACCCCCGTTCGCCGGCGGCGCCGGCGCCCAGGCCGGAGTCGGCGCGGCGCCGGCCAACGGAGCCACGGCGAACGGCGCGCGCTCGGCGCCCAGGCGCTCCCAGCGCAGGAGCGCCGCCGCCGGAGGGCCCGACACGCTTCCATCGCCGCTGCAGGGCAACATGTGGAAGGTGCTCGTCAAAGAGGGCGACACCGTCGCCGAGGGCCAGCTGCTGTGCATCATCGAGGCCATGAAGATGGAGAACGAGATCACCGCCCACAAGGCCGGGGTGATCGCAGAGCTGCCGATCGCCGAGGGCGCGCCGATCGCCGCCGGGGCGCCGATCGCGACGATCAAGGGCGCTGACGGCTAGCGACGGCCGGATCAGGGTCCGACTTGCGCATCACGCCGACGTCGCGGCCAGCTCCAAGACCCGCGGCCTGACGACGAGAGAAACACTGGTGCTCGTGCGCGGGGCGCCACCAGTGCCCGGCGAGCCGTCGGATTGATCGTTCCCGGACGCATCGGGACAATCCCGTCCGCGCCGAGACCGGGCCAACCCGGCTCCGGCGCAACCGGATGGGACGACTACGACCGAAAGCGCAGATGTGCGTATCAGGCTCGTGCTGGCAGCCGGGCTGCTGCTGATCTCCCTGGGGATCGCAGCCGTACTCTCGCACGCCCCGCAGACGCTGGCGAAGACCAACGGGGTGCCGCTCGCGACCAAGCTCGGCGGGTCCAGGCGCGACGCGGTCGCCTGCCAGGCGGGCGAAGCGCCGCCGCGCGACGCCGCGTCGGTCCGGCTCGGACTGTTCAGCATGCTGGGGCCGAAGATCGCCTTGGAGCTGCGTGCCGGAAATCGACTGCTCGCCACGGGCACGCGCGGCGCCGGCTGGGATGGCACGGACGTCTCGGTTCCGCTCCGCTGGCTCTCGCCGACGGCGTCGCCGGTGGCGGCGTCGCCGGTGGCGATCTGCCTGCGACTCGACGCCGTCGACTCCGAAGTTTCGTTCCTCGGCGCGGACAGCTCGCGGGAGCAGGCGCTGCACGCCCAGGGGGCGACGCTGCCGGGACGGATGCGCATCGAATACCTGCGCTCGGGTGGAGCGCCGTGGTGGTCGCGGATGGGCACCGTCGTGCGCAACCTGGGCTTCGGCCACGCGCTCAGCGGCGGCGTGAACGCACTGATCGCGATCTTGCTGGCGACGTCGGTCATCGTCGTCTCGTCGTGGCTCCTGCTCAGGGAGCTGCCGTGAGCGCCGCGACCGCACAGGACGCAGCGGCGCCGGCGCGGGCGACGAGCAGAGGCAGAAGCCGCGGAAGGCCAAGGATTCGCGCCCGCATTCACCGCGTCCCCGTGGCGGCCGTGGCCTGCGCCGCCGTCGCCTGCCTCAACGCGACCTGCTGGTCGATCGTCCTGCCGCCGTTCGAGGCCCCCGACGAGCCGGCGCATTTCGCCTATGTGGCGACGCTCGCCGAAACCGGGAGCCTGCCGAGCTCCAACCACGAAATCTTCGCGCCGGCCGAGGAGATCGCGCTTGCCGGTCTGCATTTCCCGGCGGTGTTCTTCCGCCCCGCCGAGGGCACGATCTCGACGCAGGGCGAACAGTCGGCGCTCGAACACGACCTCGCCCTGCCGCTGTCGCGCAGCGGCCGTGAGGCGGGCGTCGCGGCGACCGAGCCGCCGCTCTACTACGCGCTGCAAACGATCCCCTACGAGCTGGGATCGGGCGGCACGGTCCTCGACCGACTTGCCCTGATGCGTCTGCTCTCGGCCTTCTTCGGCGGACTCACGGCGCTGTTCGCGTACCTATTCGTCCGCGAGGCGCTGCCCGGCGAGCCGTGGGCCTGGGCCGTCGGCGGCCTCGGCGCCGCCCTCGCGCCGCTGCTCGGCATGATCTCCGGCGCCGTCAACCCCGATGCCCTCTGCTTCGCGGTGTCCGCCGCCCTCTTCTATCTGCTGGCCCGCGCGTTCCGCCGCGGCCTCACGCCGGCGTCGTCGGTGGCGCTGGGGGCGGCGGTCGCGATCGGCTGCCTCACCAAGCTCAGCTTCCTCGGCCTCGTCCCCGGGGTGCTGCTCGGCCTGCTGGCGCTCGCCATCCGCGCGGCAGCGGCCTCGCCGCGCCGGGCGCTGGCGTCGCTCACGGCCGCGCTCGCGACCGCCGCCGTCCCCCTGCTTCTCTATGCGACCCTCTTCGCCCACGACGGCTCGCAACAGCTCGGCGAGATATCCGGCTCGGCCGGGGACGCCTCGGGCGGATCGCTGCTGCACGAGCTCGAGTACGTCTGGCAGTTCTACCTGCCGCGGCTGCCGGGCATGACTGCCTACTTCCACGGCCTGCTCACAACCCGCGTGCTGTGGTTCGACGGGCTCGTCGGCCTCTATGGCTGGCTCGACACGACCTTCCCGAACTGGGTCTACGAGGCGGCCCTGCTGCCAGCCGCGGCCCTCACGATGCTGCTCCTCCGCGCGCTCTTCGCACACCGGAGCGCTCTGCATGACCGCATCGTCGAGGTCGCGGTCTATGCCGCGATGACCGCCGGCATGCTCGCCGTCGTGGGCGTCAGCGACTACGCCAACGGCGTACCCGGCGAATTCCGGGAGCCCCGCTACCTGCTGCCCATGATCGCGCTGTGGGCGCTCGCGTTGGCCCTCGCCGCGCGCGGCGCCGGCCGGCGCTGGGCGCCGGCCGCGGGAGCACTCATCGTGCTGACGTCCTTCGCGCACGACGCCTTCAGCCTGCTGCTCGTGGTCTCGCGCTACTACGGCTGAGCGCTGCCCCCACCGGCTCAGCGCTGCCCCCACCCGCTGAGCGGTCGGTCGAGACGACGCCCGATTGGAGACACGCGCGCAATCGGCGAGCCGTTCGCCTGGACCAAACGTTCCGCCGGCTTGACCGTCCTGGCGGCCTCGGGCAGAGTGCCCTGAGGATCGTGACGCGCACGAGCGCGAGCCCCCATGCAGACGAGCCCCGAAGCGCATACCACCGCTGCCGTGCTGGCCCCGGACGAGGCCGGATGTCTCCTCTCGGTTGTCATCCCCTGCCTGAACGAGGCGGAGAACATCGAGCGATGCGTGCGGAGCGCCCGGCAGGCGCTCGAGCTGGCCGGGATCGACGGTGAGGTGGTCGTCGCCGACAACGACTCGCATGACGGCAGCGCCGAGCTGGCGGAGGGGGCGGGCGCACGGGTGGTCCGTCAGCCGATACGCGGCTATGGCAGCGCATACCTGGCGGGCTTCGCCGCCGCGCGGGGCGAGTTCATCGTGATGGCCGACGCCGACCTCACCTACGACTTCGGCGAGATCCCGCGGTTTCTCGCCGAGCTTGAAGCGGGCGCGGATCTCGTGATGGGCGACCGCATGCAGAACATCCGGCCGGGCGCGATGCCGTGGCACCACCGCTACATCGGCAACCCGCTGCTGTCGGGCTTCCTGAACCTGCTGTTCCGCACCGGCGTCAGCGACGCCCACTGCGGCATGCGCGCCTTTCGCCGCGACCGGCTCGAGCTCCTGGACCTGCGTGCGCCCGGCATGGAGTTCGCATCGGAGATGGTCGTCCGCGCGGCCAAGGCCAAGCTCGACATCCGCCAGTTCCCGATCGAATACCACCCCCGGGGCGGCGAGTCCAAGCTCTCCAGCTTCCGCGACGGCTGGCGGCACCTGCGCTTTCTGATCCTGCACGCCCCGCGGCATCTGTTCATCGTGCCCGGCGCCGCGATGACGCTGCTGGGCGCCCTGGTCTCGGTGCTCGTGCTCGCCCACGTGAGCCTCTTCGGGCGCCGCTGGGAGGGGCACGCGCTGATCGGCGGCTCGCTGTTCCTGATCGTCGGCGCCCAGGTCGTCACGCTCGGTCTCTGCGCGCTGGCCTACGCGACCTACTTCATGGGCGAGCACGACCCCTGGTTCGACCGGATGCGCCGGCGCTGGCGGCTCGAGCACGGCCTGCTGCTGGGCGGCAACCTGGCGCTGCTGGGCTCCGTCGCGCTGGTCGCGATCGTGGTGGAGTGGGTCGAACACGGGTTCGGGAGCCTCGCCTACGAACACCTGGCGATCCTCGCCGCGACGCTGCTCGTGCTGGGCATCCAGGTGATCTTCGGATCGTTCCTGCTCAGCATCCTCGGGCTGCGGCGGCGGTAGTGCGGGTCGCGATAGCGCTGGCGGCGGGGTTGCTGACGATCGCGGTGGGCGTGGCCCTGACACTGGCCCGCAGGCCGCTGGTGCTGGTTGCCGAGAACCTGCCCCAGACCCACCACACCCTGATCATGGCCAGGCACTCCGCGGGGGCGTGTCAGGCCGGCGAAGTGCTGCCGGCCGGGACCTCCGCGGTCCGTCTCGGGCTGACGACCGACATCGGCTCCCGGGTGGGGGTGAAGGTGCTCGCCGACTCCCGGGTGATCGCGGAAGGCACACAGCGGCCGGGCTGGCGCGGCGCCTCGGTGACCGTTGCGCTGCCGCCGCGGCCCCGGACGCTGGCGCCGGTAACGGTCTGCTTCGCGCTGACGGACCTCAACTCGGCGATCCGCATGCTCGGACTGGCGACCGGCGCCCATGTGGCGGCGCGAGCCGAAGGCAAAGCTCTGCCGGGCCGGATGCACGTGGAATACCTGCGCCCAGGACCCCGGTCGTGGTGGTCGATGCTCTCCTCGGTGTCCTGGCGGCTGGGCCTGGGCCGAGCCGCGAGCGGCACGTGGTATGCGCTCCTGCTGCTCACGCTGGTCGTGGCGCTGGTCGTCCTGTCCAGCTGGGCTGTGCTGCGGGAGTCGCGGTGAGCGTGATCGAGCGACAAACGGTCGCCGGTCGCGCCCCGGGCGGACAGACGGCGAGGAGCGCCGGGGCGGCTCGCCTCCCGCGACGGCTGCTGCGGCGCATCCCGCGCGCCGCCTGGATCTGCGCGCTGGTGGCGACGATCAACGCCGTCGCCTGGTCGATCGTGACGCCCCCCTTCCAGGCCCCCGACGAGCCCTCCCACTTCGCCTACGTGCAGCATCTGGCGGAAACCGGCCACCTGCCGTCCTCCAGCAAGGAAGTGTTCGCTCCCGCGGAGGCGGTCGCGCTCGAAGACCTGCACCAGGCCGAAGTGCGCTTCTCCCAGGAAAACCCGACGATCTCGACGCTCGCCCAGCAGCGCCTGCTCGAACGCGGACTCGCCCTGCCGCTCTCGCGCAGCACCCCCGGAGACGCCGGGCTCGCCGCGTCGCAACCGCCTCTCTACTATGCGCTGGAGACGGTGCCGTACGAGTTGGGCACGGGCGGCAGCGTGCTGGACCGGCTCGAGCTGATGCGCCTGCTCTCGGCGCTGATGGGCGGGGCGTGCGCCCTGCTCACGTTCCTCTTCCTGCGTGAGGCGCTGCCGGCGGCGCCGTGGGCGTGGACCGTCGGCGGGCTGTCGGTCGCGCTGATGCCCTCGCTGGGGACGATGTCGGGGGCCGTCAGCCCGGACGCGCTGCTGGCACCGATCGCGACGGCGCTCTTCTACCTCTTGGCACGCGGGTTCCGGCGCGGCCTGAGCGCGGCGGTGGCCGTCGCGCTGGGCGCGACGATCGCGGCCGGCTGCCTCGCCAAGCTGACGTTCCTGGCACTTCTGCCGGGCGCGATCTTCGGCTGCGCCGTGCTCGTCTGGCGAGCGGCGCGCGCGGGCAGGCTTCCGTCCGCTCGATCGCTGACGCTCGCCGGCGGCGTGGCGGTGCTGCCCGCCGCGGCCTACGGGCTGCGCGACGCCTCCGCCGCCCAGCCCTCGGCGAACGTCGTGTCGGGGGCGTTCGCCCTGCACGGACAGCACACGATCGGCGGTGCACTGAGCTACATGTGGCAGCTCTACCTGCCGCGCCTGCCGGGGATGGACGCCACGTTTCACGGCATCAACGGCAGCCTGCTGTGGTTCGAAGCCCTCGTCGGCCAGTACGGCTGGATCGAAACCACCTTCCCCTGGTGGGTGGTCCGGATCGCCTTCGTCCCGGCGGCGCTGCTGGGGCTGCTGTGCGTCTGCGCACTGGTCGCGAACCGCGGCTCGCTGTGGGCCCGCCGGCTCGAGCTGGCGAGCTATGGCGCGATCTCCCTCGGACTGCTCGTGGCGATCGGGCTCGACGAATACCTGCACGGCGCCCAGGGGGAATACCTGCAGCTGCGCTATCTGCTGCCGCTCGTCGCGCTGGCCGGCGCCGGACTGGCGCTGGCGGCGCGTGGCGCCGGCCGCCGCTGGGGGCCGGTGGCGGGCGCCCTGATCGTGACGCTGATGCTCGGCCACGACCTTTTCAGCCAGCTCCTGGTCATCTCCCGCTACTACGGCTGAGCCTGTCCGAGCCGCCCCGCGTTCTCGGCGTGCCGCTCGCGCTGCGCCCGGGAGCGCCGCGCCGGCGGCAGCTCGGCCGCCGCCCCGCGGTCGCCCAGGGCGCGCAGGTAGCGCATGTCCTCGTCGAGCACCCCGAGCGCCTCCCGGGCGCCGAGGACGCGACCATGACCGGGCACGACGTGCGTGGCCAGCTCGACCAGCGGCCGCAGGCGCTGCAGCGTCTCGATGTAGGCCCGAGCCGGCTCGTGGCCGCCGCCGAGCGTGGGGATCTCGACCGCCGAGAGGTAGTCGCCGGCGATCAGCGCCCCCGCCCAGGGAATCCACACCGCCATGCCGTCCGGGGTGTGACCCGCCGTCGGATGCAGCTCGAGCTCGAGCTCGCCGATGCCGCAGCCGCCGGGCACCGGCAGCGCCTGGACGGCGCCCAGCGAAAGCGGCCGGGGGCGCTCGATGAGATGCTGTTCGTCGAACGCCCGCAGCTCGCGCTGGGCCTCTCCGGGCTGCTCGCGCAGGCGCCCCGCGGTGCTCTCGGCGCAGCCGAGCGCAAGCCCGGGGAAGGCGAGCCGGCCGAGCAGGTGATCCCAGTCGGCGTGGGTCGCCAGCAAGCCGCTGGGCTCGGGAAAGCGGGCCTGCGCGAGGAGCGCGGGCAGCGCGTCGAGCTCGTCGGGCAGGATCGGGGAGTCGACGACGAAGCTCTCCTGCCCGCTGCGCAGGAGCACGCAGTTGGTCTGCCAGATCGCGCTGGTGGCGAGCAGGACGTCGGGATGCAGGGCGACGGCGCGCACCGACGGGCGGCTCAGGTCACCTCGAGCAGCTTGGCCGCCTCGCGCAGGTTGTGGACCTCGGCGGTCGGCTTTTTCTGGGATGCCTCGAGCGTCTCCTTGGTGCGATTGACCCAGATGACGGGGACGCGGGCTTTGAGGCAGGGCTCGACGTCGTGGTGGTGGCTGGAGGCGATGTGCACCCAGCCTTTCTTGCCGCCGACGCGCCGCGCGCACTCGGTGAAGTGGGCGGGGTCGGGCTTGTAGGAGCGGACCTGCTGGGCGGTGACGACGAGGTCGAAGTCCGTCGGGATGTGGCGACGGGTCTGACCCAGGAGCTTGTCGTCGATGTTCGAGAGCAGTCCGAGCTTGTACTTCTTGGCGAGCTTCTGCAGCTGGGCGTTGGTCTCCTTGAAGGGCTGCCAGCGCTGCACGGAGTCGGGCAGGAAGCCCGAGCGCGAGGTTTCCAGCGGCCAGTCGAGACGTCTGGCGATCTCCAGGGCCGTCCGCCGCAGGACCTCGGCGTAGAGCTCGTAGGAGCCGGCCTCGATTTCGCGTGAGATCTCGTGGAACAGGGATATCAGCGTGGCGCGGTCGATCGTGAATTCGTCGCGCTCGGCCTCCTTGGCGAAGGCTTCGTAGATGCCGGTCTCCCAGTCGATCAGGGTGCCATACACGTCGAATGTGACGAAAGTGACGTTTTTCGGGATCGGCATGGGCCGGGGCATTATGCCCTGCCGGGGCATCGCCGCGCGGTCTGCCCGCATCGGTTAGCATCCCGCGCCGCCCATGGACCTGCTCGAGTATCAAGGCAAGCAGCTCTTCGCCCGCCACGGCCTGAGGGTCTCCGACGGGCGCGTCGCGAGCACCGTTCAGGAGGCCGTGGAGGCCGCCGCCGAGGTCGGCTACCCGGTGGTCGTCAAGGCCCAGGTGCTGATCGGCGGCCGCGGCAAGGCCGGCGGCGTGAAGCTCGCCGGCGACGAGGCCGCGGTGCGCGAGCACGCCGGCGACATCCTCGGGATGGACATCCGCGGGCACGTCGTGCGCAAGCTCTGGATCGAGCACGCCAGCGACATCGCCAGCGAGTACTACGCGGCGGTGCTGCTGGACCGCTCCGCCAAGCAGCCGCTGCTGATGTTCAGCACCGAGGGCGGGATGGACATCGAAGAGGTCGCCGAGAAGACCCCGGAGAAGCTCGTCCGCCACCACGTCGACGCCCTGGAGGGTCTCTCGCGGGCGGAGGCCGTCGATGTCGCGACCCGCGGCGGCGCCGACGCCGACGTGATCGAGCAGGTCGCCGACGCCCTCCTGGCCCTGTACGAGGTGTGGCTGGCAGAGGACGCGACGCTGGCGGAGATCAACCCCCTGATCGTCACCCCCGAGCGGGAGGTCAGGGCGCTGGACTCCAAGGTCTCCCTCGACGGCAACGCCCTCTACCGCCACCCCGAGAACCAGGGGCTGTCGGACGTCGAGAACATCGACCCGATCGAGCGCCGCGCCAAAGAGCAGGGCGTCCAGTACGTGGCGCTCGACGGCGACATCGGCATCCTCGGCAACGGCGCCGGCCTGGTGATGTCCACGCTGGACGTCGTCGCCCGGGCCGGGGGCCGCCCGGCTAACTTCCTCGACGCCGGCGGCGGCTCGGACGCGGAGAAGGTCAAGCAGGCCGTCGAGCTGATCCTCTCCAACGAGAACGTCAAGGCCGTGCTTTTCAACATCTTCGGCGGCATCACCCGCTGCGACGAGGTCGCCAGGGGCCTGATCGCGGCCTTCGCGGACCTGGGGGCGGGCGGGCAATCCATTCCCTTCGTGGTGCGCCTCGACGGCACCAACGACGTCGAGGGCCGGCGGCTGCTGGAAGAGGCGGCGCTGCCCAACGTGCACCCGGCGGCGACGATGAACGAGGCCGCCGAGAAGGTCGTGGCGCTGGCCCGGGGAGCCCGGTCGTGAGCGCGGCGCCTCTCCACCTCGGCCACAGGAGGGCGAGCCACTGATGGCGGTTCTGGTCGACAACGACACGCGCCTGGCGGTGGCCGGCATCACCGGCCGGGAGGGCTCGTTCCACACGCTCAACAACCGCCGCTACGGCACCAACGTCGTCGGCGGGGTGACGCCGGGCAAGGGCGGGCAGGACGTCGAGGGCATTCCCGTGTTCGACAGCTGGGCGCAGGCGATGGACGAGGCGCGGCCGAACACGGCGATGATCTTCGTCCCGCCGCGCTTCGCCGCCGACGCGATCCTCGAGGCGGCGGCTGCCGGGGTGGAGCTGGTGATCGCGATCACCGAGGGCATCCCGGCGCACGACGAGCTGCGCGTCTACAACACCCTCAAGCGCGACCATGCCGGCACCCGCCTGATCGGCCCCAACTGCCCCGGGATCCTCTCGCCGGGCAGGGCCAACGTCGGCATCATCCCGGCCTCCTTCTTCAAGGAGGGCAACGTCGGCGTGGTGTCGCGCTCGGGCACCCTGACCTACCAGATCGGCAACGAGATCGCCCAGGCCGGCTTCGGCAACAGCTCGATCGTCGGCATCGGCGGAGATCCGGTGCCGGGGTCGTCGTTCGTGGACATCCTCGAGCTCTTCCAGGCCGATCCCCAGACCGAGCTGATCGTGCTCGCCGGCGAGATCGGCGGCTCGGCCGAGGAGGAGGCGGCGGAGCACATCGCGGAGAACGTCACCAAGCCGGTCGTGGCCTACATCGCCGGCTTCACGGCGCCCGCCGGCAAGCAGATGGGCCACGCCGGGGCGATCGTCTCGGGCAGCTCGGGCACGGCCGCCGCGAAGGCCCAGGCCCTGGAGGCCAGGGGGGTGCGGGTGGGACGGACCCCGACAGAGGTCGCCGAGCTCGCCGTGCAGATCCTGCGGGGCTGAGCGCCGCAACATCCGACCCAGGGTTGCAGCGGGCGTCGTCCGGGCCCGAGTAGGATGGGGTGCGAAGCAGACGCACGAGCCCCCGATGACCGATACCTTCGCCAACGGACCCGGCATACCAGGCGGCCCCCCGACGGAGCCGGGCGAGCGCGTCACCGACGTGACGGGTACGTTGGCCGAGCTGGAGCACAAGCTGCGCGAGCTGGAGCGAGAGTTGACGTCCATCGGCAGGCACCGGACGGCGGCGCCCGGGGAGCCGGCGCAGCAGTCTTCGCGATCGGCACCGGAGCCGCCCGGGCGGTTGGTCGACGAGCGGCTGGAGCCGCCGCCGCGCACCGCGCCGCCTACGCCCACCGCGCCGCCTACGCCCACCACGCCGCCTACGCCGGCCGCCCCGCCGCCCATGCGCCCCGCCCCGCCCATGCGCCAGCGCCCGAGTGAGGCGCAGCTGGCAAGCCTCGCCGAGCTGCGACGCTTCCGCGACCGGCTGGAGCGCTTTGCGCGAGAGCTGACCTCCGAGTACGACGCGCTGCTCGGCCGGGTGATGGCGGGGTTCTCCTCGGCCCCGGCGCAACCCGAACGGGCCGCGCAGGAGCCGCTGCAGCCGCACTCGTCGCCGCCGCACTCGTCGCCGCCGCGGTGGTCGTCGCCGGAGTCGCAGCCGTCGCCGCTGCGGCCGGAGCCGCTGTCGTCGCCACTGCGGGCGGAGCCACTGCGGGCGGAGCCACTGCGGGCGGAGCCACTGCGCCCCGACCCCGAGGCGCCCGCGCCACCCATCCCGAGTCCCCCGCCGTCGCCGGAGGACGCGCTGTTCGAGGGCCGCGTGGAGCTGGGAGTAGGACCGTTCTACGACATCGCCTCGCTGGGAGCCTTCGAGCGGCGGCTGGCGAGCCTGCCGGGCGTCGGCGAGGCGTCGGTCAGACGCTTCGAGGCCAGCCACGCCGTCGTCGACGTGCGCCTGGCGACGCCGATCGCGCTGCTGCGCGAGCTGCGGCGCGGCGCCCACGGCGACTTCAGCGTCCGCGAGATCGCGGCCGGCCGCATCCTGCTGACGTTCGACGACGCCTGAGCCGCGTGCGGGGCGCGACCGAGGCGCCCGTCGACGCGGGCCAGAGACCGCGGGCCTCGTCGGATCGGCCTCGACGGGGCGCGAGCCTGGGATAAGCTTCGCGACGATGCCCTCAGGTGCGGACATATCATTCGCGCGCGGCGCCCCGTCGCTGGACATCGTCGACGTCGACGGTCTGCGGGAGGCGGCCACGCGGGCCTTCACCAACGACCCCTCCGGCGCCACGGCGTACGGGACGTCGGTCGGCTACCCGCGCCTGCGCGCCTGGATCGCCGAGCGCCACGGGGTCCCGGTGGAGCGGGTGCTGGTGACCAACGGCTCGATGCAGGCCGATGCATTCCTCTTCGATGCACTGGTGCGGGCCGGCGACGACGTGATCGTGGAGCGTCCCACGTACGATCGCACCCTGCTCTCGCTGCGGGGGCGCGGCGCCCAGGTGCACCAGGTCGAGCTGCAGCCGGACGGAATCGACGTGGACGCGCTGGCGGCGCTGCTCGGCGGCGACGGGATGGGGGTCGGCGGCAAGCCGGTGCGCCCGAAGCTGGCGCACATCATCCCCAACTTCCAGAATCCCGCCGGTTACACGCTGTCCCCGGAGAAGCGCCGGGCGCTGCTCGCGCTGGCGGAGGAGCACGACTTCACGGTCTTCGAGGACGACCCCTACGTCGCGTTGCGCTTCAGTGGCGAGGCGCTGCCGACGATGGTCTCGATGGAGCCCGAACGGGTGGTGTACGCCTCGTCGTTCTCCAAGACGGTCTGCCCGGGCATCCGCGTCGGCTACCTCGTCGGCCCGGCCGAGCTGATCTCGGAAATCGCGAAGCTGGCGACGGGCACCTACATCTCACCGAACATGGTCGCCGAGGCGATCGTCTACGAGTTCTGCGCCTCCGGCGCCCTGGAACGCTCGATCGAGACGGTGCGGACCGCCCTGACCAGGCGGGTGCGGACGCTCGAGACGGCGCTGCGCCGTGAGCTGCCCGAGGCCGAGTTCGTGACGCCCCAGGGCGGCTACTTCATGTGGGTGACGCTGCCCGAGGGCACCGACGTCGCCGCCCTGCAGGCGGCCGCCGCCCAGCTCGGGGTGGCGCTGGTGAAGGGCACCGACTTCCTGCTGGAGGGCGGCGAGAACACCCTGCGACTGGCCTACTCGGGCGTCACCCCGGAGCAGATCGAGGAGGGCGTCACCCGGCTTGCGGCGGCCTATCGCTCGCTCCAGCCCGCCGCGGCCTGAGTCGATGCGCCTGAATCTGGGCCACGCCAGATGAAGGCGGAGGCTTCGGTATTCAAAAAACGATTTTGGGATCAGCGCGATCGCGCTGATCTGAAATCGCGATTTTTTATATCCACGATCGCGCCGACGACCGAGGTGGAGGAAACCACGATCCGCTCCCCCCCACGATCACGCCGACGACCGGGGTGAACAGCCGTGAGCCGACGGGCCGCCGCCAGGGCTAACGCCCGTAGCGCTGCTGCCCGAGGACCAGCTGCTCGGGCAAAGCCGTCCGCGACGGCGGCGAGGGGTCGGCCACGACGGAGACGGTCTCGGCGACGCTGGGCGTGACCGCGCAGCGTGGGCCCCCGGCGGCCTGCACGGCTACCTCGCGCCGGTCACTGGCGACGACGGTCCCCTCCAGCCCCGGCTCGAGACCGGCCCCCTTGAGGTAGCGCAGGAGGTCCTCGGCCTCGTTCTCGAAGCGCAGGATGCGCACGGTGGCGCCGGGCTGGACGTCGGCTAGCGGCACGCCCGACTCACGGGCGCCGGCCACGATGGGGTGCCCGTGAGGACAGGTCTTGGCGTCTCCGATTGCGGCGAGCATGCGCTCTTCGAGGACCGGCGACATGGCGTGCTCGAGGCGCTCGGCCTCCTCGTGGACCTCATCCCAGGGCACCCCCAGGACGTCCGTCAGGAAGCGCTCTATCAAGCGGTGGCGGCGGACGATGGTCTCGGCTTCCTGCGCCCCGTCCTCGGTGAAGGCGATCGCGCGGCTCTGGCCGCGGGTGATGTAGCCGTCACGTTCCAGGCGCCCGATCATCTCGTGCACGGTGGGCGCCGAGAGCTGCATGGCCCGGGCGACGTTGGCGCCGGTCATCGGCAGCCCGGCCTCCTGTAGCCAGAAGAGGATCTGCAGGTACTCCTCCTCCCCCACCGTTGCGCTCTCGCCTGGCATCGCACCGACGATGCTAATGCAGCGCCGGCGTCGCGGCGGTCGCGCCCCGGCCGCGCTCAGGATCGGAGCTGCTCGTAGACGCAGTCCCGGGGATCCTTGTCCTCGCGCCAGCGGCGGAGCTTGGCGCCGTGGCGGATGCGTCCGGCGGAGACGTGGTCGAAGTCGACCTCGACGACGAGCTCGGGCCGCAGCGCGACCCACTCCAGGTCGCGGCCGGCGCTCCAGCGACTGGGGTCGGCCGAGCCGCGATCGCCCGTCTCGTAGGGTCCGAGAAAGTCGACGAGCCTGCGCTTCTCGGCGGCGGTGAGCCCCGAGCAGTGTCCGACGACGCGCAGCTCGGCCCCGTCGTAGAGGGCAAGGATCAGCGCGCCGACGGTGTCGGGCTCCTTGCCCGGCCGCCAGCCGGCGAGCACGGCGTCGATGGTGCGGATGCGCTTGATCTTCACCATGCCCCGGCGCTGCCCCGGCATGTAGGGGGCGGAGCGCTCCTTGGCCATGGCGCCCTCGGCGTCGCGCAGCCAGGTCTCGGCTCGGGCGACGTCGGCGGTGCTCGGCATCAGCTCGATCGGCGCGGGCGCGAACGCCGGCTCGCCGAGCAGCTCCTCCAGCGCGGCGCGCCGTGCCTGCAGCGGCAGCTCCACCAGGGTCTCGTCGTCGCGGGCAAGCAGGTCGAAGGCGATGTACACGGCCGGGGTCTCGCCGGCGAGCCGCTGGATGCGCGACTCGGCCGGGTGGATGCGCTGTCCGAGGGCGTCGAAATCCTCACGGCCGTCTGCGCCGCGGACGACGATCTCGCCGTCGAGCACATAGCGGCCCTCGGGCAGCACCAGCTCGGGGAAGTAGCGCCCGAGAGGCCGGCCGTTGCGCGACTGAAGGAAGATCTCGGCGCCGTCGACGAACGCGACGCAGCGGAAGCCGTCGAGCTTGATCTCGTAGACGTACTCCTCGCCAAGGGGCAGCTGGCGACGGGATAGGGCGAGCTGGGGCGCCAGGGGCGGCCTCAGCGGCAGGCTCATGCGCGCCGCCCGCCTGCCGGGGACGAAAGCGGCAGGCTCATGCGGGCCGCCGGGCGCGGCTGGGCTGGACGCGGCGGGGCTCGCCGCGCTGCTTGCGGAAGTGCGGCGGCCAGGGGGCGTCACCCAACCCGTCTCGTTCGTCGCGCGCGGCGAGCTCGAGCAGACTCTCGATCGAGCCGGGCTCGGCGTCGATCTCGGCCTCGGGGTCGCCGTGCTCGCGCAGCCGCGCGGGCACGGTGTCCAGGCGCAGCTCGGCGGGCTCGACGTCGCGCACCTCGTCCCAGCGAAGGGGGCAGGAGACGCGGGCGTCGGGCACGGCGCGCACGGAGTAGGCGGAGGCGACGGTGCGGTCGCGCGCGTTCTGGTTGTAGTCGATGAAGACGCCCTCGCGCTCCTCCTTCCACCAGCGGGTCGTGGCGCGCCCCGGCATCTGGCGCTCGACCTGGCGGGCGAGGGCGAGGGCGGCGCGGCGGACCTCGGTGAAGTCGTGGCGGGGCTCGATGCGGACGAAGACGTGGATGCCGCGCGAGCCCGAGGTCTTGGGAAAGCCGCGCAGCCCGTGCTCGTCGAGCGCCTCACGGACGCCCAGCGCAACCTGGCGGACCTCCTCGAAGGGTACGTCGGGCTGGGGATCGAGGTCGACCCGCAGCTCGTCGGGGTGGTCGAGGTCGACCCGGCGCACCGGCCAGGGGTTCCAGTCGATGACGCCCAGATTGACGCCCCAGACGAGGTGGGCGGCGTCGCTTACGACGAGCTCGCGGGCGTGACGGCCGCTGGGGAATGTCACGGTCGCCGTCTGCAGCCAGTCCGGCGCCGAGGCGGGGACGCGCTTCTGGAAGAAGGGCTCGCCCTGGACCCCGTCGACCCAGCGCTTGAGCACGGTCGGGCGCTCGCGCAGCCCGACCAGCACGGCGTCGCGGCACTCGATGTAGTAGTTGACGAGGTCCAGCTTGGTGATGCCGCGCTCGGGGAAGAAGAGCTTGCCGGGGCTGGAGATCCGCAGCTCGCGTCCGGCGGCCTCGACGGTGGTGTGTTCCTTGGCGTCGGCCATCGCGCCTGTAAGGATGCCGAACTGTGATCTCGCGGACCGTCCTCGTCGCCCCGGAGCCCTTCGGTGGGCTCAGCGCGGCGCGCGCGGCGGCAGCGATCGGCCGCGGCTTGACAGCCGGCGATCCCTCGCTGGAGGTCGATCTCTGCCCGATCGAAGTCCCCGCGATCGGGTCGGTTGAGCTGGAGGCGATCGGCTTCGACACGCGGATGCGGGCCGCCCGCGCGGTGATCCTCGGCGCCGGCCGTCTGGACGAGCGCACGCTGCTGGGCAGCGCGACGTTCGAGCTGGCGACCCGGGCACGGCAGGCGGGGGTGCCGGCCTACGCGGTGGCCGGGGAGAGCGCGCTGAGCCTCTTCGACGCCCGCATCCTCGACCTGCAGGTGGTGCTGCGGGGGCGGGACACCCGCGCGCTGCGACGGGCCGGGGAGCGTCTGGCCGGCCTTGTGTGACGTCGACGCACCTCACAGAAAGCACTGCCCCTCGCCGCGGTATGTCGGCACCTCGTCGACGATGCGCTCACCCTCGATGAGGTGCAGGCTGGCGAAGCGCTCGCAGAGCTCGCCGGCCTTGGCGTGGCGCAGCCAGACGCGGTCGCCGACGGCGAGGGTGCCAGCGGCGGCGCCGAGCAGAGGGGTCTGCACCTCGCCCGCGCCCTCCTGGGCGTCGAGGCGCAGACCGGCGGGCAGATGGGGCCGCGGCAGTCGTGCCCTGTCGGCGGGCCCTGAGGCGAGGTAGCCGCCGCCGAGCGCGGTCGCGACGCTCGGCGCCGGGCGGCGCACGACGGGCAATGCGAACAGGGCGGCCGGCTGAGGCCGGAAGGCGCGGTAGCCGTCGAACAGCCCCGGACCGTAGAGGCCGGAGCCGGCGGCGATCTCGGTCACCGAGTCCTCGCGCGCCGTCAGATGCAGGCTGCCGGTGCCGCCGCCGTTGACGAGCTCCAGCGGGGTCAGGGCGCGCACGGCGGCGACGGCGGCGGCTCGGCGATGGGCGAGCTCGCGCACGGAGGCGGCCTGAAGCGCGCGGATGAGGGCGGCACGAGCGCGGGGAGCGAGGGTCCGCCCGGCGGGAAGGTCGCCGAGGCCGGCGACCTGCGCCTCGTACGCCATCATGCCGATCAGCCGCAGGCCGGGCCGGGCGAGGATCTCGCGGGCCAGCGCGGCGGCCTGCTCGGCGCTGTGCAGGGGCGAGCGTTTGGCGCCGACCCGCAGGCGTCCGCCGAACAGCCAGAGGCCGGCGTCGAGCTCCAGGCAGACTCGCACCGGCGCCTGGGCGCTCGCGCCGGCGGCGTCGAGCATGTCGAGGTGGGCGACGCAGTCGACCATCGCCGCGACCCGCGTCTCGGGCCGCTCGGCGCTCGACTGGACCAGCCCGCGCAGCGCGTGGCGGTCGGCGCTGGGGTAGGCGACGACGATGTCCTCGAAGCCCTGCTCGGCGAGCCACAGCGCCTCGGGCAGGGTGTAGGCGAGGGTGCCCGCGAAGCCGGGCCGCCGCAGGACGCGCCGCTGCAGCTCACGGCAGCGCACGGACTTGCTGGCGAGCCGGATCGGCTTGCGCGCGGCGCGGCGTTCCATGTCGGCGGCGTTGGCCCAGAAGGCATCGAGGTCGACCACGGCGAAGGGCGGCTCGAGCCCCGCCGTGGCGCGTTCCAGGCGCGCGAGCGGATCGCTCATGGGCGGGCGGCCGGACGGAGCGAGGGGTCTGTGGGACCCAACACCCGCTCGACGTAGGCGTTGGCGAAGCGCCCCTCCGGGTCCAGCCGCCGCCGCACGGCCTGGAAGCGGTCCCACTCGGGGTAGCGGGGGCGCAGCGTCTGGGCGGTGTGGAAGTGGCGCTTGCCCCAGTGGGGCCGGCCGCCGAGCTCGTCCATGATCTCGGCGACGGCGCGGAAGTAGGGCTCCCAGGCCATCCCCCGGTACATGTGCACGGCGACGTAGCCGCTGTCGCGCTGCGCGGCGGTGCTGAGCAGGGCGTCGTCGGCGGCGACGGTCCGGACCTCGATCGGGAAGGGCACGGCGAACCCGCGCCGGTGCCCGCCGCCGCGGGCGCGCTGGGCGACCATGTCGAGCACGCGCCGCACGGCCGGCACGGTGTGCTCGCGCGGCAGGGCGTACTCCATCTCGGTGAAGCGCACCAGCCGGGGGCTCGCGAAGATGCGGTCGGAGCGCTCGATGCGGCGGCTGGAGCCGGCCAGGCGGGTGACGAGACGGTTGATGCGGGGGATCTGCGCGGGGAGCCGCCGGCCGAGCCGGCAGAGGGCCTCGAAGGCGTGGTTGGCGAGCAGGATGTCGTTGGCGTAGGCGGAGACACGGCCGCGGGGGCGGGCGGGCGCGTCGGTGCGGTTGTTGGTGCGGGTCAGGGCGGTGTCGGCGTGGGGGAAGGCGTAGAGCTCGAAGTGGTCGTTGTCGGCGGCGAGCTGCTCGAAGCGCTCGAGCGTCTGCGCCAGCGGGGCGGTGCCGTCGACGCCCTGCAGGCGGAAGGCCGGCACGCAGCGCAGCGTGACGTCGGCCACGACGCCGAGCGCGCCGAGGCCGACGCGGGCGGCGCGGAAGACCTCGGGGTCGGCCTCGGCCGAGCACTCGAGAACGCGGCCGTCGGCGAGGACGAGCGTCAGCGCGGCGACCTGTGCTGAGATGTTGGGCAGCCGCGCCCCGGTGCCGTGGGTGGAGGTGGAGATGGCGCCGGCGACGCTCTGCGCGTCGATGTCGCCGAGGTTCTCCATCGCCAGCCCGTGCTCGGCGAGCTGTTGGTTGAGCTCGCG
>Ga0335072_10001913_pt1 | contig 33020 bp, 24 predicted proteins | sample Lox_Sample_21_FD_206725 | JGI IMG/M metagenome (GOLD analysis project Ga0335072, IMG submission 206725) | Soil microbial communities from Loxahatchee National Wildlife Refuge, Florida, United States - Lox_Sample_2.1 | ecosystem: Environmental > Terrestrial > Soil > Wetlands | place: USA... | reverse complement strand
AGAGATGGATTTTTAACGATGAGACTCGCCGGGCTTAGATACTATGTGTGTTAGGGCAAAACCGAGTCCGAAGTTGCTCCGGGCCGAAATTGCGTTCCGAAGTTGCGTCCCTGATACTTTCCGGCGGACTCTGGTCGCTGCCCGGTGCTCCGCTTTGTACCTCCTCACCAATTTCGTGTCAAGCGTCGCCCTTGGCAATCACAGTGTCCTCTGAACGCTGACTTCGTACTCCAGCCCGGAGGATGTCGAAATATATCAAGGGTTGAACTATGAAGAGGCGTGGTGGAATGCCATTGGAGCTTGTGGTGCAATGACGACCATGAAGGGACATTCTTCCAAGGGAATTTCTTCCCAGTAGGTGTGGCCGTTGCAGGTAACGTTGTGCGGTCGTCGGCGGTGTGTGCGGGTGACTTTTACAACGAGGATGCTGGAATGCGAAGGGAATAAGTCAGCGAGCTGGATACGGTCTACCAAAGTGGGTGGAATTAGTGTCACGCTAGGTCAAGCCGTCCGAATAATTCTGCTTCGATAGTATTATCGTCGAGGGTAAGATCAATGACTATTTTAAACTGGAAATTGAAGCTGCATCGCGAACGGCGGGATGACGTATGCGCATAGGGCGAGATTGGTCACCGGTCTACACAAGTGACCAAAAAGGTGAGCCGGGGTGAGCCTTGGGTGAGCCTCACCTAAGGCTCACCTGAGGTCACGCAGCTCAAGGCGGCATCACCCTAGGACCGGAGCAGGGTGAGCTCGGAGCAGATTTTACTTTTCTTGGCATTTTGGCGACGGCGGGGTGGGCTCTCATATGTACACGCAAAGTGGCAGCAAGGGAATTCGTCATTGCTTTCACACCCAATTTACTATGGGAGAGGGATTTGACCTCCCGCAAGTGACAGGCCAAGAATGACCCCTCCGGAGCCACACCGGGTTATCATATTCCAGCCTAGCGTTGAGCTGTCATAATCTCTCCCCTTTCCAGTGGCTGAGACATCGCCTTCTATCACCACATCACCCCAAATTAGTCTGTCCGGACCAGTCAACTCGGCTTTCTTGCTAGAATTTAGCTGTCTCTAGCAGCAACCTCGCTGCTTTGTGTAGCTTGTGTTATTAAGTCGACCGAATTGTGCCGGGACCCTTGCACAACTCAACTTCTCAACATTCTTCACTGCACAGATATTTGGCTCTCAAGCGCTTTGACGACTAGCCACGTCGACTTTGAGCTTTGCCTTTAAGCTACATACTATCGCCTGGCTCGTGAGAGATGCTGTGCTTCAAAATTACGTTGCAACGATGAATTATTGCAAAGAAATGAGTTATGGGGGTTGTGCATTTTCAGCTACGTTCTCAAAGCCACGAAGTCCGCAAGTTGGACGAATTCGTAGTGCTAAACACTACGTTCTCAACTCTTTAATCAAGACGTCTGGTTCACACTGCAACTTTGGAAACACCAATTTGAATGTAACAGTCTGCCGATCTCCATCTTATTGTAGTTTCACTTCGATTCAGTTCATCAGTCACTTCAGTTTGCACGTGTTTGACCTCAAACAAATTCAAGCTTTACTTCTCTCGCTCGAATCTCTCCGTCGCCCCAATCTTCAAACACTTATGGTTGCCTGCTCCCATCAGGATGGGGATTGATTAATCCTTCCGCTGCCCCCGAGGTATGCTTCTAAAAGGTTCTAACCTGACACCTATCATAAATTCTGGCTCACGGAGCTTCCTCATCACATGTTACGACAACACTCATCGATCATTACTTCTCAGTTTCAAATCTTGAGAAAATCGTGAACACCACAGCCTACTTTTTTGAGCTTACAGCTTTTAGGCTCCTTTACCACTTCCACTTCTCAGCCGACTCTCATCACCTGCCAACTTCTTTCAGATTTCCCTTGCTGCTTCAAACCTTTGTTCATACATCTGGCGCTCCACTCTGCCCTCATGATGGCGTTCGATCGTCGCAAAAACAAGGTCTTCATAGCAGATCGACTCACTGAGCGCACTCTTCACAACTCTTATAATGCGATCCTCACCAATTTGATTCCTGATGGCTCTCAGGAAGCTCGCCATGTCCTTGTCAATGCAAGGACTCGCGTTGTTTTCATGCTAGCCAACAACTACATCAGCCATCTCCAGGTCACGCTCACCCTGCCAGAAAACCTCGACCCAGATGTCAACACCGTCGCAGTAAGCGCTTTTCCTTCAACGGTTGTATACGGACACATGCTAATAAGAAGAAACAGGTCGTACGATTCAACGCAGATTGCTGCTTGCAATCTCGGCTCAACTCTGTCTCAAACACCACGTACAAAGCGATCGCTCCGAAGGACGAAAAGGTTCACGAAAATGATCATTGCTATCAACTCTCTATACGCTACGATGACAAACAAGTCGTTGGGGAAGGCATATTCGCAGATCACATCGCACCTGAGTTTTCCGAACTCAAAGCTCACTTGCGCACCAAGAATCTCATTGCCATCTTCATTCGAGGTAGCCAGGAAGTCACGAGTGATTTCAGTCGGCTCATGGATCAGCTTAGACTAGATCGGCTGCGAAACCCTCTTCTCAAGTGGTATCCCGCGACTACGCGTCCAAACATGCAGAAAGGACAAGAGCTCAAGCCTGAGGATCGTCCACAGATCGAAGCCATGGAGCCAGTCTACGCTCTTCACAGCTTCTTCGATTACATGACTCGCTATGGCTACGGGACCCACTACAATCAAGAGCATGTTAACAACCTCCTGGATCCTTTCGCTAAATCAATACATAAGATGCGATTCTTCGAAATTCCTGGAGGAGAAAACCGGCGTGTATTTTTCTTTCTCGAAATGCCAGTCGATGAAGAAGTCCGTCTGCTCCCAGGAGACAAACTACAAGTCTTCCTTGATGAAGAGCAGGATGTCACCAAAGCTCTGAATGCGACCATCACGGAGCCACTACCATTTTCTCCGATCAACCAAGTCACCGGCTGGATTACTAGACCTTGGAACAAAGAAGCCAGGGACTACAAAGACAAGCGAGATCTCAAGGCCATTTCATGGCAGCGTCTTAACGACGTCAGTCGCGCTACCTACCTCATCATGAAACAACCGCCTCATGAGGTCGGGCTTCAACTTATTACCTCAGACAAGCCATACAGCCGTAGCATTGCGGCGCTTGAAGCTCTCAATAAGATCTACTCAAGTACTCAGTCTACTCAGCGCCAGAAAGACAACTTGAAGTTCTTGCTCGGTAATCACATGGACCTCGTAGCGAAGGTGGACATGTATCACGGCATTCGACCCAAGATCCCTCAACCTTTCAAAGTCATGTCACTCAATGCGGGTCAGTTACACACCGTCATGATGACAGACAAGCTTCCAGGAGGTAATCTACTGGTTCATGGGCCTCCAGGTACAGGCAAGACTTACCTTATTGGCGAGATGCTCAAACCTTTCTTCCTGGACTCGGATCGTCACCAGATCCTTCTCACGTCTGCAAATAATGCCGGTGTTGATAGTATTGCAGCCCGTGCTCACCAGGTGTTGACCGATCTCCAGGCACAAGGTATGGCTCCCAAAGAGAAGTACATTGTCCGTCTTCATTCTCTCGAGACCGAAAAATCCATTACCATCAATGATGTCAAGGTCAATCGTGGAATACCCGCCGATGCACGCCCAAAATGTGTTCAGACTTTTGATGAAGATGACATGGATCTGCTTAATCGCATGGACATGGCCAAGATCATCGATAATGCGTACAAGCAGAGCGTTGCACAAAAGTTTGAAGGCATCCATGACAAACGTGTCACCGAACTCGAGCTTTCGCTTGGTTACCGTATGCTGCAAGTCGCCGGTATCATCGGAGGCGCACCATTCGCTCTTCCTCCAGATGACAGACTTCGTAACAAATTTGCAGAATCTTATCGCCAGTACGCGAGTGGCGATGAAATGGATAAAGAGCGATCCAAGTTCTTCCGCACTCAAACTCAGCACCTCCTTAGCCACACTATTGCCAATGCAGACGCTATCGCCACTACCCTTGACATTGCCCAGGTTCCACAAGTCGCCGTCAACTACTCTACTGCAGAAGGCTTGTTTGCAGATGAAGCGGCTCGCGTCTTAGATTCCAATCTTTGGGGCATTCTTGAGAAATATCCGCACTTGACGTTCAAGATACTCGTCGGCGATTGCTATCAGCTTCCACCTGTCGTCCAGTCCAGCAAGAGAACAAATCCGTTCTATAGTCAGATTTCCCTCTCTGTTATGGCTCGTCTACAAGCTACCGGTGCTTTGTGTGCTTTCCTTGAAGAACAAATGCGCGGCCTTCCGGAGATGGTAGAGCCTTACAATACCGTCACCTATCGTGGCCGTCTAACCCACGCATCATCCACCGAACTTTCTTCTCGGCCTATTGCACAAGCGGTTAGAGAGTTCAACACCATGAACTATGGGAGAGAGTCGAACGTCGTCTACTTCGATCTTCAGGACGTGGACTCGGAGACTCTCGCCTCGGGGTCCATCTACAATGAGGGTTCTTGCGCCTTTGCGATGACCATCATTGAAAGCCTCATTTTGGCAGGTGTTCCAGGTTCCAAGGTTATCCTTACTCCGTACCAAGGACAGTATCGCATCCTCATGTCCGCTCTTCAGGTCATGACCAAAACCCACCCTGAAGCCAAGGAGGTAGACGTTGACAAGATTGATCGACGTCAAGGTAGCGAATGGGATATTTGTGTCATTGACATTACTCGTACCAACGGTGCAGGGTTCTTGCATCTTCTAGGCCGTCTCAACACTCTCTTCTCACGTGGTAAAAACGGTCTCTACATAATCGGCAAGAAGTCACATATCGACAACTTGACGAAGTCCCAAGGTCGTTGGCTTCGGAAGTTCCAGTCCGAGTATCTTCGCTTTCGAAAAGTTGTAGCTGGGAAACCTACCAGCCCTTACTATCAGCCTGGTCAGGTTGACTTGAACATCTACGATGAAGAAGAGCTCGAAGAACAGGAAGGTGGATCGGAAGGCGAAGGTGGGCTTGAACTTCCAGGACAGCAGCAAGGTGATGGCAATAATGGCAGTTGGGAAGGTGCAGCGGACTATCAAAGTGATGGCAACAATGACAGTTGGGAAGATGCAGTGAGCTATCAAGGTGATGGCAATAATGGCAGTTGGGAAGATGCAGCGGGTTATCAAGGTGACAACGGAGACTCATCCGAGGCCTGAGGCTAGACATTGGACGGAGAACACTTGACAGTGGACACTAGGCTGGACCTTGGACACGCCCGAGCTTGAAAGCCGCTGTAAGTCCAATCATGGAGTCGAGAGTATGAACTTTATTTCGCCAACATCCCATCCTCAGTAGCCCGCATTCCGTCTAGTGTGCGATTTTCCCCCACCTCCTGAGAGCCAAAACTAAATATCTTCAATGCTAGGGACTAGGGACTGCAGACTGTCTATGGCTACACAGTTTGTGTCAGCAGTCCGGACTAGGTATTGCTGTTGTATCGTGCGAGGTTTCAGAAGAACCTGGGCCCTCCGTCACAGGAACCACGTTCCCCATGTTCCTATTGGCGTCGCTCATGGTTGGGAGACGCGGAGTCGAGGACCATGTTCATACTTCCGCCTGTCTCCGGCTGGCAGATTTCGGCCAGTCCTGGGATCGATGTCGGCAATCCCCGTAGTCGCTCTACGCAGTCGACTTCGATACCAAGAAATGCAGTTGCGGATCATTGGTTGGAGCTGATCCTTCAAAATGTGAAAAACGGTATTTCGTGCAAATGTTGTTGCACAGTAGGGATCCGGGATGACACATGACCGTCATTTACCTCCCTGTGAACTATCACGTATTTTGCGGCCGTGATGGTCACAGTGGTGCTTGTAGCAGGGACCCTTTGGGCGCTATCCTTAACTGGTTATTAGGGGCTACAGGGGTGCTGTAATGGCGTTAGAGAGCTCCTCTTGTGGCCCTGTGGGACCTATAAGCCCTGTAGGCGTACTAATAGCGGCGCGCCTAGCACGATGCTCCAAAGCTCCCTAAATCCGTCGATGCCCAGCCTCTCGTGTCCTCCACCTGGCAGTGGACCTTCGTCGTCCAGGCCAGGACTAGAATTTGGTGGCAAATGCATAGAAAAGAACAACCATCGGTAATGTCGTTTTTCGACGCGCTCCTTACAGCAAAGAAAGGGGAGCCCCGGCCCAAGTTTCTCTGGTCGACAGTCAATTTGCTCCTAATTGACCGTGGAGACGGAGATCACATTGCCAGGCGTATTGGAGTTGGGAGAGTTATCTTTGAGGCGTGGTTGTTCAAGTGGTCGAAACCAGAGGAGGTTATCCTGGCTTGAGAACCTCGAGCAAGGCTAGGCCACGAAACGAGTAGACGAAACGTCCGATTACCAGCTGCTGTATCATCACGATATGACAGGCGACTTGTTCACATTTCATTCGGGGCACTGCAGTCGCCCCGAGCACTCTATAAAAGACAGGAAGCATTTTGCTCCTTTAGAACAAGGAGATCTAGTCGTGATTGGGGAATTTAATCTACTCTCGCACTTCTGTACCTCATCCCGGGCATTTCCACAGCTTACTTCTACATTCCTTCTATGTTGGGCCACGAAATGTTGACGTCTGTAAGTCTCGACACTGATATTTTGTGTCATTAGTAAAGAGATCTTACACAAAGGGTCTGCGACTTTGATACCAGCGAGAGTTAGTGTGCTGGGCATCGTCAAGACCATGCCTCAGAGTCCTTCTCCATAGTTTCCAGCTCCTAAATGAACATGTTCAATTTGGTGCCTCACTGTAGCGAGATTCTGAGTTACGTACTGCTACAAACTCTTTTGTGTACACAGAATCCGAATCAGTTCTCCCATCAAGCAGTAACCAGGAGATACTTGACCTCTTTTCACATGCGTTAAGGCACCGGATAAGCTGGGGGACCGAGCATTGGCTGGCGCCCAACTCCGGGTACCCGTGTCCGGTTAGCGCGCGAAGCTACGAGAATGCCCAAGAAGGCCCCACGTCATACTCGAAGCTTCTCTGTCGTCCACACTTTCGCACACCGCGAGTTCAACTCGCTTTGATGTAAAAATTTCTCTTCTGATTTCCATTTCAATTCAGAACCCACAAACTTTGAACGTTACTATATCCAACGTCCTCCAAAATACACAATCATGGCTGCAAATATGCAATTCACAGACCGGGCATCCAAAGCCATCGCTGATGCTGCTGCTCTCGCAGAGCAATATGCCCACTCTCAAATCCTCCCAATACATCTGGCCGTTTCCTTATATGACCCACCGGTCGACGAGTCGAAAGATCAACAAGTCACGATGAATGCTTCGCAAGTCCACGCTTCTGCCCCTCTATTCCGGCAAATCATTGAGCGAGCACATGGAGACGCCCAGGCTGCAGATCGAGCGCTGAAGAAAGTGCTGGTTCGACTACCTAGTCAAGACCCCCCACCAGACCACTTCGCAGTTAGCCCTCAGCTACACAAGGTTCTACGGGCGGCGAATGACCTAAGCAAGACGCAGAAAGATAGCTACGTGGCCATCGACCACCTAATCACAGCATTGTGCCAAGAGCCAAACATCCAAGCTGCCTTGAAAGAAGCAAACATACCCAACCCGAAACTCATTGACTCTGCTATTCAGCAGATTCGGGGCACGAAGAGAGTGGACTCAAAAACTGCTGATTCGGAAGAAGAGAATGAAAACCTCAAGAGGTTTACAATTGATATGACGGCCATGGCCCGGGAAGGCAAGATCGACCCAGTCATTGGCCGGGAAGAAGAAATAAGGAGAGTCATTCGAATACTCTCTCGGAGAACCAAAAACAACCCAGTCTTGATTGGTGAGCCTGGTGTAGGAAAAACGACGGTGGTTGAAGGGCTCGCACAGCGAATCGTTAATGCTGACGTCCCCGTCAACCTTGCGGCCTGCAAACTGCTCTCTCTCGACGTTGGCTCTCTCGTGGCAGGCAGCAAGTACCGTGGAGAGTTCGAGGAACGTATGAAGGGCGTCCTGAAAGAGATTGAAGCTGCACACGAAATGATTGTACTCTTCGTTGATGAAATACATCTTTTGATGGGTGCCGGATCTAGCGGCGAAGGAGGCATGGATGCTGCAAACCTCCTCAAGCCTATGCTCGCTCGAGGACAATTGCACTGTATCGGGGCAACGACGCTTGCAGAGTACCGAAAATACATCGAAAAAGATGCAGCGTTCGAACGTCGCTTCCAGCAAGTCCTGGTCAAAGAGCCTACGATCCCCGAAACGATATCCATTCTTCGAGGCCTGAAGGAGAAGTACGAGGTGCATCATGGCGTGACTATCTTGGACGCTGCCATCGTCAGTGCTGCCAATCTGGCGGCCCGATATCTCACGGCTCGTCGCTTGCCAGATTCAGCGGTAGATCTGATAGATGAAGCAGCCGCCGCTGTTAGAGTCACTCGAGAGTCCCAGCCTGAGGCACTGGATAACATGGAGCGACGACTACGGCAGCTACAGATCGAGATCCATGCATTGGAACGAGAAACTGACCCCGCCTCGAAAGAAAGGCTCGAAGCTGCTAAGTTGGAAGCTGCAAACGTGCAGGAAGAATTGGAACCTCTCAAGGAACACTATGAGTCAGAGAAACAACGGTCCAAGGACATTCAAGAAGCAAGGATAAAATTGGACCAGCTGAAGGTGAAGAGAGACGAGGCTGAACGCACTGGTGATATCCAAACCGCTTCAGACTTGACCTACTATGCCATCCCAGATGTTACCAAGCGAATCGAGCAGCTCGAGATGGCTCGTGCCCAGGCGGACGCCGAGAATCGCGCTCGTCATGGCTCCATCGGTGACGCTATCGCCCCTGATGCTGTCGGACCTGACCAGATCAACGAGATTGTTGCACGGCAGACTGGGATTCCCGTCCAACGACTTCGAGCCTCTGAGAAGGAGAAGCTCCTGATGATGGAGAAGAACCTCAGCAAGATTGTCATTGGACAGAAAGAAGCTGTCACTTCCGTCTCAAATGCAATCAGGCTGCAACGGTCAGGTCTTAGCAATCCTAATCAGCCTCCTAGTTTCCTCTTCTGCGGACCGTCAGGTACAGGAAAGACCCTGCTCACAAAAGCGCTTGCTGCCTTCCTATTTGACGACGAGAAGGCCATGATACGGATGGATATGTCGGAATATCAAGAGCGCCACTCGTTGTCACGAATGATAGGTGCACCACCTGGCTACGTTGGACACGACGCCGGAGGCCAGCTTACCGAAGCACTGCGCCGTCGACCATTCTCCATCCTGTTGTTCGATGAAGTCGAGAAGGCTGCCAAAGAGGTTTTGACAGTCTTGCTGCAACTAATGGACGACGGACGTATCACTGATGGCCAAGGAAGAGTAGTCGATGCCAGGAACTGTATCGTGGTCATGACCAGCAATCTTGGCGCCGATGCCCTAAATCGAGCACCGCTTGGCCGAGATGGCAAAGTCGACCCGGCTACCCGAGAGCAAGTTATGAATGCGCTGCGGAACTGGTTCTTGCCCGAATTCCTAAACAGAATCAGCTCCATCATCATTTTCAATAGGCTCACACGGCGAGAGATCAGGAAGATTGTGGACGTCAGAATCCAAGAGATCCAGAAGAGAATGCAACTGAACGACCGGAATGTCACGATAGAGTGCACGAATGAAGTCAAAGACTACTTGGGAGCTGCAGGATACTCACCAGTGTACGGAGCTCGGCCACTCTCGAGATTGATTGAGAAAGAAATTCTCAACCGACTTGCCGTCCTTATCCTACGAGGACAAATCAAAGACGGGGAAGTCGCTAGGGTCGTACTCGAGGACGGTCGGATCGTGGTCCGACCTAATCATATCGATAATGCTTCAGATGTAGAGTTCGACGAGGACGATATGACTGATGGAGAGGATGCACTCGCGGAGATCGAAGATGCCAACGGAGCCATGGATCTCTATGAATAAGAGGTGTATTTCTAGTGAGACATGGAAACTATGTGCAACGATGATGATATTGGATCTGAAGGGGGGTGATGGAGATAGGATCTAGTCTAATGACATGCTTGACAACTTAAGCTATATCAACATAGCATTCTCCATAATGGAAAAGGTAATAGGTGCTTATGGTGAAAATGTTTGGCCTCGCAGCGAAAAGCTTTGGCATCGGATCACAATTGACGGAGACTTAAGTCCAAAGCTTTTTAACCCTTGGGCCGACGGGGCAACCTCCGCTGCGGCAGAAAATCGGGACCTCAGCATTGATTTTCCACCAGTGCGCCACTCCATATATCGAGTAAAGTAATGTCCTTCTTAGCATACTAACAGGGATTTAGGTTGCTACTGAAGTTGCACATGGGAAGCGAGACCGGCATAATAGGACTCACGCAGGTACAAGGCGCTCAGAGAGCAAGCCCCACACCGACGGGAAGAGACATGAACAGGAGCAGGAACCTAGGCCTTCAATAGCACGGAACGCTGGTAATATAATAATTTTGGTATTCAGTATTGTTATTCTACCGCTCAGAGTGAAAATTGATTACGTAGCCTCTTCATCAAGTAAAATTAAGTATCGTTAAATAAGCTAGTTCCTTTGAGGGTGAAGCAACTACGCAGGAAGGTTTACACGGATCTGAATGCGACTGCCACCATCCAAAGCGGCTGTTCCTAATATGACCGGCAAAGCTGGCACTCGCGCTAATAGCGCTGGTGGGAGTACATCAACTCTCTTTTTCTACCACCTTGCAGACTAATTGTAGTCCATCAATCCACCCCCAGGCCTCCGGGCAAGGTCAAGAATCATGGAGCCGATCGGTGAGGAAGTACGGACCACACCCATGACGTCTCGCGACAACAGTGTTGACATGACTAGGAAGAAGACTCCGGCACTCAAGAGCAGCAGCCCGAGAGAAGAGAATCCAACTGCCGTGTCCGTCTCGAGTACCAGAATACGAGGAAGTCAACTTCACGCAGGCGACGTGGAGGGCGCTGAAAGAGGACATGATTATACCAAAGAGTACCATCGTCATCGGCATAAGCATCGACGTCAAGAACGTAGCAGTCATGAAGATGAGAGGCGTCACAGAAGTCACAAACACAGAAATGAGACATCAACATCGAAATCTACAAGCTACGAAGTCGTACCTCAAGCAACTGTCGACCCTCCTGATGGCGGCACAGACTTCGTCGAAGATCGAAAAGGCGACCAGTACAACGTGATATATGGTTCTCTACACCGTTACAGCATCCCTCGGTATCGGCCTGCGGGTTATCGGCATGTCGTTGGGCTGAGCAGGACACACAAGATCTTGCAAAGCTCAGAAGGCAACGCATGCACCCTGACAGAAGTTCAGAAAGACTCCGATGTCAGAGTGAAGGCGAATTCGCTGCTTGCTGGCAATGTAGATGGGAAGAACCCACCCGTGCCAGTAGTACCGGAAATAATAACTTCAGAAGCCAGGGATGCAGAGCTACGGCGAGACTTTCTGGCTCTCAACGCTCAAGGTAGCAGAAAGCGTCGGCGTATTGAGGCACAGGCGCCATTCCATGGTGGGCTTGACCAATCGCCACCGTCCCGAGAGAAGAGTATGGAACAAGACGTGTTGCCTCGAGGACGGGTTCTATCAGAGTCTGAATCAGAAGAGTCTAATTCTGACTCACATTCTGATCATTCTCAAAACAACCCATTCGACCAATTCCGAAAGGATGCCAGACAGCAGGAGAAACTTGAACTATCGAGGGCTGTACATGACCGACCACAGGACATTGAAGGTTGGCTTGCGCTGATTAAGCATCATGACGTCCTCCCTGACGACCAGAGCGCCACGAGAAGAGCACCGACAAATGTAGAAAGGCACGCTTTGGCAGATGTCAAGATTTCGATATATGAGACGGCATTATCGAAGAATGCCACCAATCCGGACCGCGAGCCTCTTGTCGCTGGTTTGATGGAAGAGGGTTCTAAGATATGGGATGCCAAAAAGCTCGCCAATCAGTGGAAAGCGGTTCTGAGGGAGAATGCCCAATTTCCGAACCTCTGGATCAAGTACCTGGACTTCGAACAATCTAATTTTCTCACATTCACGTATGACCAGTGCAAGGCAGTATATGCCGAGTGTCTAAAAGTCACAGCTGCACAACCTCACGAGAAGAATCGAGATCAGCTCCGCATCTACCTTTTACTTCGACTGACCACGTTCATGAAGGATGCTGGGTACTCAGAGAACTCGGTGGGGCTTTGGCAAGCCATGCTCGAGTTCAACTATTTCCACCCGAACGTAATTGATGGTCAGACAACGAAATCGTTGTTCGCGGACTTCTGGGACAGTGAGGTGTCGCGCGTCGGTGAAGAGGGTGCCAAGGGTTGGAAGAGCGGGTCAAGTCCAGAGATGGAGCCGAGATCTGACACAGTAAGCCTCCAGACGAATTCCAGTCATATCTTTCCCTCTTGGGCAGATTGTGAGCAGGAGCGTACGCTGGATGCAAGCTTACCAGCCAGAACGCTTGACGAAGTGAATGATGAAGACCCTTATAGAGTCATCATTACCTCTGATGTCAGCGACTACTTATTCAGCGTCACAGACCCGGAAAAGAAGTTGTTGCTGCTAGATGCTTTTCTGTGTTTCTGCAGACTTCCGCCTCTGCCAGCACATGGACGGGGCCCTAAGCGGCAATGGTGGACGGACAGATTCCTCCGCAGCCCTGAGCTGAGTCGGGTCCAAGTTGCAGCCAATTCCTCGCCGCGGCAGGATATCCAGACGTCTTCCCCAATGGCCAACTTCGTTACAGACACATCGACACTGTTCGCCAATTCTGAGCACTGGTTCAACTCTTGGCTGGACATCAGTCACTCTTCAACCAATCCCCGCTTGTTGAGGTTTCAACATCTCGCATTGCGCCAGCTTGTTGATGCTATCCTGGATAACGAACAACTCGCGGAGTACACCATTGCACACCAGCTGAATTATGATGCCAAAGAAGCCCGTAAGCTCGCCAAAGCTCTCCTGAAACAAAGACCTTCTCATCTCCGTCTCTACAATGCATACGCCCTTGTAGAAAGCCGACTTGGCAATTTTGAAGCCACAGAGCGAGTTTGGTCGACCGCGATATCGATGAGCACTACTTTTCCCGATACCGATCGACGAAACGTCATATTGCTCTGGCATACATGGATCTGGCAGCTGCTTGATCGCACAGAACTCAACAAGGCCTTCGCTCTGCTACTCGCAATTCCAGAAGGTCAAGTTGATGTTGATAAGCTGTCTCGGCAGTCACTGTCGGACGTTCATTTCACAGGAATCCTAAAGGCAAGACGAACCCTCGAATCGAAACTGGCGCAAGCCAGCTCACTCCACCATGCCGACCTCATATACAACTATACAGACCTCCTGGCCTTACTAGCCTACTTCACTTCTACCTACTCGCTCAACCCTACCCTAGCAATCTACTCCAAATTCATCAACCCATCGAACTCGAGCAACCCCGCTATGGAAGCTTCCTGCCTAGAACTCCTCCACCAATCCCGCGCCCGACTGCTCCACCTCCACACCCTCATCTCTCCTACCGGCTACCGCCCCGCACAAATCGTCTCAAGCCTCGCTGAATCCGTCCGCCTCTTCCCCAACAACACCATCTTCCTAACCCTCTACCACCACCACACGCAGCGCAGCCTCCTCACAGATCGCATTCGCACCGTCCTGCCTACACTCGACTCCTCATCAAAAAACCCCGCCGCAAAAGACTCCCCCATCCCTCCCATCTTCGCCATCTGGTCCGAGATGACCAGGCCCAGCTACGCCGGCAGCACGCGCCACAGCATCCGCGCTGCCTTCGAGCGCGCCGTCTCGGCGGCCGCATCTAGCCTGGCGATTTGGAAGTGGTATCTGCAGTGGGAGTTGAGCATGAGCATCAGCGTCTCTGAGCCCTCCGATAAGGATTCAACGCAGCAGAGGATGTCAAGGGCCCAGGAAGTTTTCTACCGCGGCATGCGCGCCTGTCCGTGGGCGAAGGAGTTCTACATGCTCGCGTTCACGGAGTCGAAGTTACGGGATGCGATCGGGTTCAGGGGCTTGAGGAGCATTTATGAGACGATGGTCGAGAAGGGAATTAGGATTCATGTTGATTTGGGGGAGGTGCTGGAGGGGCGGGATGCGAAGGAGAGGGAGGCAGAGGCTGGTGGGAAGGAAAGGACGGCGAGTAAAATGGTTGTCAAGCAAAAGGTTGGAATAAGACGTCGATAGATGGAGTACGCTGAGACAATGGCAATCACAGTTCTGTCACTGATGCGTTTTTTTTTTCGGTGAAATTTTGTTGAATTTTCGCCATGCGTATCATTTTGCATTGAGCTTCATATTGAGTGTGGGTTAGCTTCAAATATTGCCCTCCCTTTGCCATTGTTGTGCCTGCCAGCCAGATCCACTGTGATTTCTAATACCATGCTGCGTGCTCCATCTTTCGTGCGAATACCGTCCTTTCCCCGAAATGGGCTTCAGCTTACGTCCGACCGTGATGCAATATGTTGCTCGCGTGAAAACTCACTGGGTGCCGATTGCGGGTGTGCAATCAGTGCTCCAAGATTCTCAAGCTGCCCTGGACCACGACGTTCTCCAAGATGCTTCCGGGGGGGATATCAATCGTGCTACCTTCTGTCGCAACAATGATGACCGTACCTGTTCGGCAGAAGTTTAGCCAAAAATTCATTTGGGGGTAGAGAAAATTGCAAAAAACTAACCCTTCAGTGTGACGCCTCGTGCCAAGTTGACGTTGCCGGTGATTGTCAAATGATCTAGCTCGAGGATCTTGGGAATGCTGGGAATTCTCTTCTGGAACTGCGACACCTTCTTGAAGTCTGCGCCGAGCTTAATCAATGGCGCTGGCCCGAAGCGGCTGGGGTCAATGACAAGCTGTCCGTGCTTCAGCGTGTAGAGATCGGACTTGACCAGCATGAGATCTGAGCATGTCTTGACTGGCAAGAACCGTTTCCGAGGTACGTTGACACCGTGTGCGTTCTTGAAGTGCTTGATGGCCGCACCGACAGCAGTCTCAAGCTGAACGATTCCGATGTCGGCTTCGCCTTTCTTGTCTGCGGGAATGGACTTTTCATTGGGAATGATCTCCAAGGCAAGCTCATTCTGCTCAACGACACGCTGAATGGCACGTAGGTTCATCCAGATGTTATTGGTGTTGAAGTACTTGAACTTCTTGATCGACTTGAATTCATTGACATAGGCTTTTGGCACTTGAGCAATTTCTAGCAGACGGGCGCGTCCCTCGTAGTCGATGATTGTCCCACCCTTGACATCAGCTTTGGTCTTGTCCGTCAGCTCCATGATGTATTCTGCCCTTGTCTCTACCATATGTTGTAAGATCTTGAGATCGACAACAGCGCCAAGGTTGTCCGCGTTTGAAAGGAAGATGATTTCGATACCGCGCTCGAGAAGCTGTTCAAGGATGCCGCTGTTGTACATGGATTCGAAGACGTCTCCATGTCCAGGTGGATACCAGTCAGAGAGCTGGGAGTCGTAGCTTTTGGGTGCAGGTAGCATGGAGTCCTTGAGGATACGCGGATAGCGAGACTGGTTGAATGTCAGAATATCGATGTTATGACCTTCGTACTTCTTGATGATGGCTGCGGTATCATTGTCGGTGTTGAAACTGTTCATCAGGACGAAGGGAACATTAACGTCATAAGTGCGGTTGAGGAATTCGATCTGTCGGACAGAGAGATCGAGAAAGGACATTCCGTCACGGACTTCGATAACAGACTTTGGGCCGACGCAACCCATGGATGTCCCAAGACCTCCGTTGAGCTTGACTACAGCGAGCTTGTTCAAGAACTCAACTGCATCGCTGTTTGGGAGCGTTTCATACGCAATGACCTGCTCAGGCGCTGGAGGAGCGATCTTTGCCCAGTCGATTTCGTTGCCCTTGGCTTTGTCGTTGAGGTATCGTCGGAAGAGAGCGAAGAAGTTATCCATCTCAGACTCAAATCGTTTCTTTTCTTGTGGGTCGCGGACCGTATCGGAAAGATTGTTGAGGGCATTGCGCATCTGGCTTGCGGCAACGTTGGTAGATGTATTTTCGAATGCCTGCCGAGAATTCAAAATCAGCAGGGGCTTCTCACTGATGCTCGTGAAGAGTTCCATGATGTCGTTAATTGTCGTTATTTGAGGAAGGGAACGGTAGGAATGACCGAATTGTCAATGTATGATGTACGCAAATCGGGCGCTCTCCAGATCTTGGTTGATGTAGAGGACGCAATATCTACACTCTAAAACACCGACAGGACATAAATAGCCAGGCCGTAGTGACTTCACGAATGGTCTTCAGTTTTCGTTCTGCCTCGAAGCGCATCGAAGTGCCTCGAACGGCACAGCTCCAAGGCGTTCTCTAGTGCATCACTACAGTGCACCCGAAGTTCTGAAATGTATTCGACAAGTGCTTGTAAGATCTTACCACGTGGGATTGGGACTTTCCATGATGCCTCTGTTCTGGCTCAGGGGCTGGGCCGTTCGCCGGGTTGGCCGGGCGAAGGTGAGATGGAATAGCTTTCGAAGCCATATCGTCGTTGATGGCTGGAGTGTGGAGAGTTGTAGTGTCGTAGGATTATTCGTGTCTGAGGAAGAAGCTCGTCAGTGAAGCGTTCAACAGGGCATGACATACGTTCGATGACACTTTCACTGACGAGAAGGTCAATGGAACGGCTTAGGAATGCATGGGCTCGGTTTATGCGGAGATGAGCTGCAGGCACGTTGAAACTGTGGCAGACAGCTGGCCACTGTTACCGCCCACTGTCACCGCCCACTAGGTGGGGCTGCAACAGACGAATACAAGGAGGGGGCGGTCAGTACGGTACCTTGCGCAAGCAGAGACGCTCTTTTTACCAGACGCAGTCAGAGACGAAACTAATGTTGGAATGTGTTTTGAGTAGAAGACTTCCCCAATTCAAGGGAAATAGAGGAGGAGAGGGTTGATGAAATTTGAAATTTTTGTTGAATGGAGAGAGCACGAGCAATTCGTCATGTTTTCGAAAGCTGTTTTTTCTGTTTTGTGCCCCACGAACCCCTCAGGAGCTCTCCAGAGACATGGGTCCCGGGCTCACTCATCAAATCACGACCCAGGGAGCTCTCCACTTTGGCCAGGGACCCACAAAAGAAACTGGTCAATTATCCCGAAGTCGGTTCCGCTATCATCAAAAACCTGAATCATTTGTTGGCACGTTTCGCGGTTTCCCATTTTGAGAGGACTGTGGTCTTTGACGCAGTAAAGAGTCGGTGAGGAAAGTTTAAGGACGGGCCAAATACTCTCTCCTACTCTTCTCAAGTGGGTCAAACTTGTCTTTCACGAAGATAAAGACAAGGGCCACGATTGCAAAGGTGGATGAGCTTATTTGACTCCCATGGTCCAGCAAGCCACATTGGGAGGCTCAGTCACTACTCATGTACGCAAACCCTTGTAAGTTGCAACAAATTGGCTAATCAATACTATCAACAGCACCAACCATATTTTATCGAAACCCGCGCTAAGGTAGAGGTATCACTGCAAACGAGGCAAAATTGGGAAAAAAATTGATACCAGCAACCCCCCCCCTTTTCCCCCGCCCCCCAAGAAACCGGTCAATCTCGACATGGAGGAATACCGCTTCATCCTGAATCAGTAGAATCAAACATCCTTCATAACTGAGGTGAGGCTTCGTGTTTCTCTTTCCTTCCAAATAGCGATCTGCGCGTATCTCGTTTTGAATCAGGAGAGTTTCGCCCACTGGCTGGTCCTGGCGAGCGGTCATCAGACACTTCCCCACTAGCAGCGGTAAAGCTTGACTTAAGCACCACACTACCCTCCCCCGCCGAAACAGTGTGCTCTGCTCCATTGCCCTGATCCGAGACGAAAAACAGACCTTCGCCTAGATCTTTCTCCCGCAATGTGCCATGATCTTTGACCACCACCTGGAATTGAGTATCCGCCGAGCAAGCGACTTTGAAAGTCTCATGGTCTAGAGCATACTCAACTTTACCTGAAGACGATTTTATCGCTTTCGTCTTATGGACTTCTTTAGACCCCTTTCCGCCCATCATCTTGACGTATACCCGAACATCGGCACTTGCTGGGTAGCCGGTGGCAGAGACCACAGTCATAGTTGCAGTACCTGCTTCTGCTCCTTTGGGTGTGGCGCCGAGGTTGGATCCGAAACTTCTTGATCTGTTGTGTTGCGTTAGCGAAGGCGTCGAAGGCGATACTGCGCCATCTGTAAGTACTGCGGCCTTTACTGGCGTTCCTTCAGGGGTGTTAATCGGGGTCGGCTCAGTGACTTCCGGAACCGTGCCGTTTGTTGTGTCCATAGGCTCGTCGCGACTCGATTTATTGCTGCGGGCGAACCCACGCCTCAAGAAAGATGCACCCTTTACCACCCCTCCGCCAACACTACCAACAACTTTCACCGGTGCTCCGACCACCTTGCCGGCTGGAGCGAATGTACCAGAGAGTGTCGAAGTGCCCTGTCGATGACGCGTCACGTATGCCGGCTTGAAGACCATCTTCAGCCTCACTGCACCAGACTTGCCGTCTAAAGGATAACTCTCCTCGTGCGAGTCGAATGGGTTGAGGGCCGCAAGGTTGATCTTTGTCGCTCCCAAGTGGTCTGCCTTGTCTCCAAAGTCCCAGTCATATACGTCGCACGTAAAATTGGCTGCGGTTCGAGACGGTACAGGAACCTCAAAGAATTCGTTCCAGGCAGGATGTAGCGTCTTTTTCTGGACCTTCGTCTTGTAGACCTCCTTATCGTTCAACCGGAATTTGCAGTATGGGTCACTGAAGCCATTTCGGTCTGCTGATGGTAGATCTGCGGCATCGAGAACGTCCACACGCAAGGTGCCAGAGTTGTTTATGCTCTCACTAGGATCAAGCTGCATCTTCACGGGAAGATACCGGAGTTTTACCACGACTTTGCTCACAGCCCCGTTTTTGCTTTTCAGTGTCAACTCAGTGGGTTTGTAAAGGCACTGCTGCAATGTGAGAAGGGTCTGTCCTTTCAGCTGTGCAACGAATTCTTCGGATTCTTCGTCCTGGTCGTTGGCCGTCTTCTCACGGAGACGTAAGGTTATTTGGGACACGTCGAGTTCTCGTACAAAGGCGTCGCCAGTCTCGTTGAATTGATGAATCTTCTGCTGGGATTTGGAGGTAACATACGACGGGAAGGCATTATCATCCATAAGAACCTCTAGTTGGACGTTTGTTTCGGCAAAAGTTCCTTCAATAATATTGAAAACAATGAGACCAGATTCTGTACCAAGGGTTAGCAAAATGATTTTTTCCATCTCAGAAAACGAACATACGATATTGGTTCAAGTCTTCGACGTTGATGCGAACTTTGGGTGGCTTTTTGGTTGAAATCATGGACGCAGCAGTCGATCCGCCTCCTTCCTTCACGCCATTTGTGAGGGCAGCCGCAACCTTTGGGTCAAGACTAGCCTGTGCTTTCACGCCGACCCCGTTCTCGAGGCTCTTGGGGGCATCAAGAGGCGGCTTGGAGTCCAGCGACGTTCGCTTGCTATCAGATGCGCCCTTGTTCTCCATTTCCGCCTGGGCTTTTCGTTCCTCTTCTTCCTCTTCCGGGTCGATGACATTCAACGTAGGGTAGAACGCGACGGTGTAGTTCAATTTGCCCTTGGGCATGCCTTTGCCACTCATTCGAAGGTCGTCCGACACAAGAGCCTTCACATCGTGCACTTCGTAGCCACCATCTTCACTCTCGTGGATGAACTCGGACGCACGAACCTCCGTCAGGCCGAGAGGCCGATCCTTCCCAAGTGTCTCCGTATCCATTACCTCCAATACGAGTCGTTCATTGGTAGAATGCATAGGTACGTAGATGACTTCATCCCAATCAGGGTTGAGGTTGTTCTGGAAGGTTACCGTCCGGCCCTTTTCAATGCCAGACAACATGACTCGAGCATACGGATCCGACTTGCCAATGGTCTCCAAGTTGCGCAGGTCACGAGCGTTTTGGAAATGTATGCGCATGACCCCAATTGGCGTCACGTACCCACCAGCGCCACCAGAAATGCCCTGCAGAGCAACAGGCTTCCAATCCAACGAAAGTTTGGCGCGACCAGTCTTTGTCGATGAAAGATTGAACCATTCCTGGCCCTTTTGCATCAGTGAGATCAAGTCGTCAGCCTTAATCTGGTATGTTCCAAGTATGGGATCTGTGGTAAGGTCCCGATCATCTTTAATGACAACCCCTATGCGTGCCTTCTTGCGATCTGTGATGAGGACTGATGTGGTGGGATCCGGGAATATCGGGTTGTTGGTACGCTTGAGTTTTTTGGTAACATGGATCTCCTTACCATTAAGGAGCAGGACAGCGTAAGGATTTAAATGTCCAACAAGACTCTTGGAGCCATCGAGTTCCTTGCATTGCTCGATAGTGATTCTGGCAATGCCAGTGTTCGACTCTGGTGGAGGTCCCACGGTTCCGTCTTCGAGTTTCTGGCCTTGGAGAACTGGGAAGAAGCGTACATCAGCCTGGACTTGTCCTCGTGATTTCCCGCTCGATATGACTTCCAACTGCAAATTCTCATGCTGTGGGACCTGTTCCAATTTCTCAAGCGGAAAAGAAGCGGTACCAAGCTCTTTATCCTTTCGATACTCGTTGAAGTCATACACCTGAAGTGTGAGAACGTCAGTGTAGTTGGTGATGATAATATACACAGTTTCATTCCATCTAGGATTAGCGTTCTGCGTGGCCATCTTAGTCCTACCGAGCTCTAACCTGCCGTTGAGTGACACAACTGTGTATGGATCTGGCGCACCAGAGAACTTGTCGGGATTCTTGAGGCCTTGGGCGCCATGGATGGTAACCGCAACAACACCGATGGCGAGATCAACAGGATTTCCTGATAGCATCTTTGCAATCTCAATCGGAAAGACATTTGGATCGTACATCATTGGTGCCAGACTTGCGTGGATCTGTTCTTTGATGAAGCTTTCGAGGCCAGGAATGAAATTGATGTCAAAGCCGAGGGTCTCACCACCGAGCGGCTTGCATACGTAGTCGATGTCCGGACGCCCAATGAAGGAGATGTCAATCTTCTCAACATGCGGAAAAGCAAGCTGAAGCTTGAATCTCACTCTCAGGAGCCCGGAGAAGGCAAAATCCTCGACTATGATGTCCATGGCCTTGCTAACCATAGCCTTTCCAATGCGGATTTCTAGAACAACTTTGGGATTGATCTTGACTTTCAGTTGTCTGGCTGTCATATCCATAGTGTCCGTGGGAGTAAAGCTGAATTTCCAGTCCATGAGAACGATATCGTCTTCGGTCTTTGGGTACGTCTTCACGTGCTCCATGCGGGGTGGTTTGGTGCCAAGTATAAAGGTTCGAAGGCGCATGCTGTCCAGAAACGCCGGGGTAGAGGTGCTGAGCACTTGATCGACCGACGCGATGATTGATTCAGCCAAATTTGGAGCATAGATTGGCCAGAACTTGACCAGAAAGCTGTTCATCCATTCTAGCGTCTCGGAGTCTGACTCAAGTCGGTTCTTTGCAAGTTCGCGATTAATGTCGTCCCGAAAGTTCCTTCTGACTCTTCGAATAGAGGTTCGGTAGTAGGTTCCGCAAGTTGCCATTACGATGAAAACCCAACCCAAGCCTCCACCGAGCATTGCAACAACCCACGACGCGAGGCATGCGAAAACAATGACTCCTGCGTTGTGGTACCAATCTAAACGAGTCAGGAAGGTGGCTTTACGTGGAGCTCTCGAACAAACCTCCGTACAACTTCTCGTCTAGCTTGCCCTCCAGGAAAGTCTGATGATCTAGAAGATTTCTGGTGTCTTCCTTATCTTCGGCAGTCTCACCAGTGCCGAACCGTGGCTCCCAGCCTACTCTATCACGTGCCCACCGCTCTTGTTCTGGAAGGACGCCATTTGCCGATGTTGGCTTTCCATGAGCATCTTTTGTAGGCGTAACCGCACCAGCTGCCGTGGGCGGTGGCAAGTCGTATTGGTCTGGCCCGTCATCCAGGTCCGTGGCGATACCTACTCCTTTGGGTTCTCGTTCGTGGTGATGCGCTCTCTGAGAAAGAAAGTCAGTAAATTCTCCTTCCGTTTCCTTATTACATCGAGCTTACTGCCCTGGCCTGCGCAGCCTTTGCTTCTGGTGTCGCATCTGGATCAAACTGAAGAGCAGTAGCGCCTGCCCTTTTGCTCTCTTCTACAAACAAACGCTGTGCGTCTTCAGCTGTGACACTGCTGTTTGGATCGCGGGCAGCCTCAGCAGCGCCTTGCTGCTTGATCTCTGACGAGAAAGAAGAAAGCATATTGGCGGTAACAGCGTCGGGACGGCGGACAACATCCACTGATGCTCAAACAGGAACGTATCAGATCGTGAGCTGTGTCGACGCCGTAAGAAAAGATGACCGCCGTAGAAGAATGGTGTTGGATTGCACGTTGGCAGGGAAAGATGATTGGGGGCCAGCTGGAGCTTCTCCGCAGCCTAGGTCGGAGACCGGGGAGCTTGCAACCGAAACCAAATATCGAAGAAAAGGGCCCTTGTACGTGAATTCTGCAAGATTATGCAGGACGGGCTAGCTGCATAGACGAGATGGTAGCAAATAATGGTCGATCGGAAGCAATCGAACTGCTACAAGTATTTGCGGTCGAAGAAGTCTTTCAGAGAGAGAGGCGACTCTTGTATGACCTCACTGTAAGATTGCACAACATTTCCCATTATTGTACTACAGTAATCTACCAAGAAAACCTCTCCAGCCACCCCCGGCTAAACTGATTTGCCGTGCTTTTGGAGTGTCAGAAAACAAGCTTTGAGCTGCCCTGCCAGCCTGAATACCCCCCTGTCTCCCCCAGTGGCGCATCTGTCACGCAGTTCAGCATGCCAATTAGGGGTCGAGCTTACGCAGCCTTAGTGCTTCTAGGCCCATTCGACGAGTCAAGACATAGTCGTCTGTCTTGCAAGAGCTGAGTTCAGCTTTACGGTAAGAACAGTCTGGATGTGTCTGAGAGAAAAAGTCACTCGGGCATACCGAATCTCGTCCTTGACCTACTGTCCGATGTTACGAACCATGATAGCAGAGATATGTCGGATCCAAGTTGCGAATAATGGGTTGGGCGCTTGACGCACACTTCGCCACAGCGGAACAAATATCCGTTCAGGTCACCTGGAAGCGACAACTCTCGTGTCCGCAGACGCTAAGCCATGGTAGGAGGGGGCTCGCTCTTGCATTCAGGGGACAGCATGAGTTCATCCATCACAACCGAGAGGTAGAAAATCCAGAGATATCAAAATGGGATCCAGTACATGTTAGGTGCAGATCGCAATGTCACCGTTTTTGTGGCCTTCCTGGCGCTACTGGACTCTCTCCGTTCAAAGGAATCATTTTTAACACTGGGCATGGAACTCGCTACGAAACCTTGCCCCTTCATTGCGCTAAATGCATGGAGGGAGGACGCCAATCTCACAAAACCTTTCTGCATCAATATACAGCTTGACCTCAAATAGTCAAGTGCGCTCATTCTTAGCGCCCCAGTCGGATTACACCCGCCGCGATTAGCTTTCATCATTGTCAGTACTATGGCCACGATATGATGGATTGCTGAAAATGCTCACCTTCTGAATCTTCGTGCGAATGGTAGCGTTCTGCATATGATTTTGAAGCGCCGCCGGATCGTTCTTCGCTTGGTTCAAAATGCTCTGCATCACCGGGTCCTGGAGAATTGCTTAAGACATTGTTAGTTCACATAAGACCTCCTAAAGAATAGACAGACGTACCCATGATGTCGGGATCTCTTTGGATGCGTTCGGAGGTCTGCTCCTCAGTTTCGCCTACTCGGGCGCTGTATTGAGCTTCCAAAGCTTTTTGTTGCTGCTGCTCAATCTCTCTCTGGTTCTTGCCACCTTCATCGTGCTCCATGGCTTCTGCGCAAACATCTAAGCATTTGTTGTATTCCTTCATGCCAAACAATGCTTGAGCCTTTCGCAAGTAAGCCCGTATGAATTTCGGGTCCCGCTTGATGGCTTCATCACAGTCCTGCACAGCCCCAGGGAAGGCTAGCAGCTTGATCAATGCAGCGGCTCGATTGCTGTAGCCCCTGGGGTCATCCGGGAGACGCTTTATCATCTCAGTGTATGCCTCAACCGCACCTGGCCAATCTGCTTCTTTGAACTTCTCAGCGCCAAGCTGACGAGCTTCTTCTCCCTTCTCGGGATCAACGTAAGCGTCCTTTTCAGCTTTCAATTGTGCCTTCTCTGCGGCTTTGAACTTAGCAAGCACGTCTGGGGTGCGGTGTTCTGTCAAGGACTTCTGGTAGTTGGCAATGGCTTTGGGTAGGTCGCCCATCTTTTCGTAGCTCGAGCCAATCCTGGCGTATGCCTTGGCAATGATCTTGAAATCTGCCAGAACCTGCCTCCCTTCTTCGATAGCCTTTTCACAGGCCTCAATGGCACCTTGATAATCACCTTTCTCGAACTTGGCAGCGCTCAGGTTGGTCAGGTAGGTGATGTCTTTGTGCAGGTCCCAGGCCTTGCTGTAGTGCTCGATCGCAGCATCAAACTGCCTCTTCTTGTAATTCTCCGTTCCAAGCTTCTTTTCCGCTTCGGCCTCTTCCTTCGCCTTCTTCGCCGCAATCGTCTCCTCATCCTCAGGTTCTGGTTCGGGCGACGGCTCCTTTGCCTTGGGTGGTGGAGGTCTGGATGAAGGTCGAGCATCGGGCATTGGGACGTCTTCTTCTTGTTCGTGGCCTCGGGCAGACGGGCCACCAGCTGAAGGATCGCCCATTGACAGGTCAATGCCTAGGAGAACACTCATGACCTGTAGCATACGCGGATCTCCTAGCTCTTGGCCCATTTCGCTAGGGTTCTTGGCGAGTCTTTGCAGTTTGGCCATGAATGCTGGGTCAGCAAGGTAAGGTGAAGTCTTTGGGTTCTTCGCCAGTTTCTGGTAGAGCTGTGGATCGTTGAAGATGTTGCCTTGCTGCGGTTAGCTTTCGAGACCAAACAGTATGCTAATATAGTCCTCACCTAATCCTCCCATCGGATTACTGCCAGAGCCGCCGCCAAAGGTAGCTCCATCCTCGTCTGCTTCAGCCTGAATTGCTCGTTCTACAGCCTCAAGACCAGATTTTGCCTGAGCATTTGTGGGCTCGAGCTTCAGTGCTTCATCGTATGCATCCTTTGCTCCTACAAGGTCTCCTTGGCCGTGAAGCGCAGCACCCTTGCGGCCCCAACCTTTTGCCCAGTCTGGCTTCAATTCAGTAGTCTTATTGGCATCTTCTAGTGCTTTGTCGAACTGCCTGAGGGAAGCATATGCGCCAGAGCGATTCGAGTAAAGGACATGATTTGCTGGGTCAAGCTCGATAGCTTGTGAGAATTTCTCGCTAGGGAAGATCATCCGTTAGTACACTTTGGATATGATAGGAGTCTCTACATACGCAGCTTCTTCAAAGTTCTTGGCTGCAAAGGCTTTGTTACCCTCAGCCTTCAGAGCGTCAGCCATTGTGCGCGTTTGTCAAGCTGTTAGGAGTCGAAGAAGCTGTAGCAAATTCGTCAAACTAGAGGGATTGAAGAAAGAGGCTGACTGCCTCGTGCCTGGAATTTATGCGGGATCTCCCCCAAAGGCAGCTCTCCAGAACTTTCGAAGCTCTGCGCACAGACCAAGCCTATGGCGCCCACCTGGAAAACGCGGTGCACTTGCCTAGGCCCCCACTTTTGTGCGTTTGCCTCCAAAATTTTGGGAGGACCCAAATTCAATGTCTCTGCAGTGTTTCTTCGCTCGATTATTCACGCCAACCATTCGCTTTCAAAAGCACATAGGAATGTTTCAGTGACAGCTACACACCTGATCCCGTGGTCAACCAATATGACCATTTACTCCTATCCAGATCGATAGCACTGGTTCAACACCATACCTCACAGCAATAATGGCTGCCCCACATGTCCTATCGTCGCCTACTCCAGGGCCCGCTGGCGATCGTGGTTGCGGACTTATCGCAGATGCCATCTACGAATACTGCCGCGAAAATCATGATCCCGGGGAGACCCTGGTACAAGAACACCTACTCAAACCAGACATAATTCCTAATAAAGACCTCGCCATACTCGTACAGGTCTGCCAGCATCTCGTCGACAATCACCTGTTCAAAACCCACGATGTCAGAGGTGGGGGGATTGGTTGGAAGTTGGTCACAAGAGAGAGCGCGGAGAATTATAAAGACCTCTCTAGGGACGAAAAGTTAGTCTACGGCGCTATAGACTCTTCAGGCACCAAGGGACTATGGACAAAGAGCATCAAGGAGAGGCTAAATATCCATGCAAAAATTGTCGAGCGAGCATTCAAATCGCTGGAGGGCAAGGGGCTAATCGAACAGATGAAAGATGTCAAGTTCCCGAGGCGCAAGATGTACATCAAAAGAGGCCTGAAGCCGAATGAGGAAGCAACGGGGGGTGCCTGGTTCACTGATGGTGAGCTCGACACGCTAATGATAGAGATGGTGGCCACGGTAATCGAGAAACTGGTTGGGGACAAAAGTTGGGTTGAAGAAAAGCCGGCGCAAGGTGCGACGACTGCTGAGCGCACGACGTCCTCTAGCCCCCATCAGAAACGCAAGGCACCATCCGACAGTTTCGAGGGGAAGGGCAAGGGAAAAATGCATCGAGTTTCGGAAATTGATGATGCTGGCGTACTCCCGGCACCCAAATCCAGATCGAAACCCCAAGCACCTATGAAGTCGTACGTTTTGCATCCTCCTGGCTATGAAGGGTACCCGACACTCTCAGAGATCACCAACGAGATAAATCGTCGTGGCGTCCTCCAGAAGGGCCTGCTCCCTCAGAATGCTGTCTCTCAGCTGCTAGAGGTCATGGTGTACGACGACAAGCTGGTGAAAATAACCACCACAGCCGGCATCGACGGTTCGTCCAAAACCATGTACCGCACAGTGAAGAATCCTGCACAAATCCTGGCTGCCGCAAAGCTCGAGAAACGTCTGCAGAGCGAAGACGAGGGCATCCGGAAGGCGGCAATGAGGGAAAAGGAGCTCGAGGACATTGGCGAAGGTGGCATCACGGAGGTCCCCTGCTTACGTTGTCCGGTCTTTGATTTTTGTGAAGAGGGGGGGCCGGTAAGCCCGACGACGTGTGTCTATTTCGACGACTGGTTCCAGAAACTCGAGGAGTTGCGGCTCAAGGATGGAAGAGATCATGTAGACTGAACGGGGCTGTCTTCCAGCGTGGCGTTGGGGTATGAGCATGGTGCCCTCGACGTCACCATCTGAGCATAGCGACGGCGTTTCGTGGCTCTTCCCGGGTCCTGGGGAGGGAATACACTGCACTTACAGGACAGAAAGTTGGTGCTATGATACCCCTAGCAAGATTTGCTCCATAGATTTCACAATCAAATTCATTGTAAACCTGAACGTGCCGTATCGGCTATATAACACTGATGGAGAGTGCACTATGCGTATAGCCAGGTCGAATTAACAAATCGGCACCCTGAAAGACAGGGCAGCTCATATTTGTACAATGACAATCAAGCATAGAGCTCATTTTCCCTGACGAGCCAAAACCAACCAACCTTCTATACCTTAAGGGATCAGGGTCCTCCCCACCTGCCTGGTATTCCAGCCCTGACCTTGACCTATAACTCCCGTCTACTTCATCTTCATCGCCATACCCGGCTTGGTCCGACATTCGGGACAGTACCACACGGCGCTTTCTGGTGGCGGCTCCTTCAAGCCTACACACTTGAGATGGAACCACTCGTACGGACACTGATCATTCTCACAGCCAACCATATCCCCATAGCTCACCGAGTGACAGAAGCAATATTCCTTCGTATCTTCTCCTTCCATGTCCACATCCGCATCCGCGTCAGGTTCCTCCACTTCATCATCAACAACGTTCACATTCTTCTTATTTGCGTTCCTGCCAGCTCCACCCCTTCTCGACCGTCCACCACCACTAGCCACAGTATCAGTTTCGGAGGCGTCAGCCGATGACAGAACACTATCATCGTCATCCGCCGTCCCACCTCGGGATCTGACACTCGGAGATTGGCCTTTCTTCTTTATGCCCGAGAGCCTCTTGCCAGGTTTGCCCTTGAGCTTGCTGATCTGCTGATGTGGTGGCGCTGTGACCTTCTTCGAAAGCCCAGCCTTCTTTACTGGTTGCTGAGCAGCAGTGGAGCGAGGCAGACTGCCTGCGCGAACACTAGCGGCGGGGGTGCCTACCTTTGGCGTACCAGGCCCACCAGGCCCGAGCGAAGACTGTCGCAAGCTTGATGACTGGGTGGGCATGGTGCTAACTAGAGAGGCGTTGAGGCGGCGGCGCTTATTCGGGTCAGAGATGGCACCTGCAGAGGACTCGCGGTGGCGTTGTTGGGAGGCTTGCATGTGTTGAAGAGCGGAGGCGGGAGTAGCTGGAGCGGAGTTTCGTGGATTGATGTGTGGGTTTGTGGTGACTATTTGAGAGATGCGAGTTGGCACTGGCTGGGCCATGGCAAGGTGCTGGCTGTTCATGCGATGGGCGCTGAGGTTGGTGTGGTGAATACCTCCTGCGGCATTGCCTGAGGTTGCTTGCAGCGGAATGTGGTGATGTGGCGGTATGTCGGAATAGAACTGCTTCTGCGGGTCTGGGTGTTGAGCTTTTCGGTTGAAGAGAGACGGAATGGGAGGTCCGTCGGTGAGTTGACCATCATTTTGAAGTTCTCGGATCTTGACGTCTAACTTCTTGATCTGACGGTCGAGAAGAACACAGGCCTTGTCGCTCAAGGCGATCTTTTGATCTTGAAGCTCCTGACAGAGGTCGTAGTTTTTCAAGATAGCTTCGGCATATTCTTTCTCTTTGGGATGCGACATCAAACTCCCGTTCAGCTTGATATGTTTTTGCAAATGCCCATCCTTGGCGTTGATGACGCTCTGATACTTCTGCATCTCTCTGTCTTTGGCTTGGATTTCTTCCATCATGTGGTTGATCTCAGCTGGCAAGTTCGCTACATCATGAATGAACTGCTCCAGCACTGACGCGCAGTCCTCACTTGCTGCCATATTGACCGCTGAGTGATGTGACACACTCACTCCTGCCCAAAACAACAAACACCAGCGACAGCTCGTGAAGCCAGGCTGCTTAGGTAAGCGAAGCCTTCTCAGCTCAGGAGGTCCAGTCAGCCACTCGGTCGCCTACAATGCAAATGCCGCGGCCAAAGAAGGCGCTCGCGTATAGAGAGCAAGATGTAAAGAAGGAGAGGCGATGCAAGAGACTGAGGGATGGAATTCTTGACGATGACAGTTGGAGGAGATGAAACGTGTTGGCGAGGTTTCAAAGGGGCCGAAGTCGCCACAAGCTTTTTGGCCAGAACCTACTGGAAGGCGGCGGCGCTAGGCATGGTCTGCAGGTACGTCGCAGCGCGACTAAGCCCTGCAGCCCCAGATATGGTGTGGGGCGTCTTTGACGCCTCCCTGCCTTTGCGCATGTCGATTTCATGTACACAGAACCTCTCCCCCGCCCTCGTGATGCTGTCTCCATACCTGCCTTTTTCTTTCTGCATTCATATCCTGAGCAGAAGTGATGTCTCTCAAAGTCCGCCCTTTTTCTAAGCCGATCGCAAACTGAGACGTACGCTTCTTCGTTGCCCTGCCTACTAACTGCACGGCATGGCTGACCGATTACAATAGAACATTGTGAAAGTTCCATACAACAAACCTCGCTGGCTAGCTCGCGACTTTCGAATTATGGAAGGTCGATCCCCTACCGCCCAGGAAGATGCCACTGAGGCCACTTCCATTCAGCCCACATTCCTCCTTTCAGCAAAGATTCAACGAGAAATAGAACGCAATGGCATTGTAAGACCCAAGGGCTATACAGTATCCTGGCACGCGAATCCGGAAGTTGAGAACCACCACTTTGGCATGACACATCCCATGAAACCATGGCGGTTAACCCTCACAAAAGAGATAGTTATGGCATACGGCATGCACACAGCCATGGACAGCTACCTCTCTCGGGCTGCCACGCCTGAAGAACTGACTGAGTTCCACAAATCCGAATATATCGATTTCCTCAGCTCCGTCACACCTCAAAATATTGCCACAAAATACCCCGAACTCGCCAATCCTGCCCTCGGCTACTCTGGCCCTCTATTTGGCGTGGGCGATGACTGTCCCATCTTTGACGGCCTTTTTGATTACTGTTCCCTCTACGCCGGCGCATCTATTGACGCAGCTCGCAAGCTCACTGCCAATCAGTCCGATATCGCCATAAACTGGTCCGGCGGCCTGCATCACGCCAAAAAGGCGGAAGCAAGTGGCTTCTGCTACGTCAACGACATCGTTCTCGCCATCCTTCAGCTGCTCCGCCACCACCCCCGCGTCCTCTACATTGACATCGATGTCCACCACGGCGATGGCGTCGAACAAGCTTTCTGGTCCACAGACCGTGTACTTACCGTGTCTTTCCACAAGTACGATAAAGAGCTCTTTTTCCCGGGCACGGGGCCTCTTGATTCTACCGGCCCCACCCATCCTTCTAACCCTGGTGCGCACCATTCCCTCAACGTTCCTCTCAACGACGGCATCGACGATGCTTCCTACGCGTACCTATTCCGAAGAATCATTGGCCCGTGTGTGGAACACTATCGCCCAACGGCTATCGTTCTCCAGTGTGGCGCTGATTCACTCGGCCACGACCGATTGGGCTGCTTCAATCTCAATATCCGTGGCCATGGTGCCTGTGTATCATATGCGAAGTCCTTTAATATTCCCCTCCTTGTTGTCGGTGGAGGTGGCTATACGCCTCGCAATGTCGCCCGCGCTTGGGCACACGAAACTTCGATCTGCATTGGCGCAGACGCCAACCTCGACCCCATCCTGCCACAGCATATGCCATTCAGAAATGCGTTCTTGCGTGAAGGAGATACACTGTTCCCGCCATTGCACGAGACGAAATATTCAAACCAGAATCCGCAGGATTATCTTGACAAGATTATTATGAAGGTGAATGAGGAGTTGCGATTCATGCAGGGCGCACCAAGCGTACAAATGCAGTATATTCCGCCGGATATCCAGGGTTGGCGGGATGAGATGGATGAACGGTTGAAGGAGGAGGAAATGGAAATGGAGGAATCTAAGGAGGAAAGAGATGGAGGTGGCGGGATGGTAGCGAGAGGTGGGCGGCGAAGGAGGGAGGAGGAAAGAGGAAGGGAAATCCGAGGGGAGTTGAGCGTCTACTGACTACGCATGTGGAGTGGAATACTTTGGCCCTTATAGCGCAGGGAAGATCAAAAAGCGCAAACGAAGAAGAGGTGGCAAGCCGTCTAAATATAACCAGCGCGCCGAGAGCATGATGTTTTAGGATCGATTTTGAGATACCCACGACATAGATGACTAATTGAAATTGGACGTGACTTTTTCCATGCTTGACTGAAATGTGGTATTGTGTCACAACGTGGCTTTCTGTCAGTTAAGACATGATTGAGCTGACTAACAATTTGGCATCCTCATTGACTTTGCGACCACCTCCCCGCCATTGGTAATAATCAGGGTCGTCACCATCGCCTAGTAGCAGCTTCGTGATGTAAGCCTTGCCTTCTTTCGGGCGAGCCAATTCTCGCTCGCGCGTTGTCGCATTCGCCATTATAGCGTCGTCAACTTCCTTTCACCGAGGGCTGGGAGCAGGCCACTGCCGCCATACCGGATCAGTGACCACGCCTGTCATGAAATCCACCGCTTGCCTATGTCTCCCAAATGTTGCCAGGTATATATGCGTTAGCGAAAACTTCATCAGCAAGAACTTTGCTGCTCTTTATCATACGGATGCATGTATTCTTCGCTCAAGTTTGGCCCATAGACTTTCTTCACCCAGTTGAACCAGTGCGACGTTGACTTTCAGGATAATATTCATCTACCGTGGCAACGCCTGGCTAGCACATTATATCCACAGCCACTCCATTTCGGTCCGCAGACACTGCAGCTGTGTCACGTTCCTGATCGAAGCTTTTGGCATGATATAGTTCGCCGTCGGCCTTGGACTGATTGTATATGGCGTCACTCCCGGCCATGAGCTTGCGGCTTGTTGAGTGAGTGAGACGATGCTTTCGTAGGGTTCAAAGCCTGGACGAGGAGCCACAATATCTTCAAGATTTAAAACTCCAATACTGATTGATGGACTTATCAGCTACCGTCCAACTAGACATCAACCTTAACGACGACTACTACCCCAGCAGTGGACTCGTCCTCAGCGTAAGCGCCAACGCCAGCGCCCGGTTCAAATTCAGCGCCCAGATCGGCCTCAACGTGTTCTTCAACCGAATCGCCTCCTTCCACCTCGGCACCTCTTTCAACCCCCACGCCCACCTCATCGTCTTCATCAGCATCGGCGCCAACGTCAACCCCAACTGCAGCGTCAGCCATAGTAACCTCTTCCTCTGCTCGTGCTTCAACATCAAAGAGCTTTTTCTCGACCTTCGTTACCGACTTCATGCAACTGCGCTTTTAGCATCACCATCACCTTCAGCATCAGCACCAGCGACTTCCACGTCTTCTTCTGCGGCAGACCAAGGCGCGAGTAAGCGCCAAGTAGGTCTCATATACGAGCAAAGTCAAGAACCAGCAGGCCGAGAGGGCGGCTTTCTTACGTTGGGCGTTTTGTGTCCATGACATTGGAATGGGTATTGGTTTTGCTCTTCCTCTTGCTCATTGCCGTTTGTATGGCGATTGCTTTAGAACGACATTGCGTTCGTAGTTGAGATTGTGGTTGGAATTGTTGTCTTCAACCGAAGCCCTTGTGCGTCGTCATTCTGGAAAGCGGGCTATTTCATCCTGTATTGAGTCGCAAGTCGAAACAATCACGACTTGCTAGTGCTGTGGATTAGTTATTTCAAATTCAGAGATAGAATTCTATTCTAGTTAGTAAGCATGACCAAAATATGATAGAGTATTTTGAAGTGGGACAAATGCAAAAAGTTCTCGCAACATGACCACAAAGGTTGAATTGCTGTTGAGTGGTGAGAGGGAAGGCTGGCAAGGTGAGCAT
>Ga0335072_10001912_pt1 | contig 33039 bp, 21 predicted proteins | sample Lox_Sample_21_FD_206725 | JGI IMG/M metagenome (GOLD analysis project Ga0335072, IMG submission 206725) | Soil microbial communities from Loxahatchee National Wildlife Refuge, Florida, United States - Lox_Sample_2.1 | ecosystem: Environmental > Terrestrial > Soil > Wetlands | place: USA... | reverse complement strand
CACTGGGCAGGGACCGACCGACGCTCGTGGTGCTCGATGAGTTCCCCTATATGGCCCGTTCGACAGAAGGGCTACCCTCGATCCTCCAGCATGCACTGTCTCCGCGTGGAAAGGCCCGCACCAAGTCCCGGACCCGCCTCATACTCTGTGGCTCCTCGATCACGTTCATGAGCCAGCTCGTGTCCGGCTCCGCAGCGCTCTTCGGCCGGGCCCGGCTGTCCATGATGGTTCAGGCGTTCGATTTCCGAATGGCGGCTAAGTTCTGGGGAGTCGATTACGACCGGCGACTGGCGGCTCGCCTGTATGCAATGGCAGGCGGGACGCCCGCTTACATCGAGTACGCGTCAGGCACGCCACAGTCGCTAAGCGAACTCGACGGCTGGGTGACGCGAAACCTCCTCAACTCAAACAACATGCTGTTCCGGCAGCCTCGCATGCTGCTCAGCGAGGACTCCACGTTCAGCCATATTGGCATGTACGGGACAGTGCTGACCGCCATCGCCGAGGGTTGTCACACGGTCTCGACGGTCGCTAGCAGGGTAGGCCGGTCAACCGCAGACGTTAACCACTACGTGAAGGGCCTGCTGGACGGGGGCTTTCTGTGGCACTCCAAGGACGCTTTCAAGGACAAGCGCGCCGAGTACCAGATCGTTGACCCCTTGATTCGCTTCCACCATGCGATCGTCTATCCAAACTGGGCCAGGCTAGAGCTCTACCGGCCGGAGCGGGCCGAGCGACTCTGGGCTGATTCACGGCAGACCTTCAATTCCCAGGTCATGGGGCCAGCCTTCGAGCAGATGTGCCGGGCCTGGACGGAGGACTTTGCTGACCCTGATCAAACCCTGGGTGGTGTCCCGGCCATGGTCGCGCAGACGGTCCTGAACAACCAGGCCGGACGATCTCAGGTGCAACTCGACATTGTCGTCAAGGACGCCCAGCGCGAGGTACTCGCCATCGGCGAGGTAAAGTCGGGCGAGACCATGGCGACCCGGCATCTCACGCGGCTGAGGCAGGCGGCCGAACTGTTGCGTGCCCACCATAAGATCCCTGGAGACGCGCAGCCAAGACTGCTCCTCTTCAGCGGGTCCGGCTTCACTTCGGAGCTAGAGCTTGAGGCCTCGGCCAGCGACGGCCAAATCCAGCTCATCGGCTTGGACCGGCTCTATGACGGCTCCTGAGGAGAATTCCTGACCTGCTGGCCGCCGGTCAGCCCCGGAGGTCGGCGAGGAGGGCGCCGGTAACTGACTCCTCGTAGACGACCTGGCCGGTCTCGGTCATCGTCGCGGACAGGGCCGGATCCCACGGGGTCTCGAGCGGCGGGCCGGACAGGGACACGCTCTCGCCTGAGGCCCGGACGCCGGCCAGGTAGTCGGCGGAGCCGAAGCGCCACGGCACCGCGCCGTGGCGGGACATCACCGAGGCGGCGATCGAGATGCCGGGCCAGTCGAAGTCCCCGTGGTAGCGCAGCTCGCCATCGTCGGCCACCACGGCCGACGCCAGCCGGTGGAATGCCGTGGACGGGCGGCCCTCGGTGCAGATCAGCGGCCTGGACAGTGCACCCAGTGAGCCGGCCGCAGCCCGCAGGACGGCCGGGTTCTCGCAGACGTACACCACGGACTCGCCGACGGACACCGGCATCGCGACGAGCTGCTGCAGGGTGACGTAGAACGGGATGCCCCGGTGGGCCGCGGACGTGAGCCACTCCCCCAGCCCGTCGCCGATGGCGGGCAGGCCGAGCACGAGGACCCGGCTGGCCAGGTCATCGACGACCACGTCGAACTGGTCCCACAGGTCACGGCGGTCTTCCGCGGACAGTGGCCTTGGCCGCCCGAGGCGCAGCGCCAGCGCCCGCAGCACCAGCGAGGACAGCACGCTCGGGTGGCTGAGCGCCTTCGTGTCGCCGGTCACCTCGGCCGCCAGGGCCTGCAGCAGGACCGGGGCCTCCCGGCCGTCCATGGCCTCGAGCACGTTGATCGCCTGTAGCACCACGCCGATGTCGGAGGCGTTGACCAGGCGGGTCAGCGTCCCGTCCGCGCGCAGCCCGGCCACCCAGGACGAGAACCACTCGAAGGTCGACAGGTAACTGTCGTCAAGCAGCCGAACGCACTCGTCCACCCCAGCCGCGAGCCGATCCCGCTCGGCGGGCCGGTCGCGAAGGGGGCCACCGAACAGGGCGGCAAGCAGCTCGGCCAGGCCACTGCCGGTCGCCTCCGCGACGGCAGCGTCCAGGTCCGACAGGCGCACCGTCAGCCGGCTGGCGCCGCCCTCGCGGTACTGGCCGGTGATGCCGATGATGGCCTTTCGCTCCGTGTCGGTGGGCGAAGCGACGCTGATCGAGCCGTCAAGCGAGCCACCGGTCCGCTCCAGGGAGCGGCGGGCCGCGTCAAGCAAGCGGCGGTACTCGGGACCGTCAAACGGCCTCGTCGTCATCGGTGTCCTCCCCCTCGTGACACCTAGCCGCTGATGTGCCATAGGTAGGTGTCACCGTTGGCGGTGCCGACGGCCAGGGTGCCTCCCGGCCCCAGCGCCTCCGCGCTCACGGCCCCGGCCCCGTCCCCGGCCCCGTGGCTGCGGAGGGTGCCGGTGACCTTGCCGGACGCGGGGTCCCACAGGTCGACGTCGCCGCTATCGTAGCCGACGGCCACGGTCTTGCCGCCGGGCCCGAACGCGACCACCGCGCCGGCCTGGCTGTCGGTGGGAGGGGTGAGGGTAGCGGAGGTCTGCTCGCTCGTGACGTCCCACAGGTAGACGTCGCCGCTGTCGTAGCCGGCAGCCAGGGCGGAACCGCCGGGCCCGACCGCCAGCGAGGTCACCCCGACGGTCCCGGCCAGGCCCGGCGGCCCGGTGAGGGTGGCCGTGTTCTCGTCAGTCGCGGTGTTCCACAGGTAGATGTCGCCGCCGCCGTAGCCGACGGCCAGGATGTTACCCGGCCCGAACGCCATCGAGGTCACGCTGGTGGCGCCGCCCGGGCCGGTGAGGGTGGCCGTGGTCTGCCTGGTCGCGGTGTCCCACAGGTCGACGTCGCCTTCGCTGTAGCCGACGGCCAGGGTGGTGCCACCGGGCCCGAACGCCACCGAGGTCACGCTCTGCCCGGACAGGCCGGCGGGGGTGGGGAGGGTGGCGGTGTTGCTGTCGGTCGCGGTGTCCCACAGGTAGACGTCGCCGCCGTCGCCGACGGCCAGGGTGGTGCCACCGGGCCCGAACGCCACCAGGGCCGCGCCGTCGTCCCCCCCGCCTGGGTCGTGGAGGGTGTGGGCGATGGTCCTGGTCGTGGTGTCCCACAGGTCGACGTCGCCGTTGAACATGCCGGCGGCCAGCGTGCCGGTGCCCGGCAGGAAAGCCGCCGACTCGACGGCGTGGCTGCCGGCCGGGGCGACGAGGGTGCCCGACAGCCGGGCCAGGGTCGTGGCCTGCTTGCTGGCGGCGGTCTTCGGTGGGGACTTGGCGGCGGTAGTGCCATGAGCGGTGGTGCCATGACTGGAGACGAGCCACCAGGGGATGGCCACAGCGGCGGCGAGGATCACACCGGCCAGCGCGATCACCAGCGGCCCGCGCCGCCGGTGCCGTGGCGGCGGGCCAGTGCCAGGGCCTCGGCCAGACCGGGCACCCTGGCCCGTAGCCGTGCCTGGCGTAAGGCGAGGCGGCCAGCCTGAGCCCGCGGTCGTGTCCGGTTCCCGGGCGGGCCGGGCGGGCGGGCGAGCGCCTGGGCTGGGGATGCTGGGAAGGCTGCTTGAGCCGTAAGGCGCGAGGCCGAACGCCTGCCTGAGCGTGTCGGCGAACTCCCGGCAGGACGCAAACCGCTGCTCTGGCCGCTTGGCCAGCGCCCGGGCCATCACCTGGTCCGCCGCCAGTGGCACGCCGGGCCGCCACGCGGCCAGCGACGGCGGCGGCTCGGACACCTGCGCGTGCAGCACCGCCATCGGCTGCTCCCGCTCGTACGGCGTCCGCCCGGTCAGCAGCTCAAAGACCACGCAGGCGAGGGCGTACTGGTCAGCGCGGCCGTCGACGTTATGTCCCTGCACCTGCTCGGGCGCGGAGTAATCCGGGGTGCCGAGGTAATTGCCCGCCCCGGTCAGGCTCACCGCGCCCGCGGCGCCCTTGCTCAGCCCGAAATCCGCCAGGTACACATGATCGGGCCGCCCGGGCCGCTCATCGACCAGGATGTTTCCCGGCTTCACGTCCCGGTGCACCAGTCCGGCGGCGTGCGCGGCATCCAGCGCCGACGCCACCGGAGACAGCAACTCAAGCGCCCGCTCCGGTGGCAGCACGCCCTCGCGATTGAGCACTCCCCGCAAGTCAGTGCCCGCCACCAACCGCATCGCGATGAAAAGCATCCCGCTCGCGGCGCCGGCCGCGTACACCGGGATAACGTGCGGGTCATCGACCCGGGCCGCGGCGCGGGACTCCGCGACGAACCGATGCCTGAACTCCTCGTCCTGGGCCCACTCAGGCGCCATCACCTTCAGCGCGATCGATCGGCCAAGCCGCTCGTCGCGGGCGCGGTACACCACCGCCATCCCGCCCGCGCCGATCCGGGACTCGATCCGGTACCCGGCCACCAGCGAACCCGGCCCGAAACCGCCCCGCACCAGGAAATCCTCGCTCATCGCGCCTCCTGCGCCCGCCGGACCCCCGCAGAGCCTACCCATGAGGGGCCGGAGAGACGGGACAGATCACCGAAAATGACGACAATTGAAGCAGCCGACGTGCTCGGGTCCGGCATCGAAGAACCGGCCGAACCTTACGTAGGGGAAAATGAGGTTACGCCAACCAAGGGAGGCTGAATGACTGCCGCAACTGTCAAGTCCAGCGGATCCGGCGCCGAGCAGGAGGCGATCGCTGATGCTGGCGTCGGCTACGGTGACGGCAGCGGACTCAAGCCGGGCTGGGGCGTCAGCCCGCAGCGGCAGCAGGCCATCGCGGACGTGATGCGGGAACTGGCGCCGCAGAGTGGCCGGCTGTCCCTGGCTCAGCTCCGGGCAGTCACGGTCTCGCTGGTGGAACGCCGGGAGCTGTGGGCCGACCTGGTGGTATGCGACCCGGACGTGCGCTGGTACCTGCCGTTGCACCGGTCCAACTCCTGCGACGTGTGGCTGCTGGCCTGGGAGCGGGGCCAGAACACCGACTGGCATGACCACGGCGGATCATCGGGGGCGTTCTCGGTGGCGAGCGGCAGCCTGGTCGAGCAGTACCGGGTGCCCAGCGGCCGCCGACTGGCCCGCAGGGAACTGATCGTGGGCGAGGTCGTCGCGTTTGGCCCCGGCCACGCGCACGACGTCGGTCACGGCGGCGGCACGGCCGCGGCCAGCATTCACGCCTACTCCCCACCGCTGTCGGCGATGACCTACTACACGGCCACCGACTATGGCCTCATCGCCCGCGAAACGGTGGCGATCGACGGGCCCGAAGGCTCGCGCGGGCGCGGCGGCGCGGACACCGCGCTGGCCGCCGCGAGCGCGTCCGCGGCCCGCCTCGGCTCCGAGGCGCTGCCCGATGGCGCGCCCGGCATCGACGAGTTGCTGGTCGAGGCGCGCAGCGGGCTGGCCCGGTTGCGGCCCGAGGCCGCGCTGGCCGCGATGATTGAGGGCGCGGTGCTGGTAGACATCCGCCCGCTGGAGCAGCGCATCGTCGAGGGCGAGGTGCCCGGGGCCATCATTATCGGCCGCAACGTCCTGGAATGGCGGCTCGACCCGCGCAGCGAGGCCAGGATCCCGGTCCTGGCCCGCCCGGACGCGCGGATCATCGTGATGTGCTCGCAGGGGTACGCCTCGTCGCTGGCCGCCATCTCGCTACGCCGCCTGGGGCTGGCCGAGGTGACCGACCTCGACGGCGGGTTCCAGGCGTGGCGGACGGCGAACCTGCCCGTCCAGCCGGCCCACTCCCTGTGAGGACCGTCAGTCTTCCGTGTCGTCTTCGGAGTCGGCCGGATCGGGGTCCGGGCCCAGGGCCTGGGTGTAGAGGGTCGTATCCGTGCCCAGGGGCGCGTGCCGGGTCGGGCGGAAGCCGAGGAGCTCGGTGGCCAGCGCCTCGTTGTCGGTGAAGCCGGCCGAGGCGTCGACAAGCGCGGTGCCGTCCCACAAGACCAGCAGCGACGACACCGTGCGGGTGGCCTTGTCGTGGTACATGTCGTAGTGTGCGATCATCGGGACGGTGTCGCAGGTGACCCACAGGTCATGGCCGGTCATGAACAAGTCCAGGTCGAACTTGACCGCCAGTCCGAACAGGTCAGGCTTGTAGCGCTCGTCGATCCCGACGAACGCCTCGTCCAGGGCGATCATCCGCGGGCAGTGGCCGGACGCCGAGGAGTACAGCGCGTTGGCCGCGGCGAACAGCGGCAGGTGAATCGACGCGGACTTCTCGCCACCGGACATGACCGAGTGCTTGGCCCGGGTCAGCCGCACCTCGGGCTCACCCGCCGACTTCTGCAGCAGCTCGAAGGAGTGCCACGACCGGTAGTCAAGCACGCTGGCGAGGGCCTCGCGGTAGGTGGCCCGCGGGTGCGCCCCGCGGTAGTCGCGGATCATCTCGCGCAGCAGCCCGCGCAGCTCGGCCAGCCGCTCAGGACCGGGTGAGTCCCGCTCGAGCAACCCAGACGCCTGCCGCTGACGGTCCGTTATCTTGTCCGACTGTGCCCACCTGATGCCGATCGTGATGCCCGACGACATGGGCTTGGAGCGGGTGTCGGCGTCCATGTCGCGGGTCAGGTCGCGGGCGGCCAGTACCCGGCCGTGGATCTGGTGGGCCAGCCCGGCGAGCAGCTCATCCTCCAGGACCTTCCGCTCCCTGTCCTCGAGCAGGATGCCCTGGTCTTGCGCCCGCTCGGCGATCCGGCCCGCGAAGGCGGCGACCGGCTTGCGTCCCTCGTCGTCGATGACGCTGACGACCACGACGGCGCCGGGCTCCCAGTCCACCCGGTAGTCGCCCTCGCACGCTTCCAGGGCCTGCTCGAAGTCCTTGAGCGCGGTGGACATCCGGTCGGAGGTGTTCTTCAGCGTGCCCTCGGTGACCTGCCGCCCGGCCTTGGTGGCGGCGGCGTAGGCGTCGAGGATCTCCGGGACGCCGGCGGGCAGGACGGCCCGGACGGCGGCGACGCCGGCATCCAGTGACAAGCCCCCGGCGGGCTCCTCGTCGGCCGCCTTCTCGCCGGCGGGCTGCTCCTGCGCGTCTCGCTCGAGCCTGCCGCCGAGATCCTCGCTGGCCTGGCCGGGATCGCGCCACCGCGCCGGGTCGGGCCAGTGCGGCAGGACCGTATCGGTTATGCCGATCAGCGTCCGCAGGTCCGGCCGCGTGATCTCGCCGAAGCCGGCCGCCTGCTCGTGCACCGCCGCCACCGCCTCGGTCAGCGACTGCCGGGCTGACCGCAGGGATGCGCCGGCGGCGGTGGCCTTGTCGTGCTGGCGGCGGGCCCGCCCGTCAAGCTCCTCGTAGGCCCGCTGGGCGGCGGCTATCGCCCGCTCAGCCTGCTTGATCTGCTCAAGAACGCGCTGCACGTCGGACGCGAGTGCCTCCTCAAGCGCCTGGAGCTCCTCGTCAAGCGCGGCCTGCCGCCGTTCGGCCTCCTCCAAGGCGGCCTCCGCCGCCGCGTACTCTGACCGCTGCCGGGCGAGGGCCTCGGTGGCATCGCTGAGGTCCGCGGCCGCCTGGGCGAGGGTGGCGCGTTCGGCCGCCAGCGCCCGGGCAGCGTCCTCGAACTCGGTGGCGGCCCGGGCGATCGCGTCGACCTGCTCGCGGTCGGCGGGCATGCGCCGCTCGGCGGCGGCCTGTCGCAGCAGCCGGGTTTTCGCGTCGAGCTCGGCGATGGCCCCGTCGAGGGCCTTGCTGGCCGTTTTGACGTCGTCGCGTGCCCGGGCCAGGAGGGCGGCGTGCCTGCTGGCGGCGTCGGCCGCGGTGGCGATCGGCCGGGTGTCTGGCAGCTCCTTGCGCGCCCGGGCGAAGTCGTCAAGCAGGCTCGCGGCGTCGGCAAGCTGGCCGGCCAGGTGCCGCTCACGGGCGGTGGCGGCGGCGATCAGGTTCTCCTGTGCCGCCAGCCGTGCCCGCCGGCGATGGGCCCGGTTGGTCGTACCGATGAACTCGGGTGCGGCCTTGGGCCGGGCGCCTACCTGAGGTCCAGCCGCGAAATGGCCCTTTTCGCTGACCATAACGGGCCCGGTCCCTGTCTCCCCCACATCCACGGTGAGCGCGACCGAGTGCAGCACCGCGTCGATCACACCGGCGGGAACCAGGTCTTGCTCTTCGGGAATGAGCACCTGGGCGAGGCTGCGGCCATTGACCGGCTTGGTCGCGACCAGATAGCCGTCGGCTTCGGCGGCGGCGAGGGCCTGCCGGGTGAGGGCCGGGTCGGGGTGCACCCAGGCGGTGAGCAGGCCGGCGCCATACAGAGCGCCCTCGATCGCGGCACCGCGCTCGGCGCTGACCTCGTCGGCGAACCGGACCAGCTGCCACAGGGGCGCGCCCGGGCGGCCGTCGCGGCGGGCGGGTCGGGTGTCGCTGGCCGGGGGCGCGTCGTCGCGCTCGGCGGCGATGGCGTCGCGTTCGGCCCGCAGCTCATCCAGGTGGGCCCGCTGCTGGCGCAGTTCGGTCTCCAGGTTGGCCCTTGCCGTGATCACGGTGGCCTGCCGCTCGGCGGTGAGCTGGGCATACACCTCGGGCAGGCCAGTGGCGCCCGGCTCGCCGATGCCGTCAAGGGCATCGCCGAGTGCCGCCGCGTCGGCGCGGCTGATGATGTGCGCCGGCAGGTCCCCCTCGGCCGGGGCCGGCCTGGCCCGCGGCCCGGTGGCCGGAGCGGCAGCCGGGGGCGCCGGGGACACCGGGGACGGATCCGGCGAGACCGCTGGTGGCGCCGCAGGGATGAGGATGTCGACCCAGGCCCGATGGGGGGTTGCCGTCGCGCCGGCCGGGTCCATCAGGCCTGCTGGCGGCAGCAAGGGAGGGGCCCAGCGGACCATCCAGGCCGCGAGCTCGTTGCCCGCGCGCTCCCGTGCGGTCGCGAGCCGCTCGGCGGCCTGGTCGCTGGCGGCGGCCTGCTCTTGCTGGGCGGCCGTCTTGGTGTCGAGGTTGTCTTGGGCGTAGCCGCGCCGGTCCTGGGCCTTGCGTATCTCCTCGAGCAGGCGCCTGATCGTCCCGACGTCGTCGCGCCGGGCGGCGACCCGCGCCCGGGCCGTGGTGAGCAGCTCGTCGCCGCTGTCGACCGGGCCGAAGCCGTCGTCGGCAATCCCCGACCTGATGCCCGCGTCGGCCAGCTCGGCGACGTGCCTGACCTCGGCGGCCTTGGCGTCAGCGACCCGGCGCTCCAGCTTGCTCGCGGCGGCCCGCGCCGAGCGGATCCGCTCCTCGTCACGCCGTAGCCGGTCGCCCTGGGCGGCGACCTCCCCGGCCCGGGCGATGACGTTGTCGCGCTTTTCCTTGATGCGGCCCTGAGCCTTGTACTCCTCGGAGTCCCGCAGCCCCTGCAGGCGGCCGCGCAACTGCTCGCCCTCGGCTCGCTTGGCCGCGCGCAGCGATTCGGCCCGCTGCTCGGCGGCGAGCGCCCGGGTCCTGGTGGCGGCGGCCGCCGCGATGGACTGCGCGTGCGCGGCGGCTGAGTCGATCCTGGCCGCCACGCGGTCGAGCTGGTAGCGGGCGTGGGAGCGCAGGTAGGTGGCATAGTGCCCGTGGAAGTCCTGGACGGCGGCGTGCGCGCGGGTGAGGTCGTCGAACAGCGACTGGACGGCGGCCAGGTTCTCGAAGTCACGCGCCGCCTGCTGCACGAGCTCATCGTCAACCGGCGAGAGCCCGGCGGTCAGCGTGTCGGATACCTTGCCGGGGTCGAGGTCCTTGGCCAGCAGCGGCCGGCGCAGCGCGAGCAGCAGGTCAAGCAGCTGGGCGTAGCGGTCGCGGCCCAGCCCGAACAGCCTGGCGTCGACCAGGTCCCGGTACTCGGTCGCCGTCCGCCGGTAGGCCTCGGGCTCGAGGACGGCCCGCAACTGGCGCTCGGTAAGCGGCCGTGAGTCAGCCGACAGCAGCCCGAAGTCGACCCCCAGCCGCTTGCCGGTGACGTAGAACGACATCTTCACGCTGTCGCGGTTGCGGTTGGCCCGCATCCCGACCACCAGCGTGATCGTCGCTGGGTCAGAGGTGGGGCAGGCGAACTCCATCCAGACGTACCCGTACTCGGAGTCCTGGCCACGGAACAGCAGGTTGGACTTCATGGTCCGGTTCTCGCCGCTGAACGGGTCGAGCCGCCGCGAGTCCGCGACCCCGTCGAGGACGAAGGGGAACAGCACCTCCAGGGCCTTGGTCTTGCCCGACCCGTTGTGCCCGCGCAGGGCCAGCCGCCCGTCGGCGAACGCGAACTCCTCGTCAACGTAATCCCAGACGTTGATGACCCCAGCTCGCGTCGGCCGGAACCGCGTCGTCACGTGTCACCCCCTCAGCGCCGCCCTGGCCTGCACGATACCGCCAAGCGGCGCCCAGTCGCCCGCCAGGCGCAGCACCGGGCGCTCATCAGGCCGGGCTGACTGGCTCACTCGGGGGCGAACAGGTCCAGGGTTAGCTGCGAGTCCGCGGTCTGGGTGATCGGGAGGGCCAGCTTGATGTTGCGGTACCTCGCCGCCGCGGGCAGGACGAGGACGCCGCCCGGTACCCGGCGCAGCAGGCGCAAGTCGGCCAGGAAGTCGACCGCCGCTTCCAGCAGGCCACGCGGGTCATGCTGCCAGGTGATCGTGAACGAGGCGGCACCAAGCTCAGCGAAGAGCTCGTCGACCATCTGGCCGAGCCGACTTGCCTCGACCAGCGGGACGTCGAGAGCTGAGCTGGCTGGTATGGCGGAGGGATGGGACCGTTCTGCCTGGGGGTCGATGGGGGCTACCCAGGCGAGCTCGTGCACGACGCCGGCGGCGGGCAGGGCGGAATCGATGGTCGCCAGGAGGTCGCGCTGGTCGTCGGTGTCGGGGGGCAGCGGCAGGGCGGCCAGGCTGCTGGCCGGGTCCTCGATGAGGTCGGCGATCTTGGCGAGCAGCAGGCCGGCGGCGCGGTTGACGGCACCACCCCGGCCAGGGAAGGGCTTGTCGGTGAAGCGGCCGCCTGAGTCGGCCAGCAGGACGCCCTCGGCGCGGCGCTCGACGGCCAGGCCGGTGAGGCGAGCGAGGTTGTCGGTCAGCGCCGCGGTCCGCAGGGCCTCGGCGACCTCCGGCTGGACCTGGCTGTAGTACACGACCGGGTACTCGATGAGGGCGCGGGCGGCCTGCTGGGCGGCGGCCTCCCGCTGGGCGCGAGCCTTGGCTGACACGAGCGTGGCGTCGAGCAGGCCAGCGGCGCTGGTCAGGTGCTGCACCGGGCGGGCCGGGCGGAACAAGGCGCTGGCGATGTCGTGGTCGATGTCGTAGAGGGCGTCACCGCGCTCACTGTCTTGCGCCCACGACTCGGCCGAGCCATCGGACAGGCGCAGCGCGCCCCGCTCGACCAGCCAGTCGACCGCGTCCACGACGGCGGCCTTGTGCGCGGTGACGGTCGCGTCGAAGGCCAGCCCCTCAATCGCGTTGGCCTGCGGGGTCAGGGCGCGGACCAGGTCGGCCAGGCTCACCTCCACCCGGCTGCGCTGGAAGGAGGCGAGGATGAGGCACAGGTAGGCCAGCCTGCGGCGGTCGAACGGCCTTCCGTTCTTGGCGAAGATCGTCGTCTGGGTGTCGTCGAGCACGTCGAGGCGGCGGATGAGCCGGACCTGGCGGGTGGTGGCGATGAGCGTGTAGCCGAGCACCTCGCGCAGGTCCCTGGTCAGCTGGTCGGCCCACCGCAGCACCTGGTCGAGAGTCCCCGGGCGCGGCCGGGCGGCGGTGATCAGGTCGTGGGTGAGCACGAGCCGCGCGGCCTGCTGGTAGGCCCCGAGGTCCGATGTCGTCACGCTGGCTGCGACCGGCATGGCTAGCGCCACCCCGCCCGGGCCCGGCCGGCCGGCTCCAGTTCCAGGCGGACGCCGGGCAGGTGCAGGGTGCCGCGGGCGGTCTGGACGGTGCTGCCGTGGTTATCGGGGAGCAGGCGCATCGTGAGGACGTCGTTGCCGCCCGAGGCGGCGACCCGGCCCGCCACGATCGTGCGGGATTCCATCGCCAGGGTGAGCAGCCGGAGCAGCACCTTGACCTCGGGCTCGTCGAGGACCCGCCCGTGGGCGCCGTCGTCGAGCAGCCGGGCGGCGGCCTGGCGCTGGGCCGTGCGGTCGGCGGCCTGACGTCGCCGCAGCTCGGCCTGGACGGCCGCGTTGTTGCGGGCCGGCTGCGGCACCCCGGCGGCGGGGGCCTTGCCCTTCTTGAACAAGGTGACCGAGACCTCGACGCCGGGGGCCTCCCACCAGCCGCTGCGGGTGGAGATCTGCTCGGCGTCGTCGTGGGCGGCACCCAGGTGCCGCGCTGTCCGCAGGTTGAAGGCCGCGGTCATCAGGGCGTGCGCGGCCGGCTCGCCTGGGATGGCCCAGACCCACTCGGCCAGGTGCCGCAGCTGGGATGACCGGTTGACGCCGCCGCGCTGGGCCTCGGTGACCTGGCGCAGCAGCGCGATGACCCCGGAGACGGCGGCGCGGGTGGCGGTGCGCAGGCCTTCGGCCCTTGACTCGTCGCCGGCCGTGTCGCCCGCCGCGAACCAGGCGCGCAGCGCGGTCCAGCGGCGGCGCCAGTCGTCGAGGAGCTCGGTCCGGGTCAGGAAAGGCCGCTCGTCAGCATCAGCGGCCAGTTCCAGCATGGTGTCGAGTGCCCCGGCCGCCTCGACGTCGGCCACGGCGGCGGTCAGCCTCGGCAGGTAACGGTCGAGCTCATCCATGAAGTCGGTCATGTGGGTGAGCAGGACGTTCTTGTAGCGCAGGAACGTGCCGGGCGAGGTGTCGGTCGACCGGACGATCTCCCCCAGCGTCAGGTGGAAGGCGGCGGCCCGCCGGGACATGTCGTCAAGGACGGTGTCGAGGCGGGACAGCCGCCGGTAGACCTGCTCGGAGTCCCGCATGCCGGTCGCCTTGGCCAGCGCGCGCAGGTCTTCAAGGATGTCGGAGAAGACCAGCCGGGACAGGTTGGCGTCGCGGATGCGGGCGGACAAGACCCCCTCGACGGCGGTGAAGGCCCGGTAGCCAAGCTCGCTGAACTGGTACACCGACTGGCGGTTCCGGTACCTGGCCAGGCTGCCGGCCCGGGACGCGTCCTCCAGCCGGTGCAGGACCTTGTCGTCGGCCAGCGCGTCGAGCCGCTCCCGCAGCCGCCCGTCGAGCGTCGGCACCTCGTCGTGCAGCTCAGCCAGCTCGGTCAGGGCGCGGGCGACGTCGTCGGTGTGCGCCTGCACCTGGTGCACCGCCCGCAGCCGGTCAAGCGCCCGCAAGACCCACAGGTAAGCCACGTGGTCGTCACGCCGGGTGAAGTTGAACAGCAGGAACCGGTCGCTGACCGCGAGCGCGTCCAGTTCAAGTGAGCTGCGACTGTCGTCGGCCTGCTGTTCTGTCACCTGCAGCAGCGTACCGACCTCAGCCCGCACCTGGCAGCCCGCAGTGGGCAGCCGCAGTGGGCAGCCCGCGCTGGGCAGCCGCAGTGGGCAGCCCGCGCTGGGCAGCTAATGAGCTGTAGGCCCGTTTAATCGGCTGGGATTTCCGTGCTCGGCACTGCTGCCCGTCAATCCGCAATCGATTCGGCTTCCGCCGGCCGCATGGCCGTCAAGTCGGCTTCCGCCATTTACGAAGGCCTCTCATCAGGGCAGTATCGCTTGATGGCGTGTTCATGCAGGTGAACTTGGGCAAGGATCGGTAGCGCCTTCATTCTCGATATTATTGCGAAGCATTTTCCGGTTGCGGGAGTTCTGCTACGTCCTGGCGTGTGTAATCTTTCGCCACCGGAAAATCTTACCGCATTTCTTGCAATAGCTGGGGCGGGAGCGACGGGCGGGGTGCGGCAAGGGATTGATGACACGGATTTCCGGCCGGGAAGGGCCCCGCGAGTGCCCGCTTGGACTCGGAGCGGGTCAAGGGGTGGCGGGCCGACCGCACGGCACCTGGCCACCGCCCCGACCGCGTCCCCGTCCCGACACTGCGGCCGTGCGCCCCCCCAGTGGCCCGCCACCCGGTCCCATTTTTCGGCGTTTGTCGCCAGGTGTAACGATCGACGGCTACCCTCGGACAGACTCGGACAGACGGACGTTCAGTCGCGCCATGATCGCAAATCGGCATCAATCACCGCAACCGCGTGAACCTCACCGCCGGTTATGAAGTCTTTTCTACCGAGATCATCAATCAGTGCGCTTTGGGGGGAACCAAGCGGATGGACGACGAGTCGCCGCGTGCTGCCGGGCAACTGCCCGCTGACCTGGACATGGTCGCCACGCAGGAGGAGCTCGCGCAGGAGCTGACCCGGCTGCGTGAGCGCAGCGGCCTGAGCGCCAGGAAGGTCGCCCGGCTGGCGGACGTGCCAAGCTCCACCGTTCACGACTGGCTCAGGGGCGGGCGGCTGCCGACCGATGATGAGCAGCTGCGGGCCCTCATCCGGGTGCTGCGCGCGTGCGGCGTGAGCGGCCCGGCCGAGATCAAGGGCTGGCTGGAGGCCGTGGCCCGGGTCAAGCGCCCGGCCGGAAGAAAGCCGTCGGGCGAGGCGCCCTACCGGGGCCTTGCCAGCTTCGAGGCCGACGACGCGCACCTGTTCTTTGGCCGCGAGGAGGTCGCGGAGCTGCTGGCCGCGCTGCTTTCCGACAGCGCCGACTTCCACGACCTTCCGCTGGTGCTCGTCGGCCCGTCCGGCGCGGGCAAGTCATCGGTGCTGCGGGCGGGCCTGCTGCCGCGGCTGCCGGGGACCGCCGTCGTGTTCGAGCCGACGCACGAGCCGATGGCCGCGCTCAGGAAGTCGCTGATCGAGCTGGAAACCGCGACGGCGGAGGGCAAGCGGCCGGCGGTCGTCATCGACCAGTTCGAGTCGCTGTTCACCCAGCCGTGCGACGAGGACACCCGCCGCGAGTTCATCGCCAGCCTGTGCGACCTGGCGGCATCCCGCCAGGCGCACGTGGCCATCGCGTTGCGGGCCGACTTCTACGACCACGCGATCAGGTATCCCGAGCTGGCCACCGCCTTGCAGCACCGGCAGGTCGTGCTGGGGCCCATGACCGCCGCGCAGGTCAGCCGGGCCATCATCGAGCCAGCCCGGGAGGGCAGGCTCAACATCGAGGACGGCCTGGTCCAGCTCCTCCTGGGCGACCTGGCCCCGCATGACGGGCCCTGGGCGCCTGGTGCGGGTGCCTACGAGCCAGGCGCGCTTCCCCTGCTGTCCCACGCGATGCTCGCCACCTGGGAAAACAGCTCCGGTGGCACGCTGACCATCGCCGCCTACCTGGCCAGCGGGCGGATCAAGGAGGCGGTCGCACGCACCGCCGAGGAGGCCTACACGGCGCTGAGCACGGCCGAGCAGAGCCTGGCCGCCCGGCTGTTCCTCCGCCTCGTCCAGGTGGCCGACGACGCCCCGCCGACCCGGGCCACGATCCCGCTGGCCGAGGTGCGGGGCTGGGACACCGGCGCGGACGTGGAGCGGGTGCTTGACGTCTTCGTCGGGAAAAGGATGATCACCGTGGACGCCGACAGCGCCAGGATCACCCACGACGCGCTGCTTGATGCCTGGCCGCGGCTGCGGGCCTGGATCTCCGCCGGGCAGGCCGGCCTGGTCACCCGCCGCCGGATCAGCGAGGCGGCCCGCGCCTGGAACGACGCGGGCAGGAAGGATCCCTGGCTGTGGCGCGGCGGCCAGCTTGAGCTGGCCACCGAGTACGCCAGCGCGCCGGACGGGCGGGGCGCCCTGCCCAGGCTCGCGGCCGAGTTCCTTGGCTCCGCCAGCCAGGCAGAACGATCCCGCCAGCGGTCCACCCGGCGCCACACTCGGATCCTGCAGGGACTCGTGGCCGTGCTGACGGCGCTGGTCGTCATCGTCGGGGTGATGGCGGTATACGCCCAGCGGCAGCGGCAGGACGCGATCACCGCACGCGATAACGCCTCGTCCCGCCAGGTCGCGCTCGAGGCCGGGCAGGTCCGGACGCAGGACCCGGCGGTCGCGGCCCAGCTCGGCGTGGCCAGCTACCGCATCGCGCACACCCCGCAGGCGGCCGCGGCCCTGCTCGAGTCCACCGGCACGCCCTCGGGTGCGCGCCTGACCGACACCACCGCCATCGCCCAGTGGACCGCGATCAGCCCCGACCACACGCTGATGGCGGTGGCGGGCGCGGACGGGACGCTGAACCTGTGGAATGTCGCCAGCCCCGGCCGGCCCGTGCTGGTGGACCACCTGGTGGCGGCCAACGCCAGCGATCCGCTGTACGTGACGGCCTTCAGCCCGGACGGCCAGGTCCTCGCCGCCGCGGGGGCGGCCAAGCAGGTGCAACTGTGGAACATCAGCGACCCGGCGCACCCGGCGCCGCTGCCCGCGCTGACCGGCCCGGCCAGCACGATCTACTCCGTCGCGTTCAGCCCGGATGGCCGGATGCTGGCGGCCGGCAGCGCTGACCATGACGCGTGGCTGTGGAATGTCAGCGACCCGTCAGCCCCGGTGACCGCGGGCAGCCCGCTGGCCGCGGCGAGCGCGGCGGTCAACTCGGTGGCGTTCGGCCTCAGTGGCAAGGTGCTGGCCGAGGGCAGCGTGGATGGCACGGTCCGGCTGTGGAGCCTGGCCGGACGGTCACCGGCGCTCGCGGCCACGCTGCGCGGTCCGGCCGGCAGCGTCAGCGGCGTGGCGTTCAGCCACACCAACGAGCTCGCCGCCTCCAGCCAGGACGACAAGGTATGGCTGTGGAAGGTCAGCCGCACGCCGGCCAAGGCCGCCCGGGGCAAGGCGGCGGGCCACCCGGCGGGTGTGCAGGCGGTGCCGGACGGCACGCTGACGGACTCCAAGAACTGGACCAATGCCGTGGCGTTCAGCCCGGATGGCGGCCTGCTGGCGGCAGGCACCTCGGAGGGAAGCGTGCTTGTGTGGACGATGGCGACCCGCACGCTGGCGGTCCGGATCCCCGCGCCGCAGCCGGTCACCTCGGTGAGCTGGGACGGCACGCAGCGGGTGGCCGACTCCGACGCGGACGGTACGGCCACGACCTGGACGCTGCCGTCGCCGCTGCTGCTGGCGGGCAACGCGTCCGCGATCGTGGCCTACAGCCCGGGCGGCCGGACGCTGGCAGTCGGCGGCAGCAACGTGGAACTGTGGGACACCACCGGTCACCAGCGGCTCGCGGCCGTGGCAACGCCAGGCGTCAACGGCCTGGCGTTCTCCCCGGACGGCACGCTGCTCGCGGCCGCCCTCAGCAACGGCACGGTCCAGGTCATGAACGCCGCCACGCTGGCCCCGGTCGGGCGGCCGCTGGTGGTCACGGGGTCGGGCTACGCGGAATCGGTCGCGTTCAGCCCGGACGGGAAGGTCCTGGCCACCGGGTCCGACGACGGCACGATGCGGCTGTTCGCCATGACCGACCCGGCGCATCCCACGCCGCTGGCCCGGGTGCAAGACAGTGGCCCGCCCGTCTACACGGTGGCCTTCGCCCCCAGCGGGGCCACGCTCGCCGCGGCGAGCACCGACGACAAGACGCGCCTGTGGAACGTGGCCGACCCGGCGGCGCCGCAACTCGACGGCGCTCCGCTGGGCGGGCTGAGCAGCTACGCGATCGGGCTGGCGTTCACGCCGGACTCGCGGCTGCTCGCGGTCAGCAGCGCGGACAAGACGGTCCAGCTGTGGAACATCGCCGACCCCGCGCACGCGGTCCAGCTGGGTGCTCAGCTCACCGGCCCGTCCGGGTACGTGTGGGCCGCCGCGATCAGCCCCGACGGCAGGCTGCTCGCGGCCGGGTCGACCGACGGGTCGGTGTGGCTGTGGAACATCGCCAGCCCGGCGAGCCCGACGCTGATCGCCACGCTGACCGGTCCGGCCGGGCACGTCTACTCGGTGGCGTTCAACCCGGCCGGCACGCAAGTCACGGCCTCGAGCGCCGACGGCAGCGTGTGGACCTGGGACACCAGCCCGACGGCGGCCCGCGCCCAGGTCTGCTCCGACCTGGGCCAGCCGATCACCGCGGCCCAGTGGGCAACGTATGCCCCCGGTGTCCCTTACCGGGCCCCCTGCTCATGACGGCCCCTGCCTATGACTTGCCGTTGGTCCCGGCGGTGACGAGGTCGCGGATGTCGTCGGGCAGGCTCTCGGCGACCTTGCCCATCAGGTGGCCCTGGGTCGCTTCCCCGACCACCTCGGTGACCGCGCGGGTCAGGTAGGCGGCCTGCTGCTCGCGGACGCTGGCGCGCTGGGCGACACGGTTGATGAAGTCCTGACGGTCGAAGCGCTCGCCGCTGCCGTAGCCGGCGTAGACCTCGGTGCGGCGCAGGTGCTCGCCGATCTCCTGCGGCAGCGGGGCGGCAAGGTTGTCGGCGAGCCCCTCGGGGATCCGCTCGCCGAGGGTCTCGAGGACCGCGCGGGTCGCCCGCTCCGCGTCACCGCGGCTAGAAAGGCGCGCACGGCTCTGTACCTGGCCGATGAAATCGTCGTGCTGCATGTCCGGGTCTCCTTCCGGGCAAGTTATCTTCTGGCTCTTGCTCGGCTGCCCGCAACGAGTCACTCCTAACACTCTTGTCTCCTGAGTAGGCGACTGCGGCCTGGGTAGTCCCGCGTTCCATCAGTGTCGGGATCACTGTCGGGGAGAAGGAGAAGGGATGCCTAGGCGGGATGAGTTTGGGGCCAGGCGCGGGGGGCGGCCCGCGGAGACGCCGCGGTTCGTGGTGGAAAGGCACGACGCGCGCAGCCTGCACTACGACTTCCGGCTGGAGGCCGACGGCGTCCTGAAATCGTGGGCGGTGCCGAAGGGACCGCCGGCCGACCCGTCGGACAAGGTGCTGGCCACGCCGACCGAGGATCATCCGCTTGAGTATGAGCACTTCGAGGGGGTCGTCCCGGCGGGCGAGCACGGGACGGGGCCGGTCATGGTGTGGGACGAGGGCACGTACCGCAACATCACGGAGGATCAGGGCGAGCCGGTGCCGATGGCCGAGGCCCTCCGGCGCGGCCACGTGGCGGTGCGGCTTGAGGGCAAGAAGCTGCGAGGCGACTACGCGCTGACCAAGATGCGCCGCAGCTCATCGGGATGGCTGCTGGCGAAGATGCGCGATGAGAAGGCCGGCACCGGTCCCGACCCGCGGCGCGTGCGGCCCACGTCGGTGCGCCGCGACCGCACGCTGGACCAAGTCAAGCGGGCCAGCTGAGGCGGCGCCCATGCCGGCACGGCTGCGGCTGACCCTGCTGGGGACCGGCGCGATGAACTCCCCGCGTTACTCGCCGGCCGGGCTGCTGGTTCGCTACCGCAGGCAGCGGGTCATGATCGACGGCGGCCCCGGAGCCGAGCCGCCCGGCCGCGTTGCCGCCTGGCTGGTGAGCGACGAGCACAGTGAGCTGCGGCGCGAGCTGCGGGCGCTGGCCGATGCCCGCGGGCTACAGCCCACCGTGGCGGCCACGACGCTGGCCGACCTGGTGATCGAGCCCCATCCGGTGGCCCACACGAGCCACCTCACCTGGGGGTACCTGCTGCGCCTTCCCGGCCTTGCGGTGGCCTGGGCACCCGAGTTCTGGGAGTTCCCGCCCTGGGCCGCCGGGGTGCACCTGATGTTCGCCGACGCCGCGGGCTGGAACCAGCCGATCCGGTTCGCCCACGGGGTCGGCGGGCACATGGCCGCGCTTGACGTGGCCGCCCGCGCTCGCGAGCACGGCGTCAGGCGCCTGGTGTTCGCCCACATCGGCCGCCCCTCGCTGCGGGCGATGGACGCCGGATACCCGCTGCCGTTCGGCGAATGGGGCCGGCCGGGCCGGACCTACCAGCTCCCGGTTCCCCGTATCCGGCGCTAGCCGGGCTGGCAGCAGGGGCCGGGCTCGACGGACTGGCAGCAGGGGCACCACACCGTGCTCCGGCCGCCGACCCGGTCCTTTTCTAGCGGGGTGCCGCAGCGCGGGCATCCCGCGTCGTCGGCCTCCCTGGCCGCGGTCAGCCAGCCGGCCTGGGCGGGGACCTGGCGGGCCGGGATGGCCTCGCGCAGTACCTGCCGCAGCTGGCCGTAGAGGCGGTCGCGGTCGGCCGGCTCGAGCTGGCGGACGGGCCGGCGGGGGTTGACGCAGGCGTGCCACAAGATCTCGTCGGTGAGCAGGTTGCCGAGGCCCGCGATGACCGACTGGTCGAGCAGCGCCGCCTTGACGGCCTGGCGCCCGGTGCCGAGCGCGGCGGCGAAGTCCCGCTGGCCGACCCGCAGCGCGTCGGGGCCGATGTCGCCGAGCACGCGATCAATGTCGGCGGGCCGCTGGGCCAGCGTCATGCCCTGCAGCTTGCGCTGGTCACGGAACCGCAGCTCGCCGTCGGGCAGGGTGAACACCACCCGGTCGTGCCGGTGCCGCCCCGTACCGGCCTCGGCCCAGTGCAGCTGGCCGGTCATGCCGAAGTGCATGAGCAGCGCCGGGCCGTCGGTCCGGGCGATCAGCCACTTGCCGTGCCGCTCGGGATCGGCGAACCGGCGGCCGCGCAGCGACCGCTGAAGATGCTGGGCGCTGACGTCGCGCAGCACCCCGGCATCGGCGACCTCGACCCGTTCCACCTGGCGTCCGGCAGCGTGCTCGGCCAGCACGGTGCGGAAGCCCTCGACATCTGGCAACTCCGGCATCTGGTCCGGCTTCCCGGGCCGCCAGGCGCCAAACCAGCGGCCTTGACCGGCGTAAATTCCGGACCAGGGTGGCGAAGAGGCGGTCAAGCTCGGCGCGGGCGTCGGTGGTGACGCCACCGTGGACGGGGCCGGGCTGGACCAGGGCGGAGCGGGGGGCGGTCAGCCAGTTGAACCGCTCGCTGAGCGTCTTGTCCGCGTGCGGCCCGTCGTTGCAGGCCCGCTCGAACGCGGTCAGCGCGGCGCGGGCGGCGGCCACGTCCACCGACGGCGCCAGGGCGAGCAGCCGGGCCTCGTCAAGCTCGATGCGCACGCCCAGGTAGCGCAGCCGCTTGGAGTAGACGATCACGCCCGCGTTGATGAACTCGCCCCGCTCGACCCGGGGCACGAGACGGACCAGCGCCCACTGGAACGCCTCGCTGCCGGTGGGCGTGTTCAGCGTCCTTGGCTCACTCACAGCTTGATCACCTCCGGCACGAGGCGGGCACGCTGCGCGAGCAGGTCCACGTAGGCGTCGGCGCCCCGGGCACCGAACCACTCGTCGGGGACGCTGGCGGTCGCCGCGCGCAGCAGCTCCGGCGTGACCAGCGGGGCGAGCCGCTCGTGCGCCTGGGCCAGCGCGGTGGCCTGCTCGCGGACGACGTGGTTGCGCGCGTCGTAGGGCTTGGCCGGGTCGGCCCGGGACCAGTCATGGTGGAAGTACAGCGCCGCCCCGTGGTCGATCAGCCAGATGCGGGAGTGCCAGACCAGCAGGTTCGGGTTGCGCCAGGTGCGGTCCACGTTGAGCGTGAGGGCATCGAACCAGAGCAGCTCGCTGGCGAACTCCTCATCGGCGGTCCAGCCGAGCGGGTCGAAGCCGGCCGAGCCGGGCAGGTAGTCGATCGCGAGGTTCAGCCCCTCGCTGGCGCTGAGCAGCTCCTGGATCTCCTGGTCCGGCTCGCTGGCCGCGATCTTGCCGTCGAGCCAGGCCAGCGCGAGCTCGGGAACGCGAAGGCCGAGCCGGCGGGCCAGCTCGGCGCAGATGATCTCCGCCACCAGCACGAGCGGTCCCTGCCCGGCGCCACGGAACTTCAGCACGTAGGTTCCGAGGTTGTCCGCCTCGACCACGGCGGGGAGGCTTCCTCCCTCGCGCAGTGGGGTCACGTAGCTGGTGACCGTCACGCGTTCAAGCACGCCCGCCACAGTATCGGACGCCGACATCCGCTATGCTCCGGGCGTTAATCTCGACTTTCTCGGCAGGCAATTAGGGATGTCTAGCGTCCGGTGTCATGGGCTCACACATGTCTCCTGAGCAGGCGAGCAAACTTAGCCTCGCCGAACAGAACGAGTGGTTCCGCCGCGCGACGTCACGGCGCAACCTCCTGCGTGGCGGCATCGCCGCCGGCGCGGTTGCCGCCGGGTCCGCCATCCTCGGCGGCAGCGCGGACGCCGCCACCACCTCGGCCAGCACGCTGCTGCACACGCCGACCAGCCCCTCCGCCGGCAGCACGGTCGTCCCGTTCGGCCAGCACATCGCCTACGGCGCCGACCCGACCAGCCAGATGGCGGTCGCCTGGCAGGTCCGCAACCCGGTCAGCCAGCCGTACCTGCGGATCAGCGACGCCCCGTTCGCCTGGGGCGAGAAGATCCCGGCCGAGGTGCGCACGCTGGCCACGCCCAAGGGCGACGTCTCGCCGATTGACTCGGTGCCGCTGGTCAGCCCGGCGACCATCGAGCAGTACTACCTGCACGTGACGGTGGACCGGCTGCGGCCGGGCCAGACCTACTACTACACGGTGGGCCACGACGGCTACGAGGGCCACCCGCTGGTCGGCTCGTTCACCACCGCGCCATCCGGCCGGCCGCCGTTCCGGTTCACCGCCTTCGGCGACGAGGGCGTGAGCTACGACGCGGTCGCCACCAGCAACCTGGTGAAGGGGCTGAACCCGGCGTTCCACCTGCACGCGGGTGACATCTCCTACGCCGAGGACACCGGCCACGGCCTGATCACCGATGGCTTCGACCCGCGGGTGTGGGACGGCTGGTTCACCGAGGCCGCCAATGCCGCCGGGTCGATCCCCTGGCAGGTCGCGACGGGCAACCACGAGATGGAGGCCTGGTACACGCCGGACGGCTACGGCGGCCACCACGCCCGCTGGGACATCCCCGGCGGCACCAGCGCCCCGGTCTACTACTCCTTCACCTACGGCAACGTGGGCGTCGTCAGCCTGGACGCCAACGACGTGTCGTATGAGATCCCGGCGAACCTGGGCTACTCGGGCGGCAAGCAGGCGGCGTGGCTGAAGACGACGCTGGCGGCCCTGCGGGCGAACCCGGAGATCGACTTCATCGTCGCCTACTTCCACCACTGCGCCTACTCCACCTGCACGTCGCACGCCTCCGAGGGCGGCGCCCGGCAGTACTTCGCGCCGCTGTTCGACCAGTACAGCGTGGACCTGGTCATCAACGGCCACAACCACATCTACGAGCGCAACAACCCGCTGATCGGCGGCAAGCAGACGGTCAGCGCCCCGTCTGGCTCGACGGTGACCCCGGCGACGCAGGGCACGACCTACATCGTGGCCGGCGGCGCCGGCGACAGCCTGTACAGCTTCAACGTGGCCGACAGCTACGAGGGCAACGTCGACAACGTCGCCTCGATCTCCAGCTACGTCAACGTGCCGGGCGCCCAGCAGGCGGAGAGCGTCAGCTACTCGCAGGTCCGCTACACCGGCTACGGGCTGCTCGTGGTGGACAGTGCCCCGGCCAGCCACGGTGGCACCTCCACCCTCCTGGTCCGCGGCCTCAACGAGGACGGCGCGGAAATCGACCGCGTCACCCTCGCCCGCAAGGTCAAGTAACCCTCGTCTCCCCGTCCCCGACGCCCGCCCGCGGGCGTCGGGGAGAATGGCGAGCGTGACCGATACTTCTCAGGGGGCCGAGCTTCCGGTGCGGCATGCCGGGCGCGTGATCGTGGTCGACCGGCAGGGCCGGGTGCTGCTGTTCCGGTATGACGACCCGCCGCCGTCGGGGGTGCACTGGGCCACGCCCGGCGGCGGCCTTGACCCAGGCGAGGACTACTACGCCGCCGCGGTGCGGGAGCTGCGCGAGGAGACCGGCTGGGACGACGTCGCGGTGGGCGAGGAGCTCCCCGGCGTCAGCGGCTGGCGGACGATCCTGCAGAAGGAAGCGAACCGGTTCTTCCGCCAGTACGAGCGGTTCTTCCTGGCCCGCGTCCCGGTGCCGGAGCGCCCGGTCAGCGACGTGGACGGCATGCACGCCAGCGACGGCATCCGGGCCGTGCACTGGTGGTCGCTTGAGGAGCTTGCGGCGACGCAGGACGTCGTCTACCCGATCGGGCTAGCCGACGTCCTGCGGGACCTGCTGGACTGAGCGAGCCGGTTACCTGGGCGGGTTCTTGCCGGCCAGCTCGTAGGCGAGGTACCAGCCGTTGACGGTGCCGACGCCGTCGACCAGGCTGTAGCCGGCCCGGGCCGGGTAGCCGGTGAGCTTGTAGGTCTTGCCGCCCTGGACGAAGGCGACGCTGTTGTTGCCCTTGGTGACGGGGACGATGCCGGGAGCGTGCCGGGCCGACAGCCGGTAGAGCGTCGGGTTGATGACGCCGAGGGCGTGGCCGGCGACCTGGTCGGCCAGGGCGACGATGCCGGCGAACTCGGGGGTCGCCTCGCTGGTGCCGCAGGAGGGGTACCAGCCGGCCGGGGTGCCCTCCTGCTTGAAGCTCTGGTAGGTGAACACCGGGCTTGAGCAGGCGCCGTTCATCGAGATATCGGGCACGCCACGGACTGCGCCGACCACGCTCTTGACCCCGTCCTGGTAGGCGGGCCGGGTGAACAGGACCGACAGGCCACCGCCACTGGCGTAGGGCACGGTGCCGCCGCCGAGCTTCGGATCGAAGGTGTCATTCCAGGCCACCTGGTAGGAGCGGTGGCCGGCGCCTGGCTTGATCTCGGTGCCGCCGACGCCCGTCACCAGCGGGTCACTGTCGGGCCAGGACGTCACCTTGTGGGTGTAGTAGGTGGTGCCGTCCAGTTCCACGTCGGCCACGCCGCTATCCCCGGAGGCGGCCAGCACCGTCGGGCCATGCTTTTGGTCCGCGGCCGCGACGTAGGCCCCGCGCAGGTGATCGGCGTTGATCGTGGCGAGGTCCTGGGCGGGCGTCGAGCCGAACGTCTGCTCGGTGGCGCTGAAGCTCTGGCTGATCACGTCGCCGAGATGGTGCGCGACCACGAAGTCCTCGGCCTCGACGATCTGCGGGAAGCCCTGCACGCCCTCGGTCTCCGACACCGGCGTTTCCACCAGCAGGATGCTCGCGCCGGGTGCGATCGTGTGGGCGTACTCCACGTCCAGGGTGGTCTCGCCACCCCACCCGGTCATGTCCGGGTCGTCGGGATTCCAGGCGGGGATCTTCCCGGCCGGGGCGATGATCTTGAAGGAGGGCGGCGCGGGCAGGTGGAACTGCTGGTCGAAGAGCGTGAGGTCGTGGCCGATTGTCGGCGAGCCGAACGAGTCGACGATCACGATCGTCTGGCCCTTGCCGGTAATGCCGCGCCGATAAAGAGGGGCGAGGTTGTAGGCCGCCTCCACCTGCTGCGGGATGTAGCACTGGTAATCGCCGTATTTCAGGCAGTTCGCCTGCGACGGCGTCGACATGGCCGCCATGGGATGGGTCGCGCCCGCCGTGATGGCCGCGGATCCGGCGGGTGCGGCCGCGGCGATCAGGCCAGTGGCGAGCGCGATAGCGCCCACCGCTAGCGCGGTGATTTTCCCCTTGGCCACGGCCACTTGCCCTCCAGGTCACATAGGAATCCCGTACTGACCATAGAGCACGGAATCGTAACAATAAATAACAAACGACTAATATCTCGCGCGGGCCTTTCCCACGTGCTCGCGACCAGGGACAACAGCCCAGGCAGTCCGGCGGGTGAGGCACCATGGAGGACGTGGCACACGCGGGACCGGCAGGACAGCAGGCTGAGGCAGAACCGGGGGACGGGACGTTCGGATCCCTGGTAAGGACCCTAGGCAGCGGCGGCGTGGTAGTCCTCAGCGGCGCGGGACTGTCTACGGAGTCGGGGATCCCCGACTACCGGGGGCCGAGCGGGCAGGCGCGGCGGGCGCAGCCGATGACCTACCAGGCGTTTACCGGCAGCGGGCCGGCCCGGCAGCGGTACTGGGCGCGCAGCCACCTGGGCTGGCGGCACATCGTCGGGGCCGAACCGAACGCCGGGCACCGGGCCGTCGCCGAGCTTCAGCAGCGGGGGCTGGTGTCCGCGATCATCACCCAGAACGTGGACGGGCTGCACCAGGCGGCCGGGGCCAGCGCCGTGACCGAACTGCACGGGAGCCTGCACCGGGTGGTGTGCCTGCGCTGCTGGCAGCGGACGTCGCGGCTGTCGCTGGACACGCGGCTGCGGACGGCCAACCCGGCGTGGGGATTCGGCCACGGGCCGCTGCTGCCACCGGGGCATGAGGAAGATCAGCCGGCGGTCAATCCCGACGGGGACGTGGCCCTGGACGACACCGGCGGCTTCACCGTGGTGGACTGCCTGGCCTGCGGGGGCGTGCTGAAGCCTGATGTCGTGTTCTTTGGCGAGAACGTGCCGCGCACCCGGGTAGAGGACTGCTACTCGCTGGTCGCGCACGCCTCCTCGCTGATCGTGCTCGGGTCGTCGCTGACGGTCTTCTCCGGCCTGCGGTACGTACGCCACGCGGCCAAGCTCGGCATCCCGGTGGTGATCGTGAACCAGGGGGCCACCCGGGGGGACGAGCTGGCCGCCACCCGGCTGGACGCTCCCCTCGGCGAGACGCTGACGGCGGCGGTGCGGGCGCTTTCCTTAACCGCGGGGATTTAGGGAAGAAACGGGCGAGCCACGCCGAATGGGGCAGGCCCGATTCCATCCGGTTCGCGATACGCTCCGCTGGTGGCTTCCCCCGATCAGGCTCATCCCACCGACCGGCCGCAGCCGCCTGACCTCGCTGACGTGATCGCGCTTGTTTTCCGCGCGGACTGGACGCGGCTGACCCTGTCGGGCGAGGTAACCGGAGCCGGGCCGAGCATGGCCCCGCTGCTCGGCGACGTGTGGCCGGACGCGGTGCGCACCGTCTTCCCGCGGGCCACGGCGGCCACGGCGCAGGTGCCCGCGACGCTGCGGATAGCGCCGGGCGGGCGCTACCGCTGGGACGATGGTGAGGTCGTCGCCGGGTCCGACGGGACCCGCAGCTGGCAGTGGATGCTGGACACGCCGGCCGAGAAGCTCGCGGGCCGCTGGGCGGGCGGCACGCCACCGGCCACCGCGCTGCTGCGCCCGGGGTGGCTGCTGACCTCGTGCGAGCTGGTGGTCGAGGGCCGGGTGACGGCGTGCGGGCGAGCGGGCATCGCGATCAGCGCGGCGCCACGACACGTGGCCCGGGCACTGCACCGCGCGCAGGCCGGCTCGGGCGACCATAACCTGCCTGCCTTCGGCTACGGGCGCCTGCATGCCATCATCGACGCCGAGCTCGGCATCCTGCTGCGCTGCGCCAAGGCCGACGAGGCCGGCGGGGCGAGCCGGCCGATCGAGTTCACGACGCTTTCGCGGGGCAGCGCCGCGCCGGACTCGGCGTTCACCGCACCTGCGGGCAGCCACGTCGAGGACGGACGGGCGGACGACGATCAGCCCGGCTCGATGGGCGCGCCGGCGACGGCGGGAACCGCGCGGACGCTGGCCAGGATCGCGGCCGGCCGCCTCAGCGCGGCGCGGCGGTTCTGGCCGCTGCGGTTCTCGGCCCGGCACGCGGGCAAGCCCGGCCTCGAGATGCCCGACGACGACCCGCCGCCCGGCCCGGCCGGGTACCCGGCGGCCGTGAGCGATGAGACCCTGCGGCTGCTGTACCGAAGCGGCGCCAGCGTTCCCGCGTTCACCGCGACCCTGCACCAGTGGGTCAGCCACCAGGACGCGACCACGCACACGGTGAGCCGGGCCCGGATCAGCGGCTGGTTCCGTTATCAGGTGCAGCGCGCCTCGCAGGGGCCGGACGCGCCGGGCGGGGCGGGCGGAGCGGGCGGAGCGGGCGGAGCGGGTCCTGGGCTTATCGCCTGCAACGGCGACCGGTACTGGGAGGTGCGCGAGGACCGGGTCAGCATCGCCAGCCCGCGCCCGGCACCGCCGCAGCTGGCCGACCTGGCCGACGCCTCCTGGCTGCTCGGCTGCGCGCTGGCTGAGGGCGAGCCGACCGTGGTGGACGGCCGGGCGGCGCGGCGGCTGGCGGTCCGGGGCCAGGCGGAGCAGGCGGAGCACTCGGAGCTGCTGGTGCTGGGCTTGCCCGCGGTCGCGGTGGTGGACGAGGAGACCGGCCGCCTGATCCGGCTCACCGGGTATGCCGCGGGCAAGCCCGCGTTCCGCTGGGAGCTGCGCGACGTGGCGGAGGCCAGCGGCGACGAAGGCTGGGACTTCGCGTTCGACGCGCCGGCCGGGCTGCGGGTGGTCCGCATCGGCGCCGACGACGACCGCCCGACGACCCCGCTGCGGATCGCGAAGGACGCCCGGCTTTAAGGGAGCAAGGACCCGGCCCAAGAACAACGCGGCCGGTGCCGCCCGGGGAAGAGGCACCGGCCGCGAAGCCATCACATAAGGGATACTTCCCTGCAATCGGAAGTTACTCCCCTATTTCCACCCTGTCTTGGTGCAGGCGCTCGAAGATCGGAGTGTCGCTGAAGCGGAACAGGTCAACCCCGGTCCCGGCGGCGGCGAAGGCCAGCGAGGACCACGACGGCACCGCCACGAGGTCACCGGGGCCAAGCTCGTGCGGCACGCCGTCCACGATCGCCGTCCCCTGGCCCTGGAACACCTGGAAGACCGACGAGCCGACCTCGCGGCGCGTGACCGTGGTGGCGCCGGGCCGCAGCCGGTGGAACTCGGCCCGGAGCGTCGGCAAGACGTCGCCGCCGGTCGCCGGGTTGCTGAAGCGGATCGCCGCGTGGCCCGGCTCGACGACCCCCGGGTACCCCTCGTCCGCAAGCTCGAGCTGGGCACGCAGGGCCGCGTCGGTGTGCTCCCAGCGGTAAGCGGCCAGCGGCGACTTGGGGTAGGAGGTGGCCACCGACGACAGCGGCCGCAGGCCCGGATGCCCCCACAGCCGCTCGCTGCGGGACTTGTCTGGGGTGTCGCGGGCCGACAGCTGGTCGGGGCCGAGCTCGAAGAAGGCCGAGTCGGTCAGGTGCACGAACGGGATGTCGAGGCCGTCGAGCCAGGCCATCGGCTGGTCGGTCGCGTTCTGGTGGCCGTGAAAGGCCCAGCCGGGGGTGAGCAGGAAGTCGCCGCGGCGCATGGCGACCGGGTCACCGTCCACGACCGTCCAGACGCCGGATCCCTCGATCACGAAGCGGAACGCGTTCTGCGAATGCCGGTGCTCGGGTGCCTCTTCCCGGGGGCCGAGGTACTGGATGGCGGCCCACAAGGTGGGCGTGGCGTAGGGCTGGCCGCCGAAGCCCGGGTTGGCGAGCGAGATCGCGCGCCGCTCGCCCCCGCGGCCGACCGCGATCAGCTCGCCGGCCCGCGCGGCCAGCGGGTAGAGGTCCGACCAGCGCCAGACGTGGGGGACGGCGGCGGGCGCGGGTGTGGCCGGCATCAGGTTCCCGATCTGCGTCCACAACGGCACCAGGCTGGCGGCGGCGAAATCCGCGTACAGCGCGGCCTCGGCCCGGGCTTGCGTTTCCGTCGTTGTCATCGTCGACTCGCCTCCGGTGCTTGTGCTACGCCCCTCCTTCGAGCTTAATCACCGGGTATCGTTCACGCTAAGTGTTTCCTCCAGTGGCAATTAGGCATGACTGAAGGGTGCTTCTGTGCCTACTCGACGTTTGCTGACCTTTGCGCCGGGCTTGGCGGTGCTGGCGCTCGCGGCGGCGGGCTGCTCGGCGACCGCCACCTCCAGCGCTTCGGCTCCGTCCTCGACCAGCGCGCCGGCGACGTCATCGGCCCCGGCCACGAGCGCGGCTCCGACGACGACCGCGCCGTCCGCGCCGTCCGCGCCGACCGCGAGCGGCAGTGCCAGCGGGCCGGGGTCGACCCCGGCGGCGGCCGGCTCCGGATGCGCCAGCCAGAACCTGCGGGTGGCGGCGGGCACGAGCGAGGGGGCGGCCGGGTCGGTCTACCAGGTCATCACGTTCACCAACCAGGGAAGCGCGCCGTGCACGCTGTACGGCTATCCCGGTGTCTCGCTGGTCGGCGGCAGCCCGCTGGCCCAGGTGGGGGCGGCGGCCGACCGGCAGAGCGCAGAGACGCCCGCGGTCGTGACGCTGCAGCCGCAGGGGGTCGCGAGCGCGACGCTGCGGATCGTGGACGCCCAGAACTTCCCGGCCGCCAAGTGCGGCGCGACCACGACCACCGCCATCAAGATCTACCCGCCGGGGCAGACGGCGGCGCTGTCCCTGAGCTACCACTCGACCGGCTGCTCGCAGTCGGCCACCCACCTGCTGACCGTCACGACCGTCGTGTCGGGCAGCGGCGGGGGCGAGTAGCGCTAGCCGGCTAGGTGGCCGGGACGGCGACGGTTCCCACGGGCGGGCAGGGTCCGTGCCCGCCAGCGGGGAGCACGGCCAGCAGCGCGCGGGCCCAGTCGCGGTAGCCGTCCTGGCTCGGGTGGAAGCTATCGACCGAGAACTTCCCGGCCCAGGGCGGCCTGAACTGGATCGACACCTCGGCCACCAGCAGCTTGCGCTCGTCGGCGACCGCGTGAATGACCCGGTTGATCCGGGAGATGTAGGGGACGCTGCACATCCCGACGATCCACCAGAACCCCTTGGGCACGGGCAGGTCCAGCATCACCGTGCCCTCAGGTACCGCGTCGAGCAGGACCCGCAGGTCGCTGAACAGCTTGGCCGGAGCGCTGAACAGGATGTCGTTGGCGCCGATCCCGCAGGTCACCAGGCCCGGCTTCATCGGCAGGGCCTCGAGCGCGGGCAGCTGCTCGCCGAGCACGTCGCGGATGAGCGACCCGGACACCGACAGGTTGAGTATCCGCCAGCGCTCCCCCGTCCGCGCCTCCAGCTGGCGCAGCGACTGGCCCACGTAGCCGCCGTCGGGCCCGGACGCGCCGATGCCCTGGGCGGTGGAGTCGCCGAGCACGACCCACACGGGGCCGCCGTCGGGATCGGCGAGGACGGCCTCGTTGTTCTCGTGCCAGTAGCGGGCGAAGGCCCGGCAGTCGGCGCGGATGGAGCCGACGCCGTCGGTCCACCGCTCGAACCGGCCGCCCCGTAGCCCGGAAACCCGGGCGTAGGGGCTGTGGGTCAGGACCGACGCGGCCGTCGCGAAGATCTCGACCGGTGACTTGCGATCCGGGCCACTGCCAGCGATGAGGTTGATCCAGGCGGGGCGGGATACAGCAGGCGAGCGCAGCACGTGTTCACTCCTCGCATGTCGTGACCCAGCGGAACTTAGGTGAACGAGGATATAACTTTTACTGACTACAAGATGACGCCGAGGTATATGCCCGTAGTTGAGACGGTCAACCGCCGGTGTGACGCAAGACGCTTTCCGCGACGCGGCCACGGGGCAGGGCCGGGCTTCTGTGGCCATCGCGGCCGGTCATGTCCTCGTTGGCGACCAGGGAGTTAATGACCGCTTCCTCGGTGGCCGACACGACGGCGGTGAAGAGCGGATCCATCGCGCCCCAGGGCAGGAACTCCAGCTGACGGTGACCTTGCTTGCCGGGGGCGAACGCGCCGGGGTTGGCGACCGACAGGGCGAGGAACAGGTCGCCGGAGGAATGAGAGCCGGCCGTTCCCGTTCTGGCAATTCCAAGGGTGACGCGGCGGGCAAGCGCCTGGCACTGTCCGGGCAGGAGCGGCGCGTCGGTGGCGACCACGGCGATGATCGAGCCGGCCCCGGGTGGCAAGCGGTAGAAGTCAGCCATCGGGTTGTCGTCGGCCAGCTCCTCGCCGAGCGGGACGCCGGTGATCACGAGCTCCCGGCGGCCGCCGAAATTGGCCTGGACGAAGACGCCGACCGTGTAGCGGGTGGCCCGGTCCCCCTCGGTGGCGCGGTGCTCGATCAGGCGGGAGGCGGTGCCGGAGCCGCCCTTGAAGGCGTAGCAGTTCATCCCGGTGCCACCGCCGACGGACCCCTCGTCGATGGGCCCGCCGCGGGCGGCGTCGAGGGCGGCGACGACGTGCTCCTCGTTGACGTGGTGACCGTTGATGTCGTTGAGGTACCCGTCGTAGGTCTCGGCGGCGACGGGCAGGTGCCAGGGACCGGCGGCCTGCTGCTGGTTCAGCCAGGCGATGATGCCCGCGTGGGCGACGCCGACGGCGTGCGTGTTGGTGATCGCGATGGGCCCGGCACAGGTGCCCGACTCCTCAATCCAGCTCACGCCGGTCATCTCGCCGTTCCCGTTCTGGCTGTGGAAGCCGGCGGCCATCGGGTCGTCGGGGTCGGCCCGGCCGCGCGGGTGGATGGCGGTGACTCCGGTCCGCACGTCGTCACCCTCGATCAGCGTCACGTAGCCGACCTCGACCCCGGGAACGTCGGTGATCGCGTTGAGCGGGCCGGGGGCGCCGGGGAACTTCAGGCCGAGGGACCGGGCGCGCGGCTTCCCGGTCGGGGTGACGAGATGCGGATCCGGTGGATTCTGCTGTGCCACGCCGGTCAGCGTAGTCACGGACGCCCGCGCGAGTGCCTGATCCGCCCCAACTCACGGCGTGTTCTCAGCCCCCATCCCCATGTGCCACCAGGGGCGGCGCCCCTCCCGCACCCTTCCCCCCGGCACGGCGGCTACGCCAGGTATCGTCGACCCGAGGCGCGCGGCCAGACCGGGACGGCTTCCGGTACAACGCACGCCGGGAAGTTCGGTAAGCTATCCCTGTTCGGTTGGCGGGCGACCGCCGGACCGGGCACCCGCAAGGGGCTATGGCGCAGCTGGTAGCGCGTCTGCATGGCATGCAGAAGGTCAGGGGTTCGAATCCCCTTAGCTCCACAGGTTTTTCGGATCTCTGTTCGATCGAAAAGTGCCAAGCCAAGTGCCTACTCTAAGTGCGCTTGGCTTCTTTTCGTCGCGGTGGCCGTGTTCGTGGTCGCTGAAGGCCCAGTCCATCAGCGTCACCTCCCTGCGACTCGTCGGCGACGGTCACCGCTAGTGCGGGCAGCGGGCGGTCGCCAGGCTGCCAGTGGACCTTGGACAGGCGCGGGCTGGTGAGATAACCGCCTTCGATTCCGGCCGTGACGAGGGCCGAGATCATTCGGTGAACGCGGTTGCCCTCCCCCGCTGTCGGCTCGGCAGTGACGATCTTCTGGGTGTGGTCGGCCTTGATGTCCTGGCAAGTGACGGCGGCGATGACCGGGGCGGCGAACCGCGCCACAGTAGGCGCTGGGTGTCGGCGTGCTTGCGTGACCAGCGATCCTTGACCGGGAGGCGGTCGGGGT
>Ga0335072_10001911_pt1 | contig 33041 bp, 30 predicted proteins | sample Lox_Sample_21_FD_206725 | JGI IMG/M metagenome (GOLD analysis project Ga0335072, IMG submission 206725) | Soil microbial communities from Loxahatchee National Wildlife Refuge, Florida, United States - Lox_Sample_2.1 | ecosystem: Environmental > Terrestrial > Soil > Wetlands | place: USA... | reverse complement strand
GAGGAGATCGACTATCTGTCCTGCGGCGCCGGGGGGTTCAGTCATGACAGCGCCGACGATCTGCACCGCTTCTTCCAGGTGATGACCACCAACTACGCGGCGACGGACGAGAAGCACGATCCGGCGGCATGGGAGAAGGTGGTGCCCGGTCGCCGGCGCGAGGGCCGCGGCATCGAGGTCGGCCACATCTTCTATTTTGGCACCAAGTACTCGCGCGCCATGAATTGCACCGTCGCCGCGCCGGACGGGTCGAAAGTGCATCCCGAGATGGGCAGCTACGGCATTGGCGTCTCTCGCCTGGTCGGCGCGGTGATCGAAGCGAGCCACGACGAGGCGGGTATCATCTGGCCGGACAGCATCGCCCCGTTCAAGGCGGCGATCCTGAACCTGCGCCGCGGTGACGCGGCATGCGATGCAATGTGCGAGGCGTTGTACGCGAAATTGGGCTCGGCGGCACTGTACGACGACCGCGAGGAACGCGCCGGTGCGAAATTCGCCGATGCGGATTTGATGGGTCATCCCTGGCAGATCATCGTCGGGCCACGCGGCGCCGCGGCTGGGAAGGTGGAATTGAAGCGGCGGTCGACCGGAGAACGGGCGGAAATGACACCGGACGAGGCGCTGGGAAGGGTCGGTCACTGAGGCCAATGCCGCAACAGGCCCTTGTCCCGCATGCAAGCAGTCCTGGGCATCGATGCGGCCTGGACTGCCACCCACCCGAGCGGCGTCGCCCTCGCCGTCGAATGCGGTGGCGTTTGGCAACTGACCGCTGTGGCGTCTTCCTATGAGGACTTCCGCCTCGGCGACGTTAAGGGGATTGGTGGCAGCGCGATCAGTCATCTTCCCGACCCGACGGTATTGTTGACCTGTGCCGAGGCGATTTGTGGAGGCCCTGTCAGCGTGGTGGCGGTGGACATGCCCCTCGCACGGCAGGCAATCGTCGGGCGTCGTCGATGCGATAACGCGGTGTCACAAGCCTTCGCGCGTCAAAAATGCGGGACCTACTCGCCCAGTGCGTTGCGCCCCGGCGCAATCAGCGACCAATTGCGGGCGGGTTTTGGCCGTGCTGGCTACCCGCTCCGTACCACCACGTTCGCGACGCCAGGCTTGATCGAAGTGTACCCTCATCCTGCCTTGCTGGCACTCTGTGGCGCGTCCGAGCGTGTTCCCTACAAGTCGGCGAAAGTGCGCAAGTATTGGCCGCTGCTGTCGCCTGCCGAACGCCGGGCGCAACTTTACCGTCAATGGTCTGAGATCGTGGTGCAGCTCGATCGCGAGATCACAGGCGCCGCGGCCAAACTACCCCCGCCATGCGCGGACGCCAGCAGCATTGTGGTCAAGGCGTATGAGGACATGCTGGACGCGGTGATCTGCGCCTGGATTGGTGTCTGCGTCCTGCAAGGCCGGGCGGAGCGGCTCGGGGATGACGACGCCGCGATTTGGATTCCGGTTGGCAACGTTATCGCCCCGGTTGCGGAGCGCGGCCGCGGTTTGACACCGGTGTGACCTTCCACTAGGTCTGGCCCGGGCTTAGCTAACCGGACATCGCACCGTGAAAGTTGTTAATGTTCATGATGCCAGTCAGCGGAGGCAACGGCGCCGGCGACTCAAATTGCCGGCTACATCGCTGACGCCTGCGCGTTGATTGTATTTTTTGCGCTCCCTGATCCCTTCAGCGCCATGCCCTCCGCGGCTGCGATCCTCCGTTCGCAGCCGATTCGGGTGTCACCCATCACGATTTGGGAAATCACCCGCAAGGCTGCCATCGGCAAGCTGGCGCCGATCTGGACTCCATACCCTTCGCTGAGCCAACTCCTTCACGCTCAGATGTTCACTGTGCAGCCGTTTGGATGGGACGAAGCCGAAGCTGCCAGCCAACTGCCGCAACATCACAAGGATCCGATGGACCGCATTCTGGTTGCGACGGCCCTGATGCACAACTTGGCAATACTCACCGATGACCGGCTGTTCGCGCCCTACGGCGTGAACACGGTGTGGTGATGTTGGCGTCGACCTGATCGCCAATGTTCGGCCCGTTTGAACGCGCCGTCGCCGGCCGCTACCTGCGCGCACGCAAGGGCGAGCGCTTCGTCTCGATCATCGCCGTCTTCTCCCTGATCGGCATCGCACTGGGCGTCGCCACCTTGATCGTCGTGACCAGCGTCATGAGCGGCTTCCAGCAGGAACTCGTCTCCCGCATCCTCGGCATCAACGGCGACATCACGATCGAGGCCTACGCCGGCCAGAAGATCGACGACTACCAGGCGCTCGTCTCCCGCATCCGCGCCATCCACGATGTCGTCGCCGTCACCCCGCGGATCGACGGCCAGGTGTTGCTCACCACCGACAATGGCGGCGCGCGAGGTGGCCTCGTGCGCGGCATCACGCTGGCCGACCTGCAGGCGCTGGCCCAGGTCAGCAACCATATCGTCGCGGGCAAACTGGCCGACTTTGCCGGCGACGACGCCATCGCCGTCGGCGTCGGCCTGGCACAATCGTACCAGTTGCGCATCGGTGGCCGGCTGACGATCATCTCGCCGCAAGGCGCCGCGACCGCCTTCGGCACCATCCCGCGCATCCGTGCCTATAAGGTCGCAGCAATCTTCGACGCGGGCCTGTCGGACTACAACAATTCCGTCGTGTTCATGCCACTGCCGGCAGCGCAGGCGTTCTTTCAGAAACCGGATGCCGTCACCAGCATCGAGATCCGCGTGACCGATCCGGAACTCGCCCCTCAACTGATGCCGGCATTGACGCAGGCACTGCAAGGCCAGCGCGTGCTGGCGCGCGACTGGCTGCATGCCAACGACACCATCGTCAGCGTGCTGCAGGTACAGAAAGACACCATGTTCATCGTGCTGGGCATGATCGTGCTGGTCGCGGCATTCAACGTCGTGTCGTCGCTGATCATGCTGGTGAAGGACAAGCGTGCCGATATCGCCGTGCTGCGCACGCTTGGCGCCAGCGCCGGAGCAGTACTGCGCATTTTTGTGATGTGCGGGGCCTTCGTCGGCGTCGCCGGCACCCTGATCGGCACCATCATCGGCATCCTGTTCTGCCGCAACATCGTCGCCATCCAACATGCGGTGGAGGACATCACTGGCGGCCAGGTTTTCGATTCCCAGGTCTTCCAACTGACCCAGTTGCCGAACTCGATCGACTGGAACGACGTCGCCCGCGTCGTCGTGCTCGGACTCGCGCTGTCCTTGCTGGCGACACTTTACCCGAGTTGGCGCGCTGCCCGTACCGATCCGGTAGAAGCACTGCGCCATGAGTGAGCGCGCCGCGCCCCTGACGCTGCGCCAACTGCGCCGCACCTATCGGACCGAGGCCGGCGAACTGCCCGTGCTGCAAGGCGCGGACCTGACATTGCAGGCGGGCGAGATCGTCGCATTGATGGCACCATCCGGGGCAGGCAAGTCAACGCTGCTGCATCTGGCCGGCTTGCTGGATCGCCCGGACGGCGGCTCAGTGCTCGTCGAAGGCCGCGACGCCGGCGCGCTGCCCGATGCCGCACGCACCGTCATCCGGCGCGATACGATCGGGTTCGTCTACCAGTTTCATCATTTGCTCGGCGAGTTCACCGCGCTGGAAAACGTCGTGCTGCCACAGATGATCGCCGGCCGCTCGCGCCGCGTCGCGTCGGAACGGGCCCTGGCGCTGCTTGCCGGATTCGGACTCGCCGCGCGCGCCGGCCATCTGCCCGGCAAGCTGTCAGGCGGCGAGCAACAACGTGTCGCCATCGCCCGCGCGCTTGCGAATGCGCCGCGCGTATTGCTCGCCGACGAGCCGACCGGCAACCTCGACGTTCATACCGCGGACGTCGTATTCGAGGAGTTGCTCGCGATGGCGCGCCGTGAGGGCCTCGCAGCGCTGATCGCCACTCACAATCCCGAACTTGCGGCGCGCATGGATCGCACGGTCACGCTGCGGGACGGCAAGGTGCACGATCGAGGAAATTGATACGCCCGCGACCGCGTTCAATTTTCGTAGGTCCGGCGCCCCAAACGCAAACAGAGCACTCGAGGCGTCACGCCTCGAGTACTCTGCCATGCGCCTCTGTTATTGGCCCACGCGCAGCGTCACGCCGCTGTTCGCATCGCGATCCGCCGCATGCTCCTGGTGATGCGCGGCATGCCAGTCTTCGTGCGCCGCTTCGCGATCACGCGCCGCGGCTCCGTAGTTGCCCATCGCCGCCTCCTGATGGGACGCTTCCATGTTCGCGTGGCCCGCCGCGCGGTCCTGATTGGCGTCGTACTGATGTTGGGCGGAATCACCATTTCCGGTCGTGATCGAAACCTGCGCCATCGCCGGCGTGGCCGCCAGAAACGCTGCTACCGCCAAAGCATAACTTACACGCATTGCAATACTCCTTTGCTTGCTGGCATCCACTCGTGCCGGACGCCCCGGTACCAACTCACCAGGAGCCCGCCCCGAGTGACGATGCACCGGACGCTCAGCGCCCGAATTCGAAGGTCACGCCGCCATTGCCATCTCGGTCGGCATCACGTTGCTGGTGATGCGCGGCGTGCCAGTCTTCGTGAGCAGCCTCCCGATCGCGCGCCGCCGCACCGTAGTTACCCATTGCTTCCTCTTGCCGCGCCGCATCCATATTCGCGCGGCCGGCCGAACGGTCCTGGTCGGCCTGATACTGGTGCGCCGACGCGGCATTCGGATCGCCCGTGCCGATCACAACCTGGGCCATAGCCGGCGAGGCTGCGAGCAAGGCCGCTACTGCGAGGGTGTAACCGAAACGCATTCCGAAACCTCCTTTTCGTTTGGCAAAAGCTGAACGCTTTTCCATCCGTGTGGTTTTGGTAAGCGTTTCTGGCCACCGCATGGTGTGATCGTGGCAGCAGCACGACGTCGCGCGGTCGTGTTTCGTGCTATGACAAGCGGGCAGCGACACGGTAAGTCACTGTATCGCGCGGGCGCGATTGCTCCGGCGGCGCGTCGGGAGGACAAGGATGCCCAAGGCAAAGGCTGCGGTACTGCGCCAGACCGGCGCACCGATGACAATCGAGACACTGGAAATTGGCCGGCTCGCTCCCGGCGATGTTCTGGTGCGCATTCGCGCCGCCAGTCTCTGTCACACCGACCTGGAAGCAATCGAAGGCACGCTCGCCGTCGCGCTGCCCGCTGTCCTTGGGCACGAGGCCGCGGGCGAAGTGGCAGAACTCGGCCCGGGCGTTACCAATCTGCGGCCTGGCGACCGCGTCGTGCTGTCATGGAATCCGCATTGCGGCACGTGTTTCTATTGCGAGCATGCGCAGCCGATCCTGTGCGCGCAGTACCTGGCGAATGCCGCGGCGGGGTTTCATTTCGATGGCACGCCACGCCTGTCGTGCGACGCCGTGCCCGTGCACCAGTTGATGTATCTCGGCAGCTTTGCGGAATATTGCATCGTGCCCGAGGTGAGCGCGGTCCGCGTGCCGGACGCGATGCCGTTCGACCGCGGGGCCTTGCTCGGCTGCGGCGTGATGACCGGAGTGGGTGCGGCCACACGTGTCGCGGCGCTGCGGTGGGGCGACACAGCCATGGTGATCGGCTGCGGCGCGGTCGGGCTGTCGGCCGTGCAGGGCAGCGTGCTGGCCGGCGCGGACACGATCATAGCGGTGGATCCCAATCCGGCGCGGCGGGCATTGGCGCAGGACCTCGGCGCCACGCACGCGGTGGAACCAGGCGAAGCGGCGGATGTCGCGCGTGCGCTGACGCAAGGCCGCGGCGCCGATGTGGTCATCGAGGCCGCGGGCGCAACGGTCGGCTTCCGCCTCTCCGTCGAGGCGGTGCGCCCGGGCGGCCAGGTCGTCTGGCTTGGCAAGGTGGGCGTGCAGCAGGAAGTGGCATTCCGCTGGGGCAGCCTGATGCAAGAGAAGCGCATCACCCGCAGTTCCTACGGAGGCGCGCGTCCGCAACAGGATTTCCCGATGCTGGCGCGTGCCTATCTGGAGGGCCGGCTGAAATTGGATGCCATGATCTCGGCCCGAATTCCGCTGGAGGCGATCAACGACGGCTTCGCCGCGCTGAAACGCGGCGAGACCGTGCGCAGCGTGGTGATGTTCCCATGATCGGCGGATCACGCCGGGCCACGATCAGAGAAGGCCGGGCCTGCGCCCGGAGCCAACGATGAAAATCTACGAAGGCGGCCGCAGTCTGGATGGTGCTGTCGTCACGGTGAATGGCGCGCCGCTGGACCCGCGTTTCGACGTCAGGCGGTTCAGTCCGATGGGATTCGAATGGACTTACGAAGGCGAAGGCCCGCGCCAGCTCGCGCTGGCGTTGCTGTGCGACCACCTGGGCGATACGCAGCGCGCGCTGGCGCTGACCGAGCGATTTATGCGAACGGTCGTGGCGGAGCTCGACAACGCCTGGCGGCTCACCAGCGAGGAGATTGACGAGGCCCTCGCATCAGGGACCTCGCCCGGATAGCACCCCTCCCAAACCAGAGGCAGCGGGATGCGAACCAAACGGGGTTTCCCGCGTGCCAGTGGCGCTCGGGGCAGCGGATCAATGGGCCAGGAACTCGGCCAATTGCGCCTGCCAGAACTTCGCCATCATCGGCGTGCCATGGCCCCGCGTCTCAGTGCTGGCAGGAATTATATACAGCCGCCCATGCTTCACCTGCTTCATGGCGCTCTCGGTCACACCGGTTTCTTTCGGATTTCGCTCGTCATCCCCCGAATTGATCGCCAGCACGTCAGCCGTTATCCGGTCCAGCTTCGCCGACGGATCGTAATCGCGCGACGCGTCCCATTGGTACAGCCAGTCGTTCGCGTCTGCCGGGAACGGCGCCACCAGCCGGGCATCAACCATCGCGTCCGCCTTCGCCGTCGTCGGTGCCGACGCCTGATACGCCAGCGTTCCGCCATTCGTCGCCGTGGCATAGAACACCGCCGCATAACGCAACGAGCGCGGTTGCTCCTTGTAGTTGCCGTTGTCGTAGGCCGGGTCCTGCCGTACCGTCTCGATCATCAACTTGCGCAACATCCAGTTGCGCGCCGCCATCGCGGTGGGTTGCGACGCCATCGGCACCAGTTTGTCGGCAAATCCGGGATACGTGACGCCCCACAGCCACACATGCATTCCGCCCATCGAATTGCCCAGCACCAACCGCAGATGGTGGATGCCCAATCCCTCGGTCACCAGCCGATATTCGGCCAGCACCATGTCGTCGTAATTATAATGCGGAAATTTCGCGGCCAGCCCGTCGGATGGCTTGGCCGATTTTCCAGCACCCAGCGCATCGGGGAGAATGATGAAATACTTGCGTGCATCGAGCGGCTGGCCCGGCCCGAACAACTCGCCGGCAAAGGCCGCCGTCAGCATGCCGGTTCCCGAGCCCGCGGTGCCGTGGATGATCAGCACGGGCTGCCCTGAAGGCGCGCCGATTGTGGTGTAATGCAGTCTCAGCCCATGCAGCAATTCGCCGGTATGGAATCGGAATTCAGGCGCGATCCAGTCTGCCTGATGCGCGGCTGGATACTCTGCCGCCATGAGTGGTGGCGGACCGAGTACAAAAAGAGCAGCGATCCAGATGATTCGAAAGTTCATGATGTTTCCCTTTGGTGGTCTTTGTCAGGCGATATGGTGACGGGCAGCTCCGCCCATGCCAATTCCGGACCCGCAGCGTGCGCGAGTTTGCTGCCTCGTTCCGCGCGCCGCAACGACGCCGGCGCTGTCGCCGCCTCGGCCAATCCCCCGCCTTGCCTCCGCGCCCCGCACACATGAATCTGGCGGCCATGCCCGTGGACGCTCCCCCGCCCGACATCCTCGACGCGCTTCGCCGCATGCACTTGCTCGGCGACGGCAATGCCCCGGGCGAGCGCCTCACCGGTGGCGTGTCCTCCGATATCTGGCGCATCGATCTGCCGGATGGTCCGGTCTGCGTGAAGCGGGCGCTGGCGAAGCTGCGCGTCACAGCCGATTGGCAGGCCCCGGTGGAGCGCAATCGCTACGAAGCCGCCTGGATGCGTCGTGCCAACGCCGCCGTCCCGGGAAGCGTACCGGCATTGCTTGGTTCCGACGAAGCCAGCGGCGCGTTGGCGATGCAGTACCTGCCACCGCACGATTATCCGCTCTGGAAAGCGCAGCTTCGCGACGGCACCGCCGATGCTGATTTCGCCGCACAGGTGGCGGCCTCGCTGGTTCGCATCCACGCCGCCACCGCGGCTGATCCCAATACGGCAGCCGAGTTTCCCACCGACCGGATCTTCTTCGACATTCGCCTGGAGCCGTACCTACTTGCGACCGCTCGCGCCCATCCCGCGCTCGCGGCCCAACTGCGGGCGCTGGTCGCCCAGACCGAGAACACCAAGAATGCGTTGGTGCATGGCGATGTCAGTCCGAAGAACATCCTCGCCGGACCCCACGGGCCGGTATTTCTCGACGCCGAATGCGCCTGGTGGGGCGACCCAGCCTTCGATCTCGCCTTCTGCCTCAACCATCTGTTATTGAAATGCCTGTGGACGCCCGCCGCCATGTCGGGCTTTCTCGACTGCTTCGATGCGCTGTCGACGCGCTACATCGAGGGCGTCACATGGGAGCGCCCGCAACAACTCGAGTCCCGCGCCGCCCGGTTGCTGCCGGGATTGTTCCTGGCGCGCGTCGATGGCAAGTCGCCGGTCGAGTACATCACCCGGGAGGCGGACAAGGACCGCGTCCGCCGCGTCGCCGCCACGCTGCTGCGCGAGCCACCCCGGCAACTGGGTGAAATCCGTCAGGCCTGGAGCAAGGAATTGGCCGCATGACCGATACCGCGATTGCCTTCGTGCATGGCCGCCGCGTCTGGGACAGCCGCGGCCGGCCAACAGTGGAAACCGACATCCTGCTCGAGGGCGGCGGCGTGGGCCGCGCCATGGCGCCCGCCGGCGCTTCCACCGGCACCGGCGAAGCGCTGGATCTGCGCGACGGCGGCGAGGCGTTCGGCGGCTACGACGTGCGCCGCGCCGTGGAGCATGTGAACACCGAAATCGCCCGCGCCGTCATCGGCATGGACGCGCGCGATCAGCCGGCGCTCGACAAGCGGCTGATTGAACTGGATGGCACACCGAGCAAGTCGCGCCTCGGTGCCAATGCCGTGCTGTCGGTTTCCATGGCGGCGGCACATGCGGCAGCCGCGGACGCCGGCGAACCGCTGTACCGTTACCTGGGCGGCCCGGACGCGCACACCCTGCCGCTGCCGCAGATTCAAATTTTTGGTGGCGGCGCGCATGCCGGCCGGCGCGTGGATATTCAGGATTTCATGGTCACCTGTCCCGCGGCGGCGAGTTTCGCCGAAGCGCTCGACTGGACGGCCGAAGTCTACCGTGCGGCGGGCGCGCTGATGAAGGAGGCCGGCACCCTGGCGGGCGTCGCCGACGAAGGCGGCTGGTGGCCCGCCTTCGACACCAACGAGCAAGCGCTCGAAATGCTGGTGCGAGCAATCGAACGCGCGGGGTTCGAACCCGGCAGCCAGGTCGGTATAGCGCTCGACATCGCCGCTTCCGAATTTGGCCGTGGCGGAAAATACAAGCTGGCGCTGGAAGACCGCGAACTCGACAGCGAGGGTATGGTAAAACTGCTGAGCGGTTGGATACGCCGCTATCCGATCCTGTCGATCGAGGATCCGCTGGCCGAGGATGACGATCTCGGTTTCGCCGCGTTCACCGCCGAAGTCGGCAACCGCGTGCAGGTGGTGGGTGACGATTTCCTTGTCACCGAGGCCAGGCGGGTGCGCGAGGCCGCGCTGCGCGGCGCCGCCAATGCCGTGCTGCTGAAGCCGAACCAGCGCGGTACGCTGACCGAGACGTGGGACGCCTGGAAAGCCGCACAGGAATCCGGCTTTGCCGGCATTGTTTCGGCGCGTTCCGGCGAAACCGAGGACACCACCATCGTGCATCTCGCCGTGGGTTGGGGCGTGGGACAGTTGAAGGTCGGCAGCTTCGCGCGCAGCGAACGGATGGCGAAATGGAACGAGGCGCTGCGCGTCGAGGAAGCGCTGGGCGTACGCGCGGACTTTGCCGGCAGCGGCGCGCTCGGGCGTTCGCGGCGGCGGTAGACGATCGCGACGATCAGGCCAGGTGTGGGAAACGCCGCCTGAAACATGCCGCGCGTCCTGGCCTCAGCTCGCCTTCCGCAATATCGTTTCGTTCGCCGCCGAAGCGGCTGCCTCCTCGGCCATGACCTTCACAATACCGACCGTCGCGGCATCGGCCGGAAACAACATCTCCAGCGCCAGTTCCGATAGCGTGACATCGGTGGGCGTACCGAAGATCGTCGTCGTGTTGAGGAAGGCGACCGTGCCGAGCCGTGTCGCGATCTGCAACGGCGTCGCGTAGCGCTGCGGCCCTTCCGAGATTGCCGGCGCGATACCGCCCGCCGGCGCCGGATAGCTCGCGATCTCCGCCAGCAACGCCTGGATCACCGGATCGGGCCGCGTCGCCACCTGCTGGCGCAGCACCGTCATGACATGCGAGCGCCACTCGACGAAGTTGACGATGCGCGGCCCCATCGCCTGCGGATGCAACACCAGCCGCACCGCGTTGATCGGAGCGCGCAGAAACTCCGGCGCGCACCCCTCGTAAAGTTGCGGCAACGTACTGTTCGACAGCACGACGTTCCACCAGCGGTCCAGCGCGAACGCCGGAAACGGCCGGTGCGCGGCCAGCACTTGCTCGATCGCAAGCTTCGCCGCTTCCAGCTCCGCCAGCGAGCGCTCCTGGAACATCGGCGCAAAGCCCGCCGCCAGCAGGAGTGGATTTTGCTCGCGCAACGGAACCTGCAATTGCTCTGCCAGGCGCAGCACCATCTCGCGGCTCGGCTGCGCGCGCCCGGTTTCCAGATACGACAAATGGCGGGTCGAACTGCCCGCCGCCAGCGCAAGATCCTCCTGCGTCATGCGGCGGCTCTGCCGCCAGCGGCGCAGCAATATCCCGAACGGGAGTGCCATCTCGGTCATGCCGCATCCTATCGCAGGGCCGCGCCGCCGCGCCATGACCTGCAAGGTCAAGTTCCAATCGCCGATCGTGGCGGTTTTTGACCTGCCACGTCATCGAACGTGGGCAACACTGCGACCCATGTTGGCGCCGCAGCAATCGCGTTGCGACATCAACAAAGGGACCAGTCATGCTCCATGCACAGGACCTCGCCGAACGTTATGTGGCGGTGTGGAACGAAGGCGAACCAGCAAGCCGGCGCCGGCAGATCGCGGAACTATGGATCCCGGACGGCCAGCATTACGTCGATGTCCGGGAGGCGCGCGGCTACGACGCGCTGGAGCAACGGATCGTCGGTTCATACAACAAGAACGTGCGCGACGGCGGACATCGCTTCCGCGCCGTTCAGAACGCACGCGAACTGCGCGATCTCGTGACGTTCGGCTGGGAAATGTACTCGGCAAGCGATGAGCGCGTGGTTGCGCAAGGCTCTGCCATCCTGTTGCTGAACCCGGAAGGCCGCATTCGTTTCGATTACCTGCTTTTCGGGGGGCCACGCTGATGTCCTCCGCAATTGCGGTCACCGTCACCGGCGAAAGCCGGCGGCGGTGGTGGGTGCTCTGTATCCTGGTCGCGGCGCAATTCATGTTCGTCGTCGACGCCTTCGTGCTGAACGTGGCCATACCGTCCATCCGCGCGGAACTGCATGCGACGATCGCGGAGACCCAGGGCGCGATTGTGATCTATCAGATCGCCTTCGCGACGCTGATCATTGCCGGCGGACGGCTCGGCGACATTTGCGGGACAAAACCCGTGTTCCTGTATGGCTTGCTCGGATTCACGCTGGCTTCCCTGTCCTGCGGGCTCGCGGCGTCGGGCACCGCATTGGTGGCATGGCGCGCCACCCAAGGCGCGGCGGCCGCGTTGATGGTCCCGCAGGTGCTGGCATCGATCCACCGATTGTTCCCCGACGCCGAGCGCGGACGCGCGTTCGGAGCCTATGGCTTTACGCTCGGCTTCGGCGCCGCGGTCGGCCTGGTGCTCGGCGGCTGGCTGCTGTCGCTCGACATAGCGGGACTCGGCTGGCGGACGATCTTCTTCGTCAACGTGCCGATCGGCGCCGTATTGCTGTACCTGGCCTCGTTGCTCATGCCCGCCTTGCCGGGCCAACCGGGCCAACGTCTTGACATGATCGGTGCCGCCACGTTGCTGGCCGCACTTGTGTGTTTGCTCGGACCGCTGCTGGTTGGCGCCGACCATGGCTGGCCCGCCTGGTTGCTGGCGGTGATGGCGGTCGGCGTGGCATTGCTCGCGACGCTGTGGCGGATCGAGCGCTGGGTAGAGCATTGCCGCGGCGGACTGCCCCTGCTGCATCTCGATCTGCTGCGCGACCGCGGCTTCGCACTCGGCCTCGCCGCGGTGTTCTGCTTCACATTCGCCAATCTGTCGTTTTACCTGGTGATGATGCTGTATCTGCAGCTCGGGTTGGGCCTGCCCGCGTTGCAGGCAGGAAGCGTCGTGTTGCCGCTGGCGCTGACGTTTGCCTTGATGTCGCGCATCGCCGGTCCGCGCGCGCAGCGTCTTGGCATCGCGGCAATGCTGCAAGGATGCGCGGGGCAGATCGTGGGTCTGCTGGCGGTCGGCATCGCCTTGGCCGGAGGCGCGTCGCCGCGGATCCTCGCGGCATTGCTGATCGTCTGGGGCGCTGGCCAAGCCATGGTCATGGCACCGCTGTACGGACTGGTGCTGGCCAAGGTGCCGGCGGCACATGCCGGCTCGGGCGGCGGCGTCATCAGCACCGTCCAGCAGATCGGCAATGCCTCGGGCGTCGCGTTGCTTGGCGCGCTTTACTACGAGGTGCAAGCGGCCGCCTCCGCGCGGGCGGCGATCCTCGCCTCGCTGGCCGCACTCGCCATGGCGATTGCGGTCACGTCATTGCTGTTGCGGACGCTGCGGGAACGTCTCTGACCTCGCGGAAGAAAGTCCGGCACCGCCTGATCTAGTGACATTGGCATTCGTCATCATGCACGAGCCGCACTAAATGAAGCCTGCCATGACGGAGGCAATGGCGATGAACGTGCTGTTTCACTACGCGGCGGGCCCTGACCTCGCGGCGCGGCTTGCCGCCATCCCGGGGCTGACCATCTCGGTCTGTCCCGATGGCGACGACGCCGCGCTGCATCGCTTGCTCGCGGAGACCGACGTGCTGTGGCACGTGCTGCAACGCTGCACGGCAGAGATGATCGCCGCGGCCCCTCGCCTGCGGCTGATTCAGAAAATCGGCGTCGGCGTCAACACCATCGACCTGGAGGCAGCGCAGGCACGCGGCATTCCGGTGTGCAATCTTCCTGGCACCAACGCACGCGCGGTGGCAGAGCTGACGCTCGCGCTGATGCTGGCGACGCTGCGCCGGCTGCCTCGGTTCGATGCAGCCATGCGTCAGGGCGCCTGGTCCGATCCGCTGTTGCAGGATGGGCTGGGAGAGCTCGGCGGCCGCGCCGTCGGCCTCGTGGGTTACGGCGCGATCCCGCGGATGCTGGCGCCGATTCTCGCCGCGATGGGTTGCCGCTTGCGCTACGCCACCCGTGCAGCGAAGCCGGACGCGCTGGGCGAATGGCGCACACTGCCGGAACTGCTGGCCGAGGCCGACATCATCAGCCTGCATCTGCCGTTGACGCCGGAGACCACGAACCTGATCGACGCCGCGGCACTGTCGCGCATGAAGCCCGGCGCGATCTTGATCAACACCGCGCGTGGCGCCCTGGTGGACCAGGCTGCCCTGACCGAGGCGCTTCGGTCAGGCCGGCTGGCTGGCGCCGGGCTGGACGTGTTCGCAACCGAGCCGCCCGATTTCGCCGCGCCCTTGTTTCAATTACCCAATGTCGTGCTGTCGCCGCATATCGCCTGGCTCACTACCGGCACGTTCGACCGCAGCTTCTCGCTGGCGGCGGAGAATTGCCGGCGCCTGGCAGCGGGCGAGCCTCTGCTGCATCGCGTCGTCTAGGCGCGGCCATCTGTCGCCATAGGGCGAGACCTCCGCGCCGCGGATAGCATGACGCCGTCGCCGCGCGATGACCGGATCGTGTCCACGGCCAATCGGCGTTTCGCCCCGCAATTGCGAATGGTTCTACGTTTGATCTCGATCAATGGCGGAACCTTCAGGGTGTGGCACACGCTAGCTATCGGTACATCGTGGGGAGACCCGCCATGAATCGCGAAATGTCAGAGATCATTCGCCATCAGGATCCACTGAAACTGCCGCCAGAGGCGACGGTGCAGGAGGCGTGCAAGCGGATGCACGCTCGCAAGGTAGGAGCAGTACTGGTTATCGCGGAGCGATCGCGGCTGATGGGCATCTTCACTGGCCGCGACGCGGTCAGAGTGCTCGCGCAAGGCAAGGATCCGGGAAGAACATATCTCAAGGATGTGATGACCAAGCATCCCGCCACCATGCCTGCGCGCTCAACGGCGATCGATGCGCTGCGGTTGATGCGCGACGGCGGCTTTCGCCACGTGCCCGTGGTGGACGGAGAAGAGGTGCTGGGTGTGGTCTCTCGCGGCGACTTCCGCGGTCTGGAGCAAGACCGGCTGGACGAGGAGACCGGCATCTGGGAACGGATGCGATAGGACCCGGACCATATCGTTTGCCCCCACGCGTCGACGGCGCGTGGGGCTGAGGTTCATCTGGGCCGGCGCAGCAACCCCAACGCCAGCCGCACCGTCGGCATCAACAGACTGGAGAGGGCAAAGCCGGCGGTCGCACTTTCAAGAGCGCGCCTGCGCACCTCGAGCGCCTCTTGCTCCACCCGTCCGGGCGAGGACCGGGACGCGATCAGAAGCAGGACCAGCGCCATGACCGCATCGACGCCAGCGACAATGAGCGCCGTTGCCCATGGTGCGATTCCGGCGTTCTGCCGCAGACCGAACCATGCCGCCACGTGCGCGAAGGCGAGGCCCATGGTCAGAAAAATCAGCGCAATGACGCCGATCGCCAGGCGCACCACCGTGCGCTGGGCCTGCCTGCGCAAACGCAGACCCTCCGCTTCCGCTGCGATCCGCGCGAGGCGGAGGGTACGCATCGATCAGCGCATCGCCCGGCCGAGCAAGAACCCGATACCAGCCGAGACCAGGACGGCCACCAGAGGCTGGTCGCGGACACGGCCCGACAGCGCCTCGGCCTGGTCGCGCACCGCGCCGGCAGCACCGTACACGGCGGTCTCGGCACGGCCCGCCGCTTCGGCGATCGCCGGGGTCACCCGCTCCTTCATCAGCGCTTCGACTTGCTCACGCAAACGAGCGATCTGTGCGTTCGCGTCATCCATCTTGCCTTTGGCTTCGTTGGCATAGTCCATGGGGAGCAATCCTTTCGAACACCAGGAACTCAATGCACAGGACGTAGGTGGCGGAAATCCGGCCATCCACAAGGGCCGGCAGCACGCTTGCGCGAGGATAGCGCCTGGGGCCTGTCCTGCCACCCGTCGGAACGGCCGCCGGCTCCAGGCGGCCGATGCGCGATCAGGCGCGGGTCAGCGTCAGGATCACGCCGCCGCGTGGCAGACCAGCCCGGACTCGACCGCATCGACACAGCGCGCGCACAGCAGCGGATGACGGGGCTGATGGCCCACTTCTTCCAGGACGCGCCAGCAGCGCGCGCATTTCATACCCGATGCGGGCCGCACCTGAGCCGCGGGGGCCTCGGCAGTGGCGGCAACGGCGACCAGCGAGACGATGGAAATCTCCGCCCACTCCGCCGCAGTCAGCAGCTTCGCGTCGTCGGGCGTCAGCGACAGCGCCACCGCGGCCTGCAGCGACGAGCCGATCTCGCCGTCCTTTCGCTTCACTTCGAGTTCGGTGGTCACCGCGCGGCGGATTTCGCGGATGCGCTCCCATTTCGCGGCCAGTGCCTCGTTCAGCCATTCCGACGGCAGCGCGGGGAACATTTGCAGGTGGACGCTCCCGTCATCGCCAAAGCGTGACGCCCATGCCTCTTCTGCGGTGAAGCACAAGACCGGCGCCAGCCAGGTGGTGAGGCAGCGGTGCACATGATCCAGCACCGTCCGCGCCGCGCGCCGGCGCAGCGAATCCGGCCGGTCGCAATACAGCGCGTCCTTGCGCACGTCGAAATAGAATGCGCTGAGGTCGGCGGAGCAAAAATTGTGCAGTTCGGGATAGACGCCGGTCCAGTCGTAGCTCGCCACCGCACCGCTAATCCGCGTATCCAGCACGCTCAGCCGGTGCAGCACCCAGCGTTCCAGCTCCGGCATCTCCGCGAGCGGCACACGCTCATCGTCGGAGAAGCCTGCCAGGCTGCCCAGCACCCAACGCAGCGTATTGCGCAGGCGGCGGTACAGCTCCGCGGTCTGCTTCAGGATTTCGCCACCGATGCGCAGATCCTCGCTGGTGTCCGACATCATCACCCACAGGCGCAGGATGTCGACGCCGTACTGCTTTGCCACTTGCTCCGGCGCCACCACGTTGCCGAGTGATTTCGACATTTTGCGGCCTTGCTCATCGAGCACGAAGCCATCGGTCAGCACCGCCTTGAACGGCGCCCGGCCGCGCGTGCCAACCGCCTCGAGCAATGATGACTGGAACCAGCCGCGATGCTGGTCGGAGCCTTCCAGATAGAGATCCGCCGGCCAGGGCAGGCCGCGTCCTTCCAGCACGAACGCATGGGTCGAGCCGGACTCGAACCACACGTCGACAATGTCCATCACTTGCTCGTAGTCATCGGCATTGCGGTCATTGCCGAGGAAGCGCGACGGCGGCGAGGCATACCAGGCATCCGCGCCGTCCGCGGTAAACGCTTGCACAATGCGCTCCACCACGGCGGGATCGCGCAACGGTTCGCCGGTGCGCTTGTCGACGAACACGGCGATCGGCACGCCCCAGGCACGCTGGCGACTGATGCACCAGTCGGGGCGGCCGGCGACCATGGAACCGATGCGGTTGCGCCCCTGGTCCGGCACGAAATGGGTCGCGTCGATTGCAGCGAGCGCGTTCTTGCGGATTTGCTCCGGGCCATCCAGGCGGATGAACCATTGCGGCGTGGCGCGGAAGATCAGCGGCGCCTTGGATCGCCAGGAATGCGGATAGGAGTGCACCAGCCTGCCGCGGGCCAGCAACGCGCCCGCTTCGTCCAACGCGGCGCAAACGGGGTCCGACGCCTTATAGACATGCACGCCGGCAAACAGCTTCACGCGGGGACTGAAAGTGCCGTCGCCGTCGACGGTTTCCGGCACTTCCAGACCGTGCCTGCGGCCGAGATCGAAGTCTTCCTCGCCATGCCCCGGCGCGATGTGCACGAAGCCGGTGCCTGCTTCCGTGGTGACGAAATCGCCGAACAACAGCGGCACGTCGTGATCGTAGCCGTGGCCGCGCAGCGGATGGGCGCACACCACGCCGGCGAGCGCTGCCCCCTTGAAGACATGCAGCACGTGGTGCGTGGCGATGCCGGTGTCGGTGCAGAACTGCGGCAGCAGCTCCAGCGCCACCAGCAGCTTTTCTCCGGCACGGGCGCGTGAGCCTTCGGCGACCGCATCCACGTGCAGCAAGGCGTAGTCGATTGCCTCGCCCGCCGCGACCGCACGGTTGCCGGGCATGGTCCATGGCGTCGTGGTCCAGATCACCACCGCCGCGTCGCGCAGTTCCGGCAGCGGCGCGTGCACCACCGGGAAGCGTACCCAGATCGTGGTGCTGGTATGGTCGTGGTATTCGATCTCGGCTTCTGCCAGCGCGGTCTTTTCCACCGGCGACCACATCACCGGGCGGAGGCCGCGATACAGCGCGCCATTGAGCAAGAACTTGCAGATTTCGGCGGCGATTGCGGCCTCGGACGCGTTGTCCATGGTGGCGTAGCGATTGGGGAAGTCACCTTCGACGCCCAGCCGGCGGAATTCCTCTGCCTGCACCGCCATCCAATGCGTCGCGGCGGCGCGGCATTCGGCGCGGAACGCCAGTACCGGCACCGCGTCCTTGTCCTTCCCGGCCTTGCGATATTGCTCTTCCACCTGCCACTCGATGGGCAGGCCGTGGCAGTCCCAGCCGGGGATATAGTTGGCGTCGTAGCCCGCCATCTGGCGGCTGCGGTTGATGAAGTCCTTGTGGATCTTGTTCAGCGCCGTGCCGATATGGATATGCCCGTTCGCGTAGGGTGGCCCGTCGTGCAGGATGAACAAGGGACGGCCCTGCGAGGTGGCGCGCAGCCTGCCCCACAGGTTCTGGGCATCCCAGCGTGCCAGGATCTGCGGCTCCTTCTTCGGCAGATCGCCGCGCATCGGGAAAGCGGTCTGCGGCAGGAAGACGGTGTCGCGATAATCAGCCTCGGTTTCGGTCGGTGCATCGGTCATGATCGGTCCGTGCGGCTCGTGCCGCGACTGGAGAGATGGGTGCGATCGGAGAGCCCGGCGCTACTGGCGAGCGGCCGGGCCGATAATTCGCGCGAACCGATGCACGTGTGCCATGGGGCGGAGTATTGGGAGATGGCCCCCCGCCGGTCAAGCAGGGGCCGGGCGGCGCTGGCGCTCGGCGAAATTCCCATCGATGGCGATCGAGGCCATGGCGCCCGCCGGGGGCACCGTGACCAGGGCGATGTTGAGCAATCGTTCCGGTGCATCGGCATCGGCGGGAAAGCGGGCGGTTCCGCAAGCGAGTTGCGGCAGGCAGATCGCGCCATCGACCGCCACTTCGCTGGGCAGCGCGGCCAGAATCGGCGCGGCCGTCGGCACATGGGCGGGCAGTACGAAGGCAAGTTCGTTGGGGCCGACGCTGGCCACGCTGGCCTGGTGGCCGACCGCCGCCAGAAGCGCCTGCGCCAGCGTCCGCATCACGGCGTCCGCCGCTTGCTCGCCGAGGACTGCCCGGACCCTGCCATGATTATGCTCTGCGATAGCGCAGAGCACGAACGGGCCGCGCGACGCGACGCGTTCGGAGAGCACGCGCAGCAGGTGTTCCTTGCTCGGCAGTCCGGTGGCCGGGTCGAATTGGGTCAACCTGCCCGTTGCGGCATCAAGCTGGCGCAGGACCTGCGTCAAATCGGCCGCCATCGCGCCGATCTCGTCGGATGCGATGAGCGGCAGCGTCGGCAGCGTGCGATCGCGGATGTAGTCGCGTAGCGCGCCGGCGATCAGCCGTATGGGGCGGAGCAAATGATTGAGACCGAGCAAGGTGAGGGAGATGCCGATCGCCGTTGTGCCCAGCGTCGCCAGGAGCAATTGCAGGGTGAAGGCGCGATCGGGCGTGGCATGGCAGAGGACGAAAATGGCCGCGGCGAGCATGGGGACGGACGCGCCAACGGCGGCCACGAACTTGACCTTGGCGCCGAAGCCGGCGCGGATAAATCCTGAGAGCCTGGCGTGGCGCCACAGCTCGTCCACCGCACGGTTCTCCATTGTGAATTGTGTGCCGGCAGGAAGAGTGCCCGAGCAATGGCAACGAAAAGGTGTCAATCGAGCGTTAAATGGGGACGGACAGGGCTGGCAGTGCCGCGCCGGCAGCGTCCGCGAGGGCAGAGCTCGCGAGGACGCCGCTCGCGACGGCGCGGCGCGCAGCGACGGCGAACGCGACGAGAGGGGACGCCCGGCTAGGTTCCCAGCCGTTCCCGCTTGCTCTCAGTCCGCAACTGCCCGCAAGCGGCCAGAATGTCGCGCCCGCGCGGCGCCCGCACCGGCGCGGCGAAGCCCGCATCATTCACGATCCGCGCGAACCGCTCGATCGCCGTGCGCGTGCTGGTCTGGTAGGCGCTGCCGGGCCAGGGATTGAACGGGATCAGGTTCACCTTCGCCGGCATCCCCGCGATCAGGCGCACCAGTTCGCGCGCGTCCGCCTCGCTGTCATTCACGCCGCGCAGCATGACGTATTCGAATGTGATGCGCCGCGCGTTGGAGGCACCGGGATAGCGCCGGCACGCCGCCATCAGCTCGGCGATCGGATATTTGCGGTTCAGCGGCACCAGTTCGTCGCGCAGTTCGTCGCGCACCGCGTGCAGCGACACCGCGAGGTTCACGCCCAACTCTTCCCCCGCGCGGTCCATCATCGGCACCACGCCCGAGGTGGACAGCGTGATGCGGCGGCGCGACAGGCCGATGCCCTCGTTGTCCATCACGATGGTCATCGCCTTGGCGACGTTGGCGTAGTTGTACAGCGGCTCGCCCATTCCCATCAGCACGATGGTCGAGAGCAGGCGCGGGGTTTCGCCCTTGGGCGAGGGCCATTCGCCATAGGCGTCGCGCACCGCCATGAACTGGCCGACGATCTCGGCCGCGCCGAGATTGCGCACCAGGGTTTGCGTGCCGGTGTGGCAGAAGCGGCAGGACAGCGTGCAGCCGACCTGGGAGGACAGGCAGACGGCGCCGCGGTCTTCTTCCGGGTCGGGGATGTAGACTGTTTCGGCTTCCTGATGATCACGGAATCGGAACAGGAATTTGCGGGTGTCGTCGTCGCTGGTTTGGGCGATGACGGTGTCGGGACGGACGATGACGAAACGTTCGGCCAGCTTGGCTTGCAGGGGGCGGGCGATCGAACTCATGCGGGCGAAGTCGGTCACGCCCTGGTGATAGATCCAATGCCAGAGCTGTTTGGTGCGGAACGGGGCTTCTCCGATGGCGGCCAGTTCCGCCGCGAGTTCCTTGCGCGACAGGCCGACGACGTCGCGGCGGCCGTCCGGCAGGGCCGCGTCCGGGGGGTCGAACAAGGCGGACTTGGCGAGGATGCGGGCGCGTTCGCCGGCGGTCAGTTGTTCGGCGGTCGCAGGTTGGGCGGCCGGCGATTTCGCGGGCGGCAATTTCGCGGCCGGTGATTTCGCGGCCGGTGATTTCGCGGCCGCGGATTCGGAGGTCAATGCCTCCGCGGACAGTGCATCGCCGGCCGGTGAAGCGGCGGTCAGTGCTGCGGCGGCCGGTAATTCCGCGGTCAGCGATCCGGCGGTCAGTGCTTGCACGCCAACCGGCGACTTGTCTGCCGCCGTGGCTATCTCTTCTCGGGACACGCCTTCACCACCGCGGCATAGGCCGCCGAAAAACCCCTCAGGCTGAACGTATCCGTCACTTGTTCTTTATGCGGTCCCGGGGAGCGGCCAATCGCGCGGTCGCCACGCTGGAAGGCTGCGACGGCAGCCTTGCCGTCACGAGCGTAGGCATCGCTGCCACGGGTATAGAAATCCAGGCCGGACTGATCGACCTGCAGCGTCACCGCGGCGTCCTTGGCATAGTCGAAGCCAGCCTCGATCGCGACGGTGTCACGGACGGTGGGACGCTCCGAGACGGTCAGCACCACCTGGCCGCGCCCGGGCAGGCTCGGGGTGGAGGTCTTGGCACGGCTGAGGGCGTAGCAGACCATCTGCGCGCCCTCGCCATGGGTGGCGGCGATCCAGTCGTCGAAGCTCGCGAGTTCCTTGGGAGCGGCGGAAGCTGCGGCTGAGTGCGCGGCCTCCTTTTTCTGCTGTGCCGCGGCGGGGCCGGCGAGAACCAGGACGAGACAGAGCAGGGGAGCGATTCGGAAAAGCATGGGGGAGAGATACGGCGGCGCGGGCGGTGGGACAACCTCCTGAAGTGCGGTTGCCGACGCTGTAACTGACCCCGCTGTGGCCGACCCCGCTGTGGCCAACCCCGCTGTGGCCGACCCCGCTGTGGCCGACCCCGCTGTGGCCAACCCCGCTGTGGCCGACACCGTCGGTGACCGACACCGTCGGTGACGGACGCTGTGGCGCGGCGCCGATCCCGCCGCCCATCGTATCCCACGTCTCGGCCAGTCCCCACCGCGTAACCTGGCGTCGGCGTGCTTGACAGGGCGGCGGGGCGGCCGCTTAATTAACCAGTTAGTTAATGAGACCCTGAGTAACCGGTCAGTTAATCGCACCGTAAGTAACCGGTTAGTTAACCGCACCCCGGCCGTGGAATGTCACGAAGGAGATCATCGCGTGATCACCATTTCCGCCTTCGCATGGGTCCCGGACTTTGCCCGAGGGATGGTACGCGATCTGCGCGTGCGATGGGCGCTCGAGGAGGCCGGTCTGCCTTACACGACAAGGCTGCTGCGGCAGGGCGACAAGGACCAGCCGGAGTATCGCGCCGTGCAGCCGTTTGGACAGGTACCCATGTTCGAGGAGGACGGTTTCGTATTGTTCGAATCCGGAGCCATCGTCCTGCACATCGGCGAACGCAGCGAGACGCTGCTGCCGAAGCAGCCGGGTCCGCGGGCACGCGCGACGCAGTGGCTGATTGCCGCGCTCAATTCGATCGAGCCGTGCATCATGAACGTCGTGACGCTCAACGTCTTTCACGCCGACGAGGAGTGGGCGAAGCTGCGGCGCCCCAGCGCGGTCGATTACATGCGGCGTCGGCTTGCCGATCTGTCCGCGGCGCTCGGGGACAAGGCCTGGCTCGACGGTGATCGCTTCACTGCCGGCGACCTGGTGATGTCAACGGTGCTGCGGATGGTTGTCGGGACCGTCGTCGATGACGGCCGGCTTGCGGGCTATGTTGGGCGGTGCACCGCGCGTCCGGCCTTCGCGCGGGCGCTCGATGCGCAGTTGGCGGATTTCAAGGACGCGGTCTGACGGCAGCAACGCGCCCCTCGCAGTTGGCGCCGCTGCGTCCTCGGCCGGCCGCTGTATTCTCCGTCGCACCGCCGCTGCGTCCCTGGCCCCGCCGCCGCATCCTCCGTCGCGCCGCCGTTGCGCGTCTCGCCACACGGGCGCCGGCGTGCCTCGCACTGGCGGCTGCGCGCCTCGCTCCCGCGCACCCTGCCCCACTCCGCCGGTCCCCCGCTCGCCCTACGCGCCAGGCCTCGCGAAATACAGCTTCGAGTCCGCCGCCCGGATATGCGCCTCCGGCAATCCCAGCTCCCGCCGCACGATATTCGTGCCCTGCACCATCGACACGCATTTGTAATGGGCGATGCGCCGGCTGAGGCCCTCGCGGCCGAAGCCGCAATCGGTGGTGATCACCAGGCGTTCGGGCGGGATGACTTCCAGGGCGCGGCGGATCAGGCCGGCGACATATTCCGGCGGTTCCACCACGGTGTTGCAGTGATTCACCACGCCGATGCCGATCTTCTTGTCGGTCTTGTATTTGCCAAACAGATGCATGTCGCGTCCGTCGCTGCTGGCGCATTCGAAGGTGATCACGTCGCAATTGAGTTGCAGCAGATGCGGCATGGCGCGTTCGTAGCTGGGAGCGACCCAATAGAGGCGCTGCTGGTTCGGATTGCCCCAGCAGGTGTGCACCCAGATCTCCGCGTCCACACCGACCGTCTGCCGGTTGAACGCCTCGGTGAGAAACTCGAGATCCGCATCGGTGGTTTCCGGCCGCAGCGAGCGCCCGTGATGCGGCGGTTCCTCCACCTGGATCAGCGGACAGCCGGCCGCGGCAAGCTCACGCAGCTCCGCGTTCATGATGTCGCACAGGTCGAGGATCATCGCCTTGTCGTCGGCATAGAACTCGTTCCACAGCATGCTGGCGAGCGCCGGGGCGCAGATCGCGCCGAATTTCACCGGCCTGTCGGTCAGCCGCTGCGCCACCTGCCACAGCGCGGTGTATTGCCACGGTCCGCGCGTCAGCTTGCTGGCGACAACGGGGGGCTGATACGCCTCCTGCACCTCCCACAGGATGTGGCCGGGCTTGAAGTTATAACGGTTCATCCAGCTTTGCGACGTGTCGCGGCTGCCTTCCAGGCCGCCGAGGCGTTCGATCGGATAGAAGAACCAGGATTTCCCCCCGACCGCGAGATCGAACCGGCTGTCGCCGTCGGTGACGATGTCGAGCCCCGCCGCCTCCTGCGCATTGATCACGGCCGCGACGGCATCGAGATATTGCTCGCGGAACAAGGATTCGCCGAGCGCGGCTTTGAACGGGCGTCCATTGAGGCTGGCATCGAACCAAAGAGGCCGCGGGTAGGACCCGGTGATCGCGGTCGGCAGCACCAGGTTTTGCGTGACGGTCAGCATGGCACCCCCGGGTCGGAATCTCCCCCTCCCATTCGGGGCGGGGAAGCTTGCCGCGTCAGTTGAACATCAGCACCGTCCGCGCGACTTCGCCGGCCTTCATCGCACGGAATGCCTCGTTGATATCGCCCAGTTTCCCGCGCCGGCTGATCATCGAATCAAGATCCAGCCGCCCCTGGCGATAGAACTCGAGATAATTGGGAATATCGGTGCGGAACTGGTTGGAACCCATCCGCGAGGTCTGCACCTTGCACTCCGGCCGGATCGCCATCCACGGGAATTCGATCGTCGCGTCGGGCGGCAGCACACCGACGATGGTCGCGGTACCCCGGATCGCCAGGCTTTCGATGGCCTGGCGACACAGCTTGGCGAGGCCCACCGCCTCAAATGCGTGATCCACCCCCAGCCCGCGCGTCAGCGCGCGCACGGCCTTGACCGCATCGTCCTGGCCCGTGTTCACGGTGTGGGTGGCGCCGACCGCCTTCGCCATCTCCAATTTCGAATCGAACTGATCCACCGCGATGATCTGCCGCGCGCCTCCGATGCGCGCGCCCTGGATGATGGACAATCCGACGCCGCCACAGCCGAACACCGCCACCGTCTGACCGGCATGCAAGCCAGCGCTGCGCAGCGCCGCCCCGACGCCGGTCACCACGCCGCAGCCGACGAGCGCGGCACGGTCCAACGGCAGGTCGGGATCGATGCGCACCAGGGAGTTCTCATGCAGCAGCATCTTCTCGGCGTAGCTGCCGATCGCGGCGAAGCTGCGCAGCGGCTTTCCACCCTGCGACAGACGCGGCACACCGTCTTCCGGGCGTGCAACGAGGTTGCCGGTGCAGACATTCGGGTGACCGCTGAGGCATTGCGGGCAGTTGCCGCAGAAGCCGGACAGGCAGGCAACAACATGATCGCCGGGACGGACGGACGTCACGTCTGCCCCGACGGCCTCGACGACGCCGGCGCCCTCATGGCCAAGGACAAAAGGGCGGTCCAAGGGAAAACGGCCGTTGCCGTCCACCACGTGCAGGTCGCTATGGCAGACTCCGGTGGCGACGGTACGCACCAGCACCTCACGGCCCCAGGGCTTGTCGATGTCGATGGTCTCGACGGTCAGCGGCTCGTGCACCTTGCGAAATAGGGCGGCGGTGGTCTGCATGCTGTCCGCTTCCTCCGGCTGACGAATTTGCGCCACGCTATCGCCAGGGCGTCGGCATGGCAATTCGCCACCTCCGCCGAGAGCAATGCCGGTCATCGCTCTCCCGCAAGCGCGATCGTTGCTCTGACGTTATGCCTCCGGTGCCACGCCCACATATTTGAACTGATGGATCACATCGCCGATCGGGTATTTCGAATCGTATTGCACCTGGAAGATCGACACCGTCTTCGACCTGAGGTCGCCGTTCTCGTCGAACGACACCGGCCCTTGCAGCGTGTCCAGCCGGGTTGCCTGGATCGCGTCGCGCACGGCTGCCCGCGTGACCGGCTTGCCCGACGTGGCGGCCCTGGCAATCGCGTCCAGCACCACCTTGGTCGCATCGTAATAGGTGATCGAATAATCCGCCGGCTGCTTGCCTGTCCTGGCGACATAGCGCTGCACCCAAGGCTGTAGCCGTGGTTCATCGAGTACATGCGCCGCGGCCGATGTGGCATACCAGCCGTTGATGGCCGGCATCGCCCCGCCGGTCAGCATGTCCGGCGTGTGCACGCCGTCGCCCCCGCCCTTCACCGCATCGGGGATGAGCTCGTACGATTGCTTCACCACCTTGGTCCCCGCCAAAGGATCGCCACCGTAGTACAGCGCCTGCGTGCCCAGGCTCTTCGCCCGGGTCAGGATCGCGGTGTAGTCGGCATTCAGCGGATCGAGCCGATCGCGGATCACCACCGTCATGCCCTTTTTCACCGCCTGAGCAGCGAAAGCGTCCGCCATGCCCACGCCATACGCGCCGCCGTCGTCCAGGACCGTGACTTTTTGAATATGGCGTACCTCCGCCAGGAAATTCGCAAAGTTCGGTCCCTGATACGCATCGGTGGTCACCGTGCGGAAAAAGATCGGCGGCCCGGCCGGTCGGTACACCGCGGCAAATTTCGGGCTGCTGAGATCGGGATTGGTCGCGCTGCCGCTGATGGTCGCCATGCCGCCCTGGCTTAGTACCGGAGCTACCGCCTTCGCCGAGCCACTGTTCAGCGGCCCCACGGCCGCAATCACCGTGTCATCCTGCAGCATCTTGCGCGCATTGGTCGCGGCAAGCGCGGGATCGTACTGCCCGGTCGTGGTGGATGCGTCGTCCAGCACCAGCGCCCGGATCCTATAGCCGGCCACGCCGCCGTTCTGGTTTGCCTCGTCGATCGCATACAGCACGGCATCGCGCGCTATCCCGGCCTGCAATGCCAGCGAGCCGGTCAAAGGGAAACTCATGCCTATGGACAGCATTTTGTCCGCGGCAACCGCCCGGCCACACGTCGCGCACATCGCGGCCCCGGTGCCGATCAAGCGCATCGCATGACGACGGGATATCGTTTGCATCAGCGGCCCCCCTTTTTTATCGGCGAAGCATGCCCGTGGGGGGCGTCAATTGGCAAGGCAGCCACCGTCAGCCATGAAGACGAGCAAGATGCGCCAGCGTGATGCGCCCGCGCGGCGCTCAGGAAGCGGATCGTTCCGGCTCCGTCATTCCCTGATTTCGCCGGCGGAAGCGTCGACCTTGCCGCTGCTCGTCCCGACCACTCCAGCATTGCCGGACAAGCTCAGCAATACCGCGGCACCATAGCGCTGCAACTTGGAAGCGCCGACGCCCTTGATCTGGCCGAGTTCATCCAGGCTTTCCGGCCGCACCGCGGCAATCTCGCGCAGTACGGTGTCGTGGAAGATCACATAGGGCGGTATCCTTTGCGTCCTTGCTTCCGCAGCACGCCAGGCACGCAATGTCTCAAACAGGTTCGCGTCGGCCGGCGTGGCTACCGCGGCAGCAACATATCCCGCGGCCGCCGACCGGCGCTCGGGCCGCTGCACCTCTCTAGGCCGGCGCGGCGTATCCTGCCGCAGCATAACGCGCGCTTCGCCACGCAGGACGGGACGCGCCTTGTCCTGGACCAGGAACAATCCGCCATGGCCGGCGGTGTCCACGTCCAGCGCGCCCATCGCGATCAACTGGCGGATTAGCCCACGCCAGAACGGCGCCGCGCGCTCCTTGCCGACGCCGAAGGTCGGCAGCGTATCGTGACGATGCCGCAACACCGCCTCCGTCATCTCGCCGCGCAATACAGCAATGATGTGCAGAGCACCGAAGATCTGGTCGGTGCGATAGACCGCCGACAACACCTTCTGCGCCTCCACCGTCGCATCCACGGTGATCGGCGGCGCGTCGCAATTGTCGCAATGCCCGCACTCGCCGGGAAAGTCCTCGCCAAAGCAGGCGAGCAAGGCGCGGGTGCGGCAGGTCACCGCCTCGGTCAGCGCGACGATCTCCTCCAGCTTCGTGCGCATGACCCGCTTCTGCGCTTCCGGCGCGGCCGATTGCGACAGCCAGTGACGCGCCTGGGCCACATCCTGGCCGCCGAACAACAGCATCGTCTCGGCCGGGTCGCCGTCGCGGCCGGCGCGGCCGATCTGCTGGTACCACGCCTCGGGACTGTCCGGCATGTCGAGGTGCACGACAAAACGAACGTCGGGCCGGTCCACTCCCATGCCGAACGCGATCGTCGCCACCACGACCAACGGTTCGCCGGACCGAAAACGCGCCAGCGCCTGGCGCTTATGCTCTGGGTCCAGGCCGGCATGGAAGGCAACGGCCGGCAGGCCGTTCTGTGCCAGCCGCGCGGCCACACGCTCGGTCTTGGCGCGCGAGCCGCAATAGACGATGCCGCACTCGCCACGATGCCGGCTGAGAAAGTCCAACAATTGCGCCGTCTCGCCGACCTTCGCGGCGGCCGCGAGGTGCAGGTTGGGGCGGTGGAAACTGGAAACAAACACCGCCGCGTGCTCCATGCGCAGCGCGCTCAATATGTCGCGGCGCGTGCGCGGATCCGCGGTCGCGGTCAGCGCAATGCGCGGCACACCGGGAAAGCGTTCCGGCAGGCAGGCGAGTTCGCGATATTCCGGGCGGAATTCATGGCCCCATTGCGACACGCAATGCGCCTCGTCGATCGCGATCAGCGCTATCGGCAAGCGAGACAGGCGATCCATCGTGCCGTTCGCCAGCAATCGCTCCGGCGACACATAGATCAAGTCCAATTGCTCTTCGATCAGGTCGCGGGTGACGCTGCGCGCCTCGGCGGGATCGAGTTCGGAATGCAGCGCGCCCGCGGCGACACCGAGCTGGCGCAGCGCGGCAACCTGATCGTCCATCAGCGCGATCAGCGGCGAGACGACGACCGCGGTGCCCGGACGGCACAGCGCCGGCACCTGGTAGCAGAGGCTCTTGCCGCCCCCCGTCGGCATCAGCACCAGCGCGTCGCCGCCCGACAGCACGTGATTGATCACGGCCTCCTGCGTGCCGCGGAAACCAGAGAAGCCGAACACCCGCCGCAGCAACGCATGGGGATCGCCGGCCGGCGTCGCTTCCAGCACCGTTTCCAGCACGGTCAGTGGCCGCCGATGCTGATCTCGACCCGTCGGCTCTCCTGCGACGAGATGGCGAAGTGGACCGACCCGTGGCCACGGCCGAACAAGCGTTGCTCTGGGATGCCGTTGGCGTGCAACTGGTCCATCACCACCTGCGCCCGCAGATCGGTGAGCAAGGCATTTGCCTTGCGACTGCCGGTGGGGTCCGCGAATGCGTTGACGTGAACGGGCTGCCCAGGATGGGACTGCGCGTACTCGCCCGCATGGCTGATGACCGCGAGGGCAGCGTCATCCAGCTTCGCCGACCACTCTTGAAAGAACACCACGTATTTCTGTGCTGGCGATGGCGCGGCGCTTGCCGGCAGGGCGATGAAACATACCAGGAACAAAGCCATGATGCGGCGCATCGCCGATTCCCTCGCCAGCAGGACGATGCATTCTCCTGCCGAGGGGTAAACGCCGCGTCAATCGCATTACGACTGAGAGCACATTCTTAATCGATCGGCGCGGGACAAGCGCGGTGAACCGCAGGACAACGATGCCGGTCGCGCCCCGCTTGCCCCGCTGGCGGCGCATGACGGCGCGGCCGTGCGCCTGACGGCCCGCTGGCGCGAGCTTTCGGCGCCGCAGCAAAGCCGCCGCCGCTACGCCGCCGCTGCCACAGCCTTGCCGCCCGACAGCCGCCAGATGCGGTCCAGCCGCTCCACCCCCGTCAGCCGGTGCGCGATCAGCAGCAGCGTGCGGCCCTGCGCCACGTCGTTCAGCGTCGCGAGGAAGGCGCGCTCGGTCTCCGCATCCAGCCCGGCGCAGGGTTCGTCCAGCACCAGGATCGGCGCATCGCAGAGCAATGTGCGCGCCAGCGCCAGCCGCCTCCCCTGCCCGCCGGAGAATTGCGTGCCGCCCTCGCCCACCCAACTGTCCAGCCGCTCCGGCAATCCGCGCACGAAATCGCCAATGCTCGCCGCATCCAGCGCGGCCCACAGCGCCGCATCGTCGGCGTCCGGGCGAGCAAGCAACAGATTGGCGCGGATCGTGTCGTCGAACAGGTGCGTGGCCTGGCTGAGCCAGGCGAACCGCGCGTGGATCTCGGCGGCCGACAGCGCGGCAAGGTCGGTGCGGTCCAGCAGCACGCGGCCCTGCTGCGGCGCCACCACCTTCAGCGCCAGCGCCGCCAGCGTCGACTTGCCCGCGCCGGAAGGCCCCAGCACGGCCGCGCGCGCGCCTTCGGGGATTTCCAGCGTGAGTCCCTCCAGCACCGGCGGGCGGTCAGGCGACCAGCGGAAATGCACGCCCTCGAAGCGCAGGGTGAAGCCGCGGGGCAGCGCGGCAGGCACCGCCGGATCGGGGACCGCGACCGGTGCCTCGGCCGCCTCCAACACACGGCGGGCGGCGGCGGCGGCGTGGCCGGCCAGGGCGCCGGCCCGCGGCAGCCCGCCAATCGCCTCGAACGCGGCGGTGACCAGGAAGGCGGCGGCGACCGCCCCCACCGGCTCGACCCCGGCCGCAAGCAGCACGAAGAACAATGCCGCCTGGCCGCACAGGAAACTGCCGGCGCCGGCCAGCGCGGTGCGGCGCGCCAGCGTGTGCTGCGCTGCGAGCAATGCCGATTCGCGAGCCTGGACATTGGCGATCATGCGGCCCTCGGCGCCGAACGCGCGGACTTCCCGCAGCCCGGTCAGCGCGTCCAGCGCCGCGATCCGCAACGCGCTCGCCGTGGCGGTGAGCCGCGTCCCTGCCTCGGTCGCGGCGCGCGCGGCGAACCAGGGCAGCACCAGGGCGGCCACAGCAAACAGCACACCGACCGCGATCGCCAGGCCGGCATCGTCCCGCCCGACCACGATCAGCAGCGCCGGCAACAGCACGACCGCGCCGGCAAGCGGCAGCAGGATACGCAAATAGAGTCCGTCCAGCGCCTCCACGTCGCCGACCAGCCGCGCCAGCACATCGCCCGCGTGGCGGAACCCCAATCCCCCCGCCGCCGTCCGCGCCAAATGGCGGAAGAACCACACCCGCAGATCCGCCAGCGCGCGGAACGTGGCGGCGTGCGTGACAAGGCGCTCGGCGTAGCGCCCGGCAACGCGCCCGACGCCGAGCCAGCGCAGGGCAAGCGGGGCAAACAACACCCCCGTCGCCACCGCCGTTCCGATCAGCGCGCCCGAGACAGCCATCAGCGCCACGCCGCACCCCAGCGCGGCCAGCGAAATCACCAGCCCGGCCACCAGCCAGCCCGCCCGGCTGCGCCACAGCGCCAGAATGCGAAGCAGATCCATGCCGCGTTATCGCGCGCGCCGGCCCGCGGGAAAAGGGCACACAGCCCGCATGAAACAGGTGCAACGAGTCTGTAAGGATTGGTGCGCGAAGCCTGCCATTGCGTTACCCTGACGTGGTCGGGCAGGTCGGGAGTGCATGCCGCGTGGGTCAAGCAGAATGCCGCCTGCCGAGAACCGCCGGACCATCCGTCCGACCGCCCCCGCCCGCCTCGGCTGCAACCGTCCGAGTGCCATGACATGAGACCACGCGGCTATATCGACGACCTGACGCGTTTTCGCGTCGATGGCTGGGCCGCCGACCTCGACGACGTGAACAATCCCCTGGCGTTCGGCGTCTACGTCGACGGCAACGGATGCGGCGAACTGGCCGCCGACCAGTACCGCCCCGGCCTGGAGCAAGCCGCGCCGGGCGCCAATGGCCGCCACGCCTTCTCGTTCTACTTTCCCGCGCCGCTCTCGCCCTACCGGCGTCACATGGTGGAGTTGCGCTGCATCACCACCGACCTCGTGCTGCGCCAGGAATTGCCCCCGCTCCACCCGGTCGCCATGCCGCGGGCCGACGACCTCTACCGCCCGCACGGTCCCATCCTGGTAACCAGCGGCGGCCGCTCCGGCTCCACCGCCATCATGGAGGCATTGCGCACCCATCCTCGCGTGGTGGTCGCCGGCAAGCCGCCTTATGAGGTCGAGATGGGCTGCTATTATGCCCACGCGCTGCGCGCGCTGACCGCCACCGCCGATCACGCGCGCTCGCTGGCGCCGGACCGTGTCACCGACATGGCGCACTATTATCGCCTCGGCTTCAACCCGTACCTGGAGGTGTTCAGCTTCGGCTCCTGGCCGGCGCTGCGCGAATTCGTGTCCGACAACGTGGCCGGCCGCGTCGGCGGCGCGTTCCGCGGCATCATCCTGGACTACTACCAGGGCGTGGCCCGCCAGCAGGACAAGCGCATGCCCGCCGCCTTCGCCGAGAAGACGCTGCCCGAGCCCGACTCCCGTTTCGGCATCCGCCACATGTTCGGCAACACCCGCGAGATCGTGCTGGTGCGCGATCCGCGCGACGTGGTGGCCTCGTTCATGCAGCACGGCCACGTGCCGTTCGAGGAGGCACTGAGTGACGCGGCCAGCACCACGCGGCGTTTCCTGGAGATCAAGGCCGCGGCGGACGAGTCGGTATTGTTCTTGCGCTATGAGGATTTCGTTCTCCAGCCGCGCGAGACGGTGGCCGCATTGTTCCGGTTTGTCGGGCTGGCGCCGGTCGCGTATGATGAAGCGGAGATGGGGCGGTTGTTCGGCCGGCACGGTACCAGCCGCACGCCGGTCGAATCGATCGGCCGGTGGCGGCGGGAGCTCACTTCGCAGCAACAGGCGCGATTTGCGGCGTTCGCCCCTGCCCTCGGGGGGCTCGGCTATGCGATGGAGTGATCATCGTTTAGTCGCCTGATGGACGCGCGGGCATTGGCCTGCGCGTGGCTGGTCCCTTGCACCACCGTGCCCGCCCAGAGTGAGGTTTGCTCGTGCCCGACATTGCTCCGAGAAAGAAGACCTTGGTGTTCTGCACGGCATTCGTCGGTTCCTCCGAGCGGACCGAGGCGATCTGGAAGTTCCGCTACCGCCGATGGCTGGACGCCATTCTTTCGTCCAGGCTGGAGTACGATCAGATTTTGATCGTCGACGACGGCTCGCCGACCCATCCCGGCTGGTCCGACATCGTCACCTTGAGTTATTTGCCGCCGGTCCAGCCCGCCGAGCAGGCGGTGATGTTCCGCTTCAAGAGCAATCTGGGGCGCCCCGGCGTCTACGACTATCCCGGCTGGTTCCGCTCCTTCAGTTTTGCCGCGACCTACGCGCAGGCCTACGGCTTCGAGAAGATCGTTCACATCGAGTCGGATGCCTACCTGATTTCGTCGCGGATTCAGGAATACTGCAACGCGATCGATGACGATTGGGTGACGTTTCTTGGCCCGAAATACGACTATCCCGAGACCGGGATTCAGGTCATCGCGGGCCGCGGCCTGGCGCTGTATTACGATGCGGCCGGCCGGCCCTACGAGGATTTCAAGGGTCGTCCGATCGAGGAGATGCTGGCATTCACCAAGGTCGAACGTAGCTTCCTAGGCGATCGCTTCGGCGAGTACCTGACCTATGTTCCGCGCGAGGCGGATTGGACCATGCAGGCGTACATGCCGGCGGTCCACTCGGATCGGTACTACTGGTGGCTAAAACAGAGTGGTGCAGGCGAAGGCAGGTCCATGTACGAGAAAGAGGTTGGTCCCGATCTTAAGCATACTGGAGTCTCGTACCTGCAATTCATGGCGTCGCTGTCGGAGGCGCTAAGCTGTCGGACGTATTTTGAG